>Ga0181535_10000827_pt1 | contig 43347 bp, 35 predicted proteins | sample PEATcosm2014_Bin_44_FD_119774 | JGI IMG/M metagenome (GOLD analysis project Ga0181535, IMG submission 119774) | Peatland microbial communities from MTU Mesocosm Facility, Houghton, MI, USA - PEATcosm2014_Bin17_30_metaG | ecosystem: Environmental > Terrestrial > Soil > Wetlands > Peat | place... | reverse complement strand
GGTTCACGATGACGCTTACGACATTTACAGAGAAGACGGTTCCCGGTACGTGGCCATCCGCTTTGAGGTTCGCGGGCGCGATCTGGGCACCACGGTCCTGGAATCCATCGACAAGATCGCCAAAAATGTGCAGCTACCACGTGGCTATCATCTCGAATGGTCGGGAGAATACGATAGCGAAAAGCGCGCCGAAGCAAGGCTGGCCCTCATCGTGCCCCTGACGGTCTTTTTTATCTTCATCATTCTCTACGCCATGTTTCGTTCCTTTAAATGGGCGCTGCTGATTATCGGCAACGTGGCCATGGCTCCCGTTGGAGGCTTGCTCGCTCTCTTTGTGACCCACACATTCTTCAGCGTATCTTCTGGTGTCGGCTTCCTCGCGCTGTTCGGCGTCTCGGTTCAGACGGGCGTGATCATGTTGGAATACATTAACCAATTGCGGGTGCGGGGATACACCGTTGCAGACGCAGCTGTCGAGGGGGCGGTCTTGCGGTTGCGGCCGATCATGATGACGATGTTGGTAGCTACGCTGGGACTTCTTCCGGCGGCGGTGTCCCACGCCATTGGTTCCGACTCGCAGCGCCCATTTGCCATTGTCATTGTGGGAGGACTCATGGGCGCTCTCTCGTTGAGCATCTTTCTGCTGCCCACGTTGTACGTCTGGATTGCTCGGGACGGGGACACGCTGCCGGCACCGGAAACGGGGGCATCCTTTGAACACTAAATCTCTACAAGCGCGAAGCCCGCGTACGTCTCTGCGGCCGTTTGTGACATTTCTGCTCCTGCTTGCGACTTCGCACGCTGTGTCCGCCCAGACTGCGTTGACCTGGGATCAGGTGAAGGCGAAGTTTGAAGCAGTCAATCCAGCGCTGCGGGCCGATGCCGACAACGTAGATGAAATGAAGGCCGAGGAGATTACTGCCTACCTTCGCCCCAATCCGCAATTCACTCTATCTGTCGATGGCAACCAAGCTGCGCCGCACAATGGGGTTTGGACTCCCTTTAAGGGAACTACGGAACAGCCGAACTTCAGTTACCTGCACGAGCGCGAACATAAGCGTGAACTGCGCCTTCAGAGTGCGCAGGAAGGCACGCGCATCACCCAATCGCAGCATGAGGACTTGGAACGAAACATGGTGTTTGCTTTGCGCACGGCGTTTGTGGGGACGCTGCAGGCTAAGTTCGTTCTGGATCTGGCAAAAGCGGACCTCGAGTATTACGACCACATCATTGAGATCAGCCGTGCCCGCTTCAAGGCCGGCGACCTCGCGCAGATCGACCTCGATCGAATCGAGTTGCTACGGGTGCAATACGAGTCGGAGATCGAAACAGCGATTGTCAACCTACGCACCGCGAAAATCCAGCTTCTTCAGTTGCTCAACGACCGCACGCCGGTGGATCAATTCGACGTGACCGGTCCATTCGATTTCAGCGAAGCGTTGCAGCCATTGGAAACCTACCGCGACGCCGCGCTGACGGCGCGGCCCGACCTGCAGGCGGCGCTGCAAACAGTTCAACAGTCCGTAACCAACCACAAGCTGGCGGTGGCCAACGGCTCCACCGACCCGACATTCGCAGGCTGGTTCACAAACAACTCTTCTACAAACAATCCCAACGGCCCTGAGACGATCGGGGCCAGCGTGAGCATTCCGTTGCGCATTTTCGACAAGAATCAGGGAGAGAAGAAGCGCACGCTGATCGATATCGACCGGAGCCAGCAAGCTGAAGAGGCCGCGCGGGCGCAGGTATTCAGCGATGTCGATACGGCATATGAGCTGGTCCACAGCAACATCGAGTTGCTCAAGCCGTACAAAGCGAAGTACAACGACCAGGCTCTGCGCGTACGCGATACGGTCACTTTTGCCTACGAACACGGCGGCGCGTCGCTCATGGATTTCCTCAACGCGCAAAGCGACTATCGCCAGGTGCAACTGGCGTATGCCCAACTGCTCGGGGCTTATTTAACGGCCACTGGGCAACTCAATCTCGCAGTCGGTCGCGAGGTGATCCAGTAACCTAATGGCTAACTAGCACGCGCTCGGCGCAGTCCGGATCAAACTGGGTTTGACTAGAATCGCTGTTGTAGTTGCAAAATGAGGCGAGCGCCCATAACTCGGGCCTTGTGGCAAAGAGGCAAAGCGGTTGAATGCGGTGTTTCGAGGACGGTTCATCGATGGAACGCGACAACGTCAAGGGTCTCATTGAACAGACCGGTTTGTTTCCCGGCATCCGCTTGGATAAGCCGGACCTTGCCCTTTACGCAGCGGAAACGCTCTTCGACGCGGGCATTCCGGTTGCTGAAATCACGATGACAGTGCCAGGAGCCATTGAAGTAATCGGGCAGCTGGTGCGTCGGTTTCCGCGCATGGCGGTCGGTGCCGGAACAGTACTGGACGAGGAAATGGCTCGGCAGTGCATCGATGCGGGCGCCTGTTTTGTCACCAGTACAGGATTGGTGCCAGAAGTCGTGGACGTAGCCTTGAAGGGACGCGTTGTTGCGATTCCCGGCGCCTTGACTCCGACGGAAGTGATTAATGCCTGGAAGACTGGCGCCGATTACGTGAAGTTGTTTCCGACGGCTGCCATGGGAGGCGATCTCTACATTCGATCGCTCAAGCTGCCTCTTCCACAGGTCAAGATCATCGCGGCAGGCGGAGTCAATCAGCAAACGGCTGTCGGGTATCTTCGAGCCGGAGCAACCGCCATCGGAGTCGGCATGGAGCTGCTCCCGCGCGAGGCCGTCGCGAGGCGCCAGAGCCATCGTCTCCACGAACTGGCGCGACGTTTCCTCGGCTATGTCAAGGAAGCCCGCAAAGCCAGCTAGAGCTCCAAAACAATATAGAGATCATCTTTATGGTCGTCTCATCTCAAGCCATGAGTATAATAATGACTAGATACTGCACTATCCTTTATGACTAACACTATATAAGCTTCATGCATCGTTCACGTCTTTCTCCCGATCATCGATGATGAAGGAGAAAGAACCATGAAATGGTGCCATGCCGCAGTCCTAAGTGGAGTTGTTTTAGCTTCGCTCGGGTCCTATGCTGACCCCTCGAGCGCACCTCAGTACTCTAAGACCGAGATCCGCCGCATGATGCGTGAAGCTCGTACGGCCGATCAGTACCGTACGCTGGCAGATTATTTCAGGTCGCAGCAGCAGCACATTGAGCTTCAAGCGCAAGCGGAGAAGGAGGAGTGGCAGAGACGTTCGCAAAACGTTTCTGGACCTGCGGCCAAGTATCCACGGCCAGTGGACTCATCCAGAAACCGATATGAGTATTTTAGTTGCGAAGCTCAGGAGATGCAGCGCCAGGCCGCGCACTACGACGACCTAGCTGCGAGCACAAAGTAAATCGATCTTCCAAAAGCCCTTGGGAGAGCTCACTGGCAGCCTGAACGTGACCCACGCATGTGGGCCTCCCGCTATTACTTCTTTGTGATTCGTTTATGGCTTGTTAATGCCCCGCTCGCTAATCTTTATGTCAGGGAAAAGGTGACAGGGGATCCTGGGAAGCCATGAAGATTCCTAACACTCTTGGACCGGAAAACCGAAACAACCTTCTTCGCTTTCTCGGTGAGAGCCTTGCCGGGTGTTGGGTAGTCGCCCTGCTCTGCTTCACCGGCTATGTGCTGCATTTCAGTTCAGCTCCGGTCGGCTTTTTGTTTCTATTGGTTGTCGTGTCAGAGGCGATCGTATGCGGCTTTTGGCAGGCGACTCTCGTGTCGATACTTGCCAGCGCATGCCTGGACTTCTTCTTTTATCCCCCTACGGGGTCGTTCAACGTCAACGATCCCCAGGACTGGGTGGCTTTGGGTGCCTTCGAGATTAGTGCGCTGGTGGTAAGCCGGGTCTCTTCGCGCGAGCAGCACAGCACGCGGGAAGCTGCCGTGCAACGCTCCGCGATGGAACGCCTTTACGAGTTGAGCCGAAGCACGCTGCTGATCAATCTTCATAAGCAACCAGGACCACAATTGACCGAGCTGATTCAACATATTTTCTCTGTAGAAGCCGTCTCGATTTTCGATGCGAATTCAGGGAAGGCGGATTCGTCGGGCCACTGGACCGAGGAAGATAAGGACGTGGCCAAAGACTGTTACTTCACACTTGCGGATCGCGAAGACACAATCACGCACACGTCGACGCGCGTGCTTCGGGTGGGAAGCAATGTGGTTGGAGCAATCGCCATCCGCGGACATGTCAGTCCGCTGGTAACGAACGCGCTGGCGTCGCTTGCTGCCATTACTTTGGACCGGTGCGTGTCATTCCAGAAGGAAAGCCAGATTGAAGCAGCCCATCAGAGCGAGCGTTTGCGGGCTGCGGTCCTCGATTCTCTCGCCCACGCATTCAAGACGCCGCTCACTGCGATCCAGACTGCTAGCTCGGGACTACGCGAGGTAGGGCGCCTGAACGAGCCCCAAGCGAAGCTGGTGGATCTGGTGGAGGAGGAATCTACACAGCTCAACGAATTGTGTACGCGGTTGCTGCAGACGGCCAAGCTCGAGGCCGAAGAAGTCAATCTTCAAAAGGACGATATCCAGGTAGGAGACCTGCTCACCAGGGTGGTGGAGGAACAAACGGGGCGCATGGCAGGGCATCCAGTCGATGTTTCGGTGTCTGATCCGAAGCTAACAATTCGTGGTGATGCGGAACTGCTCTCGATGGCCCTCATTCAGTTTCTCGACAACGCAGCAAAATATTCATTCGAGGGCGGCCGAGTGAAAGTCTCGGTGTGGGAAAGCCACTCGGAAGTGATGATCTCGGTTCACAATTTCGGTCCGGGGATCCCCATCGCCGACCGAGAGCGGATCTTTCAGCGCTTTTACCGCAGCGAAGAAGCCAAAAAGATGGCTGCGGGCACAGGAATTGGCCTCTCCACTGTGAAGATGGCCGCGGAAGCGCACCGAGGGCATGTCTGGGTCATCAGTGATGGGGATGAGGGAACGACATTCTTTCTTTCGTTGCCTCAATTGGGAAGGAGAGCGCAATGAGCGAAGAACAAAGCACCGTGCTCATCGTCGACGATGAGCGATCGATTCGAGTGTCATTGCGGACCATCCTGTCCGGATTGGGGTACGCAATAGTTGAGGCTGCGCGCGGCGAAGAGGCCCTGTCACTGGTTCGTTCGGCCGAGTTCGACGCTGTTTTGCTGGATATCAATATGCCAGGGATGGGCGGAATCGAGGTGTGCCGCATCATGCGCAGGAGTTCTCCTCGACTTCCCATCGTGATGTTGACTGTACAGAGCAGCGAAGATCGGAAGGTCGAGGCACTGGACGCGGGCGCCGACGACTACATTACGAAACCATTTCAGCTTCGCGAATTGATCGCCCGACTCCGCGCCGCCGTACGACGGAACAACCTTTTCAAAGAGGAGGGGACTTCGGTCATTGTTGTCGGCGATGTTCGTCTCGACTTTGAGCGTCACCTCGTGGAAAAGAAGGGGCGCATGGTCCATCTCACGCCGAAACAATTTGACCTTCTCCATTTTCTGATGGCGAACGTCGGAAGGCCAGTGCCCCATGCGAGACTGCTGCGCACGGTCTGGGGACCGGAATATGGCAATGAGCTTGAGTATCTACGCACCTTTGTTCGGCAGGTCCGGATGAAGATCGAGGACGATCCGGCGAACCCTAGATACCTCCTGACCGAGTCGCATATCGGCTATCGCTTCACCGAGCCGAACGCGAATTAGAACTTTCCCGAACCGCGACTTTCGTCAGCTCCGTCTTCTTCCGACGACGACGAACGACGAACGAGATCTGCTCATCAGATCACTCGACTGTGACTGATTTGGCAAGATTGCGCGGCTGATCGACATCGCAGCCGCGGCGCACAGCAATGTAGTAGGCCAGGAGCTGCAATGGGATGATCTCGATCAGCGGAGCGAGCAGTTCGAACGCTGGCGGCACATGGATCACATGCTCGACCAGACCGCCGATCCTCGTGTCGCCCTCGGTGGCAACGGCAATCACACGTCCCGAGCGCGCTGTCACTTCCTGAATGTTCGAAAGGGTCTTCTCATACCGCAGCTTCGATGCGGGATCGGATTCGTCGCGCGTGACCAGCACAACTACAGGCAGAGTCTCGTCAATCAGCGCATTGGGACCGTGCTTCATCTCGCCCGCCGGGTAGCCCTCGGCGTGAATATAGGAGATTTCTTTCAGCTTGAGCGCGCCTTCGAGTGCGATGGGAAAATGGATGCCACGGCCAAGATAGAGAAAGTCGCGTGCGTTGGCGAAGTCTTTGGCAAGCTGCTCACACTGCTCGGAACGGATACGAAGTACTTCTTCGATCTTCGCGGGAATGCGGTTCAGTTCTTCGATGAGCTCGACGGACTTGACCTCGTCGAGTCGTCCTCGTAGTTGACCGAGCTTGACTGCGAGCAGAAACAGCGCGGTGAGCTGCGCCGTGAATGCCTTCGTTGAAGCTACGCCTATCTCCGGGCCGGCGTGAGTGTAAATCGCGCCGTGGGATTCGCGGGCAACCATGGCTCCGACGACATTGCAGATAGCCACAGTCTTCGAGCCGAGGGTCTTCATTTCACGCTGCGCGGCCAGAGTGTCTGCCGTTTCGCCGGATTGTGTGATGAGCAGGCCCAGGGCATTCCGGTCGGGAATAGGATTGCGATAGCGGTATTCGCTGGCATAGTCGACGTCGACCGGAAGCCGCGCGAGTCGCTCGATCATGTATTTGCCCGCGAGGGCGGAGTGCCAGCTCGTACCGCAGGCCGCGATGTTGATACTCGATGCGATCGCCAGCTCCTCGTCGTCGATCTCCATCTCGCCGAGGAATATCTTGCCTGAATCGAGGGAGGCGCGCCCGAGCGTGGTATCGCGGATGGCACGCGGCTGCTCCCAGATTTCCTTGAGCATGAAGTGCTTGTAGCCGCCCTTTTCCGCCTGGATCGGATCCCAGGAGATGCGCGTGAGTTCGCGCTGAATGGGCTTGCCGTTGAAGTCGGTGAGCTCGACTCCGGCCTTTGTCAGGATGGCCATATCGCCGTCGGCGAGAAAGTAGATGTTGCGCGTGTGGTGGAGAATGCCGGGAACATCCGAAGCGACAAAGTACTCTCCTTCTCCAACGCCGATGACGACGGGAGGGCCACTGCGCGCGGCGATGATCTTATCCGGCTCGGCTGAGGAAAGGATGCCCAGGGCAAAGGCTCCGGTGAGGCGCTTTACGGCGCAGCGTACGGCCTGTTCCAGGGGGATAGGCGTGCCTTTGGACTCGGCTTCTTTCTGCAGCTGCTCGATCAGATGCGCGATGATCTCGGTGTCCGTTTCAGTAACGAACGTGTGGCCCTGCGCGATCAGCTCATGCTTGAGCTCGAGATAGTTTTCGACGATGCCGTTGTGCACCACGACAATACGTCCGGTGCAGTCCCGGTGGGGGTGCGCATTCTCTTCCGTCGGACGGCCGTGGGTTGCCCAGCGTGTATGACCGATGCCGAAGGTGCCCTGCAGCGGGTGATCGTCGAGAATATCTTCGAGATTCGACAGCTTCCCGGGCGCGCGGCAAACCTGCAGAAGCGCGGAGCTGGGGCTGCCCACAGCGATACCTGCCGAGTCATAGCCGCGATACTCCAAGCGGCGCAGTCCGCCGATAATGACAGGAACAACCTTCTTCGGTCCGATGTATCCCACAATTCCGCACATAGTGAGATTCTATGCGACGGAATTTGGAGAAGTGTGGCGGAAAGGCATCTTCGGCATCGAAGAAGACAGAAGTCGCGAGCCGGAGCTAGTCCTCGAGGCGGTAGGTGAATTCCTCGATGACCGGGTTGGTCAGAACCTCGCGGGCAATGCGCTCTACCTGGGTCTTGGCCGCCTCGGAAGGGAGCCCGTCGGCCAGAGAGAGGGCAAAATACTTGCCCTCACGCACCGCGGAGACATCCGCAAATCCAATCTTCCGCAGGGCATTGAGGATGGTCTGACCCTGAGGATCGAGGACCGATGCCTTTAAAGTGACATAGACATGCGCCTTCATCATCGATGATTATAGTAGCTCCGACACCCACGCCGGGCTTTCCAAAGGATTTGATTTCAGGCCGGAAGCGGCGGGCCGGAAGACTTCCCCCAACTCTTAGAGGAGAACTGAGCACGATGGTCAATTATCTTGAACTGCCGGTCGGCGACCGCTGTCCCGAAGTGTTTCGGGCGGTGATTGAGATCCCCAAGGACGCCACCAACAAATTCGAATACGACAAGCAACTCCATGTCTTCAAGCTTGACCGCAACCTGCACTCGCCTGTGCACTATCCAGGCGATTATGGGTTTATTCCTTCCACGTTAAGCGACGATGGCGATCCACTCGACGTTCTGGTGCTCGTCCCCGCCTCGACCTTTTCTGGATGCGTACAGGAGGTGCGTCCGATCGGCTTGCTCGAGATGCTCGATCAGGGCGTGCTCGACGAAAAGGTGCTTGCGGTCGGCAAGAACAATCCGCGCTACGCGAATGTTTGGAATTACACAGACATATACCCGCACATGTTGAAGGAGATTACCCACTTCTTCTCAATCTATAAGGACCTGGAAGGCAAGCGTGTCGAGGTGAAGGGCTGGCACGACGCCGCCTATGCGCGCGATCGCGTCGTGCGTGCCGTGAAGATGTTCGACGACAGCAAGGCGAAGCTGCACGCGGGACCCAGACCGAAACATGCCAAGCAGGCATGAAGTGGTGGCGGCCGCGTCTGGAACGGGCTGGCTTTTGCTGTCGAGCTGAATTACGCAAACGCTTCGATCGGCGTCGATCAATCCGCAGGCGCAGACGCCAGCTTGCGGCGAGTCCACGGAGCTGCGGTGAGCCAATAGAGCACCGGGCCGAGCAAAGCCACTCCCAGCGCGAAAACGAGAGCTGAGACCGAACCCATCAGCTTCTCATCCCGCGAAACATAGATCGCGTATCCAATCAGGGCTGTCGGTCCCAGGGTCAGCGCGCAGGCGAAGGCAAGGTTGCCAGCTTTGAAGGGCCGCTCCAGCTGGGGTTCGCGGATGCGCAGCACGATCAGTGCAACGAACTCAAGCAGCAGACTCGATCCGTAGAGAACCAGGTCGATCGAGATGAGCCGTTCGAAGGGCAGCTTGAGTGCGAGCGCCCAGGCGAATCCGCACAAAAGCACGCTGACCCAGGGAACACCACGCGCATTGCGCCGTGCCAGTACTTGCGGCAGCATGCGGTCTTCGGCCATGGCCATGGGCAACCGGGAATAGCTCATCACGAGTGCATTGAACATGCCGATCCCCGAAATTGCTCCTCCCACCACAACCCCCAGACCCAGCATCGGGCCGCCCAGGCGCGATGCGGCCACCATCCAGTCGCCGGTCGAAAAATTGTTGATCGAGAGACCTGTCAGCGCCATCGCCAGCAGGGGCACTACGTAGGTCACCGCAACCAGCAGCGTCGCTCCGATCATCGCACGGGGGTAATTGCGCTGCGGATTCTCAACCTCCTGCGCAACGGTCGAGGCATTATCCCAGCCCATGTAGTTCCAGAGCGCCACGAGAACCGCTGTCGACAGCGCAGATTCGGTGCCCGACTGGGCCCATTGGATTGCGGGATGAGCCGTGACGCCGTGACGAAATGCCAAAACCGTAAACACCACGAATGGCGCGAGCAGCAGCACGAACATCCCGACCGATCCTTCACCCACCGCTGGTGCTCCGCGCAGATTCCATGCGCAACACAGAGCCACGACGGCGAGCGACCACGCATACCCATGCCAACCGACAGTGAGGGCCGGGTCGAACTTGCCGAGGTAGAGAACAAAGATGGCCGGATAGATGGCCATGTCGAAGATGCTGGCGGAAAGCGAAAGCCAGCCTTCCTGGTAGCCCCAGAAGGGTCCCAGCGCGCGGCGCACCCAGACGTAAAAGCCGCCATCGGCAGGAATGGCGCTGGCCAGTTCTCCGATCATCAGAGCCGTAGGCAACGACCAGAGAATCGGCAGAACCAAGAGGATGAGAATTCCCCGTGCAAAACCGGCTCCGCCGAGAATGTCCTCAATGCCGTAAGGTCCGCCCGACACCATGAAATAGGTGGCGGCCACAAGCGGCAGAACCCGAAGCCCGCGCCGCCCCGGTTTGTGGCCGAAGACCATACCGTGAATCTAGCAACATTCAAAGCACAGAGAAAGCGAAAATTGAGTCGCTCTTCCCTGCGGTGGCTATTTGCTCTTGGCCAGCCAGATCGCTTCCATCTGCTCCAGCGAGCGGCCGTTGGTCTCGGGCACCATCTTTGCCATAAAGAGGGCGGCGAAGATGCCCATCACCCCGTAGATCCAGTAGGCGAAACCGTGCTTGAAGTGCTCCACCAGATAGGGATTCTTATCGAGTATGGGGAAGGTCCAACTGACGAGATAGTTGGCGATCCACTGCATCGCCACCGCAAGCGCCATGGCTTTGCCGCGAATCTGGTTGGGAAAGATCTCACTCAGAAGCACCCAGGTGACCGGGCCCCAGGAGACGGCAAAGCCGGCGGTGTAAACCAACATGGATACGAGAGCGATCATTCCCTGGCCACCGATCCAGAAGGCCGTGCCCAGGGAAATCATGCTCGCGGCCATAATCAGCGCACCGGCGATCTGGAGCGGCCTTCGACCGAATCGATCGACAGTAAAGATGGCAACCGTGGTGAACGCGAGGTTGACCGCGCCCACAATGATGGTTTGGAAGAGCGAGGCGTTAGTGGTGAAGCCCATGCCCTTGAAGATGTCGGTCGCGTAGTAGAGCACGACGTTGATACCAACGAATTGCTGGAAGACCGACAGCATGACTCCAATAAAGATGAGGAGTCCGCCGAAGGAAAGCAGTTTGCCGGAGTGGTGCTCGCTCAGCGAGGCGCGGATTTCGAAGAATTCCTTCTCGGCTTCTTCTTTCGTGACAAGTTTGTCGAGCACCGCGCGCGCGCCGCTCTCATCGCCCTTCAGCATCAGGTAGCGCGGGGTTTCGGGCACCAAAAAGAGCAGCAGCAGAAAGAGACCGGCGGGAATGGCGCCGGAGAGAAACATGTAGCGCCAGCCGATTGAGTTCAGCCAGGCATCGCCGCTGCCAGACTTCGAGATTCCGAAGTTGACAAAGTAAATCACCAGCATGCCGAAGATGATGGCGAACTGATTCCAGGCAACCAGATTTCCACGGACCTTGGGAGGCGCGATCTCCGCGATATACATGGGCGACAGCATCGAGGCCAGCCCGACACCGATGCCGCCCAGGATGCGATAGAAGACGAAGTTCGCCATGTACCCTGAGCCGCCGTGGCCAATAGGAGCAAACGGAAACTCCGGCGCGGATGCTCCCAGCGCGGAGACGAGGAAGAGCAGAGCGGCAACGATCAGTCCGCGCTTGCGGCCAATATTTGTGCTAACCCAGCCGCCAACCAGCCCACCGACGATGCAACCGATCAGGGCACTCGACACCACAAAGCCAAGCAGCGAGTTCGCAGCGTTGGCCTGGGCGGCATTGCCAAGGTCTGTGAATCGCGGATCGACGAAGTAGGCCTTGAGACTGTCGACCGCGCCGTTGATCACGGCGGTGTCATATCCAAAGAGCAATCCGCCGAGCGTGGCGATCAGGGTGAGCAGAACAACATACGGGTTGACTCGAGGCATAGGGTCCTTTTAAGCAAACCGATTTTCTCAATAGCTTCCTGCATTTGTCTATGGGGAGATCACTATTTTGAGTTGCGGGGGCGAAGGATGGCGAACTACGGCCCATCGACGGGTGTCCGGACAGGCGATCGCCAAATCGCGGGCACTTTTTGGCGCCAAAGGTGCGATGAGATCCCGGCTCGGTCTCCCCAACGGCACCGACTTAGGCACGTTCGGTTCGTGGAAAGGCGAACAGGTCCTCAATCAGCTTGTTGAGCGACACAGGACTCTGCTGTGCTCTTTGGCTTCGGAAGCAGCTTCGGCTCGGTCTTCAGATTCAGGAGAATGAGCCCTGCCAGAACGACGACAACCCCAGCGAGCGCCGTCCATCCGATCTCTTCGCCGGCGACGAATCCCCAGAACAGTCCCCAGATCGGCAGCAGATAGGTCACAGCGACCGTCCGTGTGGACGAGATCGTGGCCAGCAACCGAAAGAAGAGCAGGTACGCGAGGCCGCTCCCCAGCACGCCAAGAACTGTGACGGCAGCAACCGACTTCCAGTGCAGTGCGGACGGGTGCGGGCCGAAGGCGGCAAGCGGCAAGAGAACCAAACCGGCAAGCGTCAGCTGAAACGTGGCAATCACCACCGGCTCCACACCCTGCAGCCAGCGCTTGGCGAGCACTGCACCTGCGCCATAGCTGAAGCTGGCCGCGGCGATCAGGATGACGCCCAGCAGATAGCCGCCTGCAGGCGTTCCGCTCGCCCTCCCTGCAGCGTGGCCATAGACGACACCCAGCACACCGAGGAAGCCGAGCGCGACTCCGGCCCCTGTGAGGCGCGTGGCCCGCGCGGCTCCGGTGATCAGGCCCAGTAGCAGTGCCCAGATAGGCGTGGTGGCGTTCAGGATTGCGGCGATGCTCGAAGGAACGGTCTGCTCGCCCCAGGGAAAAAAGCAGAACGGAATCGCATTGTTCAGGATGGCAACAACAAGAAGCGGAGGCAGCAACCGAGGCGGAGGCAGCTTGTGCCGTCCGAGTCGCAGCGCGATCCAAAGGAAGGACGAGCCGAAGGCCAGCCGGCCCACCGCAACCCACACTGGCGGCAGATCGACGCTGGCGAGCTGAATCAGGATGAAGGACGCACCCCAGACAGCGGAGAGCAGGAACATCTCGAGCACGTCACGAGGCCGCATGGCGTTCTGATACTCCGGCTGAAACGTTGAATCTTGTCGCGGTCAAGAGCGCGAATGAATCCCGCCGCCACTCTTTTTCAACCGAGAGCGGACGCGTTCCTTCCTAGATGATCAACCATCCGCATCGGCTCAATAAAAGATTCCGATTTGTTCCATCTGCACGAGAGATCGACTCGGGTAGCAATCTCGTCCGGATTGGCAGCCGATCACGCTCTCTCTGCTCGATCTGAACCGCCATCCTGCAGCCTGTGAAGGCGACACGCGGGATTCAGCCTCACCCCGAAGCCGGGTGCATCGTTCAGCTTCATTCGTCCGCCCACCGGTACCGGCTCATCGAGGAGCAATGGGGCAAACATCGGCGTGACTTCATCGGCTCCGGGCGACATCATCAAGAACTCAGAAAACGGGCTGTTATGACGTGTGAGCGCGAAATGGTAGCTGTACACACTCGATCCGTGCGGTACGGCCAGAACGCCTTGTGCATCGGCGAGTGGCGCGATCTTCAGCAACTCGGTGAGGCCGCCGCACCAGCCGACAGCCGGTTGAAGAATGTCGGCACAGCCCATCTCCAGCAGAAGGCGGAATCCCCAGCGTGTGGACTCGTGCTCGCCGGTGGTCACCAGCATGCCCGGCGGCACCTTCTTCTTCAGCTCCGCGTAGCCCCAATAGTCGTCTGGAGGCAAGGCTTCCTCGATCCATTTCAAGCCGTACTCCTGCGCCGCACCGGCGAGACGGCAGGCATATTCCACGTCGAGGCTCATCCAGCAGTCGTACATGAGCCAGAAGTCGTCTCGTGTGCGCGAACGCATCGAAGCGAGTAGTTCCAGGTTCTGGCGAAAGCCTTCCTCGCCCTCAGCCGGACCATGATGCAGAGGCAGCTTGCCTCCGATGAATCCGAGCTGTGCCGCCAGATCCGGCCGCGCACCTGTCGCGTAGAACACGAGTTTCTCTCGAACGGAGCCTCCGATCAGCTGATACACCGGTTCTTGTCGCAGCTTTCCCAGCAGATCCCAGAGCGCCAGGTCAACGCAGCTGATCGCATTCAAAACCAAGCCTTTGCGTCCATAGAAGAGAGCGGCCAGATACATCTGATCCCAGATGCGCTCGATCTCGCCTGGATCCATGCCGCGGGTTCGCCGCCGGTGCTCACGGCAAATCCTACAGTCCCATCCACGGCTTCGATTTCGACCACCAGCGTGCCCAGCACATTCAGTCCAAACGACTGCCGGCTGGATCGATACTCCGGGTACTTCGCTATCGGAGTCGCGATGTGGTCGTCGATCCAGTGCCCACTGGCCTGATCGTGGTAGTCAGCCCCGCCTCCCTGTGAAAAGAACGCACGCACTGCTCTGATCTTCGGAAGCGTCATGTCATCCCTTCAAACCGCATCGTCTCACGCAAGAACGGCTTGCTCGACCTTAGGCTCCGGCGAGCCAATCGGCAGCGCTCCGAACGCAAGAATCGTATCTCCGTGGTTTCTTGACACGCGCACTCGCGACAACTAGCCTCGCGCTAGAAACATATTACCGATTGAATTATGGAATATCTCGGGAGGGACATGGAAAGACGCGACGTTCTAAAGCTCGGCTTGGGAGCGGCAATGGGCTGGGCTACAGATACGCTCGCCATGCCCCGGACACCTGTCCTCGATACGCATATCCACCTGTTTGATACGAGCCGTCCCGGCGGAGTACCTTGGCCGGAGAAGACCGACGAGATTTATCAGCCTGCCCTGCCCGACCGCTATGCGGCGATCGCGAAGCCCTTCGGCGTGGTGGGCGCCATTGCGGTCGAAGCCTCTCCACTCCGCAGCGATAACGACTGGGTATTGCAACTCATCGTTCAGCATCCGATCATCGTCGGTTTTGTGGGCGACCTCGTTCCGGGCGGTCCCTCTTTTGCTCAAGATCTCGACCGCCTGCACGCCAATTCCCTTTTTCTCGGAATCCGCTGCGGCAATCTATGGAACCGCGACCTATCCGCCGACGCGAAGAACCCGGCGTTCATCGCTGATCTGCGCCGCCTCGCATCGGCTGGCCTTGCAATGGACAGCGCCAACCCCGATCCTAACCTTATCGGCGCGATTCTTCGTGTCTCCCAACAAATCCCTGAACTGCGGATCGTGATCGATCATCTTCCCCGTGCCGCGCTGCCGGACGATTCCAATCAAGTCAAGGAATACTGGGCTGATCTGAAGACGCTCAGCGGGAATCCGCGCGTGTTCGTAAAACTTTCGGAGATCCCCGTGCGCGAGAACGGCGGCCTCCTTACGGCACTTTCGAACTATCGGCAGAAGCTCGACGCCATCTGGGACCTCTTCGGGGAAGGCCGCATCCTCTTCGGCAGTGACTGGCCCAACAGCGACCATGTCGCCAGTTACGCCGAGACCTTTGGCATTGTGAATGGCTACGTGACTCAGAAAGGCCCGACGGCCAGGGAAAAGTTCTTCAACAAGAATTCCATCGAAGCCTATCGCTGGCGTCCCCGCAACCCGGCCCAGCGATTGCTTTGATTTCCAGTGCTCCGCACCCACCTGACCTCAGAACGTGAAACGTGAGCCGAACTGGAACTGCCGAGGACTGTTGACGGTTGCTGTGATCTGGCCAAAGACAGCCGCCTCTGCCGGATTCGAAGTCACCTGCGTAATGTTTGGCGTTCCGGGCATGCCCAACTGCGCACGATTGGCGATGTTGTAGGAAGAGATCTCGAAACGAAGATCACGCTCCTTGCCGAACGAGAAGTGCTTATAAAGCGAGAGATCGAAATCCTGCGCGCCCATCGTGCGCACATGATCGAGATACGCAGGCGCGGTTCCAGCGACGAACGGGCTGGCTGGAATCGCGAAGCAGGTCGGGTTGAACCATGTCGCCGCGCTATGCGGAGCACCGTGACTCGGGTCGCAGGTCAGATCGGCCCTCTGATTGAAATACGACGGCGCGACGCCTGAAGTCGGTGAAGTGATGGGAACGCCTGTGCTCAGGTAAGCGATGGCGTTCGCGGTCCATCCGCCCAAAACGGCATCTCCCACACCCCTCAGATTCACCGCACGGCCCCTACCGACAGGCAGGTCATAGGACAGATCGCCGGTGAACTGATACTTCACGTCTTGCGGGCTGATGGAGTGCTCGAGCTTCAGGTTGCGCCAGTCCTGTGCTAGGCCCAGATGGGATCCGACGAAACCCAGCGGAGGATTGCCATCGTCGGTCATCAGCTTGGCCCAGGTGAAGCTGGCCAGTGCGGTGAAGTGATGCGTCAGGCGTTTTTGCACTTTGGTCTGCAGTGAACTGTACTCCGAATCGCCGCCCGGATACCCGTGAACTACGACGCCGTTGCCCGAACCGTAGTTGCCGTTGCCATACTGGGGGAACTTCTCTAAAGAAACCCAAAGCGGCACGGTCGCGGAGCCCGAGTTCGCATTGGTCGCGGGCTGGATTGGCGCCCATTGGTTCGCAACTGTTGCGCAGGCTGGGTTCGACGGATCGACGCAGAGAGATGCACCATAGCTGGCAATTGTACCAAGATCCAATTCGTTCAGATCGGCTGTGCCCAGCGGTAGAAAGAGCCCACGGCTGCCGACATAGCCGGCACTGAGCACGAATTGATGCGGCAATTCATACTCGAGACCAAAGTTGAAGTTGTATGTCAACGGCGTCCGTTGCGACCGGAGCATGGTGTTGAGGGACTGACCGAGATTGTTCGCCAATCCTTTGGGTGGTGCTAAGAACTGCTGAACGACGCCATTGGGAAACGGATTGCTCAACGAGAAGGGACCAGTCGAGCTGGGGTCTACAGTGCCTGCACCCGTTGCGCAGGCATCGCTGCCGTTGATGACAGTGTTGCCGTCCGCGTTATAACAGGTGGCATTCCACTGTGTGTCCGCCGAGAAGCCGTCGCTGTCGAGCCCAACGCCGCCGACCATGTGCGGGCTTGGACCAAAGTAGAAGCCCCCTCCGCCACGCACGACGAGATGGCTCACCGGCTGCCACGACAAACCAAGCCGCGGTGCAAGATCCTTCAGGTTTGCGGTAAAGGGCGAGCGGCCGCCACTGCCGGCATAGGTCTCTGCTCCGGTATAAGAGACTCCGCTGACCGTGTTGGTTGCCGAAGGATTGAAGTACTCGAGGCGGTCGTGACGCTCCGTCTTGCCGCCGAAGATATCCCAACGCAAGCCGGCCGTGATCGTCAGCTTCTGCGTGAGGTGATACGTATCCTCCACAAAGGCCGCGTAGTAGGGGCTTGCTTCGGCCGCAAACAAATCCTTTGTGAAGTTGGGATAGAAATTCGATTCAGCGCCAGGTACTGTTCCCTGGCCGGCGAGAAACGATGCGAAATCGCTGCCGCCAGTTGCAGAGCTAACAGTCTGGTCGGTTGCCGAGATGTCGAATGCATAGGAGCCCGAGGCAGCGGGAGGCTGGCCGACATTGAGCAAGCGCTTCATATACTCGAAGCCGGTTGAGATCTCATGCTTTCCCTTCAGCTTCGTGATCGCAGCGTTGGCGTCGCTGTTTTCGCTTGCGTATCGAAAGGTATTGTAGTCCGCGGTGCCGCCGATGCCGTCTCCACCGTTGTTGTAATCGGTGAACAGCACGAAGGGCAGAACCTTGTAGACCTCTTGCGCGGCAAGGGACGACGGAAAGCCCAGGGTGGTGATATCGAAGCCTACCTGTCGCGGGTCGCCGCCCTGGCTCTCGAAGTGACGGGTGAAGGAGTAGCGCAGCTGCAGGAAGGTCGTGGCATTGAGCGTCAGATCGTCCCCGAGCAGGATGTTGCGGCCGTTCGTTACGTTTTGCGCGTAGTTCAGGTCCCACATGTTCCCGAATGCGTTGAATGTCGAATTGAAGAGCCGGTCGAACGAGAAGCGCCCGAAGATGCGCTGCTTTTCGCTCTGCGCCCAATCCATGCGAATGTCGAAGCGGCGCGCCGTGGTCGGGTCGAGCCCTGGAAGGTAGAGGTTGTTCTGGGCGCCCGTCGGATCCGAATCGCACGCCGCGCCCACGTTGCACTTGGGAAACTCAGAGAGAAACTTCAGTGCAATGGGATTTGGATTGGAGATGATGTTGTTGGTAAACGCTTGGCGCGTGCCGTCGGCGTTGTCGGGAAGCAGCGGATTGTAGATGGTGAAATTGTCCGCCGAGAAATCGCCCGTGCGCTCAGCCGAAGTGGGCACAGTGAAGGTATTGGATCCGTCGAACTGCTGCTGCTGGGTGTCTTCGTAGTCGCCGAAGATGAACAGCCTGTTGTGAAGGATCGGTCCGCCAATCGCTCCGCCTTCCTGATAGCGGTGGAAGGCAGGCGGTGTGTTGGATTGCCCGTTGCCGACCTGGCTCTGCTTGTTGAACCATTCGTTCGCCGCCAGAACGTTTGGGCGGAAGACGCCAAAGCCATCCCCATGCCATTGGTTGGTGCCCGACTTAGTGACCAGGCTGATGACGCCTGCGCCGCCGCTCTGATACGAGGCAGGGGTGTTCTGAGTTTCGACGCGCGTCTCTTCCACGCCGTCCTCGGGAATATCGAGTGCGGGAATAATCGCGGCTACGTTGTTTTCGGCGATCCCGATGGGGCTTCCGTCAACCATGTAGTAGACCGACCCTACGATGGCTCCATTGATGGTGTAGGACGATACGTCGACACCAGGACGGCCGCTGGAGATGTTTTCTATGGCGAACGAGCTCGAGGAATTGGGTGCGCCATTGGCCGGCGTCACACCCGCGCTCAATTGCACCAGGTCGAACACATTGCGCGTCAACAGCGGCACGCGATCGATGGTCTCGGAGGAGATCAACTGGCCTACTGTGGAGTTGCTGGTATCGACCAGCGACGCAGATTCCGTGACAGTGACAACTTCGTTGACTCCGCCCACAGTCAGCTTCAGGTTCGCAGCGGTTACTTGATCGAGCGTGACCACGACGTTCTTCTCGACCAGAGTCTCAAAGCCCTTCGCACTGGCGGTGATTTGAAACTTGCCGGGAGAAAGGGAAACGAACGAATAGATGCCTGCCGCGGTCGACACGGTCGATATCTTGACCCCTGTCGCCTGCTCCAGCGCGGTGACATTTGCTCCCGGAACGATGGCCCCTGAGGGGTCGGTGACGAGCCCGCTGATCGAGCCTCTACCTGCCTGGGCAAAAGCCGCTGCAACGCTTGCGATGAGCGCTGCGACGACAAGAGAAGTACGCGCAACCACGGCGACTGTCGCTCTGACGTTCATATGCTGTCCCCGGCCAAGAGATTTATTCAAACGTTTGAATCTTAGTGAAAAGACTGTAAAATCGATCCGGCTCCATGTCAAGAAGAAAAATCCGTTGCGGCTTTCTGCTTTCCGGCTCTAGTCTTTAGCAGCGGACGCAGGGTTCTTGGGCTGGCGAATGCGTTAACCTGCGCCGCGCCGCGGCGGATCCGGGAGGAAATAGGAGTGGGTCGACAAAAGACTGGCCACGTCACGCTGCTCGATGTAGCCCAAGCCTGCGGCTACTCCGTCTCCACTGTGTCGATCGTACTGAGCGAAGCGCCTCTCTCGCGCAACGTCGCAGCAGCAACACGCGAGCGTATCCGCAAGATGGCCCTGCAACTCGGCTATCATCCCGATGCACACGCCCGCTCGCTGCGCCGCCGCCGTAGCCAGACAATTGCGGTGCTGGCTTACGATCTGTCCGATCCCTTTTGCATTCCCATCGTGCGTGGAATCCAGGCAGGGCTGCAGCCCCTGAGTTATCTGCCGCTGCTCATGGACGCACAGACGCAGCGCAGACTCTTCGACAACTACCTGAAGATGATTCTCGAGCGCCGCGCCGAGGGCGTGATCGTAGTTGCCAGCTGGATCTTCGAGGAGACAAATCTGCTTGCCGACATCAAGAAGAATCAGGTCCCAATCGTCGTTGTCGGCCGCGATTTGACGAACCGGAGGTTCAGCTCGCTGCTGGTGGACAACGAGGCCGGAGGAGCGCTCGCTATGCGGCACCTTACCGATCTCGGCCATCGGCACATCGCTTTGATCCGCGGTCCCGAACAGCTGTTCGACAGCGAGCCGCGATGGACTGGCATGCGCCGGGCTGCCGAGGATGCGGGCGTACAAATCGATCCCCGCCTGGTGTTTCAGCTACCCAACCTCACCGACCCTGCTTCCGGCTTCGAAGGCGGATTGAGTTTCGCCAAACGCATGCTGGAGACGCGGCTGCCCTTTACGGGCGTGCTGGCCTTCGACGATCTGACGGCGCTGGGCGTTGTCCGGGGACTTGCTGAAGCAGGCCTGCGAGTTCCTGAGGACTGTTCCGTTGTCGGTTTCGACGACGTGCCTCCGGCGATTGTAGCGACGCCTGGAATGACCACGATTCGCCAGCCGCTTCGGGAGATGGGGCTGCTGGCGGCGCAGTGGAACGTGCAGGCAATCGAAGCGAGCCAGGAAGGACACCGGAGTCCCGTGCATTTGCATCGCGCTGTTCCAGAATTGGTGGTACGCCAATCGACCGCGCTTCCGGCGCCTGCACGACAGGCTCAAAGGAGAGCAAAACGTGCTTGACATCGTCAGTCCATTCGGAGATATTTCCCTTATTCAAACGATTGAATAGACTCTCAGACTTTTTCAATCGAATGCCAGACGACGCGCGCAATCGCGAGACACCGGTGTGGTTCAGTCCGGAAATGTGAGAGATCATGAGAAGAGCAGTTTTGGCTTGTTCCCTGAGTATCGCTGCGGGCGCGATGACGCTCGAGGCAGCAACCGTCACTCCCTTGCACGAGGACTGGCGCCTCCAATCTGCCTGCAAGGTGCAGACCACCGGTGAAGCCATTGCGAGCAGAGGGTTCTCCCTCGAAGGCTGGCTGAAGACTTCCATCCCAAGCACGGTCCTGGCAGCACAAGTCGCAGCAGGAGCGATTCCCGATCCCTACTTCGGCGACAATCTTCGCCAGATTGCCGGAACAGGCTATCCCATAGGAACCAATTTCTCGAATCAGCCGATGCCGGCAGACAGCCCGTATCGCTGCGGCTGGTGGTATCGAAAGGAATTCACGCTTCCTGCCTCTGCGACGCCCGATGGCCGCCTCTGGCTCCACTTCGGCGGGATCAATTATCGCGGCGAAATCTGGCTCAATGGAAAAAAGGTAGCCGATTCAACCACCGTCGCGGGAGCTTATCGCACCTACGATTTCGACGTGACCGGTCTGCTCAGCACCGATACACCAAACGTGCTTGCAGTGGAGACGACCGCGCCGACAGAGAAAGATCTGGGCATCAACTGGGTCGACTGGAATCCCTGTCCGCCTGACAAGGATATGGGGTTGTGGGGTGCAGTCGATCTTGTCGCCACTGGGCCGGTCACCCTCCGGTCGCCAATGGCAGTGACGCACTTCAGCGACGGTACCCTTAACACGGCCGACCTCACCATCTACGCCGAACTGGACAACTCGACAGACAAGCCAGTGAAGGGCGTAGTTTCGGGAACCGCCGCTGGAGTCCGCTTCGAACAACCGGTCGAGCTGGCGGCACACGAAGACCGTACAGTCGTCTTCGCCCCCGAACAGTTTCTGCAGCTGAAGATCCGCGATCCGAAGCTCTGGTGGCCCTACCAGATGGGCGAGCCGCATCTCGAATATCTCGCCATGAGCTTCAGCGTGGGCGGGCACGTGTCGGACGAGCGCAGCGTCGATTTCGGCATTCGCGAAATCACGTCGGAGTACACCGCGACCGGTGGCCGTCTGTTTCGTGTGAACGGCAAGCCAATTCTCATTCGAGGCGGAGGTTGGTCGCAGGACATGTTGCTCCGTAGCGATGACCAGCGGCTGCGCGATCAGTTCCGCATGGTGCGTGACATCGGGCTGAACACGATTCGGCTTGAAGGCAAACTCGATACGGAGGAGTTCTTCCAGCTTGCCGATCGACAGGGGATCCTGGTCATGCTTGGCTGGTGCTGCTGCGATCATTGGGAGCACTGGAAGAATTGGACCGGGGACGACCTGCAGATTGCGCGCGCGTCGCTGCGATCCCAATTACTGCGCCTGCGCCAGCATGCGAGCCTGCTGGTGTGGCTGAACGGCAGCGACAATCCTCCACCGGCCGATGTCGAGAAAGCCTATTTGCAAGTCGAAGCTGATACGCACTGGCCGAATCCTGTCCTCTCCTCCGCATCGGGCACGCCGACCACTGTAACTGGCGAGAGCGGCGTCAAGATGAGCGGCCCCTACGACTATGTCGCGCCAAGCTACTGGTATGTGGACCTGCACAACGGCGGCGCTTTCGGCTTCAATACCGAAACCAGTCCCGGCCCAGCGGTTCCATCGCTGGCAAGTCGCCGCAAATTCCTGCCAGATCCTGAAGCGTGGCCGCCCTCGTCGACATGGGATTTGCACAATGGTGGCGGAGAGTTCGTCAACCTCAAGGTGTTCAACGAGGCAATGACGGCGATCTACGCCACGCCGCACTCCTCTGCGGACTACGAACGCATCGCGCAGACCATGGAGTATGACTCGGAGCGCGCGATGTATGAGGCCTACGGCAAGAACAAATATGTGTCCACCGGCGTGATCCAATGGATGCTAAATAACGCGTGGCCGTCGATGATCTGGCATCTCTACGACTACTATCTCGACGCCGGCGCGGGATACTTCGCCGCCAAAAAGGCCTGTGAGCCGCTCCACATTCAGTACTCCTATGACGACCAATCCATCGTCGTGGTCAACAGCACCTATGGGTCGCCGGTCCCGCTCCACGCCAACGTCAAGGTCCACAATCTTGCGTGGCAAGAGCTTTACAGTTCCGAGGCCGACGTGACCTCGCAGCCTGACAGCGCACAGCGCGTGTTGTCGATTCCCGACCGTCTCCTCGTCGGCTCCGATCATCTGTTCTTCATCGGTTTGACTTTGACCGACGCTGACGGACACGTCGTAAGTCGCAACTTCTATTGGGTGCCGGCGATGCTCACCGCCTTCGATTGGCCGAAAACCGACTTCACCCACACCCCGGCGGGGCGCCACGAGGACATGACTGCGCTTGCCATTCTTCCGCCAGCGACAGTCCAGAGTCACGCCGAGATCGAAACAACGAAGCAAGGAAGAGAGATTCACCTTCATCTGCAGAACATGTCCGCATCGCTGGCGTTTCAGGTGCATGCGGCCGTGCGGACCGCGCAAGACGATCTGATTGCGCCCGTCTTCTGGTCCGACAACTGGATCGAGTTGACGCCGGGAGAGTCGACAACCTTGACTGCGCTGCTACCCGACGGCGATTCAAGCGCACCGACGATCCACGTCGAAGGCTGGAATGTCGCGCCTGTCACGCTGACGCCAACCGCTGCTGCAGCGGCGCGCTAAGGGTCAAGCATGTCGACAACCGCGGGACAGAATGCTACAGAAACCATCGGCCTCAAGCGGAGTCTTCGCTTCTGGGATCTGGTTCTTTACGGCATCATTCTGATTCAGCCCACAGCGCCCATGCCCAGCTTCGGCGTCATCTATCAGGAGGCGCGCGGGCACGCGGTCACTGCAATTCTGCTCGCTATGGTGGCCATGCTGTTCACCTCGGTCAGCTATGGGCGGATGGCACGCGCTTATCCGCACGGCGGGTCGGCGTTCCTTTATGTCGGCAAAGAGATCCACACCAGCCTGGGCTACCTGACCGGCTGGTGCCTGGTGATGGATTACGTGCTGAATCCGCTCATCTGCACCATCTGGTGCAGCAGGGCGGCGATCAACTTCTTTCCGGAAATCCCCTATGTCGCGTGGGCGATCCTGTTCGCAGTCCTTTTCACGGCGCTGAATTGCAATGGCGTGGAGACATCGGCACGCATCAACTCCGCGATGGCCGCTGCGCTGGGCGTGGTCATTGTTCTCGTGCTCGGCGCTGCCGTCCAGTGGCTGTTGCATCTCTCCCATCCTGACGCCGCGTTTTTCGTGCGGCCTTTCTACGATCCCGCAACATTCAATACGCCGGGCTTGCTGCGCGGCACTTCGATTGCCGTCCTCACCTACATTGGATTCGACGGCATCTCGACGCTCACGGACGAGGCCAAGGATCCGGCTCAGAGCGTGCCGCGAGCAATTGTGTTGACTTGTTTCATCACCGGCGTTCTCGCGAGCATTGAGGTGTATGTCGCGCAACTCGTATGGCCGCGCGGACTGGCGTTTCCCGATATCGACACCGCGTATGTGCACGTCTCGGGCCGCATGGGTGGACCCATCCTCTTTTTGATCGTGAATGCGGCGCTGCTTCTTGCGAATATCGGCTCAGGTATGGCCTCGCAATTGGGAGCGGCACGGCTACTCTATGCCATGGGGCAGGATGGCGCATTGCCACGGCGCTTTTTCGGCGCGGTACATCCGAAGAATCGGATTCCGCGCAACAATGTTCTGCTCGTCGGCGCGATTTGCCTTGCCGGCGCACTGGTCTTCAGCTACCAGCTCGGCACCGAGCTCCTCAACTATGGGGCCCTGCTGGCCTTCATGGGCGTCAACATCGCGTCGATGCTGCGCGGTTGGCGTCACGGGCGGTTCACTCAGATAGCGCCGATCCTTCTCTCGCTTGGAGGCTTCATCACCTGTGCGTTGCTTTGGTGGAACCTCGGTCCTTTGGCGAAAGCTGTGGGCACAGGCTGGGCGCTCGTTGGGATCCTCTTCTGGATCGTGCGCCGGCAATCGACTGTGTTGCCCGGAGAGAGCGCATGACGCACGGACAGCAGAGTCGTTTGGCGACGGAGCGGCGGTTCGACGTCACTCTCGCAGGCGATACCGCTCTCGATGTGCTGATGTATGGCCTCCCCACCGAACTGCCGCCGGAACGGGAGTTGCTCGCGGAAACGATTGCCATTCGTGTAGGTGGATCTGCCGCGATCACTGCGCACAACTTGGCTGCATTGGGAAACAGGATCGGCTTTATCACGCGGGTTACTGACGATGATTTTGGCCGCATGTGCCGCTCCGAGCTCAGCGAAGCCGGCGTCGATCTCTCGCGCTGTGTCCCTGCACAGCAGGTGCAGTCAGGAGTGACGGTGCACTTGCAACACAAGAAGCTGCGCCACATGTTCACTTATCCCGGACCCGCCTGTGAACTGGCTTATGGCGATCTCGATGTGAGCTACCTCGCCCAGGCGCAGCACTTTCACATGTCCTCTTACTATCTTCAACGCGCCCTCACTCCGCGGATTCCCGAGCTTTTCGTCGAGTTGAAGAAAGCGGGCCTGACGCTTTCGCTCGATCCCAACGACGATCCGTCGCAGCAATGGCATCGCGGAATCCTCGATGCAATACGACAGGTCGATGTCCTGATGCCCAATGAGCGCGAGGCATGCTTGCTCGCCGGAGAGAACGATCTGGATTGCGCGATCTCGATTCTTCGTGGTCTCGTGCCCCTGCTCGTTATCAAGCGCGGATCGGAGGGTGCTATCGCATTCTGTGGTCCGCAATCCTGGCACGTCCCGGCTGAAAGAGCCCATTTTGTCGATGCGGTTGGCGCCGGCGATAGTTTCAATGCAGGCTTTCTGCACGCGTGGATTCGTGGCTGGCCGATGGAGAGAGCGTTGGAACTCGGCAATCGGACCGGCGCCTTATCTGTAGCAGCAAGCGGCGGCACGGCTGCGTTCCGGAACAAGACGACTTTGCTTGCGCAGATCGCCCAAATTTCCGCGGTCACATAAATCCCGTGCAAGGGACATCGATCAGGAGTCAAACAAAGCTCGACGAGCTCAATACGGGCCATTCTGCTGATGCCGCACGTGCCACGCCTCAACCTGCCCATTCGACAGCGGAGCCTAGGGCTGCGGAGTTGCCAGCATCAGATCGTCGGTTCAGGTTGCCTCACTTCGCTTCGCTCGCTCTTTCCTCCAGAAACACCAACTCGGAACTAAGTGGCCGATCGAGGTGCACAGAAAGACCTTGCCGCATCAAGTCGCTCCCGGTTGCTTCTACATCGGGAGAACTTCCATCCTGAAAATGGATCAAATAGCGCGCTGCATCTCGAAGGCTCTTGAGCGCAAATAGGTGCTGTACTTCGTCTGCAACGCTGCCGCGAAAAGCGTAAACCACCCCTTGTCTCCGTGCAGGGTCCCAATATTCAACCGCATCCCAATGCACGCCGTCCGGGCGCGGCGAAATATGAAATAGCTCGGCATCGCGAATGAGCGGTCTCAGCTTCTCTTTGTAGAGCGCGATTTCTTTCGCTGCCACATCATGCTGTTCAGGCGTCCATGCGCGTGTGTCCTGCATGATACTGACCCATCCCATCATTCCGCTGCGCAGCATGTAGAGGAAGTTCTCCAGACTGGGCGCGGGCCACTTCTCGACGTAACTCTCCAGCATTGCTGCCGGCAATACATGACTCGCATCAAAGAATGCCCGGCGGTTCGAGAGCGGATCGTACGTGTCTGTGATTGAGAAGTAGTCTCCGTGTGCCGCCGATCCAAAATCGACCATCCGGCCGCCGTCATTACAGATTTCGAACAGAAGGCCCGGATGCCGCTTCCGCATGTGTTCGTAAATCTCGTAGTAAGCCTTGACCGCCTGATAGCTCACGTCCGTGGAATTTGAGGCCAGGACAAAGTCGGAACCCCAGTCATGAATCACCTTCATCGTGCTGCGATCGGGCGGCGCATGCGGATGGTCTTGACGAACGCATCCCTGGGCAACGAGGTATCCATCATGCTCCAGCATGTCGAGGTGGTTCTCTGAGATGATCCGGCCGACCTCTTTCTCGAAGTAGTCCTTTGCCGCCGGGACTCCAATATCTGCGGTCTGGCCTTTGAAGTCCTCCGGTTTCCAGTTCGGCGCCAGATCGGTCACCAGCCAGTCCTGGACCTTTGGATCGTGCACATTCAGCGACCCAGGCTCCGTATCCAGCCCAGCCTGTGTCCAATCCACCCACAGGCCGAAGCGCAGGCCATGCCGGTGAGCGTCGTCCGCGACTGAAGCGAGGCCGTGAGGAAATTTGGCTGAATCCGGGTACCAATCGCCGACGCCACGGAACCACCCAGCGTCGAGGTGAAACATCTCCAGCCCGAGTTGCTTTGCCTCCTCAATCATGCTCAGAGCAAGCTTCTCGTCAACGCGCATCCCGCTTCCCCAGCTGTTGTTCACGGTCAGGGGGTATTGCGGATCTTTCCACGTCAACGGATTTCCAAGGACAGTTCGTACCCATGGCCGGAGTTGATTGCCGACCCCGTCCGGTCCATCCGAGAACGTACCCAGAAAAACTGCCGGAGTTGAGAATTCGGCGCCAGGCAGCACGCGGGTGCGAAAAGGGCCGGGGTCAGGATTCAGCCCAAGCGCGGTGCGTATGTGGTCTCCTTCGCGGGTGAGCGCGAGCCGAGTTCTTCCGCTGAACTCGATTCCCGCGTACCAGCCAGATTCCTTCTGATCCGCGCTGAAGATCATCTCCACAGGAATGACTTCGCGGGCTTGGACTGGGACAGGAAGCGCATAGGTAGACGATGTACCTGTCCATCGGTAACCGTCGACGATCGTGTCGAGGTGCGTTCCTTCAGCGGATGGGCTATCGGCGCCCTTTTCGACATAGAAGTCCCGCAAATCGACGTTCGACGGATAGTCGATTTGCAACCGCAACGAATCGAGCAATGGCAGCCACACCTCGCGCGCGGAGAGATTTTTCACAGTGATCTCGTGTTCCACGGGGCCAAACTGTGCCCGCAACTCCCACGTCCAAGAGAGGCGCAAGTGTGGATCCTGTGTCTCATACACGAGAACAACTTCGCGAGAAGTGGCGCGGCTCAATTGTGGCTGGAACTGCCACTGGATTGGGACTGACGCCCCATCGGTCTCGACTGAGGCGGGAAGCGGTTCCTCGAGCCCATTCCGCAACAGGCCCGATCGACCATGAATCTCGATGAGTTTCGGAGCACTTGCTCCGGCTTCAACTACCAGCTCTTCGTCGGAGTTCGCTAAGGCAAAGCGAGATGGACGTTTCTCGGCCTCCAGGCACAGGTTCCACGCGAGCGCTAAAAGAAACAATGTGGAACTGAACTTCGGACCCAAGCCGAGCTTCAACATTTGATCCATCTTCTCAAAGCGAAGGGCTCTTCGGTTCAGGCACAGGCCGCCCGTCTCGTGCAGGCGCAGTCTAGCGATTGGCCGACCGGCCCGAAAGGCGGGAACAGCGAGACGGCGCACCAAGGGTACCTGGAAAGCCTGCGGAACCTGTACTCTGCAGGTGCATTTACCGATAGAATGAAGGACGTATTTGAGCTTGCCCTTCCCCTGGGTGAGCAACGTTCCCGTTCGTGCAGCGACGACTGAACGCAAAGAAAAACCGGAGGTCGGCCAGTGAGAGGAAGCCATGGCAGACAAGCACTCCGGCAAGAACAGCAAACACGCAGAGAACGCGACCGGCGTTCTTGAGCAGCAGAAGAACGGCGAAGCGAAGCCCGATCCCTTCATCTCCAATCATCAGGTTCCCATCCGGCTCGGCAAAGACTGCGACTACGAGAAGGAGCTGCGCCGGCTGCAGGTCGAACTGGCCAAACTGCAAGAGTGGATCCGGCACGAAGGCCTGCGCGTCGTGGGGATCTTCGAGGGGCGCGATGCGGCGGGCAAGGGCGGCGCTATCAAGCGCATCACCGACACGCTCAATCCGCGCATCTGCCGGGTGGTCGCGCTGGGCACGCCCACGGAGCGCGAGAAGTCCCAGTGGTACTTCCAACGATATGTCCCCCATCTGCCTGCGGCCGGCGAGATGGTCCTGTTCGACCGCAGCTGGTATAACCGCGCCGGCGTCGAACGCGTGATGGGCTTCTGCACCGAGGCCGAGTATCTCGAATTCATGCGCAGCTGCCCGGAGTTTGAACGCATGCTGGTGCGCTCGGGCATTCTGCTTCTCAAGTATTGGTTCAGCGTGAGCGATGAGGAGCAGGAGCGGCGCTTCCAGGACCGGATGAAGAACCCGACGAAGCGCTGGAAGCTGAGTCCCATGGATCTGGAATCTCGCAAGCACTGGGCCGAGTATTCGCGCGCCAAGGATGAGATGTTTGCGGGCACCGACATCAAGCAGGCGCCGTGGTATGTGGTCAACGCCGACAACAAGAAGGCCGCGCGCCTCAACGTGATCCGCCACCTGCTGTCGATGATCCCCTACAAAGACCTGACAACGAAGCCTCTGCCGCTGCCTCCGATAGCCAAGCAGAACTACACCCGGCCGCCCATCAACGAGCAGACGTTTGTTCCTGAGTTGTACCGCTAGGGCCAATCATGACATGGCACTCCCAGCGCTGGAAAACGCGCCCTCGTGCTCTTGGTCACAGACTCGCAGACCCCTGACCGCAAAGGCTATTGCCGAGCGGCTCTTCGCGTACGCGCGAGGCCCGAAGGAGTGTCTCTACCGTGGAATACCTGAATTTGAAGCGGCTTGAGTCGTTCTCGGCGGAGTCTTTTCAGCACCGGCAGCCCTATCCCTGGGCCAACATTGAAGCGTCCCTCACGCCGGAGGGATATGAGCGGCTGCGTACGACGATGCCCGCCGTCGAGGGATTCGACAGGCATGTCGGTGTGAAGCGCGCCTACGGACAGGCGCCGCACGATCGCTACCTGCTGCACTATCGGCCGGGCGTCGAGATCGCCGAGCCGTGGAAAGAGTTCCTCGCAGAACTACAGGGCCCGGTGTACCAATCGTTCCTGAGCCGCGTGCTCGGCAATCACACCTTCATTCCCACGTTCGAGTGGTACTACGCATGGGAGGGCTGCGCCGTTTCGCCGCACTGCGATGCCGCGCGCAAGCTGGCCACGCACATCTTCTACTTCAACACCGAGGACGACTGGGATGCAGCGTGGGGAGGGCAGATTCTGATTCTCGACAGCGAACGGAAGTTCCCGGTGCACTCGGGGCCAAGCTTCGATCAGCTCAAGGTCGCCGCATCCATCGAGCCGCGCGGCAACGGCAGCCTGCTCTTTCAGAGAACGCATCACTCATGGCACGGCGTGCGACCTCTGCAGTGTCCGCAAGGCCAGCTGCGCAAGCTCTTCCTGATTACCGTGAACATCCCCAGCTTCCAGGTATGGTGGCGGCGCGTGCGCGGCAAAGATCCGGACGGCTACAAATTGCGGGCAGCATAGGCATCGGCCCAAGCGTCCGGCGAAGGCCGTCTGGACGCGAAGTCCTCGCGATTTCTTGATTTCTCTAGGCAGCGCCCACAGGCTCACGCACCGAAGGAATAAGATAGCCCTCGTCGGCGAGATGCTGACCCATCTGCGCGTACATACCGGGATCGGTGGGCTGAAATGTGCCCAGACCATCGACATAGCGGTTGTACATCGAGAACGCCGCGGCGATCAGGACCGTGTCGTGGATCTCCAAGTCGGTCGCCCCTTCCTTGCGCGCAGCTTCCACATCGGCAGCGGTCACGAGCTTCCCATCCTGCTGCACTTTGCCTGCGATGTTCAGCAATGCTTTCAGCTTGGGCTTGACTTCGGCGCTGGCCAGGTCGGTCTTGACCTGCTGCACGACCTTGTCGCCGCCGAGATGGGCTGCCGCGGCCGCGCCGTGACTGAGCGCGCAAAATGTCGTACAGTTGCGCGACGAAACATAGGTTGCGATCAGTTCGCGCTCGCCGGGTGCGAGCGAGTTAGGCTCGTGCAGCAAAATATGCGCAAGCGTCCGCATGGGCACAGCAGTCTCAGGGCGGAAGTTGAATCCGGCCACGATGCCGGGGAAATTGGGAAGGTCGATGTGGGGCATGGGCTCCTCCGGAGCAGTTCGTAGTGGACGGTTCACATATCTTAGTTCGCAGCTCTCACTTCTAAATTCTCAGTCTGTGGTTCGTAGCTTCAGCGTTTCCGCTCCTTCGTGGCAAGCCCTGCTGTGAACTGAGAACTACGAACTCGGATCGTGTTAGCGCGCATGCGCAGCCAGGTACTCCTCGCTGACCATCACGTAGCCGTCTTGCGCTACGCGCTTGCCGCGTTCGCGATAGAACGCCTCGTCGGCGGGGCGCGCAGTGCCGAGGCCGTCGACATAGCGGTTGTACATGCAGAAAGCCGCGGCGATCAGTACGGTGTCATGAATTTCAATGTCGGTCGCACCTTCTTTGCGTGCGGCTTCCACATCGGCGGCAGTCACCAGCTTGCCGTCCTGTTGCACCTTGCCGGCAATGACCAGCAACTTCTTGAGCTTGGGGCTGATTTCCGCCTGGGTAAAGTCGGTCTTGACCTGCTTGACCAGAGCTTCGTTCCCGCCCAGGTGCGCCGCCGCAATCGCACCGTGGATGTTGTGGCAATATTCCGTGCAGTTGCGGCTGGAAACATAAGTAGCGATCAACTCTCGCTCGCCCTTGGTGAGTGTGCTGGGTCCGGTCAGCAGAATTTCAACGAGAGCATTCATCGGACGCGCCGTCTCCGGCCGGAAGGCCATCGCGCCGCGAATGCCGGGAAGATCGGGAAGCGGGATATGAGGCATTGGATTCTCCAGGAATTAAGTTTCAGGCGTCAGGGAGTCGGGCGTCGAGCCCAGCTCAGTGGATCGTGTGTGGTCTCGCGTGAGCAGCCATCGTGCGGGGAGGCCGACGAGCACAATACCTGCACCAAGCAGCGATGGAACCAGGTTATGCAGCAGAAGCATCGCCGCGAGGATACCGCTTCCTGCGATGAAGACGATGGGGGCGACAGGAAACCACCAGCGGCGCACCGGAGTGATCACGCGAAACAGCGTGGCCACCGTCAGAGCGAGAAACGCAACCGCAGAAAAGATGATGAAGGCAAGGATGCGATCGAATGCGCCCAGTACAAGGATTGCCAGGGCCATCGCCGTCTGCAGCAGGACCGCATTCGCCGGCGCGCCGGTGCGCGGATCGATACGTCCCAGGGCAGCCAGAATGCCCTGCGGCCGATCGCCCACTTCTCCGCGCGCTAGCGTGTAAGTCACGCGCGGCACCGCCATGCTGAGCACCATGAGCCCGCCGAGCACGGCAAGAATGACGCATGCCGAAAGAACGCGGCCACCCGCGGCTCCAAAGAGGGCATTGCCGAACTGGGCGACGAACGCGGTGTTGGACTGAATCTGCCGCATCGGAACGACGGCGACAAACGCCAGGCTCAGCAGCAAATAGACCACCGTCACCACCAGCACGCCGCCAGTGAACGCGATGGGCAGAGTTCGCGACGGCTCGCGAACCTGGCCGGCGATCTTGCCTGCCTCCCACCAGCCGCCAAAGCAAAAGAAGGCGCTGATCGCGGCTCCGGCGATCGCTTCGATCAATGGATCGGAACCGGCCCGGCGGAGAGTCAAAGGGGCCAGGTTCGCCATGCTGGCATGGCCGGTGAGAAGCGCCCACCCGACCAGCGCGGCCATCACCGGAACTTTGACCCAGTTGAGTGTCGTCATGACGCCGCTGGAAAGCCGTGCGCCAAGGTATGTCAGGAACCCGAGACCAAGAAGCAGCACCGCAGGCACGAAGGCAACGAGACGAGCGGGAACCGGCACGAGCGTCTGGATGTAGGGCACGATGCCGACGCACAGCGAGGCCGCAACACCGGGGTACATGACTAGAGCCGCCATCCAACCGTAGAGAAAGGCCACCCGCCGGCCGAAGCTTCGACGGAGGTAGACGTATTCGCCGCCATCGTGCGGGTTGCGCACGGCCAGTTCCGTGAAGCAAAGCGCACCGGCCAGGGTGAGGACCGCCATGCCGCACCAGACGGCACCCAATAACGCCGGCGAGCCGAGCGACCGAGCCATCGCGGCTGGGGTGAGAAAGATTCCGAGCGATATCGCTTCGCCTGTGACGACAGCCGTAGCCGCCCACACGCCCATCTGCCGCCCGGATTGGCGCTCGACCTCCATCGTGCGCCGATCGTACGCGGATCCCGGCGTGACGCGCATCGAACTTTGGATGGAGGGCGCTGCGGACCACAGCTTCGCACCGGGGGTCAGGGGCCCAAGGAAGGGATGTTACGCTGTGGCTACTTCTCTTCCTCATCGGCCCAATCGGGTTGACCGCGCATATTCCACGCTTCCCAGTTCGGAGGAAAGCATGCAGAGTCAGAAAAAACTCGATGCCCGGCATCGAAACATCCATGCAAGACTTCTAGCTCTTATCGTCGGGCTCCTGGTTTCCCCCGTTCTTAGCACAGCAGAGCCTGTTTATCCCCTGAAGATCTCGACGAACAACAGATACCTTGTCGACCAAAAGAACGAACCGTTTCTCATGCAAGGCGACGCGGCATGGTCGCTCATCGTGGCGGCGAGTGACTCGGACGTCGACGAATACCTCAGCAATCGCCGCCAAAAAGGCTTCAATACCGTCATGGTGAACTTCATCGAGCACAAATACAGTCAGCATCCTCCCCAGGACCTCGACGGCGAAGCACCCTTTACAACTCCGGGCGATTTCACCACTCCCAATGAGAAGTACTTTGCGCATGCGGACTGGGTGATTCGCAAGGCTTCTGAAAACGGCATGCTGGTGCTGCTGTTTCCCATCTATTTGGGGTACAAGGGCACCGATGAGGGATGGATCGAAGAACTGACAAAACTACCCCCCGAAAAGTGCCTTACGTATGGTCAGTACCTGGGCAAACGGTACAAGAACTTCGACAACATCCTTTGGGTGATGGGAGGGGACCGCGATCCGAAGGCCGTTCAGCAAAAGATCGATTTGATTGCCTCTGGAATCCGCAAATTCGACCGGCGCCACCTTTTCACGGCACATGGTAATGCGACACCCTCCACCCCTGAGCAGTTTGCGAGCGGAGGATGGCTCAACGTCAACTCCAGCTACAACTGCGACGCCGTCCACCAGCGTCTTTTGGCGGACTACGACACCCAGCCGGCCCGGCCCACATTCCTGATCGAATCGTGCTATGAAGGCGAACACAATTCCTCTCCAGTCCAGCTCCGTAGGCAGATGTACTGGTCGGTGCTCTGTGGCGGCTTCGGTCACGTCTTTGGTGATAACCCTCTGTGGCACTTTAACGGCCCCACTCTGTACCCATTCGAAGGAACCTGGCAGCAGGCCATGGACCGGCCCGGGTCAGTGGACATGATGAACTGGGGAAAGCTCTTCCGGTCGCGCGCCTGGTTCGACTTGGTTCCCGACCAGAAGCACGTGGTGGTGACCGCGGGCCTCGGCGACCTCGAAGGCGTCGATTATCTGGCTGCCGGGCGAACATCTGATGGCAACACAGTAATCGCGTATATGCCGACAAAGCGATCCATTCGCGTGGACATGGCCAGAATCGAGGGGAGTCAGGTCAAGGCATGGTGGTTCGATCCGAGGAACGGAGAAGCCTCGGACGCCGGAACCTTTCCGGCGAGCGGAGCCCGCGAATTCACGCCACCTGGAGCAGGTGACTGGGTTCTCGTGCTGGACAACGCTGCCAGAAAACTCTCGCCGCCTGGCGGAAACCAGTAGGCATTGTTCGGCCTTTCACTGCGGTGTCGCCGGAGTCGCAGCAGATGAAGAGCTATTTCTCGGCACCGTGCGGCCTTCGGCAGGCTGGTCAGGTGATTGCACGGTGACGTCCGTGACGTGGATGCTCGCCGTGGTTTCCGGTACGGTTCCGTCGTTGACCTGAACCTGTGTGGGCGGGCCCATGACCACGAGGCGTTCCACCGCGGAGCCGCGCGCCGGAACAAGAACCCGTTCTGTGACGAAGGATTTGGCGGTGCGGACGGTGACCGGTACATCAGCGGCCGCATAGCCCGCATTCGTTACGTTGACGGCGACAAGATAAGTGCCGGCCTGTGCGGCGTTGGGAAACACGCTCCCGATCGTTAGGTCAGGGAGGCCTTTATCCGCATCGATCCAGTCGGCGAAAAACCAGGAGAGATCGCGTCGGACCCCGGCCTGCCTGAGGAGAATCTGGAGAGAAGCAGTTGGCATGTTTGCCGGTGTCGCGGGCGCGACGCCTAAGAGTTGGGCGTTGCCGATCAGGCGGCGGAGCGCCGCACTCAGAGCCTCATCGCCGGTGAGATCGCGGAGCATCCATAAGACATAAGCGGCTTTGGTCCGGTAGTAAACCGGCGCAGTAGCGATCGCCAGAGGCTCACCGGCACTGGTGCCGGGGCTGGGCGGTTCCACGAGCGCAAGAGCGGCGCGGTTGGACTCCAGCAGCTGAAGGGCACGATCGCGGCCCTGCTGTTTTTCGACCCAAACCGACTCGAGGAAGGTGGCGACCCCCTCGCTGAGCCAGGTAGGCGGCGGTTCCTGCCCCGACACGAGATAGGCGTGAGCAAAGGTGTGCACGAGCACGCGGTCGAGCTGATCAGTTGGTCCCACGCGAAGACTGGTGGCCAGCAGAGCTCCCGTCTCGAAAGGCGCATCGTCGGGATCGGGCAGGTCAAGGAGAGTGAGCGGGGAACGCGGTTGCTGACCCAGCCAGCCCTGCACAAAAGGCATGACAACGGCGTTTTCCGTGAACCAGGTCTGCACGGAGATGTCGTCGTCTGTCGTTGTGTAGGCCGTGAGGTTTGGCGCCGGATGAGCCTTGCGCACGGCAACAAGAAGGCTGGGCGCGAGGAAGCCGAGTGCCGCCGTCTCGAAGGAAGCGGTGGCGATGCCGGAGAGATCGGCGTCAAGACCTTGCGAGTCGGCGACGGTGAGCGGCACGCGAACGCCATCGACGAGCGCAATGGTGGGCGGATTGCCGTGCGGAAACTCGACGGTGAGGTGCAGGCGAAAGTGCGTCTGAGTGAGCGAGAACTTGTGCCGGCCAACCTCGTCGAAGAGACGGGAGCCGTCGCCGAGAATGACAGGAATGGTCGAGACCGGATACCAGACGACGTTGCCGAAGCCGCGCAAGCCGGTGAAGTCCGGCGAGATCTCGTCCCAGTCCGAGTGGAGAGCGACCGTCTCGGGCGTACCGATCGTCAGCAGGCGCTGTGCATTTGGAGTAATGGTCCCCGAGTAGACGGCATCCAGAGTGACGCTCTGACCAGGGTCGAGGGGCGCAGCCAGCGGTACGGCAGCCTCGTGCAGTTGGCCGGTGTGGTCGGTGTCGGAGTTAAGCGTGGCGACCGGAAAGACCGCGTTGCGGCCGTCGACACGAATCTGCTCCCAGTTGAGCGATGAGGAGATCTGCAGCGGAACACGTGTGAGCGGGGCTTTGCCGTCGTTCCGTACCGTGACCTGGGCGCGCACCGCGATCCGATGCGCAGTTGTCTGAAGATGCACGTCGAGGTCGAGTGCGGTGAAGGTGAGGGCTAGGCGGTCAGCGTCCGTGGCTACGGGTTCGCTGGTCACAGTGGGTTGCGTCGCTGCGGGACCGACAGTTGTGGTGGTGTCGCCGTTCTCGTCACTGGATCGAGAGAAGATGACCTTGCTCGTGGGGCTCGAAGGCTGCGTCGGTGTCGGCGCAACGGTGCTGGAGGGCGGGGTAGACGGCGCAGCGGGCGTCGGGTTTTGCGCGGGAGTCTGAGCCAAACAATGGAAGAAAACCGGGGCACCGCCGAGAACCGCAGCGATCAGTGCTCGCCGAGACAACAACTTCATGAACCAAGACCTTTCTGTTTCTTCGCACTGCGTGCAGCAGACTCTTGGACGAGGGATGTGGCACGGTGGGCAGCAGCGCGGCGTTGACGCGCAGCCTCATACAGTACGACCGCGCCGGCAGCGGAGACGTTGAGCGAGCTAACGCCTCCGGCCATGGGGATGCGCAGAAGGTGATCGCAGGTGCGGCGGACGAGATCATGCAGCCCCGCGCCTTCGCGGCCCAGAACGAGCACACAATCGCCGGTGAAGTCGAACTTGTCGTAGTCGGTTGTACCACGCTCATCGAGGCCAATAACCCAAATGTTCTGACGCTTCAACTCCTCAAGCGCACGGACGAGGTTGACGACACGGGCGATGCGCAGATGTTCGGCGGCTCCTGCGCTGGCCTTCACGGCAACAGGGCTCAGGGGTGCAGAACGCCTCTCCGTGAGGACGATGCCGTCGACGCCGGCTCCATCGGCTACGCGCAGCAATGCGCCAAGATTCTGAGGATCTTCGACGCCATCGAGAGCGAGCACCAGCCGGGCAGCGCCGGACCACACCGGCGCAAAAACATCCTCGATCGCCAGTTTTTCCTGCGGACGTACGACCGCTACGACGCCTTGATGCGTTGGTGCTCCGGCAAGCTGCGTGAGTTGCTCGCGGGATTCTTGCCGAACTCTCACGCCGGCCTCGCGGCACGCAGCGACGAGGTGGGCAAGTCGGTCGTCGTGGCGTTCGCGGGCGACCAGAACATGATCAAAACGGCGCTTGCCGGCTTTAAGGGCCTCCTCGACGGAATGGAGGCCGTAGAGAACTTCCATGACAGTAGTTTAGATTGTCGTTGACGTGCTGCCCCTGCTCGACAACGGCGGAGGCAGTCGAACAGAAAGCAGTCGCATGGCTGGGAACAGAGCCAAATCATTCCGCGCAGTGCTGGAGCGAGCCGGGACGGGCCCCTACTGGGTCATTGCGCGCGTACCAGTCGATCTGAAGAAGGCCTGGCCCGCATGGCGCAACCGGCGTGTGCGCGGAACCATCAGGAATGCGAACGAAAGCAAAAGCCAAGAATTCGCGTTTCAGACATCGCTGTTTCCCGGGGCGCAAGGGCAGGGTCACACCCTGGTCGTCAACAAGAAGATGCAGGCCGGCGCGCGTGCGGGACCGGGAGACACGGTCCAGGTCCGGATGGAGCCCGATCTGGATGAACAGCACTACAACGAGCCGAAGGAGCTCACGGCGGTGCTACGCCAGGACAAGCTACTGCGCAAGTGGTTCGACGCCATGGCCCCCTCGATGCGCAAGGGGTTCGCGCAGGTCGTCGATCAGGCCAAGGGTGCGGAGACGCGCCGGGAACGGGCCGAGAGAGTCGCCGAGACGGTGATGCTGGCGATGGAAGGCGAGCAGACACCGCCGCCGATTCTGCGCGCAGGCTTTCAGCGCCAGCCGCTTGCCGAGCAGGGCTGGTACACCATGACTCCAACGCAACGACGCCGCCACCTGCTGGGAATCTTCTTCCCGGGAACTGTGCAAGGGCAGGCGCGTCGCGCTGAAGGCGCATTGGAGGAATGCGTGCGAGTGGCGCGGCGTAAGAACCGGTCACACGACGCCTGAAGCAGCGATCCAACCTCGCGGGCGTTCAGCCGGCAATCCGCTCGTGCACCGGAATCGGTGCACATGTGCAATCCATACACTCTGTCACATTCCAAGCGGCCCTCTCGCCTCCTTTGTCGTCTAATCAAATACGATGAGTGCCACTTCCGCGATTCGCTCGATCTTCGCCCCAGCCTCTGCCTCCCTTGCCGAAGAGCAGGTCAGGCGCGAGAATCTAGCTGTCGCCGAAGGGCTCAAGCGGCAGGAAGCAGGTCTCCTCGACGACCTGATCGTTCGCTATCAGCACCGTCTGTTGCGCTATCTGCTCTTCCTTACGGGAAACCGCGAGATGGCCGAGGACCTGTTCCAGGATGTGTGGATGCGAGTGTTGACCCGCGGCGGGCAGTTCAACGGCAAGGCACGCTTTGAGACGTGGCTGTTCACGATCGCGCGAAATCTGGTCATCGATCATCGCCGCAAGCGCACTATGTCGAGCCTCGACGAACTCTTCGAGACTGGCAACGAGGACGACAAGCCGATGAGTTTCGAGGTCGCTGACCACCAGCCGTCCCCGTTCGACAGCCTTTCGAGCATCGAGGATAGCCAGCACGTCGCAGCAGCCCTGCTGCAACTCGAAACCCTGTATCGGGAAGTTCTCGTCCTGCGCTTCCACGAAGACTTGACTCTGGAAGAGATCGCCAGGGTCACGCGGGCCCCCTTGTCGACAGTGAAATCCAGGCTGTATCGAGGTCTGGCAGCCATCAAGCCGAAGCTAAAGCGGACAAGGCAGGCCGAGGTGACCGAATGACGGGCTCCGGAGCGAACATAGACGACTTGGCACGTGCGTTGGCCCGCAACGACGCGGACCGCGATCGAGCGGTCGCGCACCGGACCAGTCGCGTCGTGATGGCATCGCTCGGCGTGATCAAGGAGATCAAGGCCGAACACAAGAGGAATCGCGCCGTGGCGGTGGCTGCAACCCTTCTGATCTTCTTCCTCGTTGGGCCGCCGGTATGGTGGCTTGCCGACACGCTGATCGAGGAGGAGCGGATCACCAGCCTGTTGAGCGAGATCGGCGTTTGGGGCTTTCTGATGAGCACAGCCCTGCTCGGTTCGGCCCTCCTGGCCGGCTGGTTGCGCCGCAGGTCCTGACTCGCTAGACCCCCCGTAAACCAACCCCCAAGATCACGCCAATGTACCCGCAACTTCCGGTTTCGTCTTTGCGTCCATTGGAATAGGGATTAAGCTGGGCTTAACCTTCATCCAGAGACTCAACCGGCAGAGAGCGGGTAGTATGCCTGAACCTCAATCGATTCACGTCAAAGAAGACACACGGCTGATCCCCGTCTGGTCGATTGTGACTGCTGCCGCAGTCTTTGTGCTGGTGGAATACTACTTCTGGATCGCGTTTCCGCAGCAGCAGCATCATGTGCCGCCGCTGGGACTGCGCATTTACATGAACCTCTCCTGGGGGCTGCTGGCTTCGATCTATTTCCTGATGATCGGCTTCGTCAGCAAGGATGCGCCCCGCCGCTCCATGAGCGCGCGCTTCTGGATGCTGATCTGCTTCGTGATGCCGGGAGGCATCGGTGCGGTCCTTTACTTCCTCCTGCGCACACCGCTGGTCTCCACCTGCTCCGCCTGCGGAACTCACGTGCAGAGCAACTTCCACTTTTGCCCTCAGTGCAACTACCAGCTCACGGCAAGCTGCGGCACCTGCTTCAGGACGGTGCGCCCCACCGACCAGTTCTGTACCAACTGCGGCCATGAGCTCGAGCGCGACCACATCCCGACGCGGCTCCGCGTGCTGGGCGAGTAAAGCAGGGGTCAGGTTCAGGGGTCAGGTTGCAGATTCAAGCCGGGATGTTGCTTTACCCGCGATGGGCTAACCAAGCCTCCTGTCGTCCGCCTCTCCCCATTCCCCATTGCCGTGTCATCCTGAGATCTCGCGAGCTTGGGGCCCCAATCGCACGCGAGTGCGATAGCGGTAAGCGGGGCGAAGGATCCGCTTCTCTGTAACGTATCGGTTACCCTCTGACTCATGCCTCTCAGCGAATGGCCTCACCCCCGTAATTGACCCGCCCGCGCGCGTCTCCCTACAATCAATCTCTCATCTATGCCACTCTCCGCCCTCATTGTCGATGACGAACAACTGGCCCGCGACGAGCTGAAATATCTGCTCGACCAGGCGGGCGATGTGGAGGTCGTCGCGCAGGGCGCGAACGGCATCGAGGCCGTCGACCTGATCCAGGAGCATCATCCCGACGTGGTCTTTCTCGACGTGCAGATGCCGGGGCTCGACGGTTTTGCGGTCATCAAGCGCCTCATGGACCGGCACGCGAAAGACGCAACCGAGCCGATCCCGCAGGTGGTCTTCGCGACCGCCTACGATCAGTACGCCGTGCGCGCGTTCGATGTGAATGCAGTCGACTATCTGCTCAAGCCCTTTGACCGGGCTCGTGTGCAACAGGCTCTCGATCGCGTGCGCGGGCGCATCACGGAGAACGCCACAGGCCCTCGGCCCGAGGCACAGATCGAAGCTCTCTTGAAACTCTTGAACCGTCCCCAGGCCAATGGACGCGGGGCGCAGCCGGCCAAGCTAGCCAAGCTCATCGTCCAGTTGCAAAGTCGCCTGTTGCTGGTGGACCAGGCCGAGATCTGTTACGCGGCCATCGACGAGGGCGTCATTCGTGTGGTGACGCAGACGTTCGAGGGCCAGTCGAAGTGCCGGACCTTGGAAGAACTGTTAGACCAGCTCGACCCCGACCAGTTCTGGCGCGCGCATCGCGGCTTCGTCGTCAACATCAACCACATTCGCGAAGTGGTGCCGTGGTTCAAGTCGACCTATCAGCTGCGCATGAACGACAAGAAGCAAACCGAGATTCCGGTAAGCCGAGGCCAGACCAAGCGGCTGCGCGAGCTCTTCAATCTCTGAGGACTCCTCAGATCACTTTGGCTGCAGATGCTTCTCTGTTCTTAGCCAGTTCCAAACGATTGACCGATAAGTAGTCATTATGTAGTGACCGGCCCGCTGCGCTAGTCGTGGGTTAGGCTGAGTTTGTTTGAGGAACTACAGTCCAGAGCCACAAGCGGAGGAGCCGGTCATGAGAGAGAAGTTACGATTTTTGGGTTTGGATGTCCATGCCGAAACGATCGCTGTTGCGGTAGCCGAGCCGAACGGCGAAGTGCGTAGCCTGGGAAGGATAGCCAACCGTGAAGATTCGACCGCAAGTTCATCAAAAAGCTTGGTTCGCCTGAGCAGCTGCGTGCCTGCTATGAAGCCGGCCCGACGGGATTTGTACTGTACTGGCATCTGGAACAGTTGGGTGTGGAGTGCGCGGTTGTGGCGCAGAGCCTGGTTCCGAAGAAGCCCGGAGACCGGGTGAAGACGGATCGGCGCGACGCGTTGAAGCTGGCGCGCAGTCACCGTTCCGGAGACCTGACTGCGGTGTGGGTGCCGGATGAAGGCTCGGAAGCGTTGCGCGATCTCGTTCGGCAACGGGAGGCCGCCAAGCAGGATCAGTTGCGAGCACGGCATCGGTTGACCAAGTTCCTTCTCCGCACTGGCCAGCGTCTACCGTTGGGACTGAAGTCGTGGACCGAGCGTTATATGAGATGGCTGGCACAGGTCCGTTATGCGCAACCAGCTCAGGAAGTCACGCTACGGGATTGTCTGAACGAATTTGAACACATGAGTGCGCGGGTCAAGCGATTGGAAAAGGCCATCCTCGAAGTAGTCAAGCTGGCTCCTCAGCCCATGCAGGAGGTGATCCGGGGACGGCAGGCATTGCGCGGCATAGCCCACATCTCTGCAGTCACGATCGCAACTGAGCTGGGCAACATCACTTCCCGCTTCGAGAGTGCAAGGAAGTTGATGGGTTATAGCGGAGCATTTCCCAGCGAAGACTCCAGCGGCAAGCGTATTCGAAATGGAAGCATTACCAAGGCCGGCAACGCGCACCTCAGACGCATCGTAGTGGAATCGGCCTGGTGCTATCGACACTGGCCCAGAGTGGGAGCCAAGCTGCGTAAACGACAGCAAGGGATTTCCCCAGAAATCCTCGAGATAGCCTGGAAAGCACAGAATCGCCTGCACAAGCGCTATATGAAGCTGATAAAGGCGGGTAAGGATCAGAGAAAGGTCATGATTGCAGTTGCACGAGAACTGCTGGGCTTCATCTGGGCCATCGGAATCAAGGCCGAGCAAGCATGTACGCCACTGGCAGCGTGACCAAAATCCGAAAGAACAAAACCTTCCCAAAAAGGAAAGAGCAAAACCGTTGAACAGCGCACTTCAACTCGAGTACAAGGTCAGCCGCAGCCGGAGCAAGCACGAAGGAGAACCCTCGGCGGACGTTTGCGACAGGCCCAGCCGGACTCGCGGTAGTAGTCAGAGGCAGCTCCCGACGGATCATGATTATGCGGTTCCGACCCGCGAATATCAGCTCGATCAATCGTCGCCATTACCTGCCACGGCTGCTGCTGACCCTGTCCTCGTTCACAGAAAACGACCAGCGCACCTTGACCGGTCACTACATATCAACGTCCGAGTTGGCCACTGTCGTTAGATGGGATGAGAAGGTCGACCCCGATCGGAGCCAGCGTTAAGCTGGCGTAGATCAACGCACTCAAAGGTGCAATCCCGAAGGATGGAGGCCGACCCGTGAAGAAGCATAGCAATTCTGTGGAGAAGAGTGAATCCCCGACAAAGTGCAGGAGTTCGCGAGTGGCGGAGAGACGGGATTCAAGTGAAGTGATGGGGGAGCTGGTTTCGCAACTGAGGCAGCAGTTGGAATTGAAGAGTGTTTCGGTTGTTGAAGCAGCAAGAGACGAGCGCGATGCAGTTAGTCCGAACCTGGATCGTCTGACAGTGGGAGTAGATCTTGGAGACCAGTGGAGCAACTACTGCATTTTGGGTTTAGCCGGGGAGACGCTTGCCGAAGGCCAGTTTCGGACGAGACGGGAAGAAGTTGGAGAGTTCTTTCGGGGTCTGGCGATTTCTCGCGTGGTTTTCGAAGTGGGAACTCATTCGGCCTGGGTGCGTGAAATCATCGCTGGGTTGGGACATGAGGTGCTGGTAGCCAATCCCCGGCAGATGGATGGATCGAAACGTCGCCGGCGCAAGAACGACCGGATCGATGCGGTCAAGCTGGCTCGTCTGGGGCGGATCGATCCGAAATCGTTGTATCCGATTCAACATCGCAGCACTGAAGTCCGTGAGGACCTGCTGGTGATTCGAGTTCGCGATTCACTGGTCGAGTCGCGGACGAAGTTAATCAGCACCGTGCGCGGGATGGTAAAGACCATGGGAGCGAGGCTGCCGGGCTGTTCCAGCGTAAGCTTCTCACGGAAAACGGCAGACCAGATTCCCCATGAAGTGCGAGAAACGTTGCAACCGATATTGCGTCTGATCCAGATGTTGAGCGAGGAAATCAAGGGCTACGAGAAGCGCATCGAAAAGCTGGCCAGTGAAAAGTATATGGACACGAACTTATTGCGGCAGGTGAATGGAGTAGGGCCTGTCACCTCACTGGCCTATGTGTTGACTCTGGAGACTCCGCAACGTTTTAAGAGGAGTCG
>Ga0181535_10000825_pt1 | contig 43427 bp, 45 predicted proteins | sample PEATcosm2014_Bin_44_FD_119774 | JGI IMG/M metagenome (GOLD analysis project Ga0181535, IMG submission 119774) | Peatland microbial communities from MTU Mesocosm Facility, Houghton, MI, USA - PEATcosm2014_Bin17_30_metaG | ecosystem: Environmental > Terrestrial > Soil > Wetlands > Peat | place... | reverse complement strand
ATATGGGCCCGTCGTGATTCGAACACGAGATCTTCGCCGTGTGAAGGCGACGTCATAGCCAACTAGACCACGAGCCCTCATGCATCGACCGGGAATCGAACCCGGGCTATAGGCTTGGAAGGCCTAAGTCATACCTCTAGACCATCGATGCACTGCGCTCTACAATTTTGGCGGGGTGTGTATTAATGCTTGCTTCTCCCGCATTAAAAATTCAAACTTAATCCCGAATAGTTTTGCTGGAAGGTTCATAAAATGCACAGTCCGTTGATCATGAAGAGACGGGATTAATATCCCTGGATCTCAGCACTGATCCTTTCAAGGGCGGCAATTCTTTTCTCTATGGGTGGGTGAGTGGAGAAGAGCTCCATAAGTGTGTTACCGGAAAGGGCCGGAATAATAAAGAACGCATTTGCACTTTCAATTTTGGCTTTTGCCTGGGGCGGGACAACTTCCATCCTTCCGCTGATTTTACCTAACGCTGAAATGAGTGCCTGGGGATTTCGCGTGATGAGTGCGCTTCCCCTGTCAGCGGCAAATTCCCGGTACCGGGAGAGTGCAAGCATCAACAGGGTACTGATGGCATAGACAACGATCGAGGCTACCCAGACGAGGATCCAGCCGGCGCCATTATCTCGATTATTGCCTCCAAAGAGTGCCGTAAAAAAGAAACTCTGCATAATCATCGACGCAATCATAGCAACAAAACTTGCCATGGTCATCGTGAGAATGTCCCGGTTTTTCACATGAGAGAGTTCGTGTGCGAGTACCGCTTCAAGTTCATCTTTATTCAGGAGGCGCAGAATAGAATCGGTACAGGCAACCACGGCATGTTTTGGGCTGCGTCCCGTAGCAAATGCATTGGGTACCGGGCTCTGCATGATGGCGACCTTTGGCATGGGCAGATCGGCTTCATGGGACAATTTTTCTACCGTAGCGTAAAGTTCCGGATATTCATCTTTTGCAACAATTCGTGCATGTGTACTCCAGAGCACCAGTTTATCCGAAAAGAAATATTGGATAAACGCCATACCGACAGCAAGAAGTATTATTAACCCCAATCCAGCGCCAAACTCCAACAGGATGGTCATGAATACCAGATAAACGATGAAGAGGAGGAACATCGTCATCCACGATCTGGCTGTCAGACCCCAATCCCTTTTCCATTCCATATTTAGTACATTTCAGCTGCTGTCGCATAAATGATTCTGAAATAGCAATACCGGCATGATAAGTAAAGGAATCGAGGAAATATGGCTATAGTGATAAAATAAATGAGCAGGAATTACCGGGCAATCTTCACACAAAAGCAGAAACTATTTTTCGGCATAACACCGGATGGGTACAACATGGATGAAGTCGATTCCGAGGCTCTGGCTGATGTGGCATACGGCATTTTCGATCACCTTCTCACCCGAAAACTTCAGACTCAGGGAAAGTATCTTTATGCCCTTGTGGAGGGAGGCATTGACTTCACAAAAGATCTTTCCGAGACTGTTGCACAGTTTAACGATGAATACCCTCAACTTGCAAAGGCGCTCCTTGATCGTTTTAGTAATGTTGAAACCATTTACCGGATGCTTTGTGACGGGGAAGGGGTTATTCCTTCAAAGACGACCCAGATGTACTGGATTGTGCAGGATGCACCCGGGAGCGCTCCTGAGGCAATCGAAGATGAACATGCTGGCAAGTGGTTGATCTTCCAGGATCCTGAAGATGCAGATACTTCGTGGAAAAAAGTTCGGGACGCAACAATTATTCATGAGCTTGGCATATCGGCAAAAGTCAGTACAGCTAAACCCAATCCGGATTCCCGGGACAGTCGCCGGGTCATTTATATTTATACAAAAGACTGGGCTGATGAGCCGGATGTAATGCGCGTGCGGGAGAATTTACGCCAGCTCGGTTTTGTTGACCGCATCGGGTACAAGCGTAATCTTGAAACATTCGCTGGAGAATATGCCCAGAAGGGCAAACGTGTGACGTACTACTCAGCATAAATTTTTTATTTTTTATGCAAATAACGAAAAAAGAACGATTGTATTACAATGAAAATCAGTTACGCTTTACGCTCCTTATTTTTCGGCCGCAGGTTCTTATACCCGCATTTGCGGCACGTGGTTGCACGAATCGCATTGCGTGCATTGCAATGCATACATATTTTCACGTTGAGTAAACGAGCTTCGGCTTCTGGGAATTTTGCCATGGAAATATACTCCTTTCTGCCCTTATAACAATGTTCTTTGATCTTTTAACGGTTTGTATCGGTTTCAGTATCTTTCCTGTTTATGAACCAATCATGGAATAACGTAAGTGCACGTGCCCGGTGAGAGATGGCGCTTTTCTCTTCAAGAGGGATCTCAGCAAGAGTCTTTCCGCCCACCTCAAAAACCGGATCGTAACCAAACCCTTCCTCCCCCCGTGGCTCAGAAATGACGTTGCCCTCAATCATACCGGTAAACACAAAAATACCTTTCTCATCCGCAAAAGCGATGGCTGTGGTAAAATGAGCGTTTCGATTCATGGTGCCTTCCATGAGCATCAGGATGCCTTGGTTACCAATCGTTTTGAGTACATAGGCTGCATAGGGCCCGGGAAAACCGTGGAGTGCGTCGATGGAAAAGGAAGTGTCATCTACGATAAGCGGCCGATGGAGATGATTATAAGCGTATCTGGCTTTCTCGCGAGCTATCTCTTCTATATCATCCGAACGCAGTTCCGGAATTTCGAGTGTTACATGGTCTAATCTGATAGACTGGCCAAAAAACGCTGCCACTTCTTGCGCTTTATGGATATTGCTGGTGACCATAGTCAGTGACCGGCTCACAAGTACCTCCCCCTGAGTTCTATCTCCTTTTCTCTCGCAAGGACATCTGTAGCCTGGGCGAATGTTTGCGTGTATCCCCGGGCAAATGCGTCTTTGAAAAGACTGGCTTCCTGTGGATTTGTGCTTTCGAGCGTTTGGAACAGGACGTGAATGTCGACGCCTCTTTGCTCGATTTCTGAAGTTACCTGTGCGAGACCAAAATCAATGAGCACACATCTGTCGTCTGTGTCACGCAGGATCATATTACTGGTGGTGAGATCTCCATGCATGATGCCGGCCGTGTGCAGCCGGCCGATCATCCGTCCCGCCTCTTCGCAATGAGCCTCGGTGAGGGCACAGGTAAGAATTGCACCGGTAACTTCTTCCATCACAATCGAGTCATGGGTAATATCGATCATGACTGGGGTAGGAACGCCACCTTTGCGGGCCGCATGGATGAGCCGTGCCTCCGCCCGTGTTCGCTCCCTGATCAGTTTTCTATCAAGGGATGGGGCCCTGTATTGTTTAGTCAAACGTTGCTTAATTGCGCGCCCGTTCCTGAAACTTATGACTGCTTCAGCACCGCGTTTCTGGCCATCAAAACTGTTTTTTTCAGGATCCAATTCAGACACAACTTCATGTTTCCAGGTTATCTCAACCTCATCTGAACGGAATGAAGGGTTAACCTGTGATTTTTCAATGGCGAGCGACTGGCCGCTTTCAAGCATTAATTTTCCTGTATAAGCGATCATTGCGCCATTGTCCCCGAGATATTTTCGTTCGGGGACAAAAAACTGTGCACCCCGTTCTACACACATAATGCCCAACATCTCCTGCAGACGTGCATTTGCCCCTACGCCACCTACAAGGAGCACCTCGCGTTTTCCGGTGAGCGAGAGTGCTCTCTCTGTGACCTCCACGCACATTGCAAAAGCGGTTTCCTGAAGGCTGGTGCATACATCGGCAAGCGGTTTATGTGAATCTTTAGCTGCCGAGACCAGTCCCGAAAATGCAAGATCCATGCCTTTTACGGTGTAAGGTAGTTCAAAGTATTTTCCGGATTTTGCTTGGTCTTCAATGAGTGGCCCTCCGGGATGAGGGAGATTTTTTGCGCGTGCAAACTTATCGAGGGCGTTTCCTACACCAATATCGAGGGTTTCTCCAAAGATACGGTATCGCCCGTTGAGATATCCGATAACCTGAGTATTTGCCCCGCTTGCATACAGCACGATAGGGTCCCGGCAACCGGTTGCCCAGCTTCCAATCTCAACATGGGCGACACAGTGGTTGACGCCAATAAGCGGGACATTGAGTGCGAGAGCAAGCGAACGTGCTGCGGTCGCTACCGTTCTCAGGCAGGGACCAAGTCCAGGCCCTTGTGAAAACGCAACCCCTGTTACCTTATCTGGCTCTTTAAGAATAGTTCCGATTACCTCCCGCATAACCGATGCATGGTGCTGGGCAGCCTCACGCGGGTGGATCCCTCCGTGTTCCGGTAAATATGGACGGGAACAAAGGGCAAGAAGATCACGATCAAAAAGAGCAGCACTGAGGTTCCACGCTGTCCCCTCAATGCCCAGTATCTGCCCAAATTCAGGCATCAGCGTTTATTTCTTGAATTCGGTGTATCCGCACTTTCCACAGGCAATACGATCCTTATGGTCGGCCATCACAACACCGGGACCACAGCGGGGACAATATTTTTTAGTAGGGGTGACGTTATTGCCTTCAACTTTGAAAAATGCACTGCGTCTCGGACCTTTTGCCGCGGCTTTCTTTGCTGCAGCCATGATCAGGCCGCTCCTTCTTCTTTGGGTTTTGGCATGCCTCGTGCAGAGAGGAACGGGTGTTCGGTTTTCTTCTTGGCTTCTTCAGTATCGTACACGCGCGCTTTACCATTGATCATTGTCTTGCCAAAATTGCTTTTCAGACTGTCAAGGATGACCAGCGGTTCTTTTACATTAAGCAGGGCGCAGAGTTTACCGGTTATCTGCATACGGGAAGGTGTTGCACCATCGTATGTAAGTGTAAACTGAATCTCTCTCCGTGATAAAAGTTCATTCCTTTTATCGCTCTCGATTTTAAAGTCCATCGATATCCTGTAATTATTGGAAATCGTGTTATTTAAAACCTGACCTAATTTCAAGAAACCAAAGGAAGATCTTAGAGATCAAAAGGGGGATATTTTCTGATTTTTTTAATTAATTGTTAATTACAGTGAACTGCCCGAGGAGTTCTTTTGCCGCAGTTTTTGCAGCCTCATCGATTTTACGAAGCACGATGCCTTCATGCGGCTGACCGTAGAGTACAACAGATGATAAAGGTGCAACGATTACGAGCGGGATGACCGCAAGATCTTCTTCTCCTTCTACCATTATGGTGACCGGAGAGTTTTCAACCGCGAAAGTGAGCGCGTTGATCAGCTCATCGGTAATGGTTCCGGGAGGATTTTTTACATGAATGCACTTCCCGGATATATCCGGCATCCTCTCACAAGGAGAACGCATTGTCTGGCCGTCGACTACAGCGATTGCGGGTGTAATGCCTTTTTTCTGAAGGGTTTGGGTGACAACATCACCCACTGAATAGATGGTTAGTCCGGAAATCTCTGGAAGAACTGTATCAATATTATGGTGGAGTGTCCCGAAAGGGTCCTTGAAGAGTTTACGTGACTCTTTAGGGAGAGTGAACATTCACCTGACCTTCAGCGCATAGCGCCCGGGCAGCTTGATGTTCATCCGTTTCGCCACATCAGAATTCTCCGGGTCAATAATGACGAGGTACCCTGACCAGTCATCGCTTAAATTTGTCGTTCCGCAGATAACGCAGTTCTCACCATCTACAACACGATGGCAGTCCCGGCAGACTTTCCCCTGCTTTTTTTTATTCATCGGCGGCATGCTCTTTCCTCTTACTCTTGGACTTTTCCGGTTTCTCTTTCGGGGTCCCGGTAGTTCCGGCAGCTGCCCTCTCTTTCTCTTTTTCGATCTCTTCTTCGAGCCAGAGCGAGGTGCCAAGACCTGCCTGTCGCATGGTAAGGCCGATCTTACTATCCCGTGGTTCACGCTCGTTCAAAGAGAGTGTTACTACACGGACCCTTACGGTGTCGCCAACGCCGATAAAGCGTTTGGAATCCTGGCAGATAAGCCGGGCATTTTTTTCATCGAAATTTATATATTCGTCTGAGATCTGGCTCACGTGCAGCATGGCATCGATCGGTCCGAGGCTTATAAATGCCCCAAAACTTGTGGTTTCCACGACGAGACCCTCAATTACTTCCTGTAGGGCAAGCCTCAGTACGAGCCCTTCAAATTTCACGTCGTAGTATACGCCTCCGTCTCCGGGGACGATCTCGCCTTCACCGACATGATCAACCTTGGTCACAGCAATAAAGACCCCCAGTTCCTTGTCGATGCTTCCTTCAAGCTGTTCCTGAAGAACTTCCAGTATGACCTTGTCCAGTTTTTCGCCCAGCCTGTTGGGGGGCACCCTGACTTTGTCTTCCAGTGTCATCTTGTAATACATAACTCGCCTACCTTCGCAATATCTCGAGCTTTTTCTGTTTTCTCATGGATATGACCCCTATTCCCCTTGCCAGCAGCTCATCTCTGACCCGGCGATCATTGGTAACTACCATGCCGCTGTTTTCCATTGCCCAAGTGATAACCTGATCATCGACCGGCATTGGATTACTGCTGCCGTTGGCGACCGCGCATTGACCGGCAAGCGCGAGGCCAAGCCGTGCAGCGGCACCCTCACTGCCTTTTGCCCGTGAGAGCCCGGCCAGTTCCTGCATCACGCCCGGAAGAACCACCGGTTCAAAACTGCCGAGCAGTTCACGGATCTCACTGAAGAGATCAATCCTGAACTGCGCAGGCATCATGAGCGCATTGGCGTCCAGCATGACTTTTACTCGCTGAGGACACCCATCCCGATTAACCGCCAGCGTGCTCCCACCTGCCGGCTGATGGCGATCCTGGCTCCCTGCTCTGCACAGACCGGACGCTTCAGCTGCACTTCGACTGCTTCTTTTTTGGTGCTCGTAACCACCCCGACAGTGACTGCTGTTCCGACGGAAAGCATAAGGGGTTCGTTGTATTTCAGGGGTTCGATGATTAGTTCACTCGTTGATCCGACAACCCGCTCCATCAGGGTTACCTGACATTTGATTTTGTCCCATACTGGGGGTAGTTTACCTACATGACCGACTACCTGACCTGCAAGAGCATCACTTTTCGTCAGCGCCGGGTCAAGTTTGGTCCCAACACCAAGGAGACCGCCTGGTGTTGCCTCTTTTACCGTTTTTGTACCGGCATTAATCGAGGTTACCTCCGTTATGATGGGGATCCATTTGATCCTGTTCTCAATTTGTGTCTGTCGGCCTGGTCTGATTTCAATAGGGTCGCCGTCGTGGAGGATGCCCCGGATAAGAGACCCTCCGACGACGCCCCCTTTTACCTCTTTCCAGTTGCAGCCGGGTTTGTTGATATCGAAGGATCGCGCAACAAGCATAACTGGCTCTGCTGCAGGGTCACGGACCGGCTCGGGTATAGTCATGTCCAAAGCCTGTACTAACGCACCCATATTGATCCCTTTCTGGGCTGAAACGGGAATGATGGGAGCGTTCTCGGCAACGGTTCCTTTCACGAATGCTTTGATCTGGTTGTAATTGTCAACTGCCTCTTTCTGGGAAACAACGTCGATCTTATTCTGGACAATTACTATCTTTTTGATGCCTACAAGTCCCAAAGCCATGAGATGCTCTTTTGTCTGGGGCTGCGGGCATTTTTCTGTAGTGGTAATGACAAGCATCGCGCCGTCCATCAGCGCCGATCCTGACAGCATCGTCGCCATCAGGGTTTCATGCCCGGGTGCATCCACAAAGGAAACTGAGCGGAACGGCGTCCCCTCTCCACCGCAGACCGGGCACACCGGCGTTGTTGAGTAGGCGTCCGGGCCCTCGCAGTGCCCGCACTTATAGAACGTTGCATCCGCATAGCCCAGCCGGATAGAAATACCGCGCCGAACTTCCTCGCTGTGCCGGTCCGTCCAAGTCCCGGTGAGTGCGTTAACGAGCGTGGTTTTCCCGTGGTCCACATGGCCCACTACCCCTATATTCACACTGGGGATTGTCACATCATGCAAACGAAATCGAACCTCCTTATCTTATATCGTATAGGCATACTTATACATAACCCGAAAAAACCAATTTTTTAGGGCTCCCTTCGTTTATTCTCTGTGGGAAAAAAGTATTCATATCCCCGTTTTCCAAGGATGATTTGTTTTCTGAGATTACCCCCCACCTTCGCAGCTCTGGTCGATGTTTTTTAGGGCTTCCTGAAGTTCGCTCCCTGCGGCAAATTCGCGTTCACGCCTAATAATTTCTTTTGCATCTTCCTTAAGGGAGGACGCTGATTTTTTTGCCTGTTCCGCAGGGATTAACAAATCGATTCTATAGAGAAGGTGGGTACTGTCCAGTTCGGCAAACTGGTTTCCCGCCACCTGTTCAAAACGGACCACAGATCCTGTAGTACCGGTACGGGGATACCTGACCCTCATGCCTAGGGTGATCTCTTCTGCAAGCATACAAGAGAATGAATCGATTTCAATATAGAAATATTATACCTTAATCAAAATTTCGGAGCTAATTCTTCGCACAAATATCTGATAATATGGCTTCAAACTGGCGGGACTTCTCTTTCCAACTATAGTGTTCGAGGTCAATTTGGAAAGTTACTGGTTTTTCCATCAGGTTTTTAACCTGGGTGATAAATTCATCCTGTGTCCTGTATACGAAGAGGTTTGGCCCTCCGATACGGGTGACATCCGGAATAGGCCGCATCAGGATCGGTTTTCCACAGGCCGAGTATTCAAAAAACTTGTTGGGTAGTGCTATGTCCCCCCATTGCGGAGGGGAGAGCGGTATTGTGCATATATCCATACAGGCAATATATCTCGGCAGTTCTGCATAGGGCTTTGTCCCGGTGAAAATAACGTGCTCGGAAACATTAAGTGATTCAGCAAGCTGCCGGAGTTCTTTTTCATAATCGGTAAAAAGTGATCCTCCGACTATAAGGAGACGTGTTCTGTCACGGTACCGGATCAATTCAGGAAGTGCCCGGATCATCTCGTCAATTGCATACCAACGCTCGATGCTCCCTGAAAAGCCGATGACGAAATCGGCATCACTTATACCCAGTTCATGTCGTGTCTGCGATCCATCTTGTGGTACAAAAAGATCTGTATTGACGCCATTTGTTATGAGCTCTGAGGAGAACCCCAACCCTTTGAGTTTAGCTACAAGAGATGGGGAGACGGTTGTGATCTTGTCGCTGTGTGAAAGGTTTCTCCGTGTGATCTCCCAGACTCCGCTCCTAATGCATTGGGCAATATACCGGTTTTTAAAGTAAGCTGCGGCGGAGTCCGGGAACCAGTCTTTGAGATCAAAAACAACCGGTACTTTGTGATGCTTTGCCGCGGAAATGACGGCGGCCCCAGCGAGGACATGGGCTGCAACCACGATATCGATCTTGTTGTCCTTGATGATCTTATTAAAAATATAGTAGTGATATGGGGTGTTGAGGGTATAGTGAAGGAATGGGTTTTTTACCGGGAATTGTGTTGCCTCTTCAACGATAAGCCTAGTGGGGCGGGTATCACCGCGGCTTACGTGAAAATGGGCCACATGCACCTCGTGGCGCAGGGCAAGTTCCTCGAAGATATAATGGTGTCTTGAGGGTATAGGATGGTGGATATAGTCTTGGGTTGAGATAAGGAGAATTTTCACAAAAATCACGCTTCTTTTCCGGGTTTACTGATAAATGGTAATTTTCACCCTGCCATGTTAATTTTCAGAACATTTTTTCTGAAGAGCTAACGGCATATCCCGAATCTCTGCCGGAGAACCAACAGCAAGTTTGTGTGCCGGTACATCCCGGGTCACAATGGCACCTGCTGCAACAAGTGACCCTTCCCCGATATGAATGCCGGGAAGAATGGTCGAATTTGCTCCGATGGCTGCATGGTTTTCTATCACCGGACCTACAAGTCCACCAATCCCTGATGGGGGGTACCGGTCGTTGGTCAAAATGGCATTTGGACCGATGAATACATGATCCTTTATTGTTGAATTTGTGGGAATGTAAACCATACTCTGGAGATTAACATTATTACCAAGGATCGTGTTCCCTTCGATGATAACCCCGGTGCCGACGGAAACATGGTCCCCGATGCGGGTCTTTTCACGGATGAGCACGTTATGCCCGGCCTGAAACCGGTTCCCGATGGTTACATCGCAGTAGATAATGGTGCCCGATCTGATCACAGCGTCGTTTCCGATTGTAGTCCCAGAAAATCCGGTTTTTCCAATGTATTCCCTCGAGGGAAACCCCAAGGTCACTGGTTCAAATACCTGAAGTCCGGTTCCTGTTTTATTGATCCCGTATTCGATCATTCCACGGTCACGCTCTTTGCGAGGTTTCTTGGTTTGTCAATATCCCGATCAAGGGCCACTGCGGTTCGGTATGCGAGTATCTGGAGCGCTACAATAATTGTCAGGACACCGATAAATGAGTGTGTTTTTGGCAGCGGGATAAATAAATCGACGATATCAGATAACTCTAAGTCCCCTTCATCTCCGAAAGCAATAACTGGTGCTCCTCTGGCTTTGATCTCCTTGATATTGGACACCATAACTCCATACGTTTCTCCAGGTGTGCAAATTGCAATAACCGGTGTATCCGGCGATAAAAGTGCAAAAGGTCCATGTTTTAATTCCCCTGCTGCATATCCTTCAGCATGGATATAGGAGATCTCTTTCATCTTGAGAGCGCCTTCCAGTGCGACCGGATAGAATGGGCCGCGTCCAATATAGAAGATACTCTTTGCATTTCTGCACAGGTCTACAGCGGCTGACAAGTCCATCAGGAGGACCTCTTCGATTGCCTGGTGGGCATGCTGGAGAATATTCTCAAACATTCCGTCAGATCGGGCATCAATGATCTGCATGAGGATCGCCAATTGGGCAATAAACGATTTTGTGGCTGCGACACTAATCTCTGGTCCGGCGCGCATAAAGAGCGTAGCATCAGCAACCCTGCTCGCAGAACTGCCAAGAACATTTGTTATTGCAAGCGTCTGGCAGTTATGTTTCCGTGCAAGCCTGAGTGCAGTCAGCGTATCCGCAGTCTCCCCTGACTGTGTTATCCCAATCAAAAGACCTTCCAGTGGTGGGTGGAAATACCGGAACTCCGAGGCAACATCCACTCGCACAGGAATTCCGCATGCCTCTTCAAGCAGATATTTGAAAATAAGTCCGGTATGATACGATGAACCGCAAGCAACAACGGTCAATGAGGAAAACTTGTAGACAAACGACGGTAAAGTATGTTTATCGACGCACCTCAATGTGTTGAAGAATGCCTGAGGCTGCTCGTAAATCTCCTTGAGCATAAAATGAGCAAACCCACCTTTCCTGACTTCTTCGGGAGACCAGTCGATCAGTTCCACCGGCCGATCCACTCGACACATGTCCCGATATATTTCTATGCCGTTTTTTGTCAGGCATGCTGTATCGCCATCTTCGAGAAAAACCGCACGTTCTGTGTAATCCAGTACCGGTGTCATATCTGATGCGGCAAAATATTCATTGTCGCCGATGCCGATTACCAGCGGGCTGCCATTGCGGGCGGCAATCAGGCAATCCGATCCGGCCGCAATGATCAGCAACGCGTATGAACCTTTGAGGATAGGGAGTATGCTTCTGACAGCTGATAGCAAATCCGTCCCTTTCCAATACCGCTCCTCAATAAGGTGGGCGACGATTTCCGTATCGGTCTCTGACCTGAAGGTATGTCCTCTGGCTGTGAGCGCTTTTTTTAACTCGGCAAAATTTTCGATAATCCCGTTATGGACAACAGCGATGCGGTTGGTGCAGTCCACATGTGGATGTGCGTTAATATCATTAGGAATACCATGGGTCGCCCACCGGGTGTGACCTATACCTATGGTTCCGCGTAACCGGAGCGCACCGGAATATTCAGAAATCCGTCCTTTGTGCTTTTCGATCTCAAGATTAGATTCCAGTGTGGCTATGCCAAATGAATCATATCCCCGGTATTCGAGTTTTTTTAAGCCTTCAAGAATCAGGGGTGCCGCCTGCCTTCTCCCGATATACGCGATAATCCCGCACACGTTATATCACCATGGTATCGTCAGGGATTATACGTGAACTCACAACCCGGTTTCCTTCAAGAGTGGCATTGTTCCCGACAATACCGTTCCGGAACCGGGCAAATGAACCGCAGGTAACATTATCCCCGAGAATCGCGCCGAAGTGTGAATGGGTTGGCTTTCCTTCGATCTCCAGAAACCCCTCTGTTGTGCCTGTCGATATATGGTCGGCAAGCACACAGCGTTCACCAATAACGGAATCCATAATCCGGGAATGGGAGGCTATCGATGTATCATCCATTAGTATGGTGTTTCCAATTAGGCTCAACGGTTCGATAGTTACCCGGGATCCAATGCTTGTATTGGGCAGGATACAGCAGTTCGGTCCAATTGTACAATCATTCCCTATGATAACAGGGCCAGAGATCACGGTGTTCGGGCCGATGGTTGTTCCTTTCCCTATGTGGGTAGGCCCCTGGATCGTGGCGTGGCGGCTGGATGTGCCCTCACGGGTGGCAGGCATATGCCGGAGGAGGCGCTGATTCAACCGGATCAGATCCCAGGGGTAGATCGCATCCTGCCAGTCATCCGCTGTAACGGCATGAACATCAATTCCATTCTCTATCATACATGAGATAGCCTCTGTTACATCATTTCCCCGGACATACTGGAAAAAGTCCGTCGGTAACGAATATATCCCAGTACTCACGAGAAAACTCGTGGCATGATCCGGCTTTTCCACAATGCTGTCTACCCGCCCATCCCGTACCGTAATAACCCCGAAATTGGAGGGGTTGGGGTGTTCTTTTACCAGAACTGCATTTTTGATTTCCTTGATCTTTGCCACTGACTGAGCGTCAATGTAATTGTCCCCGGGAAGCAGCAGGAAATCTCCTTTGATCTGGCTCTCTGCCTGCTGGAGCGCATGAGCGGTTCCGAGTTGTTTTTCCTGGATAACCACTTCAATGGGCAGATCGAGCTGGTTTAGGAAACGGGTTACGTGTTCCTTGCGGTATCCGACTACGACAATAATATCACGGATGCCGTTTGTTACGAGAGCATCGATAGTATACGCAATAATGGGTCGGTTTGCTACAGGAATCATAGCTTTTGGCCGGCTCCATGTGAGCGGGCGAACCCGCCGTCCCTCTCCTGCTGCAAGAATAACTGCCTGCATATCGTTACCTACCGGATTGTTGAGTTCTCCCCAAAACTTCCTTCCACATAACTATTTGGTGCAAATTGTGCATTGCTACCTATAACTGATCCGACATTAACCGAACAGTTGATCCCAAAGTTCACGTTGTCCCCGACAACTGCACCAAACTTCGTGTGCCGGGTATTCTTTCCTCCGATTCTGATCGGGGCGTGATCATGACGAAGGTTTGCGATCTTTGTCCCTGCACCAAAATTGCAGCCGCTTCCTATGACAGAATCACCGACATAATTAAAGTGGGGAATCTTTGTTTTTGCCATCACGACTGAATTTTTAAGTTCCGTACAATGTCCTATATGGCATTCATCACCTATACTCGTTGCACCCCGGATATATGTATGCGGACCTATCCGGCAGTTATTCCCGATAATGCAGGGACCTTCGATATAGGTTCCTGATTTTACCACCGTATCTTTTCCGATGATAACAGGACCTGACAGATGGACACCCTCCTCAATTATTCCTGAGTTTGCCGAAGAAATCCCGGCCAGAAGAGCTGCGTTAGCATCCAGTAAGTCCCAGGGATATCCGATATCCATCCATGAAGAAAGAGAAACGGCCTTTAGACCCTTTCTGGTAATCAAAACGCCAAGGGCATCTGTGAGCTCGAGTTCACCGCGTGACGAAGGTCGCACCTGTGCCAGAAGGTCAAAAATCTCTTGAGAAAAAAGGTACGCACCGGCGTTAATGATATTGGAATTTGGGTGTTTTGATTTTTCTTCGAGTGCGATGACCCGTTCGTTTTCTACAAGAACAACACCGAAATCCCCGGGATGATCAGTGGTACTCGTTCCTATGCAGGGCGCTGGCATTTGAATCATCCTGGTGATATCGGCACTTGTAAGGATCATATCTCCGTTCATCGCAAGGAACGGGCCTGAAATAAGATCTTGTGCTGAACGGAGGGCATCTGCAGTTCCTGATTGCTGCCGTTGCGGTGCGTAGGTAATGTGAATACCGAAACGCTTCCCCTCGCCAAAATGGCCGCGAACTTCGCGAGCCCCGTACCCGACCACAAACACAAAATCCGTGATGCCGGCATCCCGGGCCGCAAGTACGAGATGTTCCATCATTGGGCGGTTTGCCACCGGGAGCATCACTTTAGGGCGTTGGGCGGTGAGGGGACGCATGCGTTTTCCTTCACCTGCCGCCAGCACAACGCATTGCATAGGTACACCTCACCTGCATTATTTAAGCAGTTTTCCCCTGCCGGACACGAATTCTCGCCTGTTCCAGTATCTCTTTTGCAATCGAAAGAGTAGTTCCTTCGGCAGTGATCCTGATTTTGGGCTCAGTTCCACTAGCTCGTATGAGATACCAACCATTTTCCCGAGCAACCCGTATCCCGTCTGTCGGATTTTCCGCACCAAGAGTCGTTACAATTTCACGTGCCCGCTCATCCGGTATAGATTCCCGAAGGATTGGGTAGGCTGGCATAGCATCGAGCCGCTCCGCTATATTGCAACCCGATGCAATCTCGCAGAAGAGGGCGGCTGCAAAGGGACCGTCCGGGCATAGCGAGTGGTGCGGGAAAATCCAGGCGCCACTTGGTTCACCCCCGAAATCACCCCATGAAAGAAGTTCCTCTGATACGAAGCTGTCCCCGACGGGTGTGCGATGGACCTCTGCAAACGCCTCGATGATCATCGAGGCGTCGCTTGTAGTGACCACGTTTCTTGCCCCGAGATGTTCAGCAAAGAGAAGGAGGAGGTGATCGCCATCGATATATCTTCCTTTATTGTCAAACGCCATCATACGATCGGCGTCACCATCATGGACTACTGCGCAATCTGCCTCAATTTCCTTTACTAACACTCCGACATAACCCAGGTATTCTTTGAGCGGTTCGGAGGGACGTGCGAACTGTCCCGCAGGGTTGCAGTTGAGGCACGTGGTTTTTACCTCTGCATCAGCTAGGAGATACGGGGTCATAAGGGAGCCAGCGCCATTTCCGCAGTCAATGACCACTGAAAGCCCGGGATCTATAGATACTGAATCAAGGATCGCCTTTTTATGGGGTGTAAGAGCATCGAAAGAAGATTCTATGCCCTGGTGCCGCCAGGTTGCCCAATGCGGTTCATTGATGTATTCTTCTACTTCTTTTTGCTGGATCTGAGTGAATGAGGAACCATCCGGATTGAACAGTTTGATCCCATTATACTCCTCGGGGTTGTGGGATGCAGTGATCATGCATCCGGCTTTTACGATCCGGGCGCTGTATGCAACAGAGGGTGTAGGGACAATGCCGGTAAAACATGCTTTTCCCCCTGCACCTGTTATGCCTGAAATTATTGTACGGGCAAGCAGCGGGCTTGTTGTCCGAGTATCGATTCCCACGATGCAATCAGGGAATCGTTCCCCTATAACAGCGCCGACACTGAGCGTGGTTTCTACCAGTGCCCGGCTGAACCGCTGGCGTATTCCCGAAGAGCCAAAAAGCATGCATGAGGATGGGCGTTTTGTATAAAAAGAGTTTTAGCCTTTTTTATCGTGAGGGATCCGGCATACCATCCGGCCTCGACATGCCATAGGGGCACCAGTGTTCTCCCTGTTGGAGCCGGCAGACCCCCGATGTAGAAGGGCCCAGAAATAGGATACGTTTTCTTCCGCCGAAGGTCTCTATGAGATTTCCTATATCAGGGGCAATGATTCCCTCGTTATTGATAAGGATAATTTCAGCTTCATTGATATCTGTAGTTAATCTGATTTTCCCCGACCTTTCCAATACGGGTATTTTTCCTATACAAAATATCCGGCTACCGCTGAGTTCTTCCATGAGTTCGTGAAGGCAGGCTGCGTGCGATACTGCAGGACAGGCCCGCCGTACCCGTGAGATACAGAAAAATACGGTGGCGACATTGATGATGGCACAAGCGGCACCGCGAACGCCCGGAGCATCAATGGGAGCCCCAAACATAAATGAGATCTTTGTCATGGCCCGGATTGGATCGTCTGTGACAAATTCTGCAGTTCTTCCCCCAAAAGATGCAGTCATACATGCGCCCCGTTCAAACTGGCAGTTCTTGGCATCTGGATCGACATCAAGGAGAACACCGGCGTCTTCACATCCGCTGTGCTCGAGGATATCTTCGAGCCGGTTTACAGAGTCTTTAATAATATCCATTATTCCTCGGCCTTTTTTTGTATAAGCACAACCCGGGCCGGTGCACCATCCAAGCCGGTAAGGCGCAGTGGCAGGGCTGTCATTTCGTATTCTCCTTCATCAACATTTGATAGATCAAGAAGTTCAATAATAATACAGCCATTTCCAAGAAGCTCCCGGTGCACCGATCCATCGCAGACAAAAGCTTCGATAGAGAATGAGTCTATGCCAAGACAGAGTGTGCCCTGCGCACTCAGAAGTTCTGCTGCGTCTTGTGTAATGTGGGGGAAATTCTCCCTGAACCGGGTTTCTTTCGAAAACATTGTTTTTAAGATAATCCTCTTTGCAGTGCCAAGCCTGCCACGAAGATGTGAGGCTGTAATGGTACTTCCTGCAGTCGTTACATCCAGAACCAGACACGGGCCGATAAGATTATCGAGAGGGATCGTGTCAATTGTATCCCCTTTTTTAAGATAGTGAACAGGAGCGTCTATGTGGGTTCCTGAGTGGCTGTTCATATGCAGGTCACTTATAAGGTAAAGCCCTGAATCTCTCTGGGAAAACTGCGGCGGAGGATCCCCGGGAAAAGAGACTGTTGAACCTGAAAGAGGTCGCGTTATATCGATAATTTTCATAGACTATTCCTCCCATCCATACTTACCTACGAGAGGAACAAATCGGACCCCGCCGAACTGCTCCTCCCTAAATTGATCACCATGACGTTCGATTACGATGAGGTCCTGGATCGACCGGCTGCCCACCGGGGCCACAAGCCTGCCACCTTCTGTGAGCTGGGCTTTGAGCGGCTCCGGAATCTCCGGCGTTGCAGCCGTTACGAGTATTCCATTGAACGGGGCTGATGGTGGATGGCCAAGTGTCCCGTCCCCAAAAACGATCTCCACATTTTTTGCATGGACTGCTGCAAGGTTAGTACGTGCACGCTCTGCCACTGTTTCTATGCGTTCAATGGTTATAACTTTTTTAACAAGCTTCGAAAGGATAGCGGCTTGGTACCCGCTTCCTGCGCCGATTTCGAGCACGATATCGGTTGATGTTGGATGGAGCAGTTCAGTCATAAGCGCTACGATGTATGGTTGCGAAATAGTTTGACCGCTTCCGATTGGCAGTGGAGCGTCCGCGTATGCGTCACGATCCCAAGGTGGCGGAATGAAAAGGTGACGGGGAACTTCCCTCATCGCAGAAAGAACACCCGGGTCCCTAATACCTCGTGCCTCTATCTGCAGTTTCACCATCCTGCGGCGTTCATCCGATCGAGGATACGAGGATATCATGGACCCGGGAAAAAGAACCTAGAACCCAGCCTTCTCCGCCACATCAATGGTGGCATCGATCTGTTTCTGCAGTGCCTCAGGAAGGCCGGCGATCTTGACATCAAGGAATCCACGGATAATCGTCGCGGTAGCTTCGTCTTCTGAAAGCCCTCGTGACATCAGGTACTCGATCTCTTCCTGTGCCAGTTTGCCGACAGCCGCCTCATGAGAAAGTTCGGTTCCAACTACCCGGCCGTCAATCTCAGGAATGGCATAAATTGTGCCGTCTTTGAGGATAAGGCCTTTACATTCGAGATGCCCTCGGGTTCCAGGTGTCTCTCCCAGAATATGGCCACGGGATATGATGGTTCCGCCTTTTGTTATTGCACGGGTAACAAGTTCTGCACTCGCGCCCTTTCCCCGAAGGATCGCCCGTGAACCGATATCGAGATACGATGTAGGCGATGCAATGGTGATAGTCGAGAACCGTGCAACCGAGTTCTCTCCTTTTAATGTTGCCGTCGGATACATCTGGATCTTCTTCACCGGTTGCATACAAACATAATTCGAGAGAAAAACCCCGTTTTCCTCAACAATGGATGCGCTACGCGGGTAGACCTCAATGTTTTCCGTCCATGTATGGATCATGGTGAAACTGACTTTCGCGTTCTTTTTAATATAAAACTCCGATACGCCGTAATGTGCGGCTCCCTGGCCGACATGACCCCCGCTTGTGCACCCGGAAATAATATGAAGCTCTGCACCTTCCTCTGCTATAATGATGTTGTGGACATGCTGGATTGTCTCACGGCCAAGATAAAGGCAGGCTTGGATCGGGAGAATATTGCTTGTCCCTTTATGGGCGATGATTACGTACCCTTTCGGATCGTTCTGTTCAGCTACGTATTTTGTTATCTCATCCTTATCCATTGGGACTGCCTTCCAGTTATACTCGTGAAGCCAGTCATATTTTTCCATCGCTCTCTTATAGGAAAGGACTTCGATACCTTCCTCACGGCACTCAGCATGAATAACATCCTGGTTCATCTGGAGATAACTGCCGCAACGGTTTTCCATGGACAGTTCGATACCCGATTGGACGAGCCGTTCCTTGTCCTCGTTTGAGATACCCGGTGCATTCAGCTCTGACGACATTCAAGGCACTCCCTGTATCCGCGTAGCTTGATATCCTTTAAGATTTCCCGGGGGTTCCCGTGGCATTTGATCATACCGTCACACATCACATGTCCCTTGTCTGCATCAAGGTAATCAAGGATGAATCCCGTATGGGTGATCACAAGACCGCTTTTTGCCCGGGTTACGATCCTTTTCTCTTTTTCGAGGAGCGATCCAATGGCGTTTCCTATCAGTGAGATATTTTCAAGATCGACGCCACTTTCCGGTTCGTCAAGCATGACAAAGTCTGGGTTCTGGACCATGAGCTGGAGCACTTCACTCCTTTTGATTTCCCCGCCGGAAAACCCCTTGTTGATGTCCCGTTCAAGAAAAGCGCCCATATGCACCGATTTGGCAAGCTCCGGAATATCGGTACTGCTGTCCCGGGAGATCGCAGTAAGAAGCTTACCCAGCTTAAGCCCGGAGATTGTCGGTGGGCGCTGGAAGAGCATTCCCATTCCCCGTTTGGCACGTTCATCGGAGTGCATTGCAGTCACATCCTCTCCATTGAAGGTGATCTTTCCTTTGGTAATGGTGTAATTTGAAAAGCCCATCAGGGTCATAAGAAGTGTCGTCTTACCGGAGCCATTGGGGCCCATGAGCACATGGGTCTCTCCGGCATCGATGTGAAGGTTGATACCGTGCAACACCTCTTTGTCTCCGATGTTCACATGCAGATCTTCGATGTCCAGCATACGATAAACCGGATGAGTGTATGTCGATGTCTGCATTAAACGCTTTTCACTGTACCTTAGTATCTACCATTTTATCGGTGAAAAGTAAAACAAAGGTTGTGGATAAAGAGATTAAGTAACACAGGAGATGGGTGTTCTTTATCTCTTCTGGTACATCAGTACTTTAAAGGATGCGTGATCTGTGCGCCAAGAAAAAGTGAAGGACAAAGCCGGAAAAGCAAAGGTCCGGAAAGGCTCTAAAGATGCAAAACAATCTTTGTATTCCCGAGATATCCCAGATATCAGGCCTTTTATTAACCGAATCATCTGCGGCGACACCCTTGGCATCCTTGGTAATCTCCCGTCAGAAAGCATCGATCTTATCATCACTTCACCGCCGTATAATTTTGGTCATGTGTATGCTCAGGATCCTCATGATGATACCCATGAGTGGAACGAATATTTTGCAACCCTCAAGGCCATCTGGCAGGAATGCGTACGGGTACTCATTCCAGGGGGGAGAATTGCGGTCAATATCCAGCCACTTTTCTCGGACTATGTACCGACCCATCATATCATATCAAACCAGCTCTTGGAACTTGGGCTTCTCTGGAAAGCGGAGTTTCTCTGGGAAAAAAACAACTACAACGCCAAGTATACGGCGTGGGGAAGCTGGAAGTCCCCATCAATGCCTTATATAAAATACACTTGGGAGTTCGTTGAAGTCTTTGACAAGGGTACCCATAAAAAGACTGGCAAACGTGAAGATATTGATATTACGGCAGATGAATTCAAGGAATGGGTGATAGGTCGATGGAAGATCACTCCTGAGCGCCGGATGAAGGAGTTTGGTCACCCGGCAATGTTCCCTGAGGAGCTTCCACGGAGGATAATGAAACTCTTCTCGTTTAAAAACGATATTATACTCGACCCGTTCAACGGTGCAGGAACAACCACGCTTGCCGCGGCAAATTCAGGAAGACGGTATATTGGGATCGATATCTCCCAACAGTACTGCAACATGGCAGAACGGCGTCTGCATACAGCAAAGGCAGCAGAATGATGATGACAATAAGATATCTATCAATCCGATACATTGCAGTATTTTCATTTTATTAGATCTTGGATATCTCCGACAGTATTCAGAACAGCCGCTGGTCGAATAGTACTTTTTTCAAATACATCTTCGCGGAACTTGCCGGTCTTCACAAGGATGCCGCGTATACCTGAGGCCTGTGCACCGCCGATGTCGGTGAAAATATCGTCGCCTATCATCACGGTTTCTTTGGCAGAAAGCCCCATATCGCCCAATGCAAGGCTGAAGAATTCCTTTGAGGGTTTCCCCACTACTATGGCGGTCTTTCCGGTTGCGTATTCGAGAGCTTCAACAAAAGGCCCTGCCGAGAGCGAAAGTCCTTCGGATGCCATCCAGTAACGGTCTTTTTCAAGCGCGATAATATCAGCTCCCTCCATAACACACCGGAAGGCCTGGTTCATACTGGCGTATGTTACCCTGTCCCCTGCATCGCCGATTATTACATAGTCAACTGCAGTCGAATCGGTTTCGATACTGATACTTTCAAAGTCCCGGTCCACATCTCCAGTGGTGAGGAGACATGCCCGGTGTTTTCCTGATTCTTTCATGTATTTAACCGCTGCAAGCGGCGGCGTGAATAGTGCATTTTTGGGAATATCAAACCCCAGATTATCCAACCGTGCCGCAAGGGTAGCTCGGCACTTCCGCGTCGAGTTCGATACACACCTGAACGGGAAACCCTGTGTTTTGAGCAGTTCAATTGCTCCCCGGGCTCCTGCTATAGCGGTGTCTCCTGTCGTAAGAACACCATCTATATCAATTAAAAATCCGTTCACATTCCCAAGGGTCATTACGGTTTCCATCCGGTTTGTTTATTCCAGCAGGTACAGAAGGCATCCAGAATCGTGATGGAGAGCTGCCTGTATCCCTCTATTCTCTTTTCTACCTCTTTGAGTAAAGGTAATCGCATCGTGTCATTTAGATCTCGTAACCACGTTGCTATCACCGGGGCCGTCACTTCCGGGTGAAACTGGATACCGACTGCGTTGTGGATAATAAAGGCTTGGTTTGTGACCACATCTCCCTTGGCAAGAAGATTTGCCCCCTCCGGGAGTTCAAAAGTTTCAGCATGCCAATGAAAGACCTCAAATGACGTTGGGAAAACCTGCTGCCAGGCCGGTGAACAGCCGTATATGGTCCGCCATCCAATCTCTTTTTCATCTGCAAAAACCCGTTTTCCGCACGCAGTTGCGATCATCTGGGCACCGAGGCATATCCCCAGTACCGTGCAATCGCGTTCTATCGCCACCCTTACTAGTTTTTTTTCAGCAGAAAGAAATGGATAGAGATTCTCATCGTTGACGGACATCTGGCCACCTAAAATAATAAGCTTTTCCGGTGGATTGTCCGGGAGTTTATCCTGCTCGTACAGCCGGAGGATTCGGAAAGATTCGTTGTGGGCATTAAGGTATTCAGTGATGGTACCCGCAGGTTCATTCTCCCCGTGTTGAAGGATCGTGATCATCGAAAAAAGATATGTGCAGCGTTATGATGAGGATTCGCATCACTTTCACGCCTCGCGGCCGGTCTTTAATTGGTTAGTTCCCGGACTTTCCTGTGCAGGTGTAGCCTTATGCATGTAGAAAGCAGGATCGCATCACTTTGGCAGCAGCGGATGGATACACTCAGGGAGTATAATGTTGTCCGCGATGGAAATATCTTTGGTGCAGGTCTCGCCGGAAGCTGTGTTTTTTCATCGGAATATGATAAGGCAAAAACCCTTCTCGACAATCTGATGACCAAGTATGAAGGCGTTTCATTCAATTCACTGCTTTCTGGCGTCGAGATCACAAATGAAAGTGGTAGCTGTTTTGCGCTTGAGAGCAATTGTGATCTGCCTTCATTGACATTCGATACAAATCGTTTGGAACGTGAGATGCTTGGCGATCTTACCCTTGTTCGTGGGGTGGGTGAAGTGACCCAGCGGCGTCTGAAGGCGCGGGGCTACCAGACAATTATTGATCTTACCACTCATCCGAAGTTTAGACCCGTAGCGAGACAGGTTCTGGAGCTCCTGACCTGTGCTGACCCGGCTAATGTAATGGATCTTGTCGGTATGCGACATGAGAAATCGCACCGTTTCTCTCTTGGATCCGCCAGTTCGTTTGATTCTGATGATTATGTATTCCTGGATATCGAAACGCTCGGACTTTTTTCCCGGCCGATCATTCTTTTCGGTATTGGAACTATTGAACAGAACCGTCTTATTGTCCGACAGTATTTGCTTCGCGACATTGGTGAGGAAGCCTCAGCATTATCCGAGATTGCTTCCCGGTGTATTTCAGGTCGAAAGGCACTTGTAACGTTTAACGGGAAGGCTTTTGATCTGCCCTATATACAGGACAGGCTTGCCTACTATGGTCTGGGTGCAATACCCCGTATCCCGCATTTTGACATGTTGCATTTCACCCGGCGCCGATGGAAAAACCAGTTTTCTTCCTGCCGTCTCTCTGTCATAGAGTCTGCCATCCTTAAAATTAACCGGACTGATGATCTTCCCGGCCAGATGGTGCCTGAATTTTATGAGACCTACCTCAGGACACAGAATTGTGGCCCTCTCCTCCCTATTGTAGATCACAACCGGCAGGACGTGATCTCGCTAACTCTTCTTTTCTTCTATCTTTTAGAGGAGTACTATGGCTGTAGCTGATGTTGTCCGGCTTCTTGGTACAAACCCGGTTTACCGCAGCCGGGTTACCTGCAGAGATGTTTCTGATCCAATACCTGCCCGGCACGGCACGTTAGACGTTCCTCTCCCGGGTGCACTCGATTCCTATCTGGCACAAAATAATATTCAATTATATTCCCACCAGTGTGAAGCAATCAATGCTCTTGTTGCCGGTAAGAATGTGATTTTAACCACGCCTACGGCAAGCGGAAAAACCCTTGCGTTTAATATCCCTGTTTTTGCACGTCTTGCTGCAGAACCGGATGCAAGAGCACTATATCTTTATCCCACAAAAGCACTCTCAAATGACCAGTACGCCACGCTCGCCTCAATGGAAAAATATACCGGTATTCCAGCGAAACCGGCTATCTATGACGGTGACACGCCGCAGTCGAAACGTGCAGCGATCCGGGAACATTCCCGGATTGTCATTTCTAATCCCCACGAACTTCATCAGGTACTGTCATGGCACGCAAAATGGAGTTTCTTTTTCTCCAACCTGAAGTTTGTCGTAATTGATGAAGCTCATCGGTACCGGGGAATATTCGGATCCCAGATTGCGTTTTTAATAAGGCGTTTCCTGAGGGTGGCCCGTTTTTATGGATCCGATCCGCAGTTTGTCCTCTCGACAGCAACTCTTGCAAATCCCGAAGAGTTTGCCAGACGACTGGTTGGCCTGTCCTTTAAACTGGTCGATACTGATGGATCGCCACATGGGACTCGTCACTTTGTGTTATACAATCCATTCTATGAGGGGATCGGAGAACGTTCCGCTCACCAGGAAACAAAGGATCTCCTGCTCTCCTGCGTCAAAAGTGATCTCCAGACTCTTTGCTTTACCGGTTCTAGGAAAATGGCGGAGCTTGTTACAGTATGGGCACGGGAGGATGCTCATCGCACATCCGCACGGTTGGCGGAGACAATCTGTGCGTACCGGGCAGGGTACCTTCCCGAGGAACGGCGCATAATCGAGCGTCAGTTAAAAAACGGGGAGATACGGGGTGTTGTCTCGACAAATGCGCTCGAACTTGGCATCGACATAGGCTCGCTTGATGCTGTAATAATAGACGGTTATCCTGGCACCATGATGTCGGTTCGACAACAGTCAGGGCGTTCCGGCCGCAAAGGGGGGGAATCACTTGCTGTACTTGTAGCCCATTCAAATCCTCTTGACCAGTACTTCATGCATCATCCGGAAGCATTTTTTTCCCGGTCTCACGAGCATGCAATCATTGACACGGACAACCCTTACATCGTTTCAGGACATCTTCTTTGCGCAGCGGCGGAATTACCGATAAACGAGGAGAAGGATGCCAGAGTATTCGGGGAGTCTTTTGCACCTCTCCTTGCTGGGTTCGCAGAAACCGGACTTCTCAAAAAGACCCCCCGGGGATGGGTTTATGCCGGCAGAGGCCGGGCGGCCGATACCGTCAGGCTCGATGGTATGGCAGGAGAGAGTTTCCGGATCCTGTGCAACGGCAGGATGCTTGAGACCATGGACCGGGCACAGGCATACCGCGAGGCACACAAGGGCGCGATCATGCTGCATCAGGGTGAAACCTACGTGATAAATGAAATGGACCTTGAGACCCACACTATCAGGGTCAGCGAAACCGATGTGGATTATTATACCCAGCCGTTAAAAGAGGTCGATCTCCGCATTCTCGAGACCCTTGAAACACGTGATATAAACGGGGTAAAATGCGCATTTGGTGATGTCGAAGTTACTGAACAGTACACCGCCTATAAGATTAAACGCGGCGACACAATTCTCGGTATTGAACCGCTTCTCCTTCCACAACTTACTTTCCGCACGAAAGCATTCTGGCTCGTCTTGCCCGATCCGGTAGCAGCATCAGTTGTTGCATCGGAACTTGACCTCGCTGGAGGTCTGCATGGTGCAGAACATGCGCTTATCGCTCTTATGCCTCTGTATGTAATGTGCGATCGATGGGATATCGGTGGCCTTTCCTCTCCTTCATTTGGAGAAAACGGGGAGCCGGTAATCTTTGTTTATGACGGGTATGAAGGAGGGATTGGTCTTGCAGAGAAAGCGTTTACCCTTCTTCCCTCACTCTTCTTAAGCGCATATGAGCTTGTCCGTGATTGTCCCTGCAAAAAAGGCTGCCCGTCTTGTATATACTCCCCCAAATGCGGTAACGATAATGTGCCTTTGGACAAAGATGCAACCGTGCTTATCATTGCTTGTATCAGTACCTGCCCCACTACAAAGGAATTGTCAGAATATGTAGTAAAGCCGGAACACGCGACTCCCTGATATCAATCTATTAGAACAACCCGCCTCTCCGGTTCAGGTATATCATCTTCGAAAATAAACAGGTCGTCGATTTTTGCATCCAGAGTCTTTGCAATATCGTGTGCAAGCCGTAGTGAAGGGTTGTACTTTCCCTGTTCGAGAAAAACGATCGTTTCGCGCCGCACGCCGACTTTTTTTGCAAGGCCTTCCTGTGTGAGAGATACGCGATTTCGATATTTCCTTATGTTTGTCTGCATTTTGAACAAACTCCCCATTTGATGTGCTCAATTATGTTATTTATTTCTAACACAAATCTCTTTTTGTTGTATATTTCTAACATATTTGTGATTTTCGATAAATGGTATCTCATCCGCGTGACTTATGACGCATGGCATCGCAAGTACCCTTAACACATGCACCAAATCCCCCACTTCAAGGAAATTATCGCAAGGTCCCCACGGGTTTTTATTATTGGTGTGATCGGGGATAGCGGTTCGGGAAAGACGACATTCACTAACGCCATCCGCCAGATATTCGGGCCCGATATGGTAGCGACTATTACCCTTGATGATTACCACAAATTTGACCGGGAAAAGCGCTATCGCCTCAATATTACCCCTCTTCACCCGGATGCGAACAATCTTACGCAGCTTGAATCTGATGTGGCACGGCTTAAGAAGGGAAAGGCAATTGAAAAGCCGGTATACAATCATACGACCGGTACCTTCGATCCCCCAATCCCGTTTTCCTCTAAAAAGATCATCATTCTTGAAGGACTTCACACACTCTATTCACCGGCTTTACGGGAACTGGTAGATTTTTCCGTTTTTGTGGATCCGGATCAGGAAATCAAATACGCGTGGAAGAGACAGCGTGACATCAGTCAGCGAGGGTATTCATCTGTTGATGTAAGTAATGAGATCGTTCGGCGCGAAGCTGATTATGAGGCCTATGTCAAGCCCCAGCGCTGTATGGCTGATGCTATTATACGAATCAAATATTCCAAGTACGGATTGGTGCTGGGGCCGACAAAGAACATTTATTCGATCTCGCTTCTCCTGAACCCCACGGATCAGACAATTCGTGACGTCGCATTATCTATCGACCTCACTTCTCTTCTGGCGTTCCGCGAAAGCAATTTTTGCATCGAGTTTTCTGATGAGAAGATAGAATGTGCCTTCCTGCGTGCCCTGACCTTTGATGGCGAGATGAATTATGACACGGTACGGAAACTGGAAATATCCGTCGAACAGCAGACGGGTGTACATCCAATCACCATGTTCGAGAACAGGAAAACCGTGACCGCCACGGATATTGTCCAGCTTATTCTCTCGTGGAGGATTATAAACCGCCGGATTTTCCTGCAGGAAAAATTCTTATGAGGTAAAAAAGACAAAAAATTTAGACAACTTGAGACTTGACCGCAAGAAACACTGGTCCCCGGACATCCACTTTTTTCTTGGTATCTGTAATTGCCCGCATCGCGTACTCCTCAATCCTCAGATTGATATCACTGGGATGCTTTGCCATCTTGACCTGCACGAGGGTACCTTTACCACACCAGGCAGCCTGCTCGATTGCTGCAGCTGCAAATGCTGATGAGGCTTCGAGATACGAGATCCCCGTCGGGACACCCTTAGTACGAACATCCTTCCATTTCTCGGCGTCAGGCACACCGAGAATATTTCCTTCGTGAACAAAGATCTCGTTTGCACATGCTGGCCCGCAGAGCTTTGCGTTTGCCTCAGTTTCCTCAACGGTAACTATTACATGCGTGTCATACAGGGTGCCATCCCAGACTTCAAAGGAACAGGGGCCTTGCTCCGTAGCATGTGCAGACGCGACCTTGGCAATCGCAAGAGCAATGGCCTTTCCTTCTACGGTAACTGGTTCATCCCTGAAATGCACGGCACGTGCGATCTCCTGATCGTTTGGAATGTGGGGGAAAAACTGAGGATAAGAAAGCTGCCGGACATCGTTTGAATTATAAGCGATCATCGCGAGTCGTTCGACACCGAGACCGAGATTCATGACCGGGACACCTATGCTGTATTCGCCAAGGGCAGAGGGAGAGTACATGCCAAAGGTTGCCACTTCCACCCATCCATGTACCGGATGTTTTGCATAGACCTCGGTCTGCGAATCCGGCATGTAGTATTTTGAACGCTTGTCATCGGGCTGGAACCGGAAGTCCTCAAACCCGAATGCAGACAGGAGTGCTTCGCTTACAGCTTTACCGTCTTCTATAGTGACATCTTCTCCCGCAACTACGCAGGAAGCTGAGTGATAGGTCATGAGCCGGGTTGGGCCTTCTGCCTGTTCGCGCCGGAAGCAGCGGTCGATTGAGAAAAACCGAATGGGGAGGGGGGTACGTTCCCAGATCGATCCAAGGGTCATGAACCAGCCACTTGTCATGTGGCTTCTAAGCGTGCTGCGTGATGATTCCGGAACAAGAGATTTGAACTCCGGAAAGACCGAATCGAGAATATGGACGACGTTCCCGTCATCAGTTTCGAGTACTTTTGCCAGTTCATGCGTCAATTCATCGCCATCGATCTCAGACTTCTTGTAAGCATGGAGCGTTTCGCGGAGTTTCTCCTCGGTTGGAACTGGCATGTCCTTTTTAAGAATGGTATTTATCTGGTCTAGCTGGGCACGTGATATCCCGACGTTCGGGCGCGGGAGGCCGCCGATATAAAAGACACGGTCAAGAACAGCCATCGCTTCAGGGCCGAACTGCCGGTAAATGTCATTTTCTTCGACAATCACCGGGTTCTCACACTCATCGAAACCCATCGAGAGATAGATTTCACGTAGCCGATGGATAGTTTCAAAGATCGGATGCGCATTTGCCCGTTTGTAACGAAGTCGGGGATATTTTCCATCACCCCCCGGGGGAGTGACAACTGACGGGCCTTCATGCCACGCTTCTTCGAAATTTGTATGGGATTTTCCTTTCCAGTCCTGCGGGTTGAATCTCATTTACACACGCTCCAGGCAGATGACCCTGCTTAAGGGGTTTTCATCCCGGACTTTATAATCACATGATGAGGCTATCCTTTCTGCAAAGGTCCGAACCTTTTCATGTTCCGGCATGTTGTACCGTTGCAAACGGTTTCTACTGTATCCCAAATACATGTATCCTTTCACTTCGACAAAGGTCGCCCCTGAATCCTGCAGGAGTTTTGCATACCCTTCCGGGGCCACGTCATTGAGACCAGCTACGAGCGTGATTCGCACTGCCGATCTTTTCGTTTGAAGATGTGCGAGACTTTCTTTGATACGGTCCCAGAAGTCCTCTGCATCACCCACCGGATGGCAGGTTTTCTCATACGTCATGCTATCCGGCGCATCGAGCGAAACATATTGCTGGAATGGCCGGCATCGGGCGAGCACCCCGGGATTTGTGCCGTTGCTGACTACGAACGTAGTATAGCCATTCTCATTGAACAGATCGACCAGTTCCGGGAGCCGGCTGTAGAGTGTTGGTTCCCCAGAGAGGGAGATCGCCACATGTCTGGGGGTGAGCGCTTCCTGCCAGCGTTCCTCAGTAACGGTATTGTCCAGAATAGCGTTGTACCCTGCGAGCGCTTTTTTCTGGAGTTTTTTTACCCCATCAAGGATTGTCCGGGGTGGGCATTCTTCCTCTTCAGTTACTTCATGCTCGAACGAGCGCCAGCAGAAAAGGCATCGCTGGTTACAGCGGAGGGTGGGGGTCATCTGGACGCAGCGGTGACTATCAATCCCATAGAACTGGTGCTTATAGCACATCTCTTCGCCTGCAAGGGCCCGCTTGCACCAGAGGCAGGGCTTAAGGGCGGCAGACGAAGCAGGTGAAAAAAAGAGATAACCCTGTTTTTTCCGGGCATCACATGGTGCGGATGGCATCGATCCCAAGGGTCTCTAGTGACTCCTGTAAAGTGTTTTGTACGGCTTTTACCAACGTGAGCCGCCGCTCTCTAATCTTTCCCTCACTTTTCAAGACCGGTTCATAGTGATAGAAGGTGTTGAAGGTGTCAGCCAGTTCATGGCTGTACGTGGCAAGGATGTGCGGTCGGAGCTCGGTGACCAATTTCTCAATGACACTGGGGAATTTTGCTATCTTCTTTGCAAGTGCAATCTCCTGTTCGGTTTCGAGATCGTAACACTCAGTAAAGGTGCCTGCCTTTTCAAGGATGCTGCATGCCCGTGCATGGGCGTATTGAATGTAGGGGCCGCTCTGGCGTTCAAAGTCCAGAGCCTCTTTCCAGTCAAAGACTGTGCTTTTCTCCGGAGAGATCTTTACGATATCGTACCTGATGCCGGCCCTTGCAACAGACCCCGCAATACTCCTGCGGGTAGCCTCATCAAGTTCGGGACGCCGTACGGTTACTTCATCAAAAGCACGTTTGGTTACTTCGTCTATCAGGTCATCTGCAGATACAAACTTTCCTGCCCGTGTGCTCATCGAACCTTCGGGAAGCGAGACAAACTCGAAATGCACGATATCCGGGGCTTTTTCTCCTAAAATCTTCATGGTGCACTGAAGCTGTGCCCCGATCAGCTTGTGATCGGCACCGAGTACATCGATGACACGATCGAAGTGTGCGCTTTTCCAGGTATGGAATGCGAGGTCACGGGCTGCATAGACTGATGTTCCGTCGCTCCGGCGGATCACGTACTTATTGGTAAATCCGAAATCTGCAAGGTCGAGCGAAAGGAGAGCATTTTCGTGCCGGGCCTGCGGGAGTTTCTCGATCTGTTCGATGACTCTTTTTGTATCCCCGTTCCTGACAAAGTCGCTTTCCCAGACAAACAGGTCGTGTTTAACATTGAGGTCTGCCATAGTGACGGCAAAACCATCGAGACATCGGGAGACTTCCCTGCGGAATTTTTTTACTGTGTCCGGGTCCCCGGCTTCCACACGCTGCATAAGAGTGTCGACCTGCTTGGTAATGCCGGGGTCTTTTTCTATCTCCCGGTTAGCGGCAATATAAACCCGGGCAATGTGAGCGTCCTCTTTTTCCCCGTTGCGCTGCCCATGTTCGAGATTGTTAAAACCCCAAACAACAATGGCGATCTGACGGCCCATGTCATTGACATAATATTGGACTTCAAGAGGGAAGCCGGCCTTCCGGAATGCCCGGGCAAGGGTATCTCCGATAATGGAGTTCCTGATATGGCCTACGTGAAGAGGACCGTTGGGATTAGCGCTTGTGTGCTCGAGGACGACTCGTGTTTCCTTTCTAGGGAGCGATCCGTAGCCTTTCTGCGTTGCCTCCTTGAGCGTAGCACTGACATACATACTCCCAAGGATGAAATTGATATACGGTCCCTTGGCCTCGACCCTAATCCCCCTGTCTGTAAGATCCTTGTTGCCTGCAAGTGCTGTTACGATATCCTGGGCAATTTTCACCGGCGCTTGTTTTTTTGCCTTTGCAAGGGAAAATGCAACCGTTGATGCGAGGTCTGCGTGTTCACCGCCATCGATGAGCTGGATGTCAGTCAAACCCGTGCATTCAATAAGAGCCTTGTTAATTATAGCCGTCGCATCGAAAACCATCAGTATCCCGTCCTGTACCGGAGAATTGCTGCAATCCCGCCGAATGCAGAGTAAAGGATAGAACCCTCCTCGAAATCGTCAGATATCAGCTCTACTTTTGCGCTGGATTGATCGGCAAGTTTTGCAAGTTCGTCGATAATATCAATTTCTTCTTCAAGTACGAGTGGTGCGGTGCATTTAGGGCATGTGCCGAGGTCGATATCCCTGACCGTTGTTCCCACCGGCATGCTTACGGTTCTTTCATCGGTGTAGTCGCAGCTCTGGCATTTTATTTTGAGCCGGGACTTCCGTAAGTTTGAAGAAAGGAGGAGTATATCTACTGCTCCGACTTCGAGATTTTTCCGGATGCTATCCTCTCCGTAAGCAGCGAGCCCGTTATCTTTCACCAGTTCTTTTAAGAACCGATCCATGAAGGATTTCTCTTTAACAACCGCCATGCCTGAAAGAGCGTCTTTTGCGGCATCAACAAGTTCTGGCAGGCCGTCTTCGTTAGTATATGCGACATCAAAGAGACCGATGATCTTTTTCTGGACTTCATGGTGGAGGAAATTCCCGTCTTCGAATTCTTCTTTTGTCGGGCTCGGGCCACCGATTAAAAGGCCCTTGAACCGCTCGAAGAAGTTCTTTTCCGCTAAAAAGATCGCGCTGGAGCGTTCGCCTACTTTTGTGTAGAACTCGTTGATCGCTATCTCACGGAGCCTGCCAAACCGGGCTGCGGATTGGCCTCCTTTACGCTGTTTACCGGGCACGGTTGAGGTTGCCCCACCCATGGGTTCGATCCGGTTACCGCGCAAAAAGCCCCAGTATGCCTCACGCCGGTCAAGCACCAGAAGTCCGTAGACAAACTTCTCTTCAAGCATCTGCTTGAGGGGTTCGAGCTCGAAATTCGAGCTGCACCGGTACATATAGAGATTGAGGGGTTCAGGAGGTTCGATTACTGTGCACTGGAGATCGGTGCGATCTCCATAAAGCTTGACTGTACCACAGAAGACCGCCATCCCTTTTTCCGGTGGACGCTTGTAGTACTTGAGCCGTGATAAGATCGAAGAGATGGCGCTCTGCACGTTTGTCCTGGTCTGTTTGCTCTTGATGTTTGCACACTGGCCAAACTCATCTTTGAGCTGGCCCGTTACGTCATATATCTGCTTGTCTGGGGGGATATAAAGCGTGATAAGCTCCGTACCGTCCCCTTCCTGAGCTTCCAGTTTCTCTAGTGTTTTTTTGAACTCGTAGCGCTTGCGCGCTTCGTCCATCTCTACGGGGTCTGTCATGAGCGGAATTCAGCCTCTGTATAAAGCTAGTACCTATTCACGTTGGTGTGCCATAAATTTGCGCCAAGCGGGCCATGAGCAGGTTGTCGACATCCTGGTCAATTCCATGTCCGCCATTAAATACGGTGAAGTTCTTTGGCTCATTCGCAGTTGCAAAGAGGGCCTGCCCATCGGCAAAGGGAATAATTGGATCGGTTGCATTGTGGAACATCCAGACTGGTCGCGGGGAAATGGTCGGCAGATACGTACTTGGTTCAAGCGAGGTAGCGAAACGTATTATGTCTCCTGATCCTCCCTGTGCAAGTGCCTGCTCTTTGATCCCCCAGTCGGCGGTAGATATTCCGATATACCCGGCAAAATTTTTGTCGACGCCGGCCGCAACTGCCGCATATCGGCCTCCGTTACTGCCCCCAACCGCATAGACCGGAACACCGAACCGGGAGGCAAGAATAGCACGTGCCGACGAGATGTCGCAGATGGTCAGGTAATATTCAGGCCATTCTTTGTTCTCGAACAGTGCAAAATCCGTATTGGGGTTAAGTGGATAACCGTTTGTCTCCCCACCATATCGTCCCCGATAGTCAAGAAACATAAATGCATACCCGTCAGCGGCATACTGAACCATTCTCTCCTCATGCCCGGTTATCTTCTCCCCAGCTCCCGGAAGATACAACAACACCGCCTTTGGCAGTTTCGGGTAACTCAGGTAGGTGACTACATCACCAGACTGGGTATGGAGGATAATTTTTGACTCGGTGTAGGTATCGTTTGAAAAGAGTACCGTCTCGTTCGTAGTGACTGGCGCACAGGTAACAGAGAGGATACCGTTATTGTCCACTGAATACGAGGGCGCTGTCGTACTCGAGCAACCGGCACAAAAAGCAAGTACGACAAGGCAGGCAATGACTGCAGCAACAATAAATGCGCGCATGCTTTATTCCTCCATGCATCGTTGGAAAAGGCAGATTGTTTTTGCATCGCAGATCGTGCCATTTGCAATCATTGCGGTTATCTCATCTCTGGTCACATCTATCACTTCAATCACTTCGTCTGCATCTTTTTCAAATTCATGGGAGGGAGAAAGGTCCCTGGCCTCAAAGAGCCAGATCTTCTCATCGGTAAAACCGGGGGTCGTATAGATAAAACCCCGGGGGATCATAGAGCCTGCCGCAACACCGGCCTCCTCTATGAGCTCACGGTGTGCCGTGGCAGGCGGATCCTCTCCTTCTTCCATGGTTCCTGCAGGCGCTTCGTATATGTACTGGCCGATTGCGTACCGGTATTGTCGCAGCAGCTTATACCCGGAAGATGTTATAGGTAATATCGCGACCGCAGCGCTCGGGTGCACGATTACCTTCTCCGCTTCAACTCCATTGGGAAACCGAATATTCGCTTTTTCTATCCAGAGACGCCTTCCCCGGAATATCTCCATCATTCCACCTCATAGGGGGTCGGATCGGTTATACCGAGCGCTAAAAACGCCTCGCTCCTGAAATGACAGGATCCGCAGGTACCGCATGCTCTTTCTTCATTCTGGTAACACGACCACGTGTGCTCGTACGGGACCCCAAGTTCTTTTCCAAGCTTAAGGATATCCGTTTTGGTCATGTGGATAAACGGCGCAAAAAGTTCTATATGCGTAGTCTCCTTTGTCCCGAGCTCGATTAATTGTCTGAAGGCATCGATGAATGCCGGCCGGCAGTCGGGATACCCGGAATAGTCGAGTGCCTGCACTCCGATAAAGATTGCGTCTGCATCGCGTGCTTCGGCAAAACTGGTGGCAATGGCAAGGAGATTTGCATTCCGGAATGGGACATAGGTGTTGGGAACAAGAGTCCGGGCCGGATCAAACTCGTCGACAGGTATTGTTGTGTCAGTAAGACTGCTTGCGCCGAACTGCCGGAAATACCGGAGATCGATCTCAACAAAATCCAGGCCACCAAGCAGCGCTGCAATTTTCCTGGCGCAGGTTTGTTCCTTTTTTTCTGTGCGCTGGCCGTAGTTTGCATGAAGAGCGAGAATTTCGTAGCCTTTGCTCTTTGCATAGTACGCAAGAGTTGTAGAGTCCATCCCTCCCGAGAGAAGACAAACCGCTTTCATCATTTTACTCCGATAATCTTGTGGAGCTGGAGCTGAAACCGCACCTGCAGGTCGTTTTCAAGAATATACCGGATAATAGGCTGGTAATTTGTGCCGCAGACCGGAGAGAAAAATATTTCTCCGGCAATTGGATAGTTATCGAGTACCTCTTTTGCGTACCGGCAGTCACCCTCGTCCATCACTACAAACTTAACGCTATCTGTACACCTGATTGTGGAAAGGAGTGAAAGATCGCTTGTCTCACCAGAAGAAGGGCATTTGACATCCATACAGATAGATGCGAATGATTGCAGATCGGCAAATGCGATCGTTCCGTTGGTCTCTATTTCGATGGCTGTTCCCCGCTTGTACAGAGAAGGAAGAAGGGATAAAAGGGCATCTTTCTGGAGGAGGGGTTCACCTCCTGTAATACAGACTAGGCGCGGATTCTTCCGCCAGCACTGTTCGAGGATCTCATCGTAGCCGATATCTGTCCCGCCAGATTGGGCGTACGCGGTATCGCACCAGCGACAGGAAAGGTTACAGCCTGCAAGCCGGATGAACAGGCAGGGCCTGCCTTGGTTTTTCCCCTCCCCCTGGAGGCTTTCAAAAATCTCGACAATCTTCATTCTGCGATCTCTGCATAACAATTCGGCGATTCCCAGACACGGATCTTGGTAACATGCGCCTTGATACGCTGCCCTACGCAGATACCATCAAGATTCTCCTTGAAAATTTTGGCGAGCAGTTCGCTTGTAGGATCACCCGGGGTGGTGAGTACATGCTGGAACTTTTCGATACACGGCATCATAGGATCGTCGTGGTTAAGGATGATCTGGTGGTCGTACTTTCCAATTGCTTCCTTTATGACATTATAATCAAGCAGGATGCCGGTCGTCGCGTCCGGTTCGCCTTCTATCCAGACTTCTATCTTCCAGCGGTGGCCATGCAGGTTTGCGCACTTCCCCTGGTAATGGAGGAGCCGGTGGCTTGCATCAATCTGGACTTCTTTGTAAATCGCGACGGTCATTGCCCATAAGTTTGGCGGCATGAAGATATAATCTTATTATGAGTGGGGGATAATAGAATAAGACAGGCTGGTGGATGCCACAATTTATAAATCGGTTCCCCGCTTTAGTACATATCTCAATTGTGGGGTATCGACAACCACAAAAACAACTGAAATGAGGCTCTTTAATGGGACAGGGTAAATTCGCAGCCAGAAAACTGGTTCGGGACTCAAAAAAATTCCGGTGGAGCGACAAGAACTACGCTCGCCGTGAACTCAACCTCGATGTTAAGTCGGATCCGCTGGAAGGCGCTCCGCAAGCGAGGGGTATCGTGCTGGAGAAAGTCGGTGTCGAGGCAAAACAGCCCAATTCGGCGATCCGGAAATGCGTGCGCGTCCAGCTCATCAAGAACGGCCGGCAGGTCACCGCTTTTGCGGTTGGCGACGGTGCCATCAACTTTATCGATGAGCACGACGAGGTCGAGATTGAGGGTATTGGTGGACGACTGGGCCGGTCTATGGGAGATATTCCTGGTGTCCGGTACGTCGTTACGAGCGTCAACAATGTCTGCCTCCATGAAATGGTCATTGGCAGGAAAGAGAAACCGCGCAGGTGATCATGATGGTAGAAGCAGAAGTAAAAACCGAAGCGAAACCCGAAGCAAAGAAGCTGCTCTTCAACAAGTGGGATGTATCCGAGGTCAAGGTTACCGACCCGAGCCTCGTCCGGTATGTGAACCTCACCCCCCAGATCATCCCCCACTCCTGCGGCAAGTTCTCGCGTCAGGAGTTCAATAAGGCCAATATGATGATTGTCGAGAGACTTATCAACAGCCTGATGCAGACCGAGAATAATACCGGCAAGAAGCAGCTGGCAATAAGGATAGTGCGGGATGCATTCGAGCTCATCAATAAGAAAACTAAACGAAACCCCGTAGAAGTGCTTGTCGAAGCGATTGGCAACACCGGCCCCCGGGAAGAAACCGTCCGGTTGAAATACGGTGGTATTAACGTCCCGAAATCTGTTGACACCGCCCCTCTGCGCCGTGTCGATTCTGCCATCGGCTTCATCGCAGAGGCAGTATGGAAGTCCTCGCGCAAGAACAAGAAACCCGCGAGTGCTATCCTTGCCGATGAACTGATTGCCGCCTCAAAAGGCGACGCAAAATGTTATTCGGTCGGGAAAAAGGAAGAAAAGGAAAGGATTGCAAAATCCGCCAGGTAAAACATCTTTTTTGAGGTTATTTTCATGTCACGTGGCAAAAAAACGGTAGAGCGTGTAGTCGAGCTCATGAAGGACCCCAAGCACATCAGAAACATCGGTATCGTGGCACATATCGACCACGGTAAAACCACGCTTTCCGATAACCTGCTTGCGGGTGCTGGTATCATCTCTGAAGAACTTGCAGGCAAGCAGCTCTTCATGGATTCTGACGCGGAAGAGCAGGCCCGGGGGATCACCATCGATGCATCAAACGTCTCGATGGTTCACGAGTTTGAGGGTCAGGATTATCTGATCAATATGATCGATACACCGGGCCACGTGGACTTCGGTGGCGACGTCACGCGTGCGATGCGTGCTGTCGATGGTGCCGTGGTGCTTGTCGATGCGGTCGAAGGCACCATGCCCCAGACTGAGACCGTTCTCCGGCAAGCGTTAAAAGAACAGGTTCGCCCGGTTCTTTTCATCAACAAGGTCGACCGGTTGGTCAACGAGCTTAAAGTTGACGAGACCGAGATGCAGATCAGGCTCGGTAAGGTTATCGACAAAGTTAACAAGCTCATCAAGGGCATGAACGAGGAGTCCTACAACAACGGTTGGAAACTCGACGCCTCGCAGGGTACAGTTGCCTTCGGATCAGCGCTCTACAACTGGGCCATCTCGGTGCCGTACATGAAAAAGAGCGGCGTCTCCTTCAAGGATGTCTACGAGAAGTGCCGCTCGGGCGACATGAAGTACCTCGCGAAACACAGCCCACTCTACGAAGTCGTGCTCGATATGGTCGTGCACCACCTGCCAAACCCGCTCGAGGCCCAGCCCCGGCGTGTCAATGTGATTTGGCATGGCGACAAGACCACAAAGGAAGGCAAGTCAATGCTTGCCTGTGACGCGACCGGACCGGTTGCGATGATGGTCACCGATATTTCGTTTGACCCCCACGCGGGCGAAGTCGCCACCGGCCGTCTCTTTTCGGGCAGCCTCAAGCGCGGCGACGGGCTCTATGTGATGGGTTCCGCGAAAAAAGAGAACCGGCTCCAGCAGGTCGGTATTTTCATGGGCCCAAAGCGAGTCGAGGTCGAAGAGATTGTCGCAGGAAACATCGCGGCGGTCACCGGTCTTCGGGATGCGATGGTTGGCTCCACGGTTACTTCACTTCTGGATATGTTCCCGTTCGAGTCGCTCAAGCACTACTCCGAGCCTGTCATGACCGTTGCAGTCGAGGCAAAGAATATGAAGGACTTGCCCAAGCTCGTCGAAGTACTGCGGCAGGTGGCAAAGGAAGACCCGACACTCGGTATCGCAATTAACGAAGAGACGGGTGAGCATCTGATCTCCGGTATGGGCGAGCTGCACCTTGAGATTGTTACGGGCCGTATCAAGCGGGACAAGGGTGTCGAGATCGTCACTTCCGAACCTATCGTTGTATACCGTGAAACAGTCACGGGAAAGGTGGAATCGGTTGAAGGAAAGTCCCCGAACAGGCACAACAGGTTCTATTTCGATCTTGAACCGCTGCCCGATGAAATCGTCGACATGATTAAAGCCGGCGAGATCTCGATGAACCAGCCGGCCATCGAGCGTCGTGATGTGCTTCTCAAAGCCGGTTTTGACAAGGACGAGGCAAAGAACGTCAAGCATATCAAGGGCACGAACATGCTCTTCGATATGACGAAAGGTGTCCAGTACCTCAACGAAACGATGGAACTTATTATCGAAGGTATTAATGAGGCACTTGCCGGAGGCCCGCTTGCCGACGAGCCGGTCCAGAACCTCAAAATGCGCCTTGTCGATGTAAAGCTTCACGAAGATGCAATTCACCGTGGCCCTGCACAGGTTATCCCGGCAGTTCGTGGCGCGATCAAGGGTGGCATGCTCATCGCTGGCGACTCTCTCCTTGAGCCCGTCCAGAAGATCCAGATTACCGTTCCGATGGATCAGATGGGAGCCGCGACTTCCCAGATCCAGGGACGGCGTGGTCAGGTCTTTGATATGCAGAGCGAAGGGGACACGATTACTGTTGTGGGTAAAGCTCCAGTCGCAGAACTCTTCGGATTTTCCGGTGATATACGGTCAGCAACGGAAGGCCGTGCGATGTGGAACACGGAGTTTTCGGGATTCGAATTGGTCCCCAACAACATGGTCAAGGAAGTTGTCATCGGTATCCGCAAGCGCAAGGGTCTGAAGGACCAGATGCCAACCCCGTCGGATTACTTATCCGTGCAATAATTTTTTTATTTTTTTTATTCGGCCATTTCGGTGATTATTTCACTCCTTAAAATTACGAAACTATCGTATCAATCTGTTAAAAAAGGTCCGGGGGTGATTATTATTTCCCGGTTACCCTAAATGGGTTATCGTTTACTGCCGTTTTCATCTGCCGCTTGAGATCAGGGTGTTGATCCAACGGAATGTTTTGTTTGTTTTACTGCCCGGGTGGTCCAGATAAGGAGAATGGTCCCGGCTGCCGCAATCACTGCCGCAATAGTAAACCCTGCACTATACCCAATAAATGTCCAGATAAACCCAATCATGACACTCGATACAAAGTCCCCGACACCATTAACTGCTGCAAGGGCCCCAAAGCCAAGCCCTCGTGAATCTTCCCCAACCATTTCCCCAGCAAGCGCGCCTTCAAGTGCGTCTTCAGCTGCGATGAACACACCGCATAACCCGAACAGGATAGCATATGCGATAATACTTGGCGATACCAGGACAAAACCGACAAAACTCACGACGGCGAGGGAATACCCCATAATCAACACCGGCCTTCGGCCGATGCGATCGCCCATCCAGCCAAGCGGATAGGATGATGCTGCATAGATGATGTTACGGATCAGGTAAAGACCGGCACCGGTTGCAGTGGCCATAGTAAAACCCAGCGAAGGAGTGAGAGCAACTATCGCAAAGGCAATAAGCAGGGTCTGGGAAAAATCTGCAATCCCAAAAACGAGTACAGCCCCCAGAAACGCCTTAAACTGCGATGGAAGGCCCTTTAGTGAAGGAATTAGTTTACGGGGATTATCTCGAGGGGCTGTATTTTTTTCCTTTAAAAACAGCCACAAGGCGATAAATGCCAGAAATCCCGGGATCACGGCTAACCAGATAATGGTCCGGATAGCGACTGTAGAGACCAACACAAGTGCAATTGCCGGCCCCGCAATGGCCCCCAGCGTATCGCTTGCCCGGTGGAATCCAAAGGTTTTTCCGAGGTCTTTTCTCTCGACAGAATTAGCTAGGATTGCGTCTCTGGACGGTGACCTGATCCCTTTACCGATCCAGCCGATAACCCTGCCCGCGAGAACGATAAACCAAGACCCGGCGGCAGCAATAAACGCAGGGAATATCGCGGTTGCAACAGAACCGGCAAGCGCAAACTCGCGACGTTTACCAAGTTTGTCGGCAAAATGCCCGGAAAACAGTTTTACAAAACTGGATGCACCGTCACTGAGTCCTTCGATGATACCTAAAGCGTACACCGGTGCGCCAAGGAGAATTAAAAACGAGGGTAGCAGGACGGTCACCGTCTCGTAGCCCAGATCACCAAAAAAACTGGCAAGGCCGGCACCGAGCACTGTATTGTTCAACCATGGTGGCCACTTCATGGTGATGATTTTCCCCGGAATACACAATAAATAGCTACGTTATGGCAATCCGGAATCTCAATCGGCGACCTATTTCTGAAAATTTCAGCTAACTTTCAAGTTCAATGTCCGAACCCGCACCATTCCGGGAATATATAGCACGATCCGGTTCACCTTAAATCGAGCCCTTATGGTGTTTACATCATTATCCGGCAGGAGTTTCCCAATAGTATGATCAATCTTCGTGATGTAGTACGTCAGGTTGAAACGGCACTGTGCGATTCCCGTTTTCCCCCCACTGTTCAGAAACGCGAAATGTACATCCGCATCCTTCTTCAGGTTTGCACTGGCGCCGTGAACGCAAAAGGAAGAAGATAACCGGCAGATTCCTCTTGATTAAGCACATTTGGTTAAACATTTTTCTCGTCTCTACTTCGGGATCGGATAATCACTCATTTTATATCCGGCCGCTGAATACCGGTTGATAAGTGGTGTGCATATGGATAAGATATCCCACAATGAATATCCGGGGAGGTAACTATGCAGGATGAGCTAGCATTCAAAGAGATTGTTTTGCAAACCCGTGCCTTAATGCCTGATGTAATCCGGGATCTCAAAGATCTTATCCGGTTTCCCTCTGTAGCATTTCCCGGGTATCCCCAAGAACCGGTCATCGCGATGGCTGACGCGACTGTTGGGTTACTCAGGAAATACGGGCTATCTAATGCCCGCCTTATCGATGTCCCGGGGGGATACCCTGCAGTATACGGTGAAATCCCTGCTCCTCCGGGAAAGCCCACAGTCCTGATGTACGCCCATTACGATGTTCAGCCTGCCCAAAAAAAAGATGGTTGGGATACTGATCCTTGGGAACCTCGGGAGAAAGGGGGACGTCTTTACGGGCGTGGAGCTGCCGACGATAAATCTGGTATTGTAATGATTGCAGCATCGATCAGGATTTTCGGTGGTAAACCTCCTGTTGGCATAAAAGTAGTCATAGAAGGCGAGGAGGAAACTACAAGCCATATTGAAGATTTTGCGCTTGCAAATCCGGGCCTTTTCGCATGCGATGCGTTCATCATTGCCGATAATGGCAACCTTTCCGTGGGAGAACCGGCACTTACAACATCCCTGAGAGGTGAGGTTTCCTGTATCATCGAGGTTCGGACACTTGACCATGCTGTGCATTCCGGTATGTTCGGGGGTGCGGCACCTGATGCGTTAATTGCTTTGATAAAGATCCTTGCTACGCTCCATGAAGCCCAAGGTGATGTGGCTGTAAAGGGTCTTAGGTCAGATGCCTCCGGAAATGGCGGGTATCCTGTTGGAAACTACCGGGCAGATGCCGGGGTGATCGATGGGGTTGACCTTATAGGTACCGGCCCTCTAGGTGATCGCCTCTGGTTCAAACCCTCCATTACCGTGATTGGGATCGATGCTCCTTCACTCCAGAAATCTGCAAATATCCTGATTCCCCGGGCGTCTGCAAAGATCAGTATGCGTATCGCCCCGGACGCTGACGCAGGACACGAGGTGCAGGTCTTAATGGATCATCTCCGTGCAGCCGCACCATGGAATGTTCATATTGATGTAACAGAAGGTGGTCATTCTGCGGGTTTTACCTGTCCAACCGGTGGTCCGGGATATGTCGCAGCCAAAAGCGCACTTGAAACGGTCTTTGGACTACCGGCTCTTGAAAAGGGGACTGGGGGTTCTATTCCCCTCTTGAACGTGCTTCATAAAAAGGTACCTCACGCAGAATTCATTCTGTGGGGTGCGGAGGATGCCGCAGGTTCGTGCATCCACGGGACAGACGAGAGCGTAAATATTGGCGATCTTGAGCGGATCATTGCAGCACAAAGCCTCTTCCTTGTCCTACTCGAAAAACAACGCTGATCTCCTTGGGATAGCGAGTATCACATTTTCCCTTGTTACCCGAGTTTCAAGCAGTAACCTGTTCCGGTACATTGATTTTCGATCCCCGGAGCAGGAACAGGCCGTATATCAAAAAAACAATGCCGATGATCACAGACGTAATCAGTACCTGGGATGATTGTGACGGAACCGAGAATCCGCCGAGTGTGATAAGTGACGTAAAATCAAAGAGAGCGTGGATTCCGATGAGCGGCCATATGGATCCTGTTCTCACACGGAGTGCAGCAAAGGTTATCCCTAGACCAAATGCAGCGACACTGTCGACGATGGCAAAATAAGGGTCCCATATGCCCCCGATAGTGTTAAGCAGGTGAGGTGCGGCAAAGAAAAAAGAGCTAATTACAGCCGCCCGAATCACGCCAGTCGGAAGAAGAGTAGTTAGTATCAGGCCACGGAAATAGGTCTCTTCTGCAAATCCTACAACAAGAGTCACGGCTGCAAAGGAAAGAATGGTGACAACGGAACTAACCCGGATACCCCCGGAAAGTGACAATAGGGCAACTGCACCGGGCAGGATAAAGAGAGGGATATCAGCCCACCGGACTCCTTTGGTGAACCCGGCTTTTTCCCACCAGCGAAGACGTATTACGAGGAGAACCCCGATGAGGGCAAGAACCAGATCGCCCATCGCAACCTGTTCGAGCGTACTCATCAGGAAAAATTCATTGAGCGCCCCAACCCCGAGGACTACTCCCACTACAATCAAAAGAAACCCGGCGGCGCTAAAATAGGGATGCCTGATTGTGAAGGGTTCGGGGGTCATGAATAGCCGGTTCCTATTATCTTCCATCTATAAAGGATTTTATCCGGCTGTTTCGCCTCCCGTCGTTTTAAGTAACCCGGTGTAACCGATTATTACGTTATTGGAAGTGGGAAAGGTATTTTTTTTATTTCCCGAAATAAGCCTCCACTTTTTTCAGGTTCTCCCGGATCGGGAGGTTCTGGGGGCATTTTTCTTCGCACTCCCCGCACTTCTGGCAGCAGGAAGCATAATGGGGGATGCCATCGAAGAACCCCCCGAGGAACATTGTATAGAGCTGCCGTGCATCCGCATCATCTTCGTAAATATGTCCGCGGTTGAACATCTCGAAGCACTCCGGGATGCTCACGCCGTGCGGGCAGGGCACGCAGTATCTGCATCCGGTACAGGGAATGATGATCCGCTTTTTTAGCTCTTTTTTTACTTTCCCAAACAGGCCGAGCTCTTTTTTTGTAAGTGAATCAGGCAACCCGGTTTCTGCAAGAGTCACATTTTGCCTGACCTGCTCCGGACTTGACATACCGGAAAGGACAACGGTTACTTCCGGATGGTTCCAGACCCAGCGGAGCGCCCATTCAGCAGGTTCATGATGT
>Ga0181535_10000821_pt1 | contig 43575 bp, 36 predicted proteins | sample PEATcosm2014_Bin_44_FD_119774 | JGI IMG/M metagenome (GOLD analysis project Ga0181535, IMG submission 119774) | Peatland microbial communities from MTU Mesocosm Facility, Houghton, MI, USA - PEATcosm2014_Bin17_30_metaG | ecosystem: Environmental > Terrestrial > Soil > Wetlands > Peat | place... | reverse complement strand
TCGACAGCGACAGTCCGATGGAAGACCCTGCTGGACTACATCGTAGCCAGAATCGTTCCGCGTAGGACCCGAAAACTCCTCCAAACATCCACCCTACTAACCAGCAACTGCTGTTTTTAGGTTGATTCGCTGATGACAACAAGCCTCCAGATGAAGAACGGGTTTGAACTGAATGTACGAGCCAGCGTGGGACTGGCAACCGCACCCGCCGATGGCGCCACCGTACATGCGATCATTGGCGCTGCCGACATGCGCATGTACCTTGTGAAGAGTAACGGGCGGGGAAAGGTATGGGGGGCGTAGAGGCAGGGATCAGGGAATAGAAAGACAGCTGCGCTTGCAATCTCTCTGCAATCATTATCCCCGGTATTTCTCGACGATAAGGCGCGCAGGGTTCCGCTACTTTTTTGTGTCGCCCCCGACCTGTATGACTACATATTTTGCGGGGCAGTCGCCTACGTTCTTGATGGCGTGCATGGTGCCGATTGGGACGTAGATGATGCTGCCAGGGCTAGCGCGCTCGGCTTTGCCATCGTGATCGAACTCCAACGTCCCCTGCTGCACGACGATGAACTCCGAGTGCTGGATATTGTGAAGGGCGGGAGGCACAGTTCCTGACGGCTGCATCGACTCATGCGCACCAACGGCTTCGCCCGTGGCGATTGTGCCACTGAAGACGCTGCGGCCTTCGGCGCCATTCGGCATGGTTCTAGTCTTCATCTCTTCGTAAGAGAAGACACGCGCGGTTGCCAGCTGGTTTTCTGCAGTTGTTTGCGCGGAGGCAATCGTGCATGCGACTGCGAGTACAGCAAGAGGAACAACGCTGCGGCAGGAATTCATTTGTCGACTCCCTGGGGAATGTGTGGGCTTCGGCGGCGCAGATGTGCGGCTACAGATGCACTACCAGAAGCCCTCTTAGGTTAGATGTCGAGATTCTTGACGTCGAGCGCATTGTCCTCGATGAATTTTCTGCGCGACTCCACATCTTCGCCCATGAGGGTGGTGAAGATGGCATCGGTCTCCGTGAGGTCTTCAAGCTTGACCTGAAGAAGTGTGCGCCGCTCGGGATCCATGGTGGTTTCCCAGAGCTGCGTGGAGGTCATCTCGCCGAGGCCCTTGTACCGCTGAACCTGGTAGTCCTTCTTGCCCTGTTCAACGATATAGGCGAAGAGTTCGCGCGCAGTGGCTTTTTCGACCGGCTCGCGGGAGGCGCGGGCGGTACGGCGGGCCTGCTTGACCTCGACATCGGTCTCGCCTTCCTCTTCGGAGTCTTCTGGAGCTGCGTCAGCAGAGCCGGCCGCGGTGGCCTTTACCGCAAACTCGATGAGGAAAGGCGGCTCAAGGAATTCCCTAATGAGTGAGTACTTGACCATCATCTGGCGGAACTCGGGGCTGGAGGCGAGAGTCCAATCGATGCAGCGCGTGGCGCCCTGCGCATCGGTAAAGCAGAGGGACCAGGTGTGATGCTCTTCGTCCTCGACCGGATCGTGAACATTGATCTGGAACTCTTCAGACATTTCGATGAGCTCGGCACTCAGGAGGGCGATCTTTTCAGGCACTTCGCTCTCAGCCTTCGAGGCAAAGTCGGCGCGATGAATGAGCTCGGCGCGGGCAAGCAGCTCCGTCAGCTTTTCGTTGCGGATGCGCCGGTCGACTTTTTCGACGAAGCCCAGGTACTCGTTGAGCGTGGCCATGAAGCGCATGAGGTCAGCGCCCTCGATGCGGCTGGCGGCCTCGCCATGGCGGACCACCAAGCCCTCGGAGGCGCGGTTGACCATGACACGGACAAACTCTCGGTCGTCCTTGATGTACTGTTCGAAGCGACCCTTCTTGATCTTGTAGAGCGGGGGTTGCGCGATACACACATTGCCGCGCTTGATCAGTTCCGTCATGTGGCGGAAGAAGAAGGTAAGCAGTAATGTGCGGATGTGCGAGCCGTCGACGTCGGCATCGGTCATGAGGATGATCTTGCCGTAGCGCAGTTTGGAGACATCGAAGTCGTCCTTGCCGATACCGCAGCCGAAGGCAGTGATCATGGCGCGGATTTCCTCGTGGCCGAGCATCTTGTCGTAGCGCGCCTTTTCGACGTTGAGGATCTTGCCCCGGAGGGGCAGGATGGCCTGGAAGCGGCGATCGCGGCCCTGCTTGGCGGTGCCACCGGCCGATTCGCCCTCGACGAGATAGATTTCGCAGCGTTCTGGATTGCGTTCGGAACAGTCGGCGAGCTTGCCGGGCAGGCCGCCACCGTCCAGAGCACCTTTGCGGCGGGTAAGATCGCGCGCCTTGCGAGCGGCCTCACGTGCGCGCGCTGCATCGATGGCCTTGTTGATGATGCGCTTGGCGACGGGCGGATTCTGCTCGAGATAGGCGCCCAGGCGCTCATTCACAAACGACTGCACGGTACCGGCGATGTCGGAGTTGAGCTTTCCCTTGGTCTGCCCCTCGAACTGTGGCTGCGGCAGCTTGACGCTGATGACGGCGACGAGACCCTCGCGCACATCGTCGCCGCTCAGGCTGTCCTTGAGATCCTTGAAGAGTCCGAGCTGCTGGCCAATGGCGTTGATGGTACGAGTGAGCGAACTGCGGAAGCCGGAAAGATGTGTGCCACCGTCGACCGTGTTGATGTTGTTGGCAAAGCTGAAGACGGTCTCGGAGTAGCTGTCGTTGTACTGCAGCGCAATGTCCATCTCAACGCCGTCGCGCGCGGCTTCCATCACGATCGGCTTGTCGTGGAGAACGGTCTTACCGCGGTTGAGATGCTTCACGAACTCGGCGATGCCGCCGGCGTACTTAAACTCGGCGCGGCGAGCTTCGCCGGTCTTGGCATCGGCCGTGCGCTCATCGGTGAGCGTGATTTCCAGCCCCTTGTTGAGAAAGGCCATCTCGCGCAATCTCTGGGCCAAGGTATCGTAGTTGAACTCGGTAGCGGTAAAGATCGACTTGTCGGGCAGGAAATGCACCTTGGTTCCACGCCGCTTGCTGTTACCCGCCATGCGCAGGTCGCTCGTGGGCTCACCGCAGCTGAAGTCCATCTCCCAGGTGTGGCCGTCGCGCCAGATTTCGACGTTGAACTCCTGCGAGAGGGCATTGACGCAACTAACGCCGACACCGTGGAGACCGCCGGAAACTTTGTAGGTGGAAGCGTCGAATTTGCCGCCCGCATGGAGTTTGGTGAGTACCACCTGCACCGCCGACATCATCTTGCCGTTGCCCACGTCCATCAGATCCACGGGGATGCCACGGCCGTCGTCGACGACGGTGACGGAGTTATCTACATGGATGACGACATCGATTTTTCTGCAATAGCCGGCCAGGGCTTCGTCTACGGAATTATCGACTACTTCGTAGACCAGATGATGAAGCCCCATCTCGCCGGTTGAGCCAATGTACATGGCGGGGCGAAGACGCACCGCCTCGAGGCCTTCGAGGATTTTTATGTTTTCGCCGGTATAGCTGCCGTTATCACCATTGGTACCGGGGAGAGGGGACTCATCGGGTACTTCGATTGCAATTGTCTTGGTCGCCATAGGATTCCATCTGTGGTGCTTTTGCCGCGCGCCCCGGTTGGGAGGGGTGCCACGAGAACGCAAATCGGGCAGAAAAATGGGGTTTAACCGTCTGAAAAACGAGGGGTTTCAAAACTCTTCTGTCTTGCTCTATTTTAGCATGCGGGAACGGTGCAAAAGGGACCATAAAAGGGGGCTGAAACGGGGGATTCAGGCGCTAAAACCGAGGCGAATTAGGTGACTTCGGTAACTCGCATAATTACTGTCTGTATATATATATGAAAAAGATGGACTTGTATCGATTGTTGCATTAGGATTTCCGTCTAGATAGGGACAACATCCTGTCAATCTGATTCTAAAAGGGGTTACCAATTATGAAACTCATCATTCGCGCTTTTGCAGTTTGCGTTGTCCTTGCCGGTGCCGCTGCCGCATCGTTGTCGTCCGCCACCACACACGCCATGCCGAGCCATCAGTCTGCCACCGCCGCCTTCCCTATCCCGCTCTGTGGACCTGGCATCTCGTGCCCCCCGGACTCACCATCTGGGCCATCCGTCAAGTAACGAGACATAGCACGAAAGTGTCAGAAACGAATCCGCTTTGCGGGTTGAGTGCTTGGGGGATTGGCGCTATTCTGAGAGAGATCTAAGGATGGCAAGCCAGCCGGTATGACTACTCAACTCGCAATGTCGACCATGAACGTAGCTGAGTTCGGCCTTTGGGCTGTGCTTGGCTTGCTGTTCTGGAAGCGAGGGTTTTATCGCCGTTTCCCAGCGATGGGGACCTACTTGGCGTTGCGTGTCGTCTCCGCACCGTTGCTGCTGGTTACCTACTATATTCAATCCCTGCCTTGGGGTCGCAGTTATTTCCAAGTTTATTTCTTCACGTACTGGCTGGTGTATATCGCCAGTGCTGTGCTTCTCTTAATGGTGTGCATTGAGGTCTTCCGCTCGGCGCTCTCTGGACTGCCCGGACTGATGAAGATTGGGATCGTGATCTTCCGCTGGGCGGTCCTGGTCTCGGTGGTATTGACCTTCTCCTCGGTATCCTTCGTGCACCGGGGCATACTTATCATTCCAGACATCGCGAGAGGGTTAATGCGCTCGGTCAGCCTGCTGGAGCTTTTTCTGCTGGCCTTCCTTTGTCTTAGCATGAATGCGTTGCGCCTCTCGGTACGCGACATGGCCTTCGGGATTGCCCTGGGCTTCGGTCTGATGGCTTCCAACGATTTCGTGGTTATTTCGCTCATGTCGCGCCACTCTTCGTTGACTGCTCCATTGCAGTTCGTCTATGAGTCAGCCGTTCTGGTCTCTCTTGGAGTCTGGGTAGCTTACTGCGCGCTGCCTGAGGCTGTCCGCAAGCCCCTGATGATGCCGGCGAGTTCAACAATCTTTCGTTGGAATGAGATTGCTTCAGCACTGGGCCACACCGGAACCCAGATTGCGGTGCAGCAACCTGCCACCAGCTTCTTCCTGACCGACGTGGAGAAGGTAGTGGAGAAGGTACTGACGAGGAACCTAAAGGGACGGGAGTCGGAGCTGTAACGACAGGGTATAGGAATCAAGGAACAGAAAATAGAACATAACAAAGGCCGCGGCAATGCCGCGGCCTTTGCAGTTTTCAGCGGGCCAAAGTTACTCGGCGGCGACGGGCTCGATGGATGCGAAACGCCCACGACCGCCACGATCGGCAAACTTGACGCGTCCAGTGACCTTGGCAAAGAGCGTGTCATCGGAGCCGATGCCGACGTTGACGCCGGGCTTGATGCGAGTACCGCGCTGGCGCATGATGATGGAGCCACCGGTAACGAGTTGACCGCCAAAGGCTTTTACGCCCAAGCGCTGTGCATTGGAATCGCGTCCGTTTGTGGAGCTGCCTCCACCCTTTTTATGTGCCATTGCCGTATTCCCTTCTGAATCTTGAACTCTTCTGAATATTGAACCGGTGCAGCTACTTGGCTGCGGTGTATGTGACGCCGTCGGCTTCGATGGCCTTAATGCGCACCTCGGTGAAGTTCTGGCGGTGACCCTGCAGCTTTTTGTACTGCTTTTTCCGCTTGAGGTGGAAGACGAGAATCTTGCTGCCGCGGCCTTCGCCGAGCACTTCCGCGGTCACCTTGGCGGTGGAGGGCTTGGCAACGGTTCCGGGCTCACCGGAGATGGCGAGGACGTCACTGAACTCGACGGTCTGGCTGTCGTCCGATGCAACGCTCTCGATCTTGACAACGTCGCCGGGAGCGACGCGGTACTGCTTGCCGCCGGTGCGAATGACTGCGTACATAAAAAATCCTCCAGCGCCTCGGCATTTAAACGGGGCGCATACAATCAAAATCCGTGTGCTCGAGTGGGGCGGATACAGACAGTAACTGCACCGGGACCTGGGCCGCACACACGCCATCCTGGCGGTGAACCCAACAGAATCCCGCACTCCCAAAAGAGAGTGCATCGCCAAACTCTATGATTCTATCGTTAAATCGGGGTTGGGGTCAATGAGCTTCGAGCGCATTCGGTGCGGCGGCGGCCTCGCTATACTTTCTCCATGCAGCAAGTCAGCCAACAAGTGAGCCAGCCGGTGAGTATCGTCGCGACGGTTTTGAACGAGATTGAGGACATCGGCAGAGGCGTCACAAGCTTGTTGGGGCAGGAGCCGCCGGCGGCTGAGGTGGTCGTGGTGGACGGGGGGTCGACGGACGGGACCTGGGAGTGGCTGGCGGGGATGCAGGAGAAAGATCCACGGCTGGTGGCGATCCGGGATGAGACGTGCAGTCTGAAATACTGCGCCGGGCCGATTTCGCGGGGGCGGAATGTGGCGATTGTGGCGGCGCAGATGGAAACGATTGCGACGGCGGACGCGGGCTGCACCTACCGGCCAGACTGGCTCAAGAACCTGACTGCGCCGCTGGTTGCTGGGAAGGCCGAGTATGCGCTGGGGGGCTCGTGTCTGGACCCAGAGGATCACACGCTGTGGGATGTGGCTTCGGCGCCTTTCTTCAGCATCAAGCTGGGGCTGGACGAGCCTACGAAGTCGTGCACGGCGCGGTCGATGGCGTTCACGAAAGACCTGTGGGAGCAAATTGGCGGATTCCCTGAAGAGGTTCTGATCGGCGAAGACACGCTGTTCGACTTCGACGCGCGGCGGCTGACGACACCGGCCTTCGTCGCGAACGCCAAGGCTCTCTACTGCCCGCGGAACAGCTTTCGGTCGGCCTGCCAACAGATGGCGCGGTATGCGGCGAGCGACGGGATGGCGCGGGTACGGATGACGCGGCTGTTTCGCAACGCGGCGCGGTGCCTGCTGGAGGTGCTGGCGCTGGCCTGCCTGCGCTGGACGGTGGTTCCTCTGCTGGTGATGGCGGCGGTGGAGTCGTGGTACGCCTACCACCGCGACTGGCAGTATCTGCGCGGGTTTGGCGTGAAGGCGGTGCTGGCGCGGTTTGCGTTCTCCGTCGCCGTACCGTGGGTTGTGGCGGTGAACCATGCCTACGGGCTGTTCTCGACCAGGCCGCTGACGAATCGGCAAAATGGGTGAAGACAGGGATCAGTAAGCCGCTGCCCGAGCGCTAACTGTGTGCGGGCGGGAGAACGTAGTAGAGGATGGCGACGTAGTGGGCGGCGCTGCCGGCGAGGACGAAGATGTGCCAGGCGGCGTGGAAGTAGCGGCGGCTGTCGAGGGCGAAGAAGATGATGCCGAGAGTGTAGGCGAGACCGCCGGCTCCGAGCCAGGCGATGCCGTGAGCGCCAAGAGCGTTGAACAGCGGGCGCGCGGCGAAGACGATCAGCCAGCCTTGAAATAAATAGACCAATGCAGAGACAACGGCCAGCGGGCCTTGCTTGAAGTGCTCCATGGCGATGCTTTTGGAGAGCACGCCAGCGAGAGCCAGCGCCCACTCGACACCAAAGACCCACCAGCCGAGAGGACCGCGCAGAGAGACGAGCGTGAAGGGCGTGTAGGTTCCGGCGATGAGCAGGTAGATGGACGAGTGGTCGAGGATGTGGAAGACAGGCCGGGCGCGGGTGCGGACCAGCGAGTGATAGAGCGTGGAACAGATGTAGACGAGGATCAATGTGGCGGCGAAGATGGAACAACTGACGACGTCCCAGGCCGAACCGCGCGTGGAGGCGACGATGAGGTAGACGCCGCCGGCGATGGCTAGAGCGGCGCCGATGCCATGCGTGATGGCGTTGGCCAGGATGTCACCCAGGTTGTAGTGCTGAGGCACAATGTCGATGATAGTCCGAGCGGCGGGTGAGAACAGGTGAACGCGGCGCGCGAAAAAACGGACTGCCCCCGGAAAAGGGGCGATGAAGCTCATTTTTTGGGCATAAATTCTCGAAAATTCGCAGTTGGCGCAGAGGCTCTATTTGCTTGCAAGTCTTTTGGTTTGTGCTGGTTGACTGCTTTTATCGGGGAGGCAGCCAGTGGCTAGATGGTAACGGGTCTTGCGGGTGTAAGTGGTTTATTTTCTATTTGTTGTTGGAAATCTCACAGTTTCACAGGATATAGGGGGGAGGGGGTAGGGCGGGAAAACAGGGAATAGGGAGTAGGAAACAGGGCTGACGCGGCGCTGGAGGTTGGAGGGGGCTCATGTCTTGATTGTGCACCGCGGCGCGGTAATTCTCTGCAAACCGGGGCGGGGCTCATGGTCTTTCGTTCGGATTTTCAAGGACGGGGAGAAGGTAAATGGTGTCGGGAGCCTGGGGCGTTTCAGAGGAGCGATCCTGAAAGAGGCATTTTCTTCAATCCCCGGTCCCCAATTGCGAGAGACCGGGGCCACCCTCGGTGTGGTTTTTGGGGCGTCCAGACCGAGGCCACCCGCCGATCCGGCCTTTGGCAAGTAAACCGAGCTGGTTGAGCGCATTGGGCTGTTATCAACATTTGACCGCCCAACCAATGAGATGGTCCGCCGCCTTCAACCCACATTGGCCGGATTATATGGGTGAACGAGGAGGATGTTCGCGGTCAGTTGTGCGGGCGGCGTCTTAGGCTTGCTCTTTGACAGCGTGCCGGGAGCGACCCTGGAAGAGCGCGGTTGGCTCAACAACGACGCCGTGAACTTCCTGTCGACGGACGGCGGGCAGGGATTGCGCTGGGTTTGTTGGCGATTCTTCCTCAGTTTCTGAGAGGGCACGTTCGTGTGAACCGACCCTTTCCGCCAAATGCCCAGAAGAATGGGCACCTGGCGGTTCTTTACTGACGCAGGAACAGACTGAGTGGGCTTAACTCCGCCTCAGTGCAGAAGCAGTCGCCAGGCGAAGCCGCCAGGCGGTGTAGCTGAGGATCTCGTGCGCAATGCGCTCGGCTTCCGCGATGCCGCCTCCGATGGAGACACGTGTCCTGGGTGAAGTGAGTACGTTAAGGCCATCGGCGGCGCAGATTTCGTGTATTCGAAACAGGTGGGTGCCGTCGCTTACGACGACCAGGCGGCGCAGATTGTTGGCATGGGCGATGACGGCAATGCGGTGGGCCTGTTCTTCGGTGTTTCGGCTTTCGGTTTCGGCAATAATGGCGCTCTCAGGGATGCCCAGGCGCATCAGGTAATCGCGGCCGACCGCACCCTCGGAGTACTCATCTTTGTTGGCACCGCCCAGAGTGATGATGAGCGGTGCGATGCCGCGAACGTAAAGTTCGCGCGCGTGGTCGAGACGTGCGCGGAAAACCGGGGAGGGCGTTCCATCATACTCCGCCGCGCCCAGAACGCCGATGGCGTCCGACGGTGCGGTCTGGTCCAAACCGGCATAGTTCTCAATTTGCACGTAGACCCAGCAGGACCATCCCAGAAACCCCAGAATCAAAGCAAGAAACAGCACAGCAATGGAGCGAAAAGTCCAGTTGCGAAGTTTCGACTTGGGTCGGCCATTCTTGTGCACCAGGGTATCGCTGCGGGGCCACGACGGTCTCGTGGGTGGGGATAGCGCCACCGCGCCGAATCTCCCCGCCTTCGGGACAAAGGGAGAGAGCAACGATGGTGGTAGGATGCGCGTACCTCTGCCTCCATGTTCTGCCTTGGGCCGGAATCTCGATCTTGGGCAGATCAGCCCGAAGTTTACCGCTGCTGGGGGGGATTGAATGGTCATTACGATACTTGCGATCGAACAAACGGGCGATTCCGTGCCGTCCTTCGCTCGGCCGCCAATTCGAAAGCATTGCTCCTGGATTTCTCCCTTAGCCCAATCCTTGCCAGCCCAGGGATGTAGAGTCGGAAGCTGAGTCAGGCAAGGTCGCGGTCAGTTGTTACATCGTCGCCTTTGCGCTCAGCAAGGCCGGATAGATCCCCGAAAGTCGGCATGCGGTCAGGAAATGGTGGCGGGGAAGCCTGGATTGGGTTTGGGGCAAACCGAAGCGGTTGCGGACGCGGCTTTGCCGCGCGGAATCGCTTTCTGAACGAGAAGGCGCGGGGTATTGGCACGGCTCAAGAGGCTGCGGGGAAAGGCGTGAATTGGAGCGGAGAGCCCGAAGAGCATGCCTCGGGGGCTGAAGAGGCTGCGGAAAAAAGGCAAGATTTGGAGCGAAGGAGCCGAAAAGCATCCCTCAGGGGCTAAAGCCCAACTCATTTTGCAGGGTTTATGTACGGGCTAAAGCCCGTACCCTTCACCGGGGGAGTTTTTCCGCAGCCTGTGAAGCCCCGGCTGATTCTACCGCATGGATGTCAGGGCTAAACAGGCTGCGGAAAAAGGCCTCATTTTGGAGGAAAGGCCCGAAAAGCATACCTCAGGGGCTAAAGCCCTATTCATTCCATTGTACTTATACCGGGGATAAATCCCCGGCCTACCGCCCGGAGGAGTCTTTCCGCAGCCTGTAGAGCCCGAGTTGTTTTTGCGTCATTTGCGGCACGGCTGAAGCCGTGCCCTTTCAAAACAGCGCTGTCATGAGAGTTTTTCGGCAAGCTGCGAGATCGTACCCTGAGACCGAGCCTCTCGATGTAGCTGCAGGAGCGAATTCTTCCGCGGCACGTCAAGCTCTGGTCGTTGTTCGCGGTTCGATGGTGCGGCTGAGGCCGTGCCCTGACAAGAAACAAAAATGCAAGTTCAACAAAACGCAATGTCGTCATGAAGTTCTACAGACTCCCACCCATCGGACAAAAACAAAGACGTCCGATGGATGGGGCACAGTTTCATTCCCCGCGGGTCGGTGAAGCCGGTGGGAGACTAAAAAGAAACGAGGGGCTGTTTTGGGGGTTATGGCCGGGCTCGATTTTTATAGTAGGGTGGAAGATTTCGCTGCGGCCCTACGGGACGCAAAGGCGAGAGGAGACCGCTAACCCAGGACGTCCCCTTCGCTTTGCTCCGGGTCCGGCCTGGGCTATTTTCACTGTCTCCCTACAGGAGGAGAAACGGCGGGCTGTTCTGCCTTGTGGTTCTTTGCCTATGCCGATTTTTTGCCGGCGCCGTGCCACAACCCTTCCATCTGCTCCAGCGTACGGCCTTTGGTTTCCGGCACGAACTTCCACATGAAGAGGGCGGCGAGAACGCTCATGACACCGTAGATCCAATAGGCGAAGCCATGCTTGAAGTGCTGCACCAGATATGGATTTTCGTCAAGAATGGGGAATGACCAACTGACAAGATAGTTGGCGATCCACTGCGCTGCCACGGCCACGGCCATGGCCTTGCCGCGAATCTGATTGGGGAAAATCTCACTGAGGAGCACCCAGGTCACTGGCCCCCAGGAAACGGCAAAGCCGGCGGTGTAGACCAACATGCAGACCAGCGCGACCATGCCCTGGCCGCCGAGCCAAAAGTCCGCGCCCAAGGAAATCATGCTGACCGCCATGACCAGCGCGCCGATGATTTGCAGCGGCTTGCGGCCGAAATGATCCACGCTGAGGATGGCAACTACGGTGAAGACGAGGTTGACCGCGCCCACGATGATGGTTTGCATCAGCGAGGCATTGGTGGACATGCCCATGCCTTTGAAGATATCCGTCGCATAGTAGAGCACCACGTTGATGCCGACGAATTGCTGGAAGATGGACACCGTGATGCCGATGAAAATGAGCAGCGCGCCAAAGGAAAGCAGTTTGCCGGAGTGATGCTCGCTGAGCGAGGCGCGGATTTCGGAAAGTTCCCTTTCGCGCTCTTCCGGCGTGACTAGCTTGGACAGCACCGCACGCGCGGCGTTTTCATTTCCCTTGAGCATGAGGAAACGCGGCGTCTCAGGCACAAGAAACAGGAGCAGCAGAAAAAGGCCCGCGGGAATAACGCCGGAGAGGAACATGTAGCGCCAGCCGATGGTGTTGAGCCAGGCATCGCCGCTGCCGGTTTTGGAAATTCCAAAGTTGACGAAGTAAATGACCAACATGCCGAAGATGATGGCGAACTGATTCCACGCGACCAGATTTCCGCGGACCTTGGGCGGCGCGATCTCCGCGATGTACATGGGCGACAACATGGAAGCCAATCCCACGCCAATGCCGCCAAGGATACGGTAAAGAACGAAATTTGCCATGTATCCGGGACCGCCGTGGCCGATGGGGGCAAAAGGAAATTCCGGCGCCGCGGCTCCCAGGGCTGAAAGGAGGAAAAGCACGGCGGCAATAACCAATCCGCGCTTGCGGCCGATGTTGGTGCTAACCCAGCCGCCCATCAGCCCACCGATGATGCAACCGATGAGCGCGCTGGAAACCACAAAGCCAAGCAATGAATTGGCAGCGTTGGCCTGGGCGGGGTTGGTGAGATCGGTAAATCGCGGATCGATGAAATAGGCCTTCAGACTGCCCACCGCGCCGTTGATCACGGCGGTGTCATATCCAAAGAGCAACCCACCCAAGGTGGCGATGAGGGTGAGCAAAACGACGTACGGATTTAATCGCGACATAAAGTTCCTAAAGATTACGGTTGGACTGAAGACGAGCTGTGGAGATCATTGTTGTTCACGCGCGAGGGTAAGGCAGTCTTTCTCGCACATCGGCAGGGTGGTGGAATAGTCTTGGCCTCTCTTGCGATTACAGCGGTTTCGGCGACCGGCTTTCCAATGACAATCACTCGATGCGACAACTGTTTCGCGGATTAAGCCAGTCGGACTGCCCGCTTCCAGATTATGCAAATACGAATCGTAGAAATCATAGCGTATTCGGTCGATGGTCCGACGGTGCTCGCACGGCGAGAGGTCAGGCAACCGCACCGCGGCCCTTGCGCTTTTGCGAGGTGGATGCGCGTCAAAGAGAACATCCTCGTCACGGATGTTGGCGGGGGCACCACACACACAAGTGTCCTGTCTCCGAAGTTGTTTTGAAAAACAACAGCAGATCCTTCGACTCACCACCCACACACTCCACCCCAAAGAGCAAAAGCGCTCTTTGGGGACCCCGGAAAGCGCTTGGGGTCCCGTTCGCTGAGGATGACAACCTCTCAGGGGAGCTCAGGATGACAGTCAATTTTTGGTATGAACTTCAGGCTCAGAACATTAGCTGATGGAGATCAAACGCTGCTTGTCCTGCTCGGGATGGGCGGTTTCGCCACGCAGCATCTTCACGGCGTGAGGAAGAGCGGGGAGGACTGCGCGCAGGTTCTCGGTTGCCGCTTTCAGGCTTCCGGGCAGGTTCAGGATCAGGGTCTCGCGGCGCACTCCGGCGATGGCACGAGAGAGTAGCGCGTTCGGGGTTATCTGTGCCGAGGCTGCACGCATTGCTTCGGCGAGTCCGGGCAACTCGCGATCGATGACGGTGCGCGTGGCTTCCGGAGTTACATCGCGGGAAGAGATGCCGGTGCCACCGACGGTAAGGACGAGATCGACACGGCGGTCGCACAGGTCCTTCAACTCCGCGGCGATTTTATCGGCCTCGTCGGGAACGACACGGGTCCAGGCGATGCGGGCGTTGAGTTCAGTGGCGAGGAGAGCGGCGACGGCGGGGCCGGCTGTATCGTGCGTAGTGCCTGCCGCGCAGCGATCGGAGACGGTAATGACGGCTGCCTGAATTGCGGACCGCGGGACTTTGTGGACTAACTGCACCGGCATGCCCGCGTGCAAAGCGCCACCTTCGAGGACACGCGCGAACAAGCCGGTGCGGGGCATGATGCAATCGCCTGTTGAGTAATAGATGGCGCAACGCGTGTGGCAGACTTTGCCGATCTGCGTGAGTTCCAACAGGACGGGACCAATTCTGAGCTGTGAGCCGACGCCGAGTTCATTGCAATCGAGACCGTCGATGACAAGATTCTCGCCGAAGGCGCCGGGCTCGAGAGTCAATCCCTTGGCGCGCATGAATTCGATGTCAGCGTGCGCAAGGAGACTTACCTGGCGATGCCAGTCACCGGCATGGGCGTCGCCGTCGACTCCGTGCGCAACCAGCACGGAGATCGACGGTACCTCATGCTTGGCGATGCCCTTCTTGGCAGAGATACAAACGTGCAGCAATGTTCCATTAGCCACGAGCGACCTCCGCGCGGTAGTCGCCGCTACGCCCGCCGGATTTAGCGAGGAGCCTGAGTCCGTCGAGGTGCATTTCTTTCGAGAGAGCCTTCAACATGTCGTAGAGCGTAAGGCCGGCAATCGATGCGGCGGTGAGAGCCTCCATCTCGACGCCGGTTGAGCCGACCGTGCGCGCGCTCGTGCGAATGACGATGCGATCATCGAGCAGTTCCATATCGACCGACACATGCGTGAGCCGCAACGGATGGCAAAGAGGGATCAGGTCGGAGGTGCGCTTGGCGCCCATCACGCCGGCGATGCGCGCCGTCTCAAAGATATTGCCCTTGGGTGTGCGACCGTCGCGGATTGCTTTCATGACTTCGACACCAACCCAGAGCACGGCTTCAGCGTCAGCCTGACGAAGGGTTTCCTGCTTACCGCTAACATCTACCATGCGCGGCAGGCCCTGACTGTCGATATGCGTTAACTCACTCATTCGGCCCTCCCTCAAAAAAACTAGTCCACTGCGATGATGACGCTCGATGCCTTGAACGCTGCCGATACCTTTCCTCCAACGGCGAGATGCATGTTCTGAACACTTCCGTTGGTGACGATGGCAGTGAGGATGGTTCCGCCGGAGAGCTTGACATCGACCTCCGAGTTGACCGCGCCGGCGAGGATGTTGCTGATGGTTCCGCTCAACACGTTGCGGGTACTGATCTTGGCGGGGTCCAGGCCTATGCCAAGGATGATCCAACTCGCCTTGACGAGGGCAATTGCATGAAGTCCCTCTTTGAGCGCCAAAGTTTCAACGCTGCTTTTGGTGATGCTGGCGACTATCTGATCGCCGCCGGGTACGGTTAAAAGTACCTCGGCGTTTACGGCGCCTATGGTGACTTTTGCAATGGTACCGGAAAATGCGTTACGCGCACTTACTTTCACAGTTCCTCCTGTTGCATGAGTACGTTGCTTGATAGAACGTGTACTTCGACTTCTTCGCCAGCGCTAAACGAATCGCGCTCGGCGGGAAGAACGGCCAACCCATCGGCGCGGAGCAAGGTTTTCAACATGCCGGTGGTTTGCTCGCCAGCGCTGAATGCCAATAGCTTATCCCCGCAGGATTCGAGCCTTACTCTGAGAAGCTTGATGCGCCCCGGCCGCTTGGATGCGGCCTCCTGGAGAATAGCGCGCACGACGGGCTGAAGGACGCGGCGGTAACCCATTGCTCTCAGGATTGCCGGCTTCACTAGTTTGGCAAAGATGATCATGGACGCAACCGGGTTGCCTGGCAAGCAGAAAATGAGGCAATTGTCTTTCACTCCGAAGGTAGTCGGACCACCGGGGCGGACATCGATGGAATGAAACAGCAGCGAAACGCCGAGATCCGTTAGCACTTGGCGGACAAGATCGCGTTCGCCTACCGAAACGCCGGCTGAGGTGATGAAGATATCCGCCTGGAGACCGGCGGTCATCTTGTCGATGTGGCTGGCCACAGTGTCGCGCGCAATGCCCAGCAGTTGGACGGTTGCGCCACACTCCTTCACCATGGCCGCAAGCGATACGCCGTTGCTATCGACGATCTTTCCGGGAGCGAGAGATTCTCCGACGGCGACAAGTTCGTCTCCGGTGGAGAGAATGGCGACCGTGGGGCGGCGAAAGACTGTGACGCGGCTCATGTTGGAGGAGGCCATCATGCTGATCTCCGGCGCGCGAATTACGGTGCCGGCCGGAATAACAACTTCGCCGCGGCGCAGGTCGGACCCCGCGAGGCGCACATGCTGATGGCGCTCGACCGACGCGTTGAACGTGACAAATTCGCCATGCACTTCCGCGTCCTCGAAGGGAACAACAGCATCGGCACCAGCGGGAATGCGCGCGCCGGTCATAATTTTGACGGCGCAGCCAGGCTCGATGGGGACGCTCGACGGCGCTCCGGCTGTAATCAATCCAGTGATGCGCAAGCTGGCCACCGGGGTGCAATCGGCAGTGCGGACGGCAAAGCCATCCATTGCCGAGTTGTCGCACGACGGCATATCCCAGGGAGCGATGATGTCTTCCGCAGTCACCAGGTTCAAGGAATCGATCAACGCCACCGACTCAGTGCCGAGTGTTCGCGTGCGGGCGAAGATCAACCGCCGCGCTTCATCAAGAGTGGGCATCGTTCTCCTCTTCGCAGTGTGGCAACGCCTTGGATGGTAATTGCTCAGGCGGGCCGGCCAACTTTCCATCTTCGAGATAAATCATGCAGGCGCCCAACCTTGCGCCCAGACGCTCGTCGTGACTTGAGATGACGACGGTCATACCAGCAGCGGCGAGCGAGACGACCAGCGACTCAAACAACGCAGCGCTGGCGCGATCCACATTTGCTACTGGCTCATCCAGCAGCAGGACTTCAGGCTTGCAGGCCAGGGCACGGGCAAGCGCGACGCGCCGACTCTCGCCACCGGACAATTTCCGCGCGGTCCGCGATTCGAATCCGCTAAGGCCAACTTTCTCAAGAGACTCGCGGATTACGTTCTGAACCATTGTTTTGCTGGCGCCTCTGGCTGCCAGTCCGAATGTTACGTTGCTGGCCACGCTGCCGGAAAACAGATAGGGGCGCTGATGAAGCAGGGTGACGCGCCGGCGCAGAAGCGCGCACTCTTTCCGCGTCCAATTCACGGGCACGCCATCAAAGCTGACCGTTCCCTGGTCTGGCTTGTTGAGAAAGGCCAGAATGCCCAGTAACGTGCTTTTCCCTGATCCGTTGGCGCCCTCTAACACGTAGAGCCCTCCGGCAGTGATGGAGAGTTCGTCGATGGCAACTCCGAGAGTTTTGCCATACGAGGCCTGAACAGAGGAGAGGTGGTACTTCGCGATACTCATGCGCGGAGACTCTCTTGTGCGACGGTCAGAAACAGATTGACCGCGAGCGCAACAACGATAAGGATGAGACCGAGGGCCAGGCCGAAGGCGAAATCGCCCTTGCTGGTTTCAAGCGCGATGGCGGTGGTCATGGTGCGCGTGTACATGCGGATATTGCCGCCGAGCATCATAGCCACACCGACCTCGGAGACGACTCTGCCGAAACCGGCAATGATGGCGGCGACGAGTCCGAAACGAACCTCACGCGCCAGTTGGAAAAGGCTCTGCAAATTGCTGGCCCCGAGAGTGCGGGCAGTGGGCAGAATTCTTTCATCCGCTCCCTGAATGGCACTGAGGGTGTAGTTGGCGATGACCGGGGTGGCGAGAATGGTTTGGCCAATGATGATGGCTCTGGGAGTAAACAGAAGTCCCATGGAACCGAGCGGCCCCTGCCGGCTGAGGAAGCCGTAGACCAGTAGGCCGATGACTACGGTGGGCATGGCCATCAGGCTGTTCAACACAAGGCGGACTGCGCCTTTCATCGGGAACTTGCCCAGAGTTACCGCGATGCCAATGGGAACCCCGGCGATGGCGGCAAAGAGAACCGACCAGAGGGCAACGCTGAGCGAAGTCGCAACAGCGGAGGTTACGTCGCTGTCTCCCTTCAGGATGAGCGCGATGGCCATGCGAAACGAATCTGCAATGAAGCTCACGCGCTATTTCCCTTTGAAGGTGAAGAAGACGGGGTCGCCTTGCACCTGGTAGTTGGCTATGATTCGCTGGCCTTCGGCGCCGGTGATGTAGTCGACGAATTTCATGGCGAGATCGTAGTGCGCGTACGGAAACCGCTTGGGATTCACGGCGATGACGCCATAGGGATTGAAGAGTCCGTTTGCTCCCGTCAAGGCTGAAACCTGCGCGACCGTGAGCCTCGGCATTGGTTTGCCCGGCTTGGTGAACGAGCGGCTGCCGTCGTAGAGAATGACGAGGTCTGTCTTTCCGTGGCGAAACGCGTTGTAGGTTCCCCGGTCGGCAAGGGTATAGCCACGCAACTCGGTAGCCATAACGATTACTTCTCCCATGCCTTGCCCTGCTGAACGGTACCATGAGCCGGAGGGTGAAATGTGCGCCGCCGACCAGATTTCTTTTTCTTTTTGATCCGTGCCTGAATCGTCGCCGCGCGAGATAAAGATGGAGCGCTTTGCCGCAATACGCCGGAACGCGTCAGCCGCACTGGCCGCGTGCCTGAGATCGGCGGGATCGTTGGCGGGACCGATGACGACAAAGTCGTTATACATGACGTCGCGGCGATTGACACCGAAACCGTTAGCTACAAATTTATCTTCAAGGGCACGCGCATGAACAAGCACAACATCGACATCGCCTTGTTCGCCGAGTTTGAGGGCCTTTCCGGTTCCGACGGCGATGACATCGACCTTGCAATGGCACTCCTTTTCGAATGGGGGTAGGAGTACGTTCAATAAGCCGGAGTTATCCGTGGAAGTTGTAGTGGACATTCTGAGGCGGGCCTGTGCGGAACAGACAGAACAGGCAAGGGCCAGCAGACAGGCGCACAGGGCTATTCCGCGTTTCAATGGCTTTGTTCCGACAAGCAACATCAACAGCACACCCTCTTCAGTTCCCAATGTATTTAGCGTACAGGCTTCGGGCAACGCCAACATCGGTTGTGCCTTTGATGATAGCCCGCCCATCGGGGAAGACGGTGATATCGTAGTTTTCGATTTGAGCCCTGAGCGCGAAGTCGTTGACTTTGACGGTACCCACAGCCTCGAGCCGCAGGGCAAGCTCCTTCAAGTCGATGTGACGCTCGCGGTCGTAAATCTGCACAGCGTTGCGGCCGCATAGGCCAATGGGCGAGCGCCGCTTTCCGGTCAGATAAGTGAACTCCCTACGGCCACAGGCGGGACAGTCGGGATTGGGTTGCGGTTGCGGCGCCTGCATCATGTCGCCGGCCCACACATCGACGATGGTCAGTTGCCGGGATAACTGCTCGACATGGCCGGTAAGAATCATCAGAGCGTCCGCAACCTGCAGCGCCGCGATGATAGTTGTGATGGACCCCAGCACGCCGACTGTTTCACAGGTTTCATGCGCCCCGGCTGGAGGCTCCGGTAACATGCATCGCAGGCAACAGGTTTTGCCTGGCACGACCGGCATTTTGATTCCATAGCTTCCCAACGCTGCGCCGTAGATCCAGGGGATGTTATGGCAAAGCGCATAGTCATTGATGAGATAGCGGGTGTCAAAGTTGTCGGTACCGTCCATGACGAGATCTATATTTTCGAATAAGTCATCGACAGTTGCGGCGGTGAGATCGGTGATTGCCGGTTCGATCACAATGGAGGAATTGATGGCCCTGAGGCGAGCGGCGGCGGCGGCGGCTTTGGGGAGAAACTGCTCGGCGTCTTTCTCGTCGTACAACGACTGGCGCTGCAGGTTGCTCCACTCGACGTAGTCGCGATCGATGAGGCGCAGAAAGCCAACGCCCGCGCGCGCCAGCAACTCCGCCTGCGCACCGCCCAGCGCACCGCATCCGACAATGGCAACGCGGGCTTGCGCAAGACGGCGCTGGCCTTCTTCGCCAATCTCGCGGAAGCGGATCTGGCGCGAGTAGCGATCGTGATCGGCGGACGGCTTTATTTCATTCATCCAATGCCTCGGCTAGTTAGAGCGTTTTCGGTTCGAGGACTTTGACCGCACGATTTTGTACTCTAAGTTCATGCGATCCCAGGTCCCAAAATCGGGACCTGGGGCACCCGAAATTAATACGAATACAAATGTTCAAAGGCCTAGCGATCCGTGCAGGAATAGCAAGGATCGAGTGCGGCCTGAATCAGGGGCACATCCGCGATGGTGTTTCCTTTTACCATGGCGGCCACGGACGGTATATTGGCAAAGCTTGGCGTGCGCACCTTAACACGGTCTGGGATGTCGCTGCCGTTGGAGGCGATGTAGTAGAAGACCTCGCCGCGTGGAGCCTCGATGCGCAGTGCGGCGGCGCCTGCTGGCACATGGTAGATTTCGCCGGCGTGAATCGGTCCCTGCGGCATACGATCGAGAACCTGGTCGATGATCTTGCAACTCTCCACAATCTCAAGGGCGCGAACAACAACGCGCGCAAGCACATCGCCGCCGGTTTGAAACGGCACGGAAAACTCAACCAGATCGTAAGCAAGATAGGGTTGATCGCGGCGCAGATCGGTGTCAACACCGGAGGCACGTGCGACTGGACCAACGACTCCGTAGGCAATGGCATCTTCGCGGCTCAACACGCCTACGCCCTTGCAGCGCGCAATCACGGTTTGGTCCGTGGTGAGGAGAGGGATCAATACTGTTTCTGTGAGGGAGCGGATACCACGCGCGACCTGGCGTATCTTGGCGTCATCCAGAAGGTCGCGATTCACGCCGCCAATGCGGTTCATGGAATAGTTGACGCGGTTGCCGGAGATAGATTCAAGCGTATCCATGACCGACTCGCGGAGACGGAATATCTGCATGAAGAGGGTTTCGAAACCGATCAGTTCCGCAGCGACGCCGGCCCAAAGCAGATGGGAATGCAGGCGTTCCAACTCCGCCATGATCATGCGGATATGCTGGCCGCGCGCGGGAACTTCGATGTTGCCGATGCGCTCCAGGGTCATGCAAAAGCTCATGGAGTGGACGTTGGAGCAGATACCGCAAACACGTTCGAGCAGGGCGATGGACTGCGTGATGTTTTTGCGCTGGGCAAGCCACTCAATGCCGCGGAAGTTGAAGCCAACTTTGAGTTTGGAGCCGACGACGTTTTCGCCTTCGCACTCTACTTCGATTTTGTAAGGCTCTTCCAGGGCAATATGATAGGGCCCGATCGGGATGCTGTAGCTCATAATTTCTCTCCAGTTTGGCACAGAAGCACGCCTGGCTTGTCACTATCCCGAAGCATCAGAGGCTGCGTGTCGGCGCGGCCTTCAAAGGTGACCGCATAGTAGTCGCGGGTTTCCCGCTCTGCCCAATCGGCGCCTGGATAAATGTCAACAATGCTGGGAACAGAGGCACCTTCGGCGATGATCGATACTACCGAGAGAAGGGTGCCGCCGATGTCCCAATGCCATGACAACTGCATGGTATTGACAGGTTCAGGAAGCGCAACGATGGTGACAAAACGCGCCCCGGCCGCGAGCATGGTGCGCGCGATTTGCCGAACCGATGAGGCGGGGGTTGAGAGCCACCATCCATCGGATCGCTCAGTCCAGTCGCCCGCTATTTTCAATCGTGTCGTTTCTGCCGTCATTGAGTCTTCTCCTTGCTCTCAAAAAAAACGCTTGGCATCATGTTGCGTTGCAAGCGACGCCGGCGGCATCGTTCGCAGAGGCGCAAAAGCTCGCGCGTATCTTCTCTCACGTGGTCAAATGCCCGCTCGATGAATTCGTCGCTGGCAAAGCGGACTGGATTGCCACACTCCGCACAGGGCCGGAATTTAACCATGTGTTCCGTACTTAGTTCGCCGGGATGCTCATAGCACGGCATCTGATCGGGACTCATGCTGAGGGCGTGCCCCGGACACCGGTCGGCGCAGCGGGCGCAGAATGTGCAACGCCCAGGATCGTATGCCCACGCGTAGGCCTTGGGCTGCTCCGAACCCGTGATGGCGCCGCAGACGCAGACATAGGAACACATGCCACAACCAAGGCACTTTTCAGGATCAAGAGTTACCGCGCCACGGAACGAGGCGGGAGTTGGTACACGGCCGGGCAGCCTGACCGTAGCGGCAGCGTTAACAATATTTCCGGCAATCATCTTAAGTATCTTCAGCATTTCTAGTGCCCCCCGCCGCGTACAAAGTAGGCCGCTACCAGTGCAAGAGCGGCAATGGCGCCACCCCATCTCCACATCATGCTGGTTGCCTGTGCGAGCTTGAGACGAGCCGTAGACGCGGCCAGCAAAGTGAGCAGCGGAATGAGCGCCAGCGACAATAACGCAAAGCCGGCGGCATTTACATACCAGAGCGCGCTGCGGTAGGGAACGGCCAGCGTAACCACGAAGCCGATGAGCGCAGTCCACTCCAGCGCGTGCGCCAGTTCCCAAAGCGCAAGACGCGGACCATCGAATTCCGTGAGAGGCCCGGCAAGCACTTCCTGTTCGGCGTTGGCGAGCGAGAAGGGATTGAGACGCAGCTTGATGGGCAGGCAAAAAAGAATGGCAAGCAACGCGGGAACGCGAACCAACCAAGGCGTGGACGAAACGATCTGCGAGCTGTGCATCGATCCAGCGGAGGCAGCCATGGCAACCAGCGCGGCGAGAAACGGCACGTTGGAAGCGATGCTGACGACAGCCTCGCGCGTTGCGCCGACTTCGCCATAGACGGAGCGCGAGGCGTAGCCAGCCAGGATGAAGCAAAGCGGGGGTATCTCAAGCAGGCTGACCAGTACGATGAGGTCGCCGACGAAACCGCTCTCACCCCGGAACACAGGCAGCAGCGCAAGCGCACCGATCATGCTGCCGATGGCTAACAGGGGCAGTCCGGTTAGCAGAGGGATGTCGGAGGCGACTCGGCTGACGGGTTGCTTGGCGAGCAGCTTCACGACATCGTAGAAGGGCTGCGAGAGAGGTGGCCCGATTCGTCCCTGGAAATGCGCCTTCAGCTTGCGCACGAGGCCAAGCATCAACCATCCTGCAGGCAGCGCGTAGAGCAAGCCGGGAAAGATAAGCAGCGCAACAAATGCACGGAATGAATTCATTTGCTCACCGCCGCTACTTCCGATTTGTGAAGCGCAAGTTTTTCAATTGCCTTGCTGATTCCTTCAATGATGGCGTGTGGACGCGGGGGACAACCGGGGACGTAGATATCAACAGGAATGATCTTGTCCACGGGGCCGTCGATGACGGGGCTGCCTGCGAAGACATTGCACGTTGCCGGACAGGAACCGATGGCGACCACAACTTTGGGGTACGGCATCTGCCCGTAGATGGTTTTGAGAGCTTCGTGCGTTGTGCGGGTTACCGGCCCCGAGACGCAGAGGATATCGGCGTGCCTTGGGCTGCCCTCGAGCTTGATGCCCGCCTGCTCCACGTCGTAGCGCGGCGTGAGGCAGGTGACCAACTCGATGTCGCATCCATTACATGCGCCCGCGTTGAAGTGATACAACCAAGCGGAACGGCGGCGGGCGCGCTCAACCAGGCGAAAGATCAGGCCACGTTCTGTTCCACTCACGCGACACCTCCGAGCAATTGCGGCCAGACTCCGGCCGCAAGCAGTGTGATGGCGAGCAAGAGAATAGCAACTGCCATCCATGTTTTGTTGTATTGATCAGACCGTTCCGGCGATGTGTCCGGACCCCACCAGAACAAGGCGATGGCGCGGGCATAGACGGCCACGGAGAGCATGGCGGCGGCGCACAGAGCGGTGAGCAGAGGAGCGTTTCCGGCGACGGCGGTGAAGATGCGCCAGTGCGCGGCATAACCCAAGGTCGGCGGGATACCCAACACGGCGAGAGCGCCAACCGCGAATCCAACGGCGCCAATGGGATGGCGTGAAGCCAAACCTCGCGCATCCGTCAGCATGGCGCCATCCGCCTCAGGCCCGGAGATGCTGGCAAAGAGCAATGCTTTGGCCAGAGCGTGCACCGTTGCGCCGATCAGCGCACCGGTGAGTCCGAGTTCGCCACCGAAGGCAACGGCCACCATGAGCAGGCCAATGTCTTCGACCGTGGAGAAGGCAAGCAGGCGCTTGATGTTTCGCTGCGCGAGAGCGAGCAGTGCGCCGAGAAGCGCAGAGGCAACGCCGAGCACGATCCAGGGAAGCGCCGGCGTAAAGAGCCAGGGTTCCGAGACGCGCAGGGTGAGGACTTCAGCAAAGGCCGCAACGTCGACTACGCCGATGACAAGTCCGGCGAGCACGGCGGGCGTGGACTCGGCAACCAGCGGCAACCACAACCAGAGGGGGACGAGGCCGAGCTTTACGGCAACGGCCGGCAGCAACAAGGCCAGGGCTAGATGGGTGTTGCCTTGTTCGGCTGCAAGGGTTCCGCCAACCATGCCAAGCGCCGAAATCACGATGGCCAGAAGATAGCCGTAGCGCGCGGCAGACTTGCTGCTGGTTTTCCAGAGGGCGAGCAAAGCTACAACAGATGCGGCTTCCAACAGGCCCGTACGCAGGAGAGAGCCCTGGGCAAGAATTCCGGCTATGGCTAGTCCACCGGCAAGCGCCATGGGAAGAAGCAAGCGGCGGACTGAGTGCGCGGCAGCGGAGGCAAACAGAAGGCCAGCCAGTGAGACGCCGACTCCGACCGCCAGGATCAGCATTGGCGGTGCTGCTGAAGCTGTTGCCTGGATTGCGCCGATGTTACCAACTGGCGCAAACCAACCGATGGCACCGAGCACGACCGCAATGATGGGAAGGAAGATCCATGCAGATTGCTCTGCCGCAGCTAACGGCTTTGCGACGGAGGATGCAATGCTGCTGAGCGTGCGCCAGATTTTGAGCCACGCGGTATCGGCATTGAATGCACGATAGAACGGGGCAAGCGCGTGCTTCATGGCATAGGAGAAGTCGCTTGCGCCGAGATGGCCATTCGGTGCGAGCAGTTCTCCGCCAGTGAACACGGAGGGAGCGCCGCCGGCGGTAGCAGTGCCACGCATGAGCGAAGGAACCCAGACGACGAGCGTGCCAAGGAGCAGCGCGACTACGCCGAGCATGAGCCCGCCAGAGGCCAGCCAGATTCCCTGCCCCCCGGAAAGACCAAACCAACTTACTCCGGTAAGAGGTGCACAACCCAGTGCCGGAAGCAGCGGGTTCAGCAGGTAGGTAACAGCCAACTGCGGAGCAACACCAAACAGGATGCAGCCGGCAGCAAGAATGCTTCCACCGGCAATCATGGTCCTGTCGACTTCATGCGCGTGTCCGGTGGCACTGCCTTCACTGCCGAGGAAGACTCCGCTGGTGGCCTTGAGGAACGAGAAGACAGTGAGGATGCTGCCAACCCACGGGATGAGGGCGAGCATCGGTTGATGCACTTCAAGAGCGGCGTTGTAGAGCATCCACTTGCTGACAAATCCATTGAACAGCGGAACACCGGCGATGCCCGCCGCGCAGACAAGCCATATCTGCATGGTGTGCGGCATCTTTCTGCTCAGGCCGCCCAACTTATCCATGTCGCGCGTTCCGCAGGAGTGCTGCACAGCACCGGCGCAGAGGAAGAGTCCGCCCTTGAACAGTCCGTGGTTCAGGCAGTGGAAGAGCCCGGCGGCAATGCCGAGCGGCGTTCCAAGGCCAAGGCCGAGCATCATGTAACCGATCTGGCTCACGGTATGGTAGGCGAGCAGTTTTTTGAGGTCATGCTGCGCGAGGGCGAACAGCACGCCGATCATCAACGTTGCCGCACCCAGCCATGAAACGGTAAGTCCCCACGCGGCGGGCCACGGTCCAATGGAGTGCAGACGGGCAACCAGGTAGACGCCAGCCTTTACGTAACAGGCGGCATGGAGCAAAGCGCTGACCGGAGTGGGGGCCGCCATGGCGCTGGGAATCCAGGTATGCAGCGGGAACTGAACCGATTTTGCGACCGCGGCGACCAACATGAGCAGGAAGATGCCGGTGGTAAACGCGCCTTGCATGCGGGGATCGGTCCAGAGAACTATGCCCGTACGGAAATAGATGAGCACCACAGCGGCAAACAAGCCGTAGCCCGCAAGGTGCGTCATGGTGAGCACTTTGCGCGCGCCGGATGCAGCCTCGCTATCCCGGTACCAGAAGCCGACCAGGAAGAAAGAGCAGAGCCCCACCAATTCCCAGCTCAGGTAAACGAGAAAGAGATCGGAGGTATAAACGAGGTGAATGAGTCCGGCGATAAAGATGAGGACCAATGAATAGAAGCGTGTGGCGCCCTTCTCTTTCTCCATGTAGCCAACGGAGTAGAGCAACACGGCCGAACCGATCCCTGCGCCCATGAGCGCAAACAGGAAACTGAGCCCATCAATGTGGTAGGCGAGCTGGATGGGACCATCCCAATGTCCGAACGTCAGGTCGAATGCTTGCCCGGCCATGATGGTGGGCCAGATGGCGAGAACACCAGCCAGCGCGCCCACTCCGGACAGCAGAGCAAGCCACCCCTTGGCCCGAGCCGTCAGCACACCGGCCAGGATGAGTTGCAGCAGTACTCCTCCGAAGAGCATCGCCATCGGTATGAATAGGACATACCTTGCGGTCACGATTGCCTCCTTCCACACATGGCGCGCTTAACCGCCTGCCACCATGGGGAAGATAGCCACGACATCGTCGCTCTTCAGGGGAGAGTCGAGTCCCTTGAGATGAACGACATCGCGGCCGTTAATAAAAAGAATGATGGTGCTGTTGAGTTGATCGCCGTCGAAGACACGTTTGCCGAAGGCGGAGCCATTCTCTGCGGCTAGCCCCTCAAGGAGCGAGCGCATGTCTGGCACCGCCTTCGTCCACGTTTCTTCTTTGCGTCCCATCAGCTCGCGGATGTCCGCAAAGTATCGAATGATCACGGGTGTCCTTCTCCCAGGTCAGGCGAGTTGCAAGTCCTTGAGCCGCTCTTCGGTCGGAACACCCTTTTCGTCCCAACCGCGCAGCTTGTAGTACTCGGGTAGCATTTCCGGTACATGGCTGAGCTCGCCCTTCGACGGCCCCGTCTTGATGGGAAGCGTGGTCAGGCGCAAGGGCAACTGATCGTCCTTGATGGTCATGCCGGCCCCGATGTTGAACATCTTCTCGAGGTTCCAGATTCGTTCGCCGGCCTTGAGGTAATCCTCCGTTGTGTAGGTGACTCCCGTCAGCGCCGAGAGCATCGCCGAATAGTTATCGCCGCCCATTCCGAAGGTTCCGAAGATACAGCCGCCGGAAGCATCGATGGCCGCCGTAAGATCCTGGAAGAGTTTGACCCAGTATGGCTTGTCGACAGTGGCGTGAGGATCGAGCTTGGCGCCACAACCGAGCACCTCGACAGCGATGGTGTATCCCTTGACGTGGCAGCCGCCGCGGTTACAGGTGGCATACTCGAGACCGATGCCCTGGACTCCGCGCGGATCGTAAGCAGGCATTTCCTGCTTCTTCACCGTCATGGAGAGTTCCGGGTGCCCGTAGGAGTTGGCGAGGCGATAAGAACCAAGCGCCAGCTTGTTGCCAAGGCCCTCGCGCAGTCCGGTTTTGCGCGTCATCTCGACCATGGCATCGACATTGCCAAAGCTGAGGTCGACGCCATCGGTATCTTTCAAGGTGATGAGGCCGGCTTCAAACAATTCCATGGCGCAAGCAAGTGTGGATCCGAAGGAAATCGGGTCCATACCCATCTCGTTGCAGAGGTGATTGCTATGCGTCACGGCATCGAGATTGTCGATTCCGCAATCCGGTCCCATCGACCAGGCCGCCTCATATTCGGGGCCTTCGCCTTCTCCTGCGTACTTGGGATTCTTGACCTTGCTGACGCGTCCGCAACTGATGACGCATGAGAAACAGCCTTTAGGCCGCACCAGTTGGTTGGCCGCAAGGGATTCGCCGCCGACCTTGTCGGCCGTCGGGAAGTAGCCGTCCTGGAAGTTGTTGGTAGGCAGCGATCCGATCTGGTTGAGGATGTTGACCAGAACATCGGTGCCGTACGCCTTGAGTCCCGCGCCGCCAACCGGATGCTCCTTGATTCCCTTCCGTCCAAGCAGAACGGCTTCTTTGAATTCCTTCGGCCTGGCGACACTGAGGGACTTGGTTCCGACGACAGCGATGGCTTTAAGATTTTTCGAGCCCATGACGGCGCCGACGCCGCCGCGGCCGGCAGCGCGATGCATTTCATTCATGATTGCCGCGAACAGGACCTGCTTTTCGCCGGCCGGTCCGATGCAGGCGACCTTGGCGTCAATATCGGTCTCGGCACGAACCATGTCGGTGGTATCGGGAACCCACTTGCCCCAAAGATGAGCAGCGCTGCGAATTTCGACGGCATCGTCTTTGATCCAAAGATAGACAGGCTCCGCCGACTTTCCCTCAATGATGAGGGCGTCGTAACCGGCGTAGTGCAGTTCAGGCCCCCAGGACCCGCCAGAGTTTGCCCCGGCGATGCAGTCGGTCAAAGGCCCCTTGGTGACCACGTGATAGCGGCCGCCGGAAGGAGCGAAGGTGCCGGTGAAAGGTCCTGGCGCAAAGACCATCATGTTGTCGGGCGAGAGAGGATCGACTTTAGGATCGACTTCGTCGATATAAATTTTGTCGGCCAGTCCGCGCGCTCCGATGTAGAGAGCGGCGTCTTTCATGTCCGTGGCCTGCCTTGTAACGGCCCCGGTAGTCAAGTTGACACGAAGAATAGTTCCGCTATATCCGTTCATAGTTATGCCCCCTCAAAAGCAGACTTGAACTTGCCTGCAAACGCCATCTTGCGAGAGCGTGTGGAGATGTTGTCGTCGACGAATTCCAGCGCCTGGCTGGGGCAGAACTGCACGCAGGCAGGATCGCCGCCGCAGGTGTCGCACTTGAGGATGGACTCGGTAACACTGTCGTACACGGCGTTGCCGAAGGGACAGGCGATGGTGCACATGCGACAGCCGATGCACTTTTCGCGCGAGTACTCCACCAGAGTGCTACCTTTCGCACGATGCATGGCGCCGGTTGGGCAAACCTTCACGCACGAAGCGGAATCGCATTGCTGGCACATCATGGGAACAGAGAAGCCTTCACGCTCCCAGCTATATACATGAACACGGGTCGCTGTGGGCCGGAACTGATTCTCGTGGCTGAAACCGCAAGCCAGTTCGCAGTTCTGACATCCAGTGCACTTGTCTGGATGGATCATTAATACTTTCGGCATAATTTCTCCAATACAACTGGCATGGCCGCTACGCACTACTCTCTGGGTAGGCAAGCGCCAGTATCCTAGCACGCCCAGAGGGATGGTGAGTACCTCAATCCGTAAACCGAGGCACTCCACCGGAAAACAACTAGAAGCCGTACGACATTTGGACTCCAACCTGATGACGCGCCTTGAGGTTGACGCCCGGCGCGATGTTGCCGGCAACCTGCGCAACGCCCACGTCAAAGTTCAACTTATGCTTCGGACTGGGAATGATGCGGGCGCAATAGGTAAGCGTGGTTGGGATGTTGAGTTTGACGCCGCCAATATCGGTTGCGCTGGTGAAGCCGAAGGGATGCTCAGGTTGCTGCGATGCTTCGGAACCGAAGATGATCGTGCTCGAGCTGGGTCCCTTGAAGGCGAATGCGACTGCGCCGAATCCGCGTGCCTGCCAGTTGGGAGCGTTGCCGCCCATGCCCCAGAGTTCCGCGTTGGTGCCGCGAACGCCGGCGTTCAGCACAACAGCGGCAAGCGGTCCAGCTTTCTTTACCGGTACGGCCTTGGTGGCAACGGCGTAGATATCACCATTGCTGCTGCCAGCGTTGGTGGCCGCGTGCCATGTGAGGTAGTCGCCCACATTGCGAACTCCGGTACGGGCGATAAAGCCCGTGGAAATAGCAGGAATCCAGTTATTCTTTTTGTAATTCTCTGGAACCACAATGACCTTGGCGTTGAAGATTTCAAAGCCGTTTTGCCAAAGCGGGCTCAAGGAAGCGTCGCCGCCGAGGTTGTGGTATTCGTGGGTATAGCCCACTTCGAAGCGCTTGCCGATACCAGCTTCAATCGAAGCCTCATGAAAGTCGCCGATGACGGGACCAGCATTGAAATAGTGATAAGCAACGACAGGATGGATCTTCTGCCCTTCGGCAGATGCGGTATAGGCCATCGGGGTGACGAAGACGCCCGTCTCGCCTTCCCAGCCCAACGCCTGCGCATTTCCGGTTGCGGACGAGCCGAGCACGGCTGCCACGCCGAACGACGCCATCAGCAGCAGGCGCCCCATGGAACGGATGTTAGCTTTCTGACTTAAACAGTTCACAGATGCACCACCTCACGAAACTGAAAGATCAGCACAGGGCACGAACAACAACATTCGGCACTAACCATCCAGCTACCGGCTTCACACCAAGAGGTGACGCGGGTCTCTTCTGCTGAGGCTTTGTACTCTGGCCGCGCTTACCTATGCACGTCTTGTGCCAAGTCATAAGTGCCCGTTGCGCGATGCGGGAACTCAGTAATCCATTGATCGGCGCACACCTTCACACACGGCTGCTCAGGCAGTCAACCGGAGTCGAAGTCCAACGATTTCAATCTGCGAATGCAATAAACGGATGGCGATTCGCGCGCTTTGACTAATACAAAGAGCAAAAACAAAGCGGTTGGTTCGTGGGAGAAAGCTGTCACATTTTGACGTCACAAAACGAGACAAGTGTCACAAAATGCAACTTAGCTGTGTATGTGACTTGAAATGCGCGTGTTAGATGATTCGACCGCTTGGTGCAAGGCCGAAGTGTGCGTGGATCGAACTTGCTGTTGGAAAGCTGGCGAGAACACACCGCTTCAAAGACTCGCAACAAACACGGCTAAGTACAGTACTTTCAGGCAAAGATACTCAGACCTCCGCGGCGCGACAGATGGACCTCAAATTGCAAACATGAGTCTGGTATAAAAGGATTCTTGTTTATGGCTCCAATGGACGTTCATGGCCGTCGCATCAGCTATCTTCGGCTGTCGGTTACCGATCGCTGCAATTTGCGCTGCCAGTACTGTATGCCGGCCGAAGGAGTCCGCAAGCTGGAACACAGCGATATTTTGAGCTTTGAGCAACTGCACCGCATTGCGCGTCTGGCGGTTGGCCTTGGCATCGAAAAGATCCGGATAACCGGCGGGGAACCGCTGGTACGCAAGGGCCTGGTCAAGTTTATCGAGAACCTCTCCACGATCGACGGACTGAAGGAAATCGACCTCACGACCAATGGCCTGCTGCTGCGCGAGTTCGCGGCCGACCTGCGCCGCGCCGGAGTGCACCGGCTCAATGTGAGTCTGGATTCGCTGAGACCTGCGACCTTTTCGTCGTTGACGCGCGGAGGCCGCCTGGAAAAAGCCGTGGACGGAATTTTCGCCGCGAAAGAGGCTGGCTTTCCGCCTGTAAAAATCAACACGGTTGTGATCCGGGGAGTGAATGACAATGAGGTACTCGATTTTGCTGACCTGACGCTAAGGACTCCTCACCAGATCCGGTTTATCGAATATATGCCGACAAGTGTCGTGCCCGGCTGGCCGTCAGCGCTCGTCACCGGAGAAGAAATCCTTCAACAAATAAGCGATGTCTATCCTCTGCGTCCGCTGGCCCAGAGCGACGAGGCCGGCCCGGCGAAGGTTTTCAGGATTCCAGGAGCATTGGGAACAATCGGGATTATTACTCCTATCTCCAGTCACTTCTGCGCTTCCTGCAATCGCATCCGTGTGACTGCATCGGGCGTCGTCAAGGGGTGCTTATTCGATAGCGGAGCAAGTTTGAAGCCGTATCTGGACGGCAGCGACGACGAGTTGCAAGCTGTACTATTGGGTGCGCTCAGGAACAAACCGGACCGGCATCACTTGTTGGACAGTAAAGTGCACATCATGCCCTTCTCGATGTCTGAGATTGGCGGATAATTGTCTATAAAGAACAAGGCTCTCGCTCCCAGGATGTGGCGGAGCACGGAGATGCGCAACCCAATCGATTCTGGCCCAAGCCAAGAGGACTGAATGCCAAGAGCTTCCATCGCCAAGCCCGCGGTTTCCCTGGGGCGCATCTGGAGCATCCTGTTTCGGACCCTTCACCTATTGGCAATCAGCATTCTGGTAGGAGGGCACGCATTCAACGCTCCGGCCGATCAACTGCGCCCCCTGCTCTATCTCGCAATCGCGAGCGGAGTTGGCATGGCATGGATTGAAGCCTACCCTTTTTGGCAGGCTCTTTTTCAGGGCTGGGGAATTCTTGTGATGATCAAGCTGGCGCTGCTGTGCGCGGTTCCCTTTGCATGGAACCACCGGCTGGGGATTCTGATCGTAGTGTTGGTGATTGGATCTGTCGGATCGCACTTGCCCAAGCGACTGCGGCATTGCTCGCCACTGCTGGGACCGGAAGCGGGCTGCTAAGGGATTTTTCCTGATGGTGCAGAGGACGGATCGTTCCCTCAGGGGCTAAAGAGGCTGCGGAAAAACTAGGGATTTCTGGTTGAATTGACGAAAAACGTCCCTCCGGGGCTGAAGCCCCCATTAATTCTGTTGGCCTTATGCGGGGGTTGAAACCCCCGCCTCTCTCCGTCTTGAGTTTTTCCGCAGCCTGTAAAGCCCTATCATTCCTGCCTCTTTGCGGCACGGCTAAAGCCGTGCCCTTTCAAAGCCACTCTGCACCAACTAGAAAAATGCCCTAAAGCACAACGGAGAAGATGGTTGCGATGCTCAGTTGGGACGGCCGGGTAATTCAGACGCGCAGGGAAAAGCAACAGCGTCGGCGGCGCCGTATTCTTTGATCTTGCGATACAAGGTGTTGCGGCTGATTCCAAGCGAGGCCGCGGCCCTCTGAATGTTGCCTTTGTGAAAGGTGATCGCCTTGGCGATCATCGCTTGTTCTACTTCGTCGAGCGGCCTCAACGGCGCGATGGGCGAACATGGATTGGACTCGGAATCGGGACTCACCAACTCGAAGTATTCCGCTCGCAAAAGTGGATCGTCGCCGGCCAGGTTAATGGCTCTCTCGATGGCGTTCTCCAGTTCGCGCACATTGCCCGGCCAGGAATAGGACTTCAGCTTTTCCAGGAGGCCTTCGTCGATGCCCTTGGCATCGACCTTCATTTTCGCGGCAATCTTGAGGGCTAAACTTTGCGCAAGTGCCGGAATGTCTTCCAGCCGCTCGCGCAAGGGCGGAATGCGGAGATTGAGCACATTGAGCCGATAGTAGAGATCCTGGCGGAAGCGCCCAGCTTTCACTTCCTGCTTCAAGTCTTTCAGAGTAGCGGCGATGATGCGAATATCGATGTCGCGGTCGTCGGTGGCGCCGATGCGCGTCACCTTGCGCTCTTGAATGACGCGGAGCAGTTTCATCTGCGCGCAGAGCGGCATATCGCCAATCTCGTCGAGGAACAAGGTTCCACCGTTCGCGGTTTCGAATTTTCCCGCGTGGCCACCCTTTTTTGCGCCGGTAAACGAGCCGTCCTCGTAGCCGAACAATTCACTTTCCACCAGGGTTTCCGGGAGTGCGGCGCAGTTGACCGCGACAAACGGGCCGTTGCATCTCTGGCTGTTATAGTGAATTGCCTGCGCAACCAGTTCCTTGCCTGTGCCGCTCTCGCCTTCGATGAGCACTGTGGAGGAACTGGCAGCCGCCATCCTGGTGCGCGCCTTCAGTTCGGTCATGCTGGCGCCGTTGCCTACGATATCGTCGACCGACAAACGCGGCGGCGCGAGATAACACTGTCTGGGAAGCGGTTTCCACTTGCTGGAAACCTCGCGAAAAGTAGCGACTGCGCCTATCACCGTTCCACTTTCGTCCCGAAGCAGCGAGGCGGAACTACGGATTTTTTTACCCGCCTGATTGCAGACAAGCTCCTTGTCTTCGTACTGCACACCATCCTGCAGTATCTGAAGGAGCGGGACATGCAAAGTTGTCAACTGGGTGATATGCCGACCCCGGACGAGCTTCGGATCCACGCCGAAGATGCTCGCTCCCTTGGAATTGATCTCGGTGACGACTCCTCTGTTGTCAACGGAGACCATTCCATCGGACATGCTCTCGAGCAGGATATTTGAGTAGCGGTAGGCGTTATAGAGCTTCTCGGTGGCGCGCTGCAGGCAGAGTTGATTTTCTATGGCGCCAACGGCGGCCACAACCATTCCCAAGGTGTGAACATTGGAATAATGATAGTCGCCGCTCAGGTCGAGCACGCCCACCATCTGTCCGTCCGCATCGAAGATGGGCGAGGCGGAACAGACCAGAAAGTGATTGGGCTGGCAGTAGTGCTCGGCGGCAAAAACCTGCACTGGCTTGCGCTCGAAGATTGCGGTGCCGATGGCGTTTGTGCCTCTAGCAGCCTCACTCCAGTTTCCTCCAGGGCATAACTCGACTTGCCGCGTGCGGGACGTGACATCAGGATCGCCGATCACGTCCAGAAGGAATCCGGTCTCATCGCTCAGCACCACCTGGAATCCGGTGTGCTTAACGAAGTTGTAGAGCCGCTCCATGACCGGGCGCACAATTTTGACAAGACGCTGGCGTTGGAAGAGGCGTTCTTTGAGGCGGGCTTGGTCGATACAACCGCACTCGGGGTTGAGTGGGTCAACGCTCAGGTTGTGACATCGCTGCCAGGAACTGGCAACCTCGACGCTCAGATGGCGAACGTCGAGAGACGCCCCGCCCGTGTACTGCTGCCACGCGTTCTGAACGACAAGGTTATCCGACGGCATATGTCTACCTCAGAGCGCTCAACCTAAAAATTATCTTTCTCGATGAACTAGTTATACGGTGACACCCATCACGTTCGCTCGGTATTCAGGTTGAGTCTAAACCTGTGCAGACGATAGAGAACAAAAGATATAAAGGAGATCGTCCGTCATACTCTGCCCAAACAAAGGAGGATAGCAGGTGCTGCGGTGAAACCGCTGGTACTTGACCAAGCCTCTCGCGATCAAGCAGCAACAGACTCTGTCCAGAATGCCACTTCTTATATTTATCAAACACTTACAGAGAAGTTATATGTTATGTATCCATCTGGCATAGTTTCTGGATTTCTGGTCTTCTGACCGCATGATTTCGTACTTTGAGTTCATGCGATCCCAGGTCCCAGAATCGGAATCTCCACCCCAAGGACGAAGACCTGTCCTTGGGGACCCCGGACCTCCACCCCAAGGACGAAGACCTGTCCTTGGGGACCCCCGGACCTGGGGCACCCGCAGTTGGTACAACAACAAGCGGTCAGAGACCTAGAGCATTTTCGGAATTAGTATAGACATCTTGAGTGCATAGAGAGGTGGCTTTTTCTTGATGAAAAAGCCACTTGAGTGCATGTCTTCGGTTTACAGCAATTCCGAAAATGCTATAGTTTTCGCAAGTTATCCTCCACCAGGCTTAGGAAGACCCGAGGGCTCGACGAGGACTGGCATTTGCGTCGCGTCCATTTTGTTCGAGATCACTGTGAAACGGCACGCAAGCTGTTATCTCAAGGATTATTGGGGACAGCCGGCAGCGAACAGAGTTGTTCCATTTTGTGACAGCCACCCCATCTCGTGACAAATAAATGGGACTAAAAGCTCGCTCCATTACGGCATTTGGAATTGTTCTGCATGAGATAGCACTGGCAGATATGCGCTCTCTCCGAACCAACTGAGCATTATTGGTCACTTGTTTTCAATTCTTTATGGCATTCTTGCCGGTGTCCCGCACTATCCCGGAGTATTCCATACCTATACCGATGAAGCCTGTTGCTGATAACCGCAACATTGGCACGGCACATGCAATGTTGGCTATGCGTGCACTACAGCATTCCGGCGAAACCAGGGCCCGTTGACCGGTCCAGCATTGGTGCGTATTGACCCATTGTTTGATGGACATCATTTGAGGAGGAATTCCAGGACGGAAACATTTATGAAAAAATATCTGTTTTTATTTGTTGCAATTCTGCTCGCTTCCCTTTCTTCGTTCGCACAGGACACCACGCGCACGTGCTCGATAACCGGCGTTGTCAAGGATCCAAATCAGGCGGTGCTTGCGAACACGCAGGTCATTCTCACCAACTTGTCGACCAAGGCAAAGATCACAACAGCAACCAATGGGCAGGGCGTTTACCTGTTCCCGGCATTGCAGGCGGGCAGCTATTCGGTTGCCATGGCGGCCAATGGGTTCGAAGCAAACGAGAGCGGCGCGCTGAAGGTGGCGGCGGGACAGAACCTCCACTACGATGTCACTCTGCAGCTAGCCGGAGACACGGAGACGGTAAGCGTCTCGGCAGGATCGTTCGAGAGCGCGTATCGCGTGGATACGCTGCAGCCAGCCACGCCGTTCGGCATCACGCCGGTCGTGAACCTTCCCTATACGATCAATGTGATTTCGCGCCAGTTGATCGACGATACGATGTCGAGGAACTTCAAGCAAGCCTCGAAGTATCTGCCCCTGGTCTCCTTCCAGGAGATGCAGGGATCCGAAGTACTGCGGCCGGAGACGCGCGGAATGCAGGGAACCAACATGCAGGGCGACCGCATGGATGGAATGGGCATTGCGGTGACGACGCCTGCCGCTCTTGAGGAGTTCGAGCAGATTGAAGTTCTGAGCGGCGTGGGCGGTTCGATGTATGGTCCGAGCAACCCGTCGGGCATCTTCAACTTTGTCTCCAAGACCCCGACGGAAAGGCCTCTGCGCGAAGCCGAGGTGCAGTATGAAGGCCGCAGCGTCGTGACGGGCCATCTGGATCTGGGCGATCGGCTGGGACCGAACGAGATCTTCGGCTATCGCATTAACCTGCTTCTGGGCGACGGCACCGGCTATGTTACCAACAGTCAGCTTCGGCGCCAGTTGGGATCCGGGGCGTTCGATATTCGTCCGTTTGCGCATACCACCATCGGGGGCAATTTCAGCTACTACGAGATGTTTCAGCACGGATACCCTGGGTGGTTCACCTACAATCCGACGCTTGCGCCTACCGGTTCGGCTTCCGCTGCGTGCAAAAGCGCGACGCCTGGTACGGCATCGTGCTATTCCGCCAAGTATTTCTCGAAATTGCCGGTGCAGGCTCCGGACCCGATGCGCCAGGGCTATGGACAGCACTTCCTCGGGCCGGACATGAACAACCAGATTGGCGAATTGCGCCTGAAGCAGGATTTCGGCGCGAACTGGCACTTGATTGCCAGCGTGCTGCAGCAGATTGCCAATCGCAACATCAATACGGCGGTCAATGCGTTTTATGACGCCAATGGCAATTACCAGACCTTCGAGGAAAACCAATTCCAAAACACGCTGGCCACCCGCTTCCAGGTCAAGAGCGACCTGGGATACGTGATGGGCAGCTTTAATACAGGTAAAATCCACCACGAAATAGTTACCGGCAGTACCGGTTACAGATTTGCGACCTGGCAACCCAAAGTGGGGCCAACGTCGAAAGCATTGTGCACAGGTGCGAACTTTACCGGCACTTGCAGCGCGAACCTCTTGAGCCCGGTGGTTGATTACAACAGCGGCGTGACTTCGTTCGCAGGCACCGGTCTAACGCACGGGCTGCACGTGACCAGCATTATTCATCAGCAGGGATTCAATTTTGGCGACACCATCACGCTGACTCCGCGCTGGCTTGTGAGACTAGCAGCCAGCCAGGATTGGACCTGGACCAACAACTACACAACTTCCGGCAGCCCCAACTATACGCAGTTGGCCAGCGCGGGCAACTACATGTACCAGGGGGCCAGCCCCTCGGCGAGCGTGCTGTACAAACCGGGCCGGAACATGACGATCTACACAACCTTTGCGGACAGTATTCAGGCCCCGGACGTTGCACCGTCGAACTCGACGGGAATTATTGTTGCGAACGCAAGCCAACCGCTTCCACCCTACCGGAGCCCACAGTACGAGTTAGGCTACAAGCTGGAATCGCAAAAGATGAACTTTTCGGCCGCCCTCTTCCGCCTGCGGCGGCCTTTTGCCAACGTTGTGGTGGTTTCAACCACAGCCGGCTACAACTGCGGGGGGACAACGCTGACAGGAACGACGATCTGCGAAAACGATCAGATCGTCGGCAATCAACTGAACTATGGCGCGGAGGCGATGCTCTCCGGGAAAGTGACCAGGAGCTTGAGGGTGATTGGCGGCATTACGGCGCTGGACCCCAAGCTGACCGATACTTTTGTTCTGCTGCCGGCGGGGAATCCGTATGTCTCGTCCACGTGCACAACGAGTCTTTGCCCCAGCTATGTGACCAACAACAAGACCTTTGTCGGCATCCCCGATTACAAGTCGAATATCCTTGCCGAGTATCAGATACCGGCGCTGACCGGGGCGTTCTTCAACCTGAACTGGCAGCATGTTGGACGGCGCGCCGCCGATGACATGAACAGCTATTACGTGCCGCAGTACAACACCTTCGATCTGGGCGGCCGCTACAGCGCCAAGGTCTTTGGCAGAGTGACTACGTTTCTTGTGAATTTCAACAACGTGTCGAATGTGCACTATTGGTCGACTCTCGGCCCTGGCAGCATTACCGGACAAAGCAGCGCCGATCTTGCACATCTGGGCGAGCCGCGTCTGATTACGGCGTCGGTGCGCTACTCCTTTTAGCAGTGGAAGCCGGAGGGGTCCGGCTTCACTTTTCGTTGGACCAGCAAAAGGGGAGAATCGGGTCTCGGACGGTATGATTTAGAGCAATTCCAGGATTACCGTACCCTGGCGGAATTCATGCGAGGTTGCCGCTCCCTGATGGTCGCGTCAACGTTGTGTATTGCCTTCGAGGTATACCAATCCTGGAATTGCTGTAGCGCTTTTGGTTTGTGCGCATATTTGCCCTTGCGTGGCGAGTCTGAAGTTCGTCGGAGAACAAAAGCAGATTCTTCGCTTACCACCCCCGAACTGAAAAACGTTCGGGGCCCCGTTCGCTCAGAATGGCAGCCTTTGTTTTGTTGGGAGTTTTGAACTCAGGATACTGGCACGGGTTGGCTCTCCCATTTTTCACGAACACTCAACCGCTGTGGCGGAGAAAGATACGATATGACTTTGAGGATTTCATTACCAGCTTGCGCTTCTGTGATTGCCGGGCTTCTGGGCGCGCTCTGCCTGCTTTCTCCGGCCCTTGCGCAGACGCCGAGTTGCGTTCCGCCGAGCAGCCAGAAGTTGACTATCTATCGCGCCGGCAGCTTGAGTGCCGCATTCAAGCCGGTGCTTGCGGCTTTCACTTGCCAGACGGGCATTCAGGTCAACGACGTCACCGGGGCAAGCGTGGACAAGGCCCGGCAGTGCACAGCGGGAGGCCAGGCCTGCGACCTTTACGCATCCGCCGATTATTCAAATATCGATCTCTTCTTGAAGCCTGCCGGCTATGCGGATTACACCATTGTCTTCGCCGAGGGCAGGATGGTGCTGGCGTATACGGCAAGCGGCGTGGCGCAAAAGAACCTGCCGCCGATTGCGGACCCAAGCAGCGGTACCTTCAATCCCCCGACTTCCATTCCCAAGGCGTCCGCGGACTGGTACAAGATTCTGACCACGCCCGGTGTTGCGATCGCTGGCGGAGTTCCATTCCTGGACCCCGGCGCGTACCGCTCGTTCCTGATCTTCCAGCTTGCGCAGCAGTACTACAAGTCGCCCATGCTTTACGACGACCTGATGCAGCATATGGTGATTCCCGGCGGGGACCGTTCTGTTCCTGCGCTAGGCAAGCTCTATGATTTCCAGTTCACCTATGAGCACAATGCGCGCGCAATGGCCAGGAAAGACCCGGATTTCCGGTATGTGGACCTGCCCGACGAGATCAATCTCTCCGATCCCGCCAGAAATGCCGCATACGCGAAGAACTCCGTGGTCGTTCTTCCCGGCCTGGGAACGCCACGAAGCGCGCAATCCATTCCTGTTCCAGGCACCCGCGTGGCCTGGGGCATTACCGTTCTGAAGGACGCGCCGAACCGCGAGAACGCGATCAAGTTTCTTGAGATGCTTTTGGGGCCGGTTGGCACTTCAGCACTGAAAGCGAATGGGCCTGATCCCATATCCCCCGCGCTGGTGAAGGCGGCGGATCTGAGCAAGCTGCCACTTTCGCTGCGTCCTCTGGTAAAGGTTGCAGGGAATTAGATTTCAGACCGCCTATTGAACCGGCAAGAAAAGAGTGACATTCGTGCCCCTCCTTTCCCGCAAAAAATGCGGGAAAGGAGGGGCATTCACACAGTATTTAGTTGCCGTATCAACAGGCGCCCCAGTTATGCGGCTGGCTTTGGCGCGCCTAAAAATGGACGGCCGCCGGATAGATGAGTGTGGTGAGTCTGAAGTTGTTGACATGATTTTTTGGCATTTGAGGAGGGAGGAGCTAAGTGCAAAAGCAGATCCTTCACTCCGCTTACCCCACGTTCAAAAAGCGAACGCGGGGCCCCAGGCGCGCTCCGTTCAGGATGACAGCTTCTCGGGGGTGTGCAGCATGGCTGCAATGATGAGACGAACATTGGACTCAGGACATTAGAAAGCTCTCATCTAAGTCTCTCTCTTTTCAAGAATTCTCAGGTTAGCTCGCGCTGGGGCGGGGACTGGTGTGCATGGTCTCTCGGTGTGCCGTTGGAAGCAGCGGACGAGGGGACAGACCGGTGCCAGCGAGTGTGGTCGAGATCGGAGAAGGAGGGAAGGTCCGAGGCAGGGGTTCGTCCGGGCAAGTGCTGAGTGGGCGGCTGACGGATGTGGCGCTTGGGTATCAGCGGGTGCTGGCTGCGAACCCGCGGCAGCCCGAGGCTTTGGTGGGCATGAGCCTGGTGGCGCTGGCGAGTCTGCAGATCGGGGCCGCAGTAGAGATGGCGTGGGCAGCCATTGCGGTTGCGCCCGAGATGGGACCAGCGTGGGTGGCGCTGGGACAGGCTTTGAAGACCGGCCGGCGCAACGAAGAGGCAGAACGAGCCTACCGGGAGGCAATCCGGCTGGATGGGATGAACGCGCTGGCGCGGCTGGGGATGGGAGAGCTGCGGATTGCGACCGGGCGCGCGGCAGAGGCGGCACGGGAGTTTGAGCTGGCTCTCAGGCGGGAGCCGGCGCTGGTGCCCGCGCACCTGGGCCTGGGCAATGCGTTGGCGCTGGAGGGACGAACCGAAGAGTCGCTCAAGCATTATGAGCGGGCTTTGGCGCTGCGGCCGCGCCTGCCGGAGGGGGAGTTTGCCGCGGGGTTTGCGCTGGCGCGGCTGGGTAGGACGGACGAGGCGGAGTTGCGCTACAGGCGCGCGCTGACGATGCGGCCGGATTTCGCGGCGGTGTGGGTGAGTCTGGGCAGTTTGCTGCGGGAACAGGGGCGCGAGATATGGGCCGAGGCGGCGCTGCTGCGGGCTGTCGAACTGCGGCCGGACATGATAGCGGGCTGGATCAACCTGGCGATTCTGGAACGGGAGCGGAAACGGCCGGCCGAGGTGGAGAAGTATTTGCGCAAGGCTTTCGCGCTGAATGCAGAGCAGGTGGAGACGCTGGTGGCGTGGGTGCAGTTTCGCGCGGCCGAGCAGGACCTGGCGGGGGCGTGGGGGTGGTTGCGGTGGGCTCTAGATCGCGATCCGGAGTGCGCGGAGGCGGTGAATATGCATGGAATTCTGCTGCATACGGAGAGAAGGTTTGCCGAGGCAGTGGAGGTGTTTGAGCGGGCCGAGGCGCTGGGGAACAAGGCGGCGGCCTCGAACCGGGGGAATTCGCTGATGGATCTGGGCCGGATGGAGGAGGCGCTGAAGGCGCAGGAACAGGCCGCGGCGGGCGATCCCTGGCAGCCCGGCACGCGATACAACCTGGCGCTGACGCGGCTGCGGCTGGGCCACTGGGAGCAGGGCTGGCAGGATTACGAGGCACGATGGCGGTTCCGCGAGGTGCATCGCAAGCCGAGGGCTTTTGAGCAGCCACGGTGGCGGGGCGAGACGCTGGAAGGAAGGCGGGTGCTGCTGCACGCAGAACAGGGGCTGGGCGACACGATTCAGTTTTGCCGGTATGCAACCCTGGTGGTGGCGCGGGGCGGGACGGCGATTCTGGAGGTGCAGGAGCCGGTGGAGCGACTGATGGACTCGCTAGGCGCGGTGCGGGCCGGCCTGGTGGAGACGGCGCGGCTGGATCTGGCGCGGACGCCGGACGCCGGGTTCGATTTGGAGTGTCCGCTGATGAGCCTGCCGGCGGTGTTCGGGACAACGGTGGAGACGGTTCCCTGGCCAGGCGCTTACCTGGGAGCGGAACCGGGAGCGGCGGCGGAGAAGCGGAGGGCGTATCCCTCTATCAAGCCAGGGCTGCGGGTGGGCGTGGCGTGGGCGGGGAATCCGCGGTACAAGGCGGACAAGCTGCGGTCGGTCCACGTGAACAAGTTGCTGCCGTTGTTGCGGATGGCGGGCTGTACGTGGATCTCGCTGCAGAAGGGGGAGCCGGCCGGGCAGTTGGCGGGTTTGCCGGGCGATGTATTTGTGTGGGACGGGTCGAGCGGAGATCGGGATTTGGCCGAGACGGCGGCACTGGTGGCGACGCTGGACCTGGTGATTACGACCGATACGTCGATTGCACATCTGGCCGGGGCGATGGGCAAACCGGTGTGGATTCTGCTGCCTCACCTGGGCGACTGGCGGTGGCTGCAGGGGCGGGAGACGACCCCTTGGTATCCGACGGCGCGGCTGATGCGGCAGAAGACGCCGGGCGACTGGGAGGGGCTGGTGGGGCGGGTTCGCGGGGAGTTGGAGGGCTATCGACGGGAGCCGGGGATGGTGATGGTTTAGGTCGGAAAGAAGATTTGAAGAATTAGCTTGACTTTTATTACTCTATTTTATAGAGTACTCTTCATCAAGGAATGCGGGGCTAAGTGAAAGCAGCATCGAAGATCGTTCCGGGAGGGTGAGATGACGGAGAACTATGAGCGGCAAGAGTTGCACGACAGGCTGAGCCTGATCGAGAGCATGATCGCCGAGGGGCGGCGGACGACGGAGAGTTGGGGCTGGACGTTTGTGCTTTGGGGAGTGGCCTACTACGTGGCCATTGCGTGGGCTACGTGGGGAAGCGGCAAGTGGGCCTGGCCGGTGACAATGATTGCCGCAGGGATGCTTACGGGCATGCTGGCATCTCGGCAGGCGGGCAGAAGGCCAGAGACGACGATGGGCAGGGCGATCGGGGCAATCTGGATTGCGCTGGGGATTTCAATGTTTGTGCTGTTCATGGCGATGGGCTTCAGCCACAGGTTTGAGACGCATGTCTTTGTTGCGATTGTTGGGGCGATGCTGGGAATGGCGAATGCTACTTCGAGCATGGTTTTGAAATGGAAGGCTCAGTTTGCCTGTGCGGTGGTGTGGTGGGCGGCGGCGGTGGCGGCGTGTTTCGGCACGGAAGACCAGTGCACGATTGTGTTTCTGGCGGCGATTTTCTTCGCGCAGATCGTGTTTGGTATTTACGCGATGATCTGCGAAGCGCGGCGGCGGCGGTTGCACAACGCGAGTGCGGGGGCGACAAATGGGTGAGCTGCCGGAGCTGAATCCTGTGATTCACGGGAAGCTGCGCCTGGCTCTGCTGTCGCTGCTGGTGGGAGTGGAAGAGGCGGAGTTTACGTGGCTGCGGGCCAAGACCGGGTCGACAGATGGGAACCTGGGGGCGCAGTTGCTGAAGCTGGAAGAGGCGGGGTACGTGGTGGTGGAGAAGCGGTTTGTGCAGCGCAAGCCGCAGACGCTTTATCGGATGACGGAGGCCGGACGCGCGGCGCTGGGCGAGTATGTGGCGGCGCTGAAGCAGTTGCTGGGTGGGGCGATGTAAGACAGGGACTGAGGGACCAGGGACGTAGGGGCTAGTGTGGAGAGTCAGAAGCTCGTGTCATAAGGCGGACACCCGAACCGCAGGTCCTTCGACTCGTTTTGGCGCAAAAAGCGCACCAAAACTCGCTCAGGATGACAGTCGATTTTGATATGAACTTCGGAGACAGGACACTAGTTCTCAGTTCCCTGCTGGTGGGTTTGGGCTTTCATTGAGGCTGGCTCGGACGCGCTCCATGATGCCTAGATAGTAGGCAAGGTTGTGGATGGAGTTGAGGATTCCGGAGAGCGCCTCGCCGGACTGCATGAGATGGCGGAGATAGGCGCGAGTGTAGCGGCGGCAGACCATGCAACTGCAGGCGGGGTCGGGCGGGGCCTGGTCTTCTGCAAATCTTTTTGCCTTGATGTTGAGGCGGCCTTCGCTGGTGAAGAGCAGGCCGTGGCGAGCGGCACGGGTGGGCAGGACGCAATCCATCATATCGACGCCCATGCGTGCGTACTGCTCGATCTCATCGGGATAGCCGACACCCATGACGTAACGCGGCTTGTCTTTGGGGAGCAGGGGCAGG
>Ga0181535_10000820_pt1 | contig 43619 bp, 38 predicted proteins | sample PEATcosm2014_Bin_44_FD_119774 | JGI IMG/M metagenome (GOLD analysis project Ga0181535, IMG submission 119774) | Peatland microbial communities from MTU Mesocosm Facility, Houghton, MI, USA - PEATcosm2014_Bin17_30_metaG | ecosystem: Environmental > Terrestrial > Soil > Wetlands > Peat | place... | reverse complement strand
GCGCGCCAAGCTGGCCGAGCGCGAGGAGCGCGCCCGCCAGGAGGAGATCGCGCGCGCCAAGGGGGAGGCGCAGGACGTCAACTTCGGTTCCCAGATCCGCAACTACGTCGTGCACCCCTACACGATCGTCAAGGACCTGCGCACCAACTACGAGACCGGCGATGTCCAGCGCGTGCTCGACGGGGATCTCGACCCGTTCGTGCGCGCCTATCTCCTATGGGCGTCACGGGCCTAGAGCCGGCGGACGAGCGGGACCTGCGCGAGCTCGTCGCCCGCGCGCTCGCGGAGGACGTCGGCTCCGGCGACGTGACGAGCGAGGCGACGGTGCCCGCCGGCGCCCGCGCGCGCGCCTCGATCGTCCAGAAGGAGGCCGGCGTGATCTACGGCGTCGCGGTCGCGCTCGCGGCCTTCCGCGCACTCGATCCGCAGCTCGTCGTCGAGCGCAGCGGCGAGGAGGGGGCCTGGCACGAGTCCGGCAGCGTCGTGCTCGCGGTCGCCGGCAACGCGCGGGCGCTGCTCGCCGCCGAGCGCACGGCGCTGAACTTCCTCGGACGGCTGTCGGGCATCGCGACGCTCTCCGCGCGTGCGGCCGAGGCCGTCGCGGGCACCGGCACGCGGGTCCTCGACACGCGCAAGACGACGCCCGGGCTGCGCGCGCTCGAGAAGCGGGCGGTGGCGGCCGGCGGGGCAACCAACTACCGCCAGGGCCTCTTCGACGCGGTGCTGATCAAGGAGAACCACATCGCCGCCGCCGGTTCGATCACCGCCGCCGTGAGCGCCGCGCGCTCGCACGCGCCGACGCTCGCGCTCGAGGTCGAGGTGCGCGACGAGGCGGAGATCGACGAGGCGCTGGCGGCCGGCGCGCAGCGGCTGCTGCTGGACAACATGAACCTCGAGCAGCTGCGCTCCGCCGTCGCTCGCGTGGCGGGACGGGCGGCGCTCCAGGCGAGCGGCGGCGTCACGCTCGAGACGCTGCGGGCCGTCGCCGCGACCGGCGTAGACTTCGTCTCGATGGGCTCGCTGACGCACTCGGCTCCCGCGCTCGACCTGTCGCTGAGCCTGGAGCCGCTGCGATGAACGCGCTGCCGACGGCGAGCGACGCCCCGCCGGCGCTCGGCGCGCGCGAGATCGCCGAGCTGTCGGAGGAGATCCGCGCGCTCGCGCAGGCCCGCGACGCCGTCATCCTCGCCCACAACTACCAGCTCCCGGAGATCCAGGACGTCGCCGACTTCGTGGGCGACTCGCTCGCGCTCTCGCAGCAGGCGGCGCGCACGCCGGCCGCGACGATCGCCTTCTGCGGCGTCCACTTCATGGCCGAGACGGCGTCGATCCTCTCTCCCGACAAGACCGTCCTGATCCCCGACCGCGACGCTGGCTGCTCGCTGTCGGACTCGATCACCGCCACGCAGCTCGCGGACTGGAAGGCCGAGCACCCGGGCGCGATCGTCGTGATGTACGTCAACACCTCGGCGGAGGTCAAGGCGCTGACCGACTACTGCTGCACCTCCTCCAACGCCGTGGCCGTCGTCGAGCACATCTACGCGACGCACGGCGCCGGCTGCGAGATCCTGTTCGGTCCCGACATGTTTCTCGGAGCCTACGTCGAGCGCCAAGTCGGCCGGCGCATGCACGTCTGGGACGGCGAGTGTCACGTCCACGCCGGGATCCGCCCGGCCGACATCGCGGCGGCGCGCGCCCAGCACCCCGGAGCCGAGTTCCTGATCCATCCGGAGTGCGGCTGCTCGACCGCCGTGATGGAGTACGTGGCGGCCGGCGACATCGCCTCCGACGGTGTCCACATGCTCTCCACCGGCGGCATGCTCCGCTACGCGCGCGACGCCGCGCCCGGGTCGAGCGCGATCGTCGCGACCGAGATCGGGATGCTTTACCCGCTGCGCGAGGCCGCGCCCGAGGTCACCTTCATCGCCGCGAACGAGCGGGCCAGCTGCCGCTTCATGAAGATGATCACGCTGTCCAAGCTGCGTGACAGCCTGCGCGACGGCGTCCACGAGGTGCGCGTCCCAGGCCAGGTCGCCGACGCCGCGCGCACCGCGATCGAGCGCATGGTCGCGATCGGCGGCTGAGCGCCGCCGCGGCGAGTTCCCGCCGCGCGCTCGTCCGAGCGGCCGTCGTGAACGTCGTCTAGAAGTCCGCGGCCGCGTGCGGTCCGACGCAGGCGATCGCGAGCTGCTCGCTGATCCCGCGAGCCACCTCGACCACCTCCTCGAAGGTGACGCCGTCGACCGCCGCGATCACCGCGTCAGGATCGATCTGATCGTCGTGGATGATCGCCTGCTGGGCGGCATGGCGCGCGACGGCGCCGGAGTTCTCGAACGCGAGCACCAGGCGACCACCCGCGTAGGCGCGGGCGCGCTCGACCTCCTCCTCACGCGGGCCGTCGCGGCGCAGCTCGTCGACGATCTCGCGCATCCGCGCGTATGCCTCGAGGCACTTGCTCGAATCGAGCCCCGCTCCGAGCGTCAGCGCCGGCGTGTCGGCGAAGCTGTGGTCGTGCGCCCAGACCGAGTAGCACAGGCCCCGCTGCTCGCGGATCTCGTCGAACAGCCGCGATCCCATCGAGCCGCCGAGCAGCGTCGAGTAGATCCCGAGCGCGGCCCGCTGGCGGGGGTCGCCGGGATCGGTCGAGGGGCGGTAGACCATCCGCAGGTGTGACTGGTTGCTCTCGCGCGTCTCGACCAGCGTGCCGGGCACGAAGTCCGGCGCGGGCTCGTAGGGCGCGGGCGCCGGCAGGCTCGGGAAGCGGCCCCACAGCTCCTGCAGGGTCTCCTCGTCGGGCAGGTGGTCGGTGTTTCCGACCAGGAACGCGCCACCGCGCAGCGGGGACCAGCGACGCTCGCGGAAGGCGACGATGCTCTCGCGGCTGAAGCTCCGCAGATGCTCCTCCGGGCCGAGCACGGGCCGCCCGAGCGGGTGATCGCCAAACGCCGCGCGGTCGATCAGGTGTCCGGCGACCATCGCCGGCTGGTCGTTCGCGCGCGCGATCTCCTGAATCACGACGCCGCGCTCGCGGTCGAGCTCGTCGCCGTCGATGCGCGGCCGCCCGGCGATGTCGCTCAGCAGGTCCACCGCCGCCGCCGCCGCCTCGGCGCGCGCGGTGATGTGAAAGGCGACGAGGTCGTGGCTCGTGTAGGCGTTGATCGTCGCTCCCATGCGCTCCGCGGTTTCGTTGACGTCGCGGTAGGTGGGGTAGCGCTCGCCTCCCTTGAACACCAGGTGCTCGAGGAAGTGCGCGACGCCGTTCTCGGCCGGCTGCTCGGAGCGGGCGCCGGCGTCGAAGGCGACCAGCGCCGTCAGCGCGCGGGTGCCCGCGATCGAGATGCGGTGGATCGGCAGGCCGTTGGCGGCGACGGTGGTGCTGATCTCGGGCATCGCCCGCGAAGCCTACCGGCGGCGAGCCGCTGGGCCGACCGATAGGCTGACCGCGCTGACGATGAACGTGAAATCGACGATCAGGGTGCTCGGCGTGCTCGTCGTGCTCGCCGTCGGCATCTGGTGGGGCGGGCATCCCAGCGACCTTCCCGGCTTCCTGCGCAACGTCTTGGTCGCCAACCCGCACGACGCCGTGATCAGCGAGGCGCTCAGCGACATCCAGCACGACTACCTCCACCCGGTGGCACGGACCGGGCTGGTCAACGGCTCGATCGCCGGCGCCATCGCCAGCCTGGACGACCCCTACGCGGCCTATGACACGCCGTCTGAATACGACTCGTTCAACAACCCCAAGCCGGAGCGCTTCTCCGGCATCGGCATCGAGCCTTCGACGACGCCCGCCGGCCTGCTCGTCGACAACGTGCTGGCGGGAGCGCCGGCTGCGGCCGCCGGGATCCGCGCGGGCGACCTGATCACGGCGGTCGACGGCCACTCGCTCGCCGGCCTCGGCGACGCCGCCGCCACGAGCCTGATCCAGGGCCGTGCCGGAACGAGCGTCACGCTGCTCGTCAGACGCGGCGGCCGCGTGCTGACGTTCAGAATCAAGCGCGAGGAGATCACCACGCCGGCGCCGATCGTCTCCGACGTCGTCGCGACCTACCACGGCGTGCGGATCGGCGTCATCGAGCTGCCCACCTTCGACGTGCCCGGTATCCACACGCAGGTCGCCCAGGCGCTGCAGTCGCTGCGCGCCCAGCACGTCAGGGCGCTCGTGCTGGACCTGCGCGACAACGGCGGCGGGCTCGTCAGCGAGGCGCAGCTGGTCACGAGCATGTTCATCGCCCACGGCGTGATCGTGACGACGCGCGGGCGCGCGCAGCCGACCGACGTGATCGACGCGACCGGCCACCCGATCGCCCCCAACATCCCGATGGCGGTGCTCGTCAACGGCGACACCGCCTCCGCCGCGGAGATCGTCACCGGCGCGCTGCAGGACCATCATCGCGCGGTGATCGTGGGCACGCGCACCTACGGCAAGGGCGTCTTCCAGGAGCTGCGCCCGCTGTCCAACGGCGGCGCGATCGCCATCACCGTCGGGCGCTACTACCTGCCGGACGGCGAGAACCTCGGCGCCGGCGGTCTGCGCCGCGGCCCCGGCATCAAGCCCAACGTGATCGTGACCGCGGCGCCGAGCGCGAAGACCGACCCGCAGCTGAACGCGGCGCTCGCGCTGCTCGCCGCCAAGGCCCGTTGAAGCGGGGCACGCCCGCCTTCCCGGCTGTGCTCGAGCGGCGCGGGCGCTTCATCGTCGCGCGGCCGCTGTTCGCGCGCCCGTCGCCGAACCCGGGCCAGCTGACCGTGAGCCCCGGGCGCTCCGGCGCCGGACCGGGCGACCTCGTCCTCGTGTCGATCATGCCGACCGCCCGCGGCGGGCGCGCCCAGATCGTGCGTCGCCTCGGACGCCCCGACGTCGCGCGCGACGTGATCGAGGCGCTGATGATCGATCGCGGTCTCGCGCGCCGCTTCGATCCGGCCGTCGAGCGCGAGGCGCGCGAGGCCGCTGGTGGCGTGGACGCCGGACGCCGTGACCTGCGCGCGCTGACCACCTTCACGATCGATCCGCTCAGCGCGCGCGACTTCGACGACGCGATCTCGGCGGAGCGGGCGGATTCGGGCGCCGTCCGCATCTGGGTGCACATCGCCGACGTCGCGGCGCACGTGCCGCCCGGCTCGCTCGTCGACCGCGAGGCGCGCCGGCGCGCGACCAGCGTCTATGTGCCGGGTGCGGTGGAGCCGATGCTGCCGGCGGCGCTGTCCAACGAGAAGTGCTCGCTCGTGCCGGACGAGGATCGCCTGGCGGTGAGCGTGGAGCTGGAGCTGGCCGGCGCGCGCGTCGTGCGCGCCGCCTTCACGCGCTCGCTGATCCGCTCCGACGCGCGGCTCGACTATGACCGCGTCGATCGGATCTTTGGCGGGCAGGAGGCCGCGGAGGAGCCGTGGGCGCGTGCGCTCGCATTGGCGCGCGAGGCGGCCGGCGCGCTCGGGGCGGCGCGGTTGCGCCGTGGCGGCCTCGAGGTCGAGGGCAGCGAGCCGGAGTTCACCTTCGACCGCGCCGGCCAGGTCCGCTCGGTGCGGATCCCCGAGCAGACCGAGTCGCATCGGCTGATCGAGCACCTGATGATCGCCGCCAACGAAGCGGTCGCAAAGCTGCTGGCCGAGCGCGGCGAGCCGACGCTCTACCGCGTGCACGAGGAGCCCGACCCTGCGCGCGTCGAGCGGCTGGTGGCGGCGCTCGCCTCGCTCGGTGTGCCGACGCCGCCGGTCGGCGCGCAGCTCGGACCGTCGGAGGCGGGCGAGCTGGTCGGACTGATCTCGCAGGCCGTCGATCGCGAGGTGCGCGCAAGCGGCCGCGGCAGGCGGGCGTTTGGCTCGCTGATCCTGCGCTCGCTCAAGCAGGCCTATTACTCGCCGCGCAACATCGGCCATGCCGGCCTGCGCTCGCCGCGCTACTGCCACTTCACCTCGCCGATCCGCCGCTATCCCGACCTCGTCTGCCACCGGGCGCTGCTGTCGGCGATCGGCGCCGGCGAACAGGCGCCGGCGGCGAACGAGCTGGGCGAGCTCGGCCAGTGGACGTCGCTGCGCGAACGCGAAGCGGTCGACATCGAGCGTGCCGCCGACGACATCGCGCGCTGTTTTTTGCTCGAACGCGACGATCGCGGGCACACCTTCGAGGGCGAGGTCGTCGGCCTGATCGGCGCCGGCGCGTTCGTCGCCTTCGGCGACGGGTACGAAGGGCTGCTGCCGGTGCGTCGCCTGCACGGCGGCTGGTGGGAGCTCAACGAGGAGGGCACGATCCTGCGCGGTACGCGCGCCGGCGCGACGATCCGCCTGGGCGACGCGATCGAGGTGCGTGTTGCGTCAATCGAGGCGGTGCGCGGGCGTGTCGACCTGGAGCCGGCCTGAGCGCGGACGGCCCGGGCCGGTTGGTGGCGGGCCCGCCGAGTCGCTACTGTCGTGCGATGGCCAAGGCCAAGAAGAAGGTCGGCGCCGGCGACGTCGCCTCGAACCGCTACGCCGCGCATCGCTTCAACCTGCTCGAGCGCGTCGAGTGCGGCATCGTCCTGTGCGGCACCGAGGTCAAGTCGCTGCGCGGCGGCAGTGCGCAGCTGAAGGACGGCTTCGCGACGATCCGCGGCGGCGAGCTGTGGCTGCGCAACGTGCACATCCCGCCGTACGCGCCGGCGAGCCGCGAGAACCACGACCCCGAACGCGAGCGCAAGCTGCTGCTTCACCGGCGCGAGATCGATCGACTCGGGGCGCGTGCGGCGGAACGCGGCCTGACGCTCGTGCCGACGCGCATCTACTTCTCCGGCTCGCACGCGAAGGTCGAGATCGCGCTCGCGCGGGGCAAGGACGTCCACGACAAGCGTGAGACGCTGCGCCGCCGCGACTCGCAGCGTGAGATCGAGCGCGGCCTGCGCGAGGCGCGTCGCTGAGCGCCCGGGCGGGCGGGCGGCTCAGCGCTCGGTGCCGCAGGCGGATCTGCCTGCTCAGGAGATCGTGCGGTGGATGTAGGTGAAGTGCATGCCGATCGCGAGCGCGGCGATCAGCCCGAGATAGGCCGCCCCGATGATGATCCGGTTGCGCGGGGAGACCCGGTAGTAGGCGGTCTGCATCATCGTCGGCGACTTGCGCTTCTGCCAGCGGTGGTAGAGGTCGTAACCGGCGACGAGGCAGATGATCAGGAGGATCGGGTTCGGCGTGATGAACTCGAGCGTGACGAGCGCGCCGAAGCCGATGAACCACATCCAGGGCGCCATCGCCGCCATCGCGCGTCCGCCGTCCAGCGGGACCACCGGCAGCAGGTTGAAGAGGTTGAGCAGGAAGCCGATGTAGCCGAGCGCCTCGAGCAGGCCGGTGTGGGTGGCCAGTCCGACGATCGCGACGACGGCTGACGCGGCCGCGCCGAAATACGGGCCCGCCAGCCCGACGCGGGCCTCGGTCAGCGCATCGTCGCCGAGCGAGCGCGCCCAGATCACGGCACCCATGAAGGGCACGAACATCGGCGCGCTCGCCTTGATGCCGTGGCGTCGCAGCGCGAACACGTGGCCCATCTCGTGGATGAAGATCAGCACGACGAAGCCGGCCGCGAACTGCCAGCCCCACAGCAGGCTGTAGGCGGCGACGGAAACCAGCGCGCTGCCGGCGGTCGCCAGGATCTTGATCTTCGGCAGGAAGAGCAGCAGCGCCTTGAGCTTCGCGACCAGCGCGACGATCGCCGCACCCGCGGCGCTCAGCTTCTCGCGGATCCATGATCGCCGCGGCTTGCCGAACGCCTCGGTCGCCGGCGGGGCGCCGGGCTGGGGCGGGGTTATCGGCGGCGGCTCGAGTGTCCAGCCGGAAGGCGTCTCCATCGTTGCCAACAGTGTGGCAGGCGCGCCCAACGGGGCGCTAAAGACGATTTTTCCGGAGGATGCGGATTGATCTTTGCGGCGCCCTTGCATCGTGTGGGGGCCTCTCGTATGTTCTTTGAAGACGCGGATTTGAGTCGCAAAGAGCGAGGCCACCGAGGTGTGAGGCCGCGCCACCCAGATACCGACGGCCCCCCGGGGCAGGCGGAGGAGGGTTCCTCAAGCGGCTCGGTCCGCGTCGCTTTCGTTAACCGCCACGGATCTGCGCGCTACGATCTGTGCAGCAATCCCCGGGGACGACAGGCTTCGACGTGGTCGGTTCGTGGGGGTGGTCGCGAGTCGAGGTTCCGGGCGGCCTCGTTAATCACCCGGAAAACCAATACGTGCGGACTCTCACGAGTACGCCCTCGTCGCCTAGCAAACACTAGGACGATGAGGTCTCGGCCCTCGCAGCCTGCGGCGGGGATCACCGGGATCAGATAGCAGGCTCACCCGGCGCGGTCCGCCTGCGCCAAGCCGGGGAAAGATCAGCAGGCTGGTCCCCCGCAACCCCGCCGGCGAGGCGAGCGGAGGACGAGACCAGAGCGCCGGCTACGCTCGTAGACGCCACCTTCACGCGATCGCGGACGTGGGTTCGATTCCCACCGTCTCCACTGATAGCCGACGGCAGTCCGCGATGGTCGGTCGCGGCTGCGGGTGGTCCGCGGACGGCTGCGGGCAACGTCGAGCGACTCCAGATCGATCCGATCCGTTGTCTCCCGGCGGCACGCCTCGTCGCGTCCGCTCGTCGAGCGGTCAATGTCCCCGACCCGACAGGGCGAGCACTGGCCTGCTCGAGCTCGCGAAGCCGGGCGGCGAGTGAGGTGCGCCGCGGACCCAATCCTGGACACCCGGCGAGAAGTTCCTCTCGCTAGCGGGCAAGGATGTCGATGGATGGTGGGCGGCTCAACGCTGCTTTCACGACCCTGGGAGTTCCTCCAGTCCGACATGCGCGTTTCCCGCCACGCCTGGTGGCTGTATCTGGCGCTCATCGCACCCCTGACGGTCGGCTATCTCGCCGGCCTACTAAACAACGGCCCGGTCTACAACGCGATCGGCTTCAGCGCCGTCATCGCCATGGTCGTCGGCGTCCGCTCGCACCGGCCCGCCGCACGTTGGGCGTGGTATGTGCTTGCGTTCGGCCAGGTTCTGTTCGTCGGGGGCGACGTGCTCGCCTACAACTACACGGCGATCTTCGGCGGAGCCCTGCCCAATGTCTCGATTGCAGACGTCTTCTACCTCGCCTGCTACCCGGTCATCGCTGCCGGGTTGCTGCTTCTGATCAGGAGTCGTAGCCCTGGTCGCGACTGGGCGAGCCTGATCGACTCGGTGATCGTCACGATCGGCCTAGGGCTCCTCTCATGGATCGTCCTGATCGCGCCCTTGGCGCACAACGCAACACTCCCTCTGGGAACGAAGCTGGTTTCGATCGCCTACCCACTCGCGGACATCCTGGTGCTCGGGGTGGCGGTACGGCTGGCTGTTGGCGCGGGGCGCCGCAGTCCGGCCTACTACATGATCGTCGCCGCGCTCGTCGTCGTCCTCGCAGCGGATTCGGCCTACGGCTGGAGCCTGCTCCACAGTGTCTACAACCTCGCCACGCCTCTCGACGCAGGCTGGATCGCGGCTCACCTGCTGTTCGGAGCCGCGGCCCTTCATCCCTCGATGACAACCGTCTCGAACCCGGCTGAGCCCAAGCTCAGGCTGACGCCGGCGCGGTTCGGCGCGATCGCTGCGGCGGCGTTGATTGCTCCGGTGATCATCGTGGTCAACGCCTCAGCCCGTGGCGGCTCCGACGAGATCGTCGCCGGCTGCGCGGCGATTGTGCTGTTCGCGCTGGTCGTCGTGAGAATGGCCGGGCTGGCAAGCGAGCAGGCAGCGGCGGCGGAGCGCGAGCGAACGATGCGCCGGGCGGCCGACGCCTTCGTCACCGCCACCAGCCCGGCGGAGATCGTTCACGCCGCGCAGGATGCCGCGGCGATGCTCGCCGGCCCCGCCGCTCGCCCGATCGTCCTCCAGGTCGAGGATCGCGGCGCTGCGAGATGGCTGGTCGGACAGGACCGCGGACACGGTGGCGAGGAGCTCCAGTTCCCACTCGCGTCGCTCCCTGACGAGGTCGTCGATCAGCTCGAGCGGCGCCTCCCGGTCGATCTGGCAAACCAGGACGCCAGAATGCGCGTGTCGGGGTTCGGCGCGGCTCCCGTATTCGCGGTGCCGATTGTGGCTCAGGGACGGCTCTCGGGCGCCGTCGTCCTGTTGGACGCCACGGCCGCGTCGAATCCAACGCGCAACACGCTCGGGTCGCTCGCATCGCAGGTCGGCCTCGCGCTTGAGAGCGCTGCACTGACCGAGAGCGTGCTGCGCACGCAGGGTGAAGCACGTCTGAGCGCCCTGGTCCAGCACTCGACCGACGTGATCCTCGTGATCGCGCGGGACACGACCGTCGAGTACGCGAGCCCTTCACTTGATCAGATACTCGGGTACCAGGCCGAGGACTTCGTCGGGCAGCGACTAATGGGGCGTGTCGCGGAAGAGGACCAAGCGCGCCTTGAGCCGGCGCTGGCGGCGCTCTCGCCGGATACGTCTCAGGCTTTCGAGTTTCGCGTCTGGCACCGCGACGGCCGGTTGCTGCACACGGAATGGTTCATCACCAACCTGCTGAACCAGGCCGCCGTCGGCGGGATCGTCGTCAACCTGCGCGACATCACCGAGCGCAAGCAATTCGAGGCGCAGCTCACCTATCAGGCGTTCCACGATCCGGTCACAGACCTCGCGAACCGGGCACTGTTCCGCGATCGAGTGGAGCACGCGCTGAGCCGCCGACGCGACGCCCGCGGGACGCTCGCCGTGCTCTTCCTGGATCTCGACGACTTCAAGGCAGTCAATGACACTTTCGGCCACGCCGCCGGTGACCGGTTGCTGCAGACCGTCTCATCGCGCCTGCGCTCGGCGCTCCGCGCGGGCGACACCGTTGCCCGGCTGGGCGGCGACGAGTTCGCGATTCTGCTCGAGGACGTCCAGCACAAGACCGGTGTCTCGGACGTTGTCGAAGGCCTGCTCGAGGTGATCAGCGCCCCGCTTTTGCTCGACGATCGCGAGGTCTCGGTTCAGTGCAGCATCGGAATCGCCGTCGCGCGCTCGACGAGCGACACCGGGGCAGCCACCGGCGTCGACGAGATGCTTCGCAACGCCGACATCGCGATGTACCAGGCGAAGGCCGCTGGTGGCAACGGCTACCGCCATTTCAAGGCCGAGATGCAGGAGGCCGTGGTCGAGCAGCTAGCACTCCGCGCGGACCTTAAGGCCGCCATAGCGGCTGAAGAGTTGACTCTGGCGTACCAGCCGATCTTCGAGCTGAAGACGGACAAGATTCGTGGGTACGAGGCGCTGCTGCGCTGGGACCACCCGGTGCGGGGCAGTGTCTCGCCGGCGACGTTCATTCCCGTCGCCGAGGATTCCGGCCTGATCATCCCACTCGGCCGCTGGGTGCTCCAGCACGCATGTGAAGACGCAGTCAGCTTCCAACAGACCGATCCGCACGATCGCCATCGCGCGGTCTCGGTCAACATTTCGGCGAGGCAACTGCACCGCGTGGAACTCGTCGAAGAGGTCCGTGATGCGCTGCGGTCAAGCGGCCTCGATCCCGGCTGCCTCGTACTCGAGATCACCGAAAGCCTGCTGATCGACGACGTCGAGCTCGCCATCGAGCGGCTGACGGCGCTGCGTGAGCTCGGCGTCCGGCTCGCCGTCGACGACTTCGGCACCGGGTACTCCTCGTTGAATTACATCCGCCGCCTGCCGATCGACATCCTCAAGATCGACAAGCAGTTCATCGACAGCGTCGACGCCGATGACAAGGACGGCAAACTCACGGCGGCGATCATCGGCCTGGCACGCGTGCTCGACCTCCGCTGCGTTGCCGAGGGCGTCGAGACTCCCGGGCAGCACAGGCGCCTCAAAGAGCTCCGATGTGACTACGCCCAGGGCTTCCTGCTCGCTCGACCAATGAGCTCCGACGCGCTGCGTGCGCTTCTCGGCGCGACCCTGCCGTCGCTTGTCGGGGCATGAGCAACGGTCTCGTGTCCAGTGCGTCACCGCGGATACGATGCGCCGGCTACGCTCGTAGACGCCACCTCCACGCGATCGCGGACGTGGGTTCGATTCCCACCGTCTCCACTGATACGGCCCGGCGCGAAGAAGCGAGACCAGAGCGCCCGCGAGCTCGTCGGGCGCACGCGGCGGCAGCGCATTCGCGGCGGTCGTCAGGGTGCTCCCCCCGGCGCGGTAGCGTGAAAACTACGTAGCGCTCGTGTGGCGTCGCGCGGTTGGTATCGGCGCGGCGGTGCTCGATTCTCATGAGGTACGGAGCGCATCGGCCGTGGGCCGGCACGCGCCAGCCAAGCCGTTTCCCGAGGAGGAGTGTGGACGATGCGTCGTAAGGCGTTTGACATATTGGCCAGCGGTGTTGGTCTGGTCGTTGTGGTGGTCTTGATCGTCGCCGGGGCACTGATGCTCTGGGCCAACAGCTACGTGGACTCCAACGTCCACAACCAGTTGGCTGAGCAGCAGATCTTCTTTCCGCCGAAGGCGGCGTTCGCACACCCGGTGCCCGGCACGGAGATCACGGCCGCGATGATTCCGTCCGTTTCGCAGTATGCGGGCCAGGAGTTGCTGACCGGTGCTCAGGCCGAGGCTTGGGCGGATCACTTCATCGCGATTCACCTCTCGGAGATGCCATACCACGGCGTGTACGCGGCGATCAGTACCGCGGCACGCGCGAACCCGAAGGACACGGCACTCGCAGCGCTTGAGCAGACGTCCTTCCAGGGGACGACGCTTCGCGGACTGCTGCTCGAGGCCTACGGGTTCTCGGAGATGGGTGTCGTGGCCCTATGGGGAGCGATCGCCGCTTTCATCCTCGCGTTCGTCATGTTGATTCTCGTCGGCTTGGGCTTCCGGCACGCTCGCCGGACTCCGCCCGACGCGGAACTCCTCGCGCCAAAGATCAGCTGACCCCGATTGCACTTCGCTTGTCCACGGGCCGTCGCCAGCCGGCGACGGCCCGCAGACCGCTCGCGACGCGCCTCGGTCAGACGTGGATCACCGCGACGGAGGAGAACGCGGTGAAGTCGGGGTCCTGGGTCACGACCGGCACTCCGTGCCGGAGCGCTGTCGCGGCGATCCACGTGTCGTGTCTGCGGAGCTTGCGTCCGGAACGGAGCTCGGCGTCTGCGATGCGGGCGAAGCATGACGCGGTCTGCTCGTCGATCGGAAGAAGGGAGTATTCGCTGAGGACGCCTGCCAGCGTTGCGAGCCGGGCGCTTCGGATCGCGGCGTCGTTGGCTCGGAGCACGCCGAGTTCGAGCTCGGCGGCGGTGACCACGGACACGGCGCAAATGACGCCTGGCACGTTGTGATCTAACCTTCGCTGATCCGAGTGAGAGAGGGGCCGTGATGTTCCGCCATGTGATCGTGGGAGTCGACGGGGGGCCGACCGGCCGAGACGCCATCGCCGTCGCCAAGCTGCTCGTAGCGCCGGACTCGCGTGTCGTCCTTGCCCATGTTTACGAGCTCACCCCCCAGCGCGGCGCGAGCGGCGCCTATGGCGTCGCCGAGAACGAGGACTCGAGGCGGCTGCTCGAGCAGGAGCGCGAGGCCACCGGCGTCGCGGCCGAGCTGACGAGCCTGACCGCCTCCTCCGTCGGGCGCGGACTGCACTATCTCGCCGAGACGACCGACGCCGACCTGCTGACCGTCGGCTCGAGCGCGCGCAGCTTCGCCGGGCGCGTGCTCGTTGGCGACGTCACGCGCGCATCGCTGATCGGCGCCCCGTGCGCCGTCGCCGTCGCGCCGCTTGAGTACGCGGAGGAGGACGGCGCGATCGCGCAGATCGGAGTGGGCTACGACGGCTCGCCGGAGAGCGAGGCGGCGCTCGCCTTCGCACGCGAACTGGCCGCCCATCACGGTGCGAGTGTCAGCGCGCTGACGGTCGTCGAGCCCTCGCCCTACGCGGGGCTGCTGCGCGGCGGCGCTCGGCGCGAGGCCTACGAGACACGCCTGCAGGAGGCGAAGGATGACCTCGCCAAGCTCGAGGGCGTCAAGGGCGAGGTCGCGCTCGGCCTCGCCGGCGAGGAGCTCGCGACCTTCGGCGCCGGCGTGGATCTGCTGATCGTCGGCTCGCGCGGCTACGGGCCGCTTCGCCGGCTGATGCTGGGAAGCACCGCTGCTCACCTGGCGAGCAACGCGCGCTGCCCGCTGCTGGTCCTGCCGCGGCTCGCCGAGTGACGTCGCCCGTACGGAGCACACACGCCGCGGCAGCGGCGTCCGCCGCATCCGCTCCCGCCCGACCCGTGCGGCGACCGCCGCCCGGCGATCCGCGCCTCGCGAGGCGTTTCCTGCTCCCGATGTTGAACTGGTGGTTCAACCTGCGGGACAAGGAAGGCGCCGGGACCCAGTAGCTGCGCGCGGGCGCGCCGGGCCGTCGGCCCCGGCGCGCCACGTCGGCGTCCGCAGCTCGCGGGCTGGAACGCCGGCGCCGCCGCGCCTCAGTAGTTCGCCGCGTGCGCCCTGCGGGCGTCAGCCGATGAAATGCTCCCGGCGTCCGGGACGATCGGTTGCAATGTCGCGAACATCGCAATGGACGCCGACGCGCGCGTGGCGCCGTGGCCCGCGTGGGATACGCGCGACCGCTCTCCCCGTTGGGGCGGCGCCCAGGTCGTGAGCGCCAACCTGAGGCGGCGCCTGTTCGCGGAGTTCCTCGGCTCGGCCTTCCTCGGTGCGCTGGTGATCGGCTCGGGTATCGCCGCGGCGAAGCTCTCGCCCGGCAACGTTGGACTCGAGCTGTTCGAGTGCGCCGCCGTGGTCGGCGCCGGGCTGTACACGATCATCCTGATGATCGGCCCGGTCTCCGGCGGCCACGTCAATCCGGTTGTCTCACTGGTCGATGCGAGCTTTGGTGGTCTGCGCTGGCGCGACGCGTTCGCCTACATCCCGGCACAGGTCTGCGGCTGTGTCGCCGGCGCGATCGTCGCGAACGCGATGTTCGCGAGGAGTGCCGTCAGCATCGCCACGACCCACCGCGCCTCGGGCGCGCATCTGCTCGCCGAGGTGGTGGCGACGCTCGGCCTGCTGCTCGTGATCTTCTCGCTGGCCCGGACCCGGCGCGCGGCGTCGGCGCCCGCCGCGGTTGGCGCGTACATCGCTGCCGCCTGCTTCTTCACCAGCTCGAGCGTCTGCGCCAACCCGGCGCTCGCCGTCGGGCGGATCTTCTCGAACAGCTTCGCCGGCTTCGCCCCGTCCTCCGTCGCGGCCTTCGTGGCGGCCGAACTCGTCGGCGGGCTGGTGGCGATCGCCGTCGTGCGGATCCTCTACCCCGGCGTCACGGCGCAGGATGCCGCGCGCGTGCTGATGCCGCACGCCGGCGCAGCACGCTCGGGACCCGACGGCGGCGGGGCGGCGGTCGCAGCCGCGAAGGCGAGCGTTGACGGTGCAACCAGATCCGAGGTGGGGGTCGCGCGGGCGCGCAGGAGGCCGCTGCGCCTGCGGCGGCGTGTGCGCAGCTGAGCGGTAGGCTGCGCGGCATGGATCCCCGGCTGCTCGACGAGCTGATCGACTGGCTGACGATCCCCTCCGTCTCCACCGGTGGGGGCGATCCTCAGGCGATCGAGCGTGCGGCCGGATGGGTCCTGGAGCGCGTGCACGGCGCCGGGGGAGAGGGCGAGCTCGTGCGAATCGGCGACGGCAACCCGCTCGCGGTGGGCGAGCTTCGAGCCGCCGGCGCCGGCGCGCCGACGGTGTTGATCTACGGCCACTATGACGTGCAGGGTCCGGGCCCCGACGAGCTGTGGTCCTCGCCGCCGTTCGCGCCGGAGATTCGCGACGGGCGCCTCTACGGGCGCGGGGCCGCCGACGACAAGGGCAACTTCCTGCCGCTGCTGCACGTCGCCTGCGCGATGGCGGCGGCGGGCGAGCTGCCGGTCAACGTGCGGGTGCTCGTCGAGGGGGAGGAGGAGGTCGCGGGCGACGCCGTCGGCGCGTGGATTCGCGAGGACGCCCGCGGCGCCGACGCCGCGATCGTCTTCGACAGCGGCTCGCCGGACCCGGCCACGCCGGCCATCACCGTCGGGCTGAGGGGGATGGTGATGCTCAGGCTCGTGGTCACCACCGCTGAGCGAAACCTGCACTCCGGCATCTACGGCGGCAGCGTGCTGAACGCGCTGCACGTGCTGCACCGCGTGCTCGCGGAGGTGCTGCCCGGTCCGGACGGGCGCGTACGGGAGGAGCTCCGCGCGGGCATCCTCGCGCCCTCACCGGCGGAGCTCGAGTCCTGGAAGCGGCTGCCGCCGGGGGCGGAGGCGCTCGCGCTCGCCGGCGGGCGCCCGGTGCACCGCGGCGCGGGCGCCGAGTACTACGAGCGCAACGGCGCCGACGCCGCGCTCGACGTCAACCGGATCACCGGCGGCGAGCCCCGGACGGTGGTGCCGGCCCGCGCCGAGGCGACGGTGTCGCTGCGGCTCGCCCCGGGGCAGGATCCCGAAGACATGCGCGACACGCTGACCGGCCTTCTGCGCAGCGCGCTGCCCGAGGGCGCCGAGCTCGAGCTGAGCGCCCAACTCGCGATGCCGGCGCTGTTCGACCCCGAACAGCCCGCGCTGCGTCTTGCCGCTGACGCCCTGCGGCGCGCCTGCGGCGCGGAGCCGGCGTTCCTGCGCAGCGGCGGCAGCATCCCGGTCGTCGCCGAGATGGCGGCGCGCGGATACCCGGTGATCGTTGGTGGCTTCGGCGTGCCGGGGGACGCCGTGCACGCTGCGAACGAGTCCTTCACGCTGCGCAGCCTGGGGTGGGGCGAGGCGTCGGCGCGCGAGCTCTACCTGGCGCTCGCGGAGCTGCCGGCGCGCCACCAAGCCTGAGCACGCCGCGCCACGACGATCGCGAGCGCACGCAGAGGCCTCGACGCGGCGCGGGCGCTCGGCTACGCTGCCGGCATGTGTCGAAACATTCGCACCCTCTACAACTTCGAGCCCTCGGCGACCAGCGATGAGGTTCGCGCGGCGGCGCTGCAGTACGTCCGCAAGGTGAGCGGCTTCGCGAAGCCCTCGCAGGCGAATGCGGCGGCGTTCGAGCGCGCGGTCGACGCGGTGGCGCACGCCTCGCAGCATCTGCTGGACGAGCTGGTCACCACGGCGCCGGCCAGGGACCGCGAGGTCGAGGCCGCCCGGGCGCGTGCCCGCGCGGCCCAGCGTTTCGCGGCCTAGCGACAGATCAGGCGGTGGGAGAGCCCGCCGGCGGGGGAGCGCCGAGCGGGACGGTCGCGATCGCGCCGCAGCCGGCGCAGGTCCAGGCGACCGAGCGGGGATCGAGCTTCATCACGACCGGGCAACCCCAGGCGTGCGGCGGGCAGCCGCCCGCGGCAGGGTTTCGTTCGCGCCCCATCAGAGGGGGCGCGGTGCGGTTGGCGGTTGGGTCCTCGAGGCCGTTGGCGTTCATCTGAGCAATACCGCGATCTGTTCGCCGCGAATGATCGCGAATTATTGTTGCAAGTGCAACGATCGCAGGCGTCGCCGCCACGCAGCTCAGGCGAGCTGGTGTGTCAGACATAGGCGCTGGAGCTGGCTCATCGCCTCGTCGGGCTCGATCGGCAGCCGCGCGAGGGCCGCGACGGCCGCCTGGACGTCCGCGAGCGTGGCGTCACGCGCCTCCACGGCGAACCGGGCCACCCAGCGCAGCGCAGCCCGCTCATAACGGTCGGGATCGCGGTCGCGGATCAGCAGGCAGACGCGCAGCGCGTCGTCCAGGCGGATCGTCGGCAGCTCGCCGGCGGCGGCGCGCACGAGCTCGAGGTTCCCGCGCTGCAGTGCCCGGCGAAACCGCCCGTACGCTGACCCCTGGCTCGTCATACGAACGTATGTTCGCACGAAGGTCAAGCGATCGCGGCCCCCGGCCGCGCCATAAAGAAAACGGTCGCTCAGGCTTCGCGAAGCGCGCGCAGCGACTGCCGCAGCGACCGGCTCGTGGCCAGCACCGCCGAGGGCTCGTAGCCGCAGTGCGCCATGCAGTTGTCGCAGCGCTCGTCCTTGCCGCGGCCGTAGAGCTCCCAGTCGGTCTCCTCCACGAGCTCGCGGTAGGTCTTCACGTAGCCGTCGCTCATCAAATAGCAGGGCCGCTGCCAGCCGAGCAGCGAGTAGCTCGGGATCGCCCAGGCCGTGCAGTCGAAGTCGGCCTTGCCCTCGAGGAAATCCAGGAACAGCGGGCTGTGGTTGAGCCGCCAGCGCCGCCGGCGGCCGTCCGAGAAGGCCTCGCGGAACAGCGTCCGCGTCTGCTCGACGCCGAGGAAGTGATCCTGGTCGGGCGCCTTCTCGTAGGCGTAGGCGGGGGAGATCATCATCGCGTCGACCTTCAGCTCGTCGTTGAGGAAGTCGAGCACGCGGCGGATCGTGTCCGGCGAGTCGTTGCTGAAGAAGGTCGTGTTGGTCGTGACGCGAAAGCCGCGGCGCTTGGCCTCGGCGATCGCGGCGACGGCCTTGTCGAACACGCCGTCGCGGCAGACCGACTCGTCGTGGCGCTCGCGCAGGCCGTCGATGTGCACCGCCCAGGCGAAGTACTGGGACGGCTTGAAGAGGTCCATCTTCTTCTCCATCAGCAGTGCGTTGGTGCACAGGAAGACGTACTTGCGCCGGGCGATCAGCTCGGCGGCGATGAGGTGGATGTCGGGGTGGATCAGCGGCTCACCGCCGGCGATCGAGACCATCGGCGCGCCGCTCTCCTCGATCGCGGCGATCGCGTCCTCCACCGGCATGCGCCGGCGCAGGAGCTCGTCGGGCTGCTGGATCTTGCCGCAGCCGGCGCACGCGAGGTTGCACTGATAGAGCGGCTCGAGCTCCACCAGCAGCGGGAAGCGCCGGCGGCGCGCCAGGCGCTGGCGCATGATGTAGGTGCCGATGCGCAGGCTCTGACGGGCGGGGACGGGCATCGCTCAGCTCCCTCGCTCGGCGCTCTGCGCGGCCGGCTGGGCGCGCACCTGGGGTGGCAGGTTGAAGTGGGTCTCCTCGGTCGCGACCGTGTGCTCGCGGATCGTCACGGCGCCGAGGCCCCCGAGCGCGCTGACGACCTCCTGGACCAGCGATTCCGGCGCCGAGGCGCCGGCGGTCACGCCGAGCCGGGTGATCCCGACCAGCAGCTCGGGCGCGATGTCCTGCGCGCGCTCGACGAGCCGGGCCCGTGCGCCCGCGCGCTCCGCCACCTCGACCAGGCGCCGCGAGTTCGACGAGTTGTGCGAGCCGACGACGAGGATCAGCTCGCAGTCGCGCGCGATCGCGCGCACCGCGTCCTGGCGGTTCTGGGTCGCGTAGCAGATGTCCTCGGAGGCGGGGACGACGAGTGCGGGGAAGCGCTCGCGCAGCGCGTCGACGATCAAAGCGGTCTCGTCCACGGCGAGCGTTGTCTGGGTGAGCACCGCGACACGCTCGGAGTCTTGCAGGTCGATGGCGCGGGCCTCGTCGATGGTCGCGATCACGCGCGTGTGCCCCGGCGCCTCGCCGACCGTCCCCTCGACCTCCTCGTGGTCCTCGTGGCCCACCAGCACGATCCTGTAATCGCCGGCGGCGAAGCGTCGCGCCTCGGCGTGAACCTTGGCGACCAGCGGGCAGGTTGCGTCGATCACGTCGAGTTGCCGCTCGAGCGCCTCGCGCCGCACCACCGGCGAAACGCCGTGGGCGGAGAAGATCACGGTCGCGCCGGGCGGCACCTCGTCCACGTCGTCGACGAACACCGCGCCGCGGCGCTCGAGCTCGCCGACCACGTGGGCGTTGTGGACGATCTGCTTGCGCACGTAGACCGGTGCGCCGCGCTGCGCGAGCGCCCGCTCGACGATCTCGACGGCGCGCGTCACGCCGGCGCACGAGGCGCGCGGCGCGGCGAGCACGACCTCGCGGCGGTCCAGCGCCTGCGCCCAGGTCTCGAGCAGCGAGCTCGCCTCGCGCAGCGCACGAAAGGCGCGCCGCGCGGCGATCGCCGCGCGCGCCGGACGGCGAAACTCGTAGTGCGGCGTATCCATCACGACGCGCAGGGTCGTCAGCGGTTGCGCGCCCGCGCGCTCGGCCAGCCAGGCCGACTCCATGTCGACGGCCAGGGCGCCGGCCGCCGCCAGCCGGCGCCGTTCCTCGCCGTGCACGAGCCCGCTGCTCGAGACGATCGGCCCGATGTGCACACGCAGTCCGCCGCGGCGCAGGACGCCCGCGAGGATCGTGGGATCCGGGCAGGCGAGCGTCCGGGCGTCTGTCCGCAGCTCGCTGGCGAGCACGATGTCGCCCGGCTGCAGGCGCGAGTCGAGCGCGCCGCAGACGCCGGCGATCAGCGCCGAGCGCGTTTCGGGCTGATGCGTCATGTGCGCGGCGGCGCGCGCACGCCGCGGCCCCATGCCGATCTTCTCGACGCGGCTCCACGGGGCGCCGGCGCGGATCGCGCGGGCCTCGATCGCCATCGGTGCGAACACGAGCAGGTCCGTGCCCGCGCGCTCGGCGCCGTGACCGCCCGCGTTTGCGCGCCGCTTCATGCGCAACGTGCCAGCGCCATGATCGGGAACACGAGCCGGTAGAGGTGATAGTTGATGTAGAAGTGGCCGGGGAAGCCGGTACCGGTGTACTGCGGCTCATCCCAGCCGCCGTCGTCGCGCTGCGAGGCGACGAGGAAGCGGATGCCGCGACGCACGGCGAGCGAGCGCTCGCCGGCGGCGTGGAGCGCCAGCAGCGCCCAGGCCGTTTGCGACGCGGTGCTGGTGCCGCGCCCGATCGCCGCCGGGTCGACGTAGGAGCGCGCGTCCTCGCCCCAGCCGCCGTCGGGGTTCTGGTGCTTCTCGAGCCAGCGGACGGCGCGGCGGATACGCTCGTCGCCGGTCGGCACGCCGGCGGCCACGAGCGCCGGGATCGCTGCGCCGGTGCCGTAGACGTGGTTGACGCCCCAGCGGCCGAACCAGGATCCCTCCGGCTCCTGCTCGGCGCTCAGCCAGATCAGGCCGCGGCGCGCGGCATCGGTGTGCGAGCGCCCCAGCGCGGCGAGCATCTCCAGCACGTGCGCGCTGACGTCGGCGCTCGGCGGATCGATCACCTCGCCGAAGTCGCAGAACGGCAGCTCGCGGAGCATCCGCTTGGTGTTCGCGGCGTCGAATGCGCCCCAGCCGCCGCCCGCGTCCTGCATCCCCTCGATCCACTCGACCGCGTGTGCGATCGCCTGCTTGACGCGCGTGCCGTCGGGGTGGGCGACGCGCACCAGGGCCAGCACGACCTCGGCCGTGTCGTCCACGTCCGGGTAGTAGTCGTTGTCGAATTCGAACGCCCAGCCGCCCGGCTTGAGCGCGGGACGACGCACCGCCCAGTCGCCGGTGCGCAGGACCTGCTCGTCCATCAGCCAGTCGGCGGCGCGCACGAGCGCGGGGTCGTCCGGCGGCGTGCCGGCGTCGGCGAGGGCGACGATCGCGAGCGCCGTGTCCCAGACCGGTGACTGGCAGGCCTCCAGGCGACGACTGTCCTGCTCCTCCACGGTGAAGCGCTCGAGGCCGTCCAGCCCGGCCCTGATCAGCGGGTGCTCGATCGGGTAGCCGCGCAGGTGCAGCGCGATCAGCGAGTAGACCCAGGGCGGCTGGATGCCGCCCCACGACCCGTCCGCCTCCTGGCGGCGGACGATCCAGCGCTCGGCGGCGGCGAGACCGGCTTCGCGCAGCGGCCGCACGGCGCGGCGTCCGTAGAGCGCCAGCGCGCGATCGGCGAGCGCGAGCGCGCGCGCCGTCCTGGAGTGGCCGCGCGAACGCGTCCACGGGCGCGGACCACGCAGCTCGTCGAGGCGGAAGGGCAGCGGGCGGGTCGGCCGCACGGCCAGCACGATCGAGAGCGCCACCACCGTCTGGCGTGCCCAGCAGGCGAAGTCGTAGATGCTCACGGGCGCCCACGACGGCAGCAGCATCAGCTCGGGCGGCAGCTCCGGCACGTGATTCCACGGCCATGCTCCGAACAGCGCCAGCCAGATGTGCGTGAACACGCGCGCGCGCTCGATGCCGCCGGCGCCGCGCGCGAACGCCGCCGCCGAGCGCATGTGCGCGGCGTCGGGGTCGTCGCCGGCCAGGCGCAGCGCGACGTAGGCCTCGATCGTCGTCGATAGGTCGCCCGGTCCTCCGTAGAAGTTGGCCCAGGAGCCGTCGTCGCGCTGCTGCGAGCGGATCCAGCGCGCGGAGCGCTCGGTCGCGGCGGCCTCGCGAATGCCGAGGAACTCGCGCAGCAGGATGTCCTCGGCGTCCATCGTCACGTTCGTCTCCAGCTCACCCTTCCACCAGCCGCCGCCGTCCTGCAGGGAGAGGAGGTGTTCGCGGGCGCGCCCGAGTGCCGCCAGCGCGTCGGCTGCCGGCGCGACGGAGCCGTCGCGCAGCACAACACCGCCGCCGACCGTCGCGGCCTCCCTATCCCCGATCATCAGGCACATATAGCGTTTTGCACGGGAGAACGCAATGGCCGCGGCGGTGCGAGCTTGTGCTTGCACGGCGTCGCCGCGTCCAAGCAGCGCCGAAACCGGGGCCTGAACCCGCGCCCGTCTGGGCGCGGCGGGCAGCCCCACAGACTTGACACGGCCAAGCTTAGATTTTATACTCACCTCAGAGCAGAAAACCAAAACCGAGGTGACAGACATGACGCTTGTCAGATGGGAGCCGGTTCGTGAGCTGAACACGCTCCAGCACGAGATCAACCGCCTGTTCGGCGGCTTCTTCGAGCAGCCGGTCGCGGCGCCCGCCAACGGCGGCACGCGGCGGCAGTGGATCCCGGCGATGGACCTGGTCGAGTCCGGCGGGGAGTACGTCCTGCGCGCCGACCTGCCGGGCCTGCGCAGCGAGGATGTGAAGATCGAGCTCGAGGAGAACGTGCTCACGATCTCCGGCGAGCGCAGGACCGAGCAGGAGCAGCGCAGCGAGGGCTACTACCGCTTCGAACGGGCGTCGGGCGCCTTCGCCAGGTCGCTGACGCTGCCGCAGGGCGTCGACGCCGACGCCATCGAGGCGAGCTTCGCCGACGGCGTGCTCGAGGTCCGCATTCCCGCGCCCGTGCAGCCCAAGCCGCGTCGCGTGAGCATCGCGACCTCCCCGGGCGCCACTCCGGCGACCGTGGAGGGCACCGAGGCGGCCGAGGCGACGACGCCGAACGGCTCGCCCGAGCCGATCGCCGCCTGAGGCCGGGGGCTCCGGCCACACCGGCGCGAAAACCCGATCGCGCCGCATCCGCTCACCGCTCGCGCCCCGCCACCGGGGCGCGAGCGCGTCCCGGTGCGGCCCGCGCAGATTGTGCCCGGGCCGCATGCGCGCGCTGCGTGCGTGCGCGCGTGGACGGCACTCGCCGCGTGCGCGGCCGCGCCCCAGCCCCGCCAAAGGGTCGCGAGGGCGCTCATCGTGTGCTACCGTCGCGCCCCATGCGCTGGCTTGCCGTCCTTGTTGCCGCGGCGGGGCTTGGGATTCCGGCGGTTGCGAGCGCCGCGGACACCGCCGGCGCGGCCTCGCCTGGTGCGCCGGCGCACGCCGCGGCGCTCACGCGCCTGACGCTCACCGCGACGAACGTCAACGGCTCGGTCGGCGCGATCGTCAGCGACGCGACGTGGGGCGTGAAGGGCGTCGTCCCGGCCTACGTTCCCCGCGAGCGGGTGACGCTCCAAGTCTTCCGCAACGGCACGCTGATCAGCAGCCGCACGGTGGCGGTTCACCGCGATGGCAGTCACGGCGTCTACAGCGCCACGCTGCGGGTCGGCGGCATCGGGCGGCTGACGGTGCGGGCCATCCGCCGCGCCACGACGGCGGCGCAGGGACGGCTCATCTCGAGAGCCTTCTCGATCTGGCTGGTGGCGCCCGACGTGCGCCCCGGCGAGGTCAGCTACGCCGTGCGCATCCTCCAGCACCAGCTCAGCGCGCGCCACTACGTGGTCGGCGCGCCCGGTGTCTATGACGCGCAGACGCAGCAGGCGGTGCTGGCGTTTCGCAAGCTGGCCGGCCTCGTCCGCAACGACGTGGCCAACCCCGCCGTGTTCGCCGCGCTCGCCGCCGGCGAGGGTGTCTTCACCGTCCGCTACCCCTCGCAGGGCCGCCACGTCGAGGCCGACCTGACGCATCAGGTGCTCGCTCTGATCGGCGAGGGCGGCGTCGTGCAGCGGATCTACCAGATCAGTTCCGGCAAGCCCTCGACGCCGACCCAGCTGGGCATGTACAGCGTCTACTGGAAGGAGTGGGGCACCAACAACGACGGCATGGTCGACTCGAACTTCTTCAACGGCGGCGACGCGATCCACGGTTACGCCGAGGTTCCGCCGTACGCCGCGAGCCACGGCTGCCTGCGAGTGTGGATCCCCGACGCGGCCTCGATCTACGCCTGGGTGCAGGTGGGCACGCCGGTCGACGTCTACTACCGCGGGATGCCTATTTAGGGGCTCCTTTCGTCGCCGGCTTTGGCGTGCGCGTGGCGCGCCGGCGGCCGGTGGCGCGGGCGCGCTTGTCGTGCGCGACCGCGACGGCGTCGCGGACTCGCTACGCTGCTGGTCCGGCGGATCGCCTACTCGGCCAGGGCGTCTAGAGCGCTCGACCGGGCAACGCACCGGTTTGCGCCGGTGGCCCGTCCCGGTGGTCGGGAGTGTCACGCCAACCCAGGCAAGACACAAAGTCCTGGGACGTAGTAGTTAAGCGGTGATCCATGACCGGGCGGATCCGGGCGAGCCTCGTGCTCGCCCGGCCGCATTTTCCGGGGCGCTTCAGCGCGACGCGAGCTCCGCCGGGGCCGGCGCCGGCGTCGCGCCCGGGTGTGGCTGCGACGCCGGTTGCACGATCCGCACGGCGCCCATCGCGGCGGCGCAGGCCCCGCCGAGCAGCGCGGCGATGACGAGGAAGCGCCGCTGGTCCTGGAAGTTCGCGAGCAGGTTGACGCCGTGGGCGGAGTCGTTGATCGCGACCAGCACGGCGACTCCGAGCACCGCGCCGATCTGGCGGCACATGTTGAGCACGCCGGAGCCGGTCGCGAAGCGAGCGGGCGCCAGCGACGCCACCGCGGCGCTCGAGAGCGAGGCGAGCGTCAGGCCGACGCCGGCGCCACCGAGCAGTAGGCCGGGCAGCATCTCGGTGGCGTAGTGCGGGGTGGCGCCGACCCGCCACAGCCACCACAGGCCGCTCAGGGCGAACAGCAGACAGCCGGTCGCGGCGACGCGGCGCTGGCCGAGCCTCGCCGCGAGGCGGCCGGTCGGCACGGCGAAGGTCGCCGCCATCAGCGGTCCGGGTGCGAGCGAGAATCCGGCCACCAGCGCCGACTCGTGCCAGACCCCGGTCAGGAACAGGACGTTGCTGAGCAGCATCGCCGCGAAGGCGGCCCCGAACAGAAGCATCGCCGCGTTGGCGAGCGCGAACGAGCGGATCCGCAGCAGCGCGAGGTCGACCACCGGCGTGGGATGTCTCGCGCAGCGTGCGACGAAGAGCGCACCGCCGAGCGCCGCGCCGAGCAGGCAGGCGAGCGTGCGCGCGTCCAGCCAGCCCCAGTCGGGCGCCTGCACCAGGCCGAGCGCGAGCGCTCCGATTGAGAGCGTCAGCACGCCGGCTCCCCACAGGTCGGGGATCCGCGCCGAGGTGTCGCGGCTCTCGCGCACGATCCGCACCGTGAGCAGCAGCGTGGCGAGCGCGACCGGCAGGTTGACGAGGAAGACCAGCCGCCAGCTCGCGCTGACGAGCAGGCCCCCGAGGGGTGGGCCGGCCGCGGCGGCGACGCCGCCGACGGCCGCCCAGATGCCGATCGCCGTCGGTCGCCGCTGCGGCTCGAACTCGGGCAGCAGCAGCGCCAGCGAGGTGGGGATCAGGAATGCCGCACCGATCGCCTGGATCACGCGCGCGGCGACGAGCGCCTGCGCCGAGGGTGCTGCGCCGCACAGGAGCGATCCGAGCGCAAACACGATCAGGCCGCCGATGAAGGCGCGGCGACGCCCGAAGCGGTCGGCGAGCGCGCCGGCGGGCACGAGCAGCGCGGCGAACACGATCGCGTAGGCGTTGAGCACCCACGAGAGGCCGCCGACGCCGGCGCCGGGAAAGCCGCGCCGGATCGCGGGCAGCGCGATGTTGACGATGAACAGGTCGAGGCTCGACATGAAGACCGCCAGCGAGACGACCGTCAGGACCTTCCATTCGCGCCCGACCTGCCGGTGCGCGTTGGTGCTCGGTTGCATGGCCGCTGCTCCCGGGGAGGATGGTTGCAATCTGCTACTGGCGCGGGATCGTAGCAGCATGAGGTTGCAATCTGCAACTTCATGCCCTAGGCTGTGTCGGTGCCATATCGCCCGTTCGAGAAGCAGAATTGCTCGATCGCCGACGCGCTGGCCGTCGTCGGGGAGCGCTGGACGCTGCTCGTCATGCGTGAGGTCCTGCTCGGCAGCCGCCGCTTCGCCGAGATCAGGCGCAACACCGGCGTCGCGCCGAACATCCTCAGCGACCGCCTGAACACGCTCGTCGAGCAGGGCCTGCTCCGCCGCAGGCTCTACCGCGAGCATCCCGAGTCCCACGAGTACCATCCGACCGCGAAGGGAGCGGACCTCGGTCCGGTCCTGATCGCCCTGATGCAGTGGGGCGACAAGTACGCCGCCGGCCCGGCCGGCCCGCCGCGCGTGATCGTGCACGCGGCCTGCCACCACGACGCCGCACCGCGCCTGCACTGCTCGCATTGCGGCGAGCCGCTGCGAACCGGCGAGATCGAGGTCCGCCCCGGGCCGGGCGCCGATCCCGTTCGCGAGACGCCGCTGGCGACGGCCTGATCACCCGGTGCGCCGCCGGCGCTCCACCAACCACTAGATTCCGTGCTGTGCAGTTCGCAGCCCGCCGGGGCGCCCGGTGACTCGCAGGCCGTACCCCTTGCTCGCCGTGCTCGCCGTGCTCGCCGCCGGCGCGCTGATCGGCGCCTGCGGCCGCGGCGGCGGAGCGAACTCGACACAGACCACGACGGCCGGCTCCACGACGACGAGCACGACGAGCACTCCGTCGCCGGCGAGCCCGTCGCAGAACCTCTCCGCGCTCGTCGCGGTGTGCAGGCGCGAGGTTGCGAGTGCCGGCGTGCTCACCCCGGCCGAGCGCCTGCAGCTCGACAACGTCTGCACCGTCGCCGCGACCGGCGACCGCGCCCGCGTGCGCGACGCGGAGCACCGGGTCTGCCTGACCGTGCTCAGGGACTCCGCCCCGGGTCTCAGCGGCCCGGCCTTCCGCGCAGCCAGGCAGAGCTGCAACCGGCTCTGAGCGCGCCCGCCCCCGGCGCCGACCGCGAGTGCCGGGTCAGCCGGCCGGCGCGGCCGGGCTGACCCGCAGGAGCACCGTCGCATCCCCCTGGACCTGCGCGCTGAAGGCGCCGCTCGAGGTCGAGCGCTGGTTGTTCCAGAGGTTCGTCACGCTGTAGGAGTGGCCGGCCGGCAGGCCGAGCGCGGTCGCGGTGGTTGAGATCGTGATCGCCGAGGAGCCGCGGTTCACCAGCGCAACGGCGTAGCTGCCGTTGATCAGCGGCTTCTTCCAGACCTCGCCGTTGCCCGACGCGGACACCAGCGTCCCCTGGATCCCCGCCGGATCCTGGTCGACGGCGATCACCGCCTTGTTGGTGAGCGTCGTCAGGCTGGCCTTCGACATCGTCACCAGGTTGTCCGAGATCATCAGCGGCGCCGCGAGCATCGCCCACATGCTGAACTGCGTCTGGAACTGGGTCGCCGTCATGCCCTGGTCCGGTCCGAGGTAGTCGGGGTCGTTCCAGTGTCCCGGCCCGGCCGCCAGCGGCGAGGTCGCGTCCGCATCGATGTTGCGAAGCACGGCGCTGAACGGGACGTCCCCCGGTGCGCCGACGTCGGTGTCCGTGCGCCAGCTGGTGGCGATCGCGGGACCGAACGAGGCGGAGGCGAACGCCGACTGGTCGAAGACCGGCACCCCCGTCGTCTTCTGTCCGGGCTGCAGGTAGTTGCAGATGTTGAGGATCATCGGCCGGTGGCTCGAGTTGTCGACGATCGCCTGATGGATCTGCGTGTACTGGGTGTCCGGGTCGAGCGAGTTCGCGATGCCCCCGCACCAGTCGACCTTGACGGCGTCGACTCCCCAGGCGGCGAAGGTGTTGATGTCCTGCTGGTAGTGCCCGTATGAGCCGCCCTTGGTGCCGCATCCGGTCGGGCCGCCGTCCGTGTAGACGCCGAGTTTGAAGCCGTTCGCGTGCAGCGTCGCGGCCAGCCAGGCGATCCCGTGCGGCCACTGACTGGGGCTGGGGGCAACGTTGCCCTGGGCGTCGCGCTGCCCCTGCCACCAGCCGGCGTCGAGCCAGATCAGGCGGTAGCCGTCGGCCTCCAGGCCGGTTGACTTCAGCAGGCTGGCCTGCTGGAGGATCGACGCCTCGTCGAACCCGTTGGCGATCGCGAAGTAGGTGTCCCAGCCCATGTAGGGGGTCGCGGCGACCAGCGGCAGCGCGCTCTGCGCGCGGGCGACCGCGCTCGTCAGCAGCGCCGCGCACAGAGTGAGCGCCAGCGCGCTAGCGACGATGATGCGCCGCAAGGCGCCCGCCCTTCTGCGTGAACGTGAGCTTCGCCGTCTGCAGCGTCGCCTTCAGCGTGCCGATCACCGTCCCGCTGACCGTCAGCGTCACGGCCAGGGTGTGCTGCTTGCGCAGCAGCATGCGACCGGCGGCGTTGAGCGTGACCGACAGCGTCTTCGAGGCGCCGGCGGCGAGCTTGGCCGTCACGGACCCGACCGCCACCTTCTCGCTGAGGTGGTGCGCCGTTCTGATCCCGACCAGCGTCAGCTTGATCGTGCAGCCCGCGGGCGCCTGCGATGAGCAGGTGACGGGCGCGCTGACCGAGTTCGCTCCACGCTTGTCGGTGCCGACGAAGGTCTCGTTGATCGTGCCCCCCGTCTGCGACGGCACGCCGTCGAAGCCGCTGATCGCGGAGGCGCTGCCGCCGTCACCGGAGATCGTCACCTGGCAGCTGATGTGGTGGCCCTGTTCGGTGGGGACGATCACGTAGGTGGGAGAGGTCGCGCCGGCGATCGCCACCGTGTCGCTCGTCCACTGGTAGGCGACCGTCTCCGCCGCCGTCGTGCTCACGCCGGGCTTGCAGCTCAGCGTGTTGCCGACCGCCGGCGTCCCCGAGATCGACGGGCTTGGCTTGAGCGGCGCGGGCGTCGCGAAGGTCGCGTCGGCGCCGTCGGCGCTCGCGACGCCGCTCGAGGCCGCGATCCGGAAGTGGTAGGTGGTCGACGCGTTCAGCCCCGCCAGCTGGGCGCTCACCGCCTGCGTGCCCCCGGTCGCGCTCGGCACGACGGTGCAGGGGACGCTCAAGCCGTAGGCGGTGGTCGTGCCGTAGTCGAAGTGGCAATCGGACAGCGTCGCGTCGCTGGGGTTGACCGTCGCGTTCAGCGTCGCCGTGGTCTGCGAGGAGGCCGACCCCGAGCCGGTCGTGACCGCCGGCGCCGGCAGGGTCGCGGAGAGCGTGTAGCCGTGGACGTCCGTGGCGACGCAGAACCCCGCGGACAGGCAAGACACGCTGGTCAGGGTCGGCGGCGAGTTGGAGTCGACCGACGTCATCGTCCATCCGGGGCGCGCGGCGATGGGGGTGTCGCTCTCCCAGGCGTTTCCGCCGTGGTCCACCAGCACGCACACACCGGCGTCGGTGCACGAAGCGCCCGCGAGCGGGCCCGGGGACTCGATCGGAGTCGCGGTCCAGGTGACCGGCGCGGTGGTGGGATCGGCGGTCGCGTAGACGGTGCCGCCCGCGGACACGGCGACGCAGGTGGCCGAGCTGTTGCACGACACGGCGTTCAGCGCGACGGTGCTGAGCGTCGTGGCCTGCCATGACGACGACCCGCCCGTCGGATTGGTCGACGCCAGCACCTGGCCGGCGTGGTCGGTCGCCACGCAGAGCGTCGCGAGCGGGCAGGAGACGGCCGTCAGCGCGGTCGTATTCCCCGCCGCGTGCGTTTCGGTGCTCCACGATGCCGAGTTCCCCGGCGTCGGCGACCACAGCACGTTGCCCGAGTTGTCGACGGCGACGCATAGGGCGGTTGTGGGACAGGAGATCCCGTTCAGCTGCGTGGTGCCGTCGATCGCCGCCTCGATCGTCCAGGGCTGGACCGTCGGGGTCGCGCTGGAGTACGCGTCGCCGGCCTTGCCCGTCGCGATGCAGAAGGTCGCGGAGGGGCATGAGACGCCGGTGAGATGAGATGCAGAGGGGTAGATCTCGCCCGGCGTGCCCCAGACGCCGGTCGCCGGGGAGGTCGTCGAGAGCACGTCGCCGGCGTCGTCGACCGCGACGCACAGCGACGACGACTGGCAGCTCACCGCGGTGATGCCGAGCGCGCCGGGCGAGCTCGAGTCCGATCCGGTGGGTGCCTGCCAGGCAAGAGGAGCCTGTGCCAGCGCGGCGCTCGCGCCGAGCGCGCACAGGCCGAGGATCGCCGCGGCGACGGCGAGGCCCGCGCGCCGTGCCCGTCGTCGGATGCTCGTCCTGTCCGTCATCGTGCCTCCTGCGTTGCTTCACCCGAAACCCGTGCCGGGCGCGATCGGAGCGGCGAAAGCGAGCAGCCGCCCGAATCGAGGTTAGAGCACGCACCGGCCGGGCGAGCCGGGCGCCATCGCCTGCAAGCCCGCGACCACCCCGACGTCGCGCCGACGCGGCGGTAGTGTGATGGCCAGCCGATGCCCGAGCTGATCGTCAACAACCTGCTGCGACGCATCGGACGCACGCTGCTGACGGCGCTGGGCGTCGGGCTCGGTGTCGCGACGATCGTCGCGCTGCTCTCGGTCAGCGACGGGCTGACGCAGACCGCGGCCGGGTTCATCCACCTCGGCGACTCCGATCTCGGCATCTTCCAGTCGGGCGTGTCGGACCCGACCGTGTCGGTGCTGCAGACCTCGCTCGTGGCCCGGCTCGATCGCAATCCCGACGTTGCGAGCGCGACACCGCTGGTGCTGCTCGTCGGCAAGGTGCCGTCCAGCCCGTCGGCGTTCGTCTTCGGCGCCGATCCGCAGGGCTTCTTCATGCGCCGGCTCGTGTTCTCGGACGGCCACACGCCGGTCGGAGCCACGATCGCCGTCGGCGACGGCCTGGCGGCGGGGCTGCACCTCAAAGCGGGCGACAGCCTGAAGGTCGACGGCCGCCGCTTCACGATCTCGGGGATCTACCACTCGGGCGTCCCGTACGAGGACGAGGGCGCGGTGCTGCCGCTGGCGGCCGCGCAGGCGGTCAGCGGGCTGCAGGGCGAGGCGACGACGATCCCGGTCGAGCTGGCGCCCGGCGCGAGCACGGCGGCGGCGACGCGCTCGATCGAGCACGAGTTCCAGGGGACACAGGTGATCGCCGACCCCGGCGAGGCGGCGCGCGCCGGCGCGAATGGCGCGCTGATCCACAGCGCGACGCTCGTGATCATCATCATCGCGCTGGTCCTCGGCGCGATCAGCGTCACCAACACGATGGCGATGTCGGTGCTGGAGCGCCAGGGGGAGCTGGCGCTGCTCAGCACCGTCGGCTGGAGCGCCCCGCGGGTGGCCGCGCTGGTGCTCGGGGAGGGGATCGGGGTGAGCCTGCTCGGTGCGGCCATCGGCCTTGTGTTCGGCGTGCTCGGCAGCCTGCTGCTGATCAAGCTGATCGGGGCCGGCGCCTACGTGTCGCCGCAGATCACGGCCTGGGGGCTCGGTCGCGGGTTGCTCGTCGGCGTCTCGATCGGCGTGCTCGGCGGTCTCTACCCCGCCTGGCGCGTCACGCGGATGGCGCCGCTGAAAGGTCTGTCTCGGGCTGCGTGAGCACGCCGTCGGTGACGGTCACCATGCGGTCCGCGCGCGCGCCGACCTGGGGGTCGTAGCTGACCACGATCACGGTCATGCCGCGGCGCTCGCGGATCTCGGCGAGCAGGTCGAGCACGCGCTGCGAGGTGACCGAGTCGACCGCTCCGGTCGGCTCGTCCGCCAGCAGCAGGCGTGGCTCGTTGGCGAGCGCCCGGGCGATCGCGACGCGCTGGCGCTCGCCGCCCGAGAGCTCGGCCGGCTCGTGGTCGGCGCGGTCGGCGAGGCCGACCTCCTCGAGCAGGCCCAGCGCGCGCTCGCGGCGCTCGCGGCGGTGCACGCCGGCGCCGATCAGCGCGACCTCGACGTTGGCCTGGGCGGTGAGGTTGACCAGCAGATGGTGCTGCTGGAAGACGAAGCCGACCAGTTCGCGGCGGTGGCGCGGCGCCCGCGGCTCGCGCCAGAGCTCGCGCTCGTCGATCAGGATCCGCCCGCTGGTCGGCTCCTCGAGCCCGCCGATCAGGTTCAGCAGCGTGCTCTTGCCGGAGCCCGAGCGGCCGGTGACGGCGAGGAACTCGCCCGGCCGCACGTGCAGGTTCGCGTCGCGCAGCGCGTCGACCGAGCCGTAGCGGCGCCCGGCATGCTCGACGCGGACGTCGGCGCCGGCCGACCGGGTCGCCGCCGCGGGCGACGCGCCGTCGCCCCCGGCCGCAAGGCTCACGTGTGCGACTTGATCGACCAGTCGAGCTTCACCGTGTGGCCCGCCGAGGTGATCACCACGCTCAGCGTCAGCGGCTCGCCCGCCGACTGCGGCGGGAACAGGAGCTTGTCGCTGTAGTGGCCCGTGAAGCTGAAGTGCTTGTTGTTGTTCACATACTGCGTGCTGACGACCTGCCCGCCGAACAGGAAGTCGTAGAAGGCGGTCGCGTGCGCCGGCTTGCCGCTGAGCGTGGCCGTGACCGTGATCGGCCACTTCACGTTGACCTTCGGCGTGTGGGTGCTCGGCTGCAGCGTCGCCGAGAGCGGCCCGGAGCTGGCCTTCACCAGCGGCAGCGAGGCGGCGCCGCCCGTGCTCACGCCGGCGCCCAGGCAGAGGGCGCCCGCGGCCAGCCCGCTGATGATCAGTCGTGGGGTCCGTGCCATCGCGCGTGACGAATGATACCCCTCCCTAAACGACGCCTAAACCCGGCGCCGGCAGTCCGACGTCGTCGCGGCGGAACGTCCCGCTACAGCGCCCGGGCCGCTTTCTCCGCTTCCTGCAGGCGGCGCTCGACGAGGTCCAGCCCGCGCTCCCAGAAGCCCGGGTCGCGCAGGTCGACGCCGACGATCGCGCCGAGGTCCTCGGGGCTGCGGGAGCCGCCGCTGCCGAGCAGCTCGAGGTAGCGCGGCTCGAAGCCGGCGCCCTCGGCGAGGTAGCGGTCGTAGACCGACAGCGCGAGCAGCTGGCCGTAGGCGTAGGCGTACACGTAGCCCGGCGTGTTGATGAAATGGGGGATGTAGGACCACCAGCTCCTGTAGCCGTCGGTGATCTCGACGGAGTCGCCGAGGAACTCCTCCTGGGTCTGCCGCCACAGCTCACCGAAGCGCTCGACCGACAGCTCGCCGCGCTCGCGCCGTTCGGTGTGCACGAGCCGTTCGAAGATATTCATCGTGACCTGGCGAAAGACCGTGGCGATCGCGCCCTCGATGTCCTCGGCGAGCAGTGCCAGGCGCGCCGCCGGCGTCGGCGAGGCCTCCAGCAGCCGCCCGAAGGTCAGCGCCTCGCCGAACACCGAGGCCGTCTCGGCGAGCGTCAGCGGCGTCGCCTGATGGAAGATCCCCTGCTGCGAGGCGAGCGCGGCGTGGACGCCGTGCCCGAGCTCGTGCGCGAGAATCAGCACGTCACGGCGGCGGCCGGTGAAGTTGAGCAGCACGTAGGGATGCACCGACGGCACCGTGTAGGCGCAGAAGGCTCCACCCTGCTTGCCGTGCAGCGCCGGGGCGTCGATCCAGCGCCGGGCGAAGAAGCGCTCCACCAGTTCGCCGAGGGTCGGTGAGAAGGAGGCGTAGGCGTCGAGCACGAGCTCACGCGCGGCCGGCCAGTCGACCGCCAGCTCGTCGCCGGCCAGCGGCGCCACCCGGTCGTAGTCGGCGAGCCTGTCGAGGCCGAGCAGCGACGCCTTCAGCCGGTACCAGCGCCGCGCCAGCTCGTAGCGCCCGGTGACCGCGGAGATCAGCGCCGCGACCGACTCGTCGCTGGCCTCGTTGGCGAGGTTGCGCGCCGCCAGCCAGTGCTGGTAGTGGCGCAGACGGTCGTCTGTCGCCTTGTCCACGAGCAGCGTGTTGAACACGAAGGCCCGCGTGCGCAGGCCCGGTTCGAGCGCGCGGGTGACGGCCTGCGCGCTCTCGCGGCGCACGTCGCGCGATGGCGACACGAGCCGCGCAAGCGCGACATCCAGCGGCACCGTCTCCTCCAGCTCGACCTCGATCGCGGAGGTCAGCTCGCCGAACAGCCGCGTCCAGGCGCCGGCGCCGCTGAGCGACTTCTCGGTCAGGATCAGCTCCTCCGGCTCGCTCAGCAGATGCGGGCGGTAGCGGCGCGCGGTCCGCAGGTGGTGGCGGCAGAAGTCAAGGCCGTCGTGGCCGAGCAGCTGATCGACGCGCTCGTCGCTGAGCGCAGCCCACTCGAGCTCGAAGAACATCAGCGTGGTCGCGAGCGTGGTCGAGCGCTCCTGGACGCGTGCGACGAGCGCCCCGCGCGCCGGGTCGGTCGTGTCGGTCGAGAAGTCGAGCGAGGCGTAGGAGTCGGCGCGTCCGAGCAGGTCGTAGATCTCGGCCAGCGCGAGCATCGCCGCGACCAGGCCCTCGCCGTCGATCGTCGCGAGCGCGCCGCGGTAGCGCGCCGCGAACTCGCCGGCGCGCGCCAGCGCGGTGTCGAGCAGCGCCTCGACGCCCTCCTCGCCTGCCCCGTCGATCAGGTCCGTCAGGTCCCAGCGGACCTGTTCGGCTGACTCGTTCGCGCTCATCGCCACGCGAACCCTATCCGTCCGGTCGCGCTGCTCTGATCTTGGCGGTGTTGTCTCCGACGAGAGGTGGATGCGATGCCCACTGCACCGACCGCGACGACGAATGAGCAGGCGAGGGCGCAGGCCTTCGTCGAGCTCGGCTTCGACACCACACAGGCGCTGATGCTCGCGGCGACGCGCGTCGAGGGGCAGTGCGTCGAACCCGCCCAGGTTCGGCGCCTGCTCGAGTGCGGCTGCTCGCACGACCTGGCACTGCGGATCGTCGTGTAGACGTCGTCGTGCGCCCGGCGGCGCACGATGAGCACCTCGTACCCGGCGCGCGAACTCGCCTGCGGCGGGTCAGTCGCGCCGCGCCTCCCAGGAGAAGCCGCGCACGGCCAGCACGACGCCGACGAGCGTCCAGATCCCGAGCACGCCGAGCGCCGTCAGATGGCTCGACAGGCCGCCGTGGTGGGCGACCAGGCCGCCCGAGATGCCGATGATCAGGTGGTCGAGCGGCAGGGCCTGGGCGATCACGCGAAGAAAGCTCGGCACGTGCTTGACGTCGAAGAACACGCCCGAGATCAGGATCACCGGCACGAACACGGCGTTCACGACGGCGGGGGCGGATTCGAAGTTGGGGATCGCGTGCGAGAGTGCGACGCCGAGCGAGGCGAAGCAGAGCACGCCGAGCGCCACGAAGACCACCAGCTCACCAGGTTCGGGCGGCCAGCCGAGGCCGAAGAACACGCGCCCCGCGAGCACGACGATGGCGATCTGGATCACGGTGTTGGTGACCGCGTTGAGCGCGAGCCCGCCGAGATAGGTGCCGCTCGGCAGGGGGGTGCCGCGCATCCGCTTGAGCACCCCCTGTTCCCGCAGAAAGGTCAGGTTGTAGGCAAGCGCCGTGAAGGTCGTCGACATCACGCTCATGCCGGCGATGCCCGGCACGATGATCCGCAGCTCGTGGCGGTTTCCGCTGACGATCGCGCCGAACAGCGCGAGGAAGATCAGCGGCAGCAGGAAGTTGAAGAAGGCGGCGCTCGGGTTGCGCCAGAAGAGGTGGCGCTCGAAGCGGTACTGCCGCCAGAGCATCGCTAGCGAGTCAGGCATCGGCGGTCAGTTCGAGGTAGATCTCCTCGAGGCTCGGGCGCGTCACGGAGAGCCCCTCGAGCGCCTCGCCGTTCGCGAGCGCGGCGCTGGTCAGCTCGTGCAGCAGGCGAGTCGGGTCATCGGTCTGGTGGACGACCAGCTCGCCGTCGACGAGGTGGGCGACGCGGTAGCGCGAGCCGCCGCCGACCCCCAGCTGTTCGGGCGAGCCCTCGGCGAGGATCTGCCCGCCCTTGATGATCGCGACGCGGTCGGCGAGCTCCTGCGCCTCGTCGAGGTAGTGGGTCGTCAGCAGCACCGTCTTGCCGAGGTCCTTCAGCGAGCGGATCGTCTGCCAGGCCGTGCGGCGTGCCGCCGGATCGAAGCCCGTCGTCGGCTCGTCCAGGAAGACCAGCTCGGGATCGCCGATCAGCGCCAGCGCCAGGTCCAGTCGCCGGCGCTGGCCGCCGGAGAGCTTGCGGGCGCGCTCGTCGCGTTTCTCGCCCAACCCGACCAGCTCGATCACCTCCGCGACATCGCGCGGATGGGGATAGAAGCCGGCGAAGTGCGCGACCACCTCCGCGACGCGCACATGGCTGTAGATGCCGCTGCTCTGCAGCACGATGCCGACGCGCCGGCGCAGCTCGCGCGGGCGCGCCTGGGGGTCGTAGCCGAGCACGCTGACGCTGCCGGAACTGCGCGCGCGGTAGCCCTCGAGGATCTCGACGGTGCTCGTCTTGCCGGCGCCGTTGGGGCCGAGCAGGCCGTAGATCTCGCCGCGCGCGACGGTGAAGTCGATGCCGCGAACGGCCTCCAGCTCGCCATAGGTCTTGCGCAGGTCGCGCACCTCGATCGCCGGGCCGCTCGCCATTGCCGCCATCATCCCAAGACCGCGGCCACGCTCGGCGCTCGCCCCGCCGGCGCCGCAACGGCCGGCGCCGGCGGCGCTACCAGTGGACGCCGCGAGCCAGACTGGCGAGCGCGATCTGCTGTGCCGACGCCGCGCTGTCGTCGTCGTCCTCGCCGCCCTCGCCGCCCGCGGGCGGCGAATCGGGGAACAGCCGGTAGGCGGCGTGCAGCAGCTGGTCGACGAGCTTCGGCGCCAGCGCGTACGCGACCTCGCCGACGGTTCCCAGGCGCGTGCCGATCTCCTTCGGCTTGGAGCGGATCGCCTCGCAGATCATCTCCGCCGCCTCCTCCGCGCTGATCGCCGGGAACTCCTTGTACAGCCGTGTGGGCTCGATCATCGGGGTGCGCACGAGCGGCATGTGGATCGTCGTGAACGTGATTCCGTCGCCGATCACCTCGCTGGAGATGACGCGGGTGAACGCGTCGAGCGCGGCCTTCGAGGCGACGTAGGCGGAGAACCGCGGCGGATTGACCTGAACGCCGATCGTCGAGACGTTGACGACATGGCCGCCGCCTCGCTCGCGCATGTGTCTGAGCAGCAGCATCGTCAGCCGCGCAGCGCCGAAGTAGTTGAGCGCCATCGTGCGCTCGTAGTCGTGGAAGCGGTCCTCGGCGGCGGTCGCCGAGCGGCGGATCGAGCGGCCGGCGTTGTTGACGAGCACGTCCACCGGGTGCTCCGCCAGCACCGCCGCGACGAGCGACTCGATCGACTCGCGGTCGGAGAGGTCGGCGGCGAACACGTGCGCCTCGCCGCCGGCGGCCTCGATCTCGGCGCGGGTCTGCTCGAGGCGCGCGGCGTCGCGAGCGACCAGGATCGGGATCGCCCCGGCCGCCGCCAGCGCGCGCGCCGCGGCCGCGCCGATCCCCGACGAGGCTCCGGTGATCAGCACGTGACGGCCGGCCACGGCGGCCGCGAGCATGCCGGCGCGGTCGAGCTCGGGGTTGAGCCGGCGCTCCCAGAAATCCCACAGGCGGGCCGCATAGTCCTCGAGCTCCGGCACCTCGATCCCGCTTCCGGCGAGCGCCGCCCGCGCCTCGCGGGTGTCGAAGCGGCAGTCGAAGGTGAGGCTGCCGAGCAGCTCCTCCGGGATGCCGAGGTCGCCGAGCACCGCCCGCAGCGCCTGGCGCACCGCCGGCACGCCCATCGCCGCCGAGAGGCTTCCCGCCGGAAGCCCCGCGAGGATCCGGTGGTCGATTCGCAACGCGAGCGTTGGCGCGTGCGCCGCCCGCGCGAAGGCGTTGATCACCTCGCCGCTGCGCTGCGAACGCGGGCTGCACAGGTGGAAGGTGCGCCCGTCGAGGCCGGCCTCATGCGCGATGTGGTCGATCGCGTCGGCGACGAAGTCGACCGGGACGATGTTGGTGTGACCGAGCTCCGGCCCGACCAGCGGCACCCATTCGGGGATCAGGTGGCGCGTGCGCGCGATCGCCTTGAAGAAGTAGTAGGGCCCGTCGATCTTGTCCATCTCGCCGGTCTTCGAATCTCCGACGACGACCGACGGGCGGTAGATCCGCCACGGCACGGCGGACTGGCTGCGGATCAGCCGCTCGGCCTCGAACTTCGCCGCGTGGTAGGGCGTCTGCAGCGTCTGGCCGAGGTCGAAGTCCGCCTCGCTGAAGGTGCCCCGGTGGCGCCCGGCGACCGCGACCGAGGAGACGTGGTGCAGGCAGCCGACCTCGAGCGCGGCGGCGAGCTCGAGCATGTTGCGCGTGCCGAGCACGCTCGCGCGCGCCGTCTCGTCAGCTCCCGCGCGCATGTCGTAGAGCGCGGCGAGGTGAAAGGCGCGCTCGACGTGGCCCCGTGCGGCCGACACCCAGGCCTCCTCGACGCCGAGCAGCGGGCGCTCGAGGTCGCCCTCGACGATGTGCACCCGCTCGCTGTCGAAGAGCACGCCGGCGCGTGCCAGCGAGGCGGGGCGGACGACCACGTAGACGTCCCCCTCGCGGGCGAGCAGGCGCTCGACGAGGTGGCGCCCGATGAAGCCCGTCGCGCCGGTGACCAGCGAGGACATCGGCGAAGCGTATAGCCCCCGCGGTGGCCGCCTGCGGCGGCCACCGCGGTGCCTGCAGAGTGGTCGCTCCGGCCGACACCCGGACGGCGGCGACCGACCGCATCACTGGCGTGACCGCTGGGCGGGCAGCGGTCAGCCTCGAAAGAGGCTGCCTAAAAATTCAGCGTGCGCTGGCGCGCCGCTACCAGCCGCGCTGCCACTCGGCGCTCTTGGCGCGCGCCTTGGCAGCTTCCTTGTGGGCGTCCTTGCGCTTCTCGAGGCGCCCCTGGACCATGCTCGCGACGAAGATGAAGGTCGGGAAGAAGAGGATCAGGATGAAGCCGGCGGCGGTCGTGACCTTGTCGTTGGTCTGACCGTAGAGCCCCTCGCCGCCGTCGTGGGCCAGCGCCGCGGGTGCCAGCACGAGCAGGGCGATCGCGGTGGTCGTGGTGAGGGCGATCAGTCTGCGCATGGGCGCGCACTCTACCGGAGCGGGCCGCGGCATACGATCAGAGGCATGGCCGTCGTGATCGCCTCGAGCCTCGCCAAGGACATCGCCGGAGCACCGCTGCTGCGCGGCGTCTCGTTCAAGCTCGAACGCCGCGAGCGGATGACGATCGCCGGGCGAAACGGGGCCGGCAAGACGACCCTGCTGCGGATGCTCGCCGGCGAGGCGACGCTCGACGGCGGCGAGCTGGCGATCGCCAAGCACGTGCGCATCGCGCTGCACGACCAGCGTCCGCCGCGCGACCGTGGGCTGGCGCTGCGCGAGTACCTGCTGTCGGGGTGCAGCGCCGAGCTTGCGATCGAGGCGCGGCTCGCCAAGCTCGAGGCGGCGATGGCGCAGGGGTCGGCCGATGCGGCGACGCTCGCGCGCTACTCGCGTGCCCAGGCCGAGCTGGAGAGCCATGGCGGCTACCGCTGGCGCGACCGCGCGACCGACGTGGCGCACGGGCTCGGTTTCCACGACGAGGATCTCGAGCGCGCCCTGGCGAGCTTCTCCGGGGGCGAGCTGACGCGCGCGTCACTCGCACGGGCGCTCGCGAGCCGCCCCGACCTGCTGCTGCTCGACGAGCCGACCAACCATCTCGACATCGAGTCGCTGGAGTGGCTGGAGCAGGCGCTCGTCTCGCTCGACGCGGCGATCGCGCTGGTCGCGCACGACCGCTGGTTTCTGGAGACGGTGGGGACGGCGGTGCTCGAGCTCGAGGCCGGACGCTCGCGGTTCTTTCCCGGCACCTGGCACGCCTGGCGCGCCGAGCAGGCGGCACGGGAGCTGGCGCTGGGGCGCGCGATCGAGCGCCAGCAGGCGGAGGTCGCGCGGCTCGAGCGGTTCGTGGCGCGCTGGGGCGCGGGGACGCGGGCGCGCCAGGCGCAGTCGCGTGTCAAGACGCTCGAGAAGATCGAGCGCATCGAGCGGGCGCCGACCGACGGGGCGTCACTGTCGTTCCAATTCGACGCGCCGGCGCGCAGCGGCCGCGTGACCTTCGAGCTGGAGGACGCGCGGATCGAGGTCGGGAGCCCGGCGATCGTGCTGATGGAACACGTCCAGCTCTGGCTCGAGCGCGGCGAGCACGTGTCGCTCGTCGGCCCGAACGGATCCGGCAAGACGACGCTGATCGAGGCGCTGACCGGGCGCCGGCCGCTCGCCGCGGGCCGGCTGCGCACCGGGCACAACGTCTCGGTCGGTTTTCTCTCCCAGCACGCCGACGAGCTCGGCAACGAGGGCACCGTGCTCGTGGCGACCCAGCGGGCGACTGGTCTCACCCCCAACAAGGCCCGGGCGCTGCTCGGGCGCTTCCTGTTCGGCGGCGAGCAGGCCGAGAAGCCGCTCGCCGGGCTGTCCGGTGGCGAGCGGCGCCGGCTCTCGCTCGCGATCCTCGTCAACAGCGGCGCGAACGTGCTGATCCTCGACGAGCCGACCAACCACCTCGACCTCGAGTCGCGCGAGGCACTCGAGGACGCGCTCAGCGCCTTCCGCGGCTCGCTGATCCTTGTCTCCCACGACCGTGCCCTGCTGGACGCCGTGGGCACGCGCACGATCGCCGTCGAGGCGGGCACGCTGCGCAGCTACGTCGGCGGCTGGCCCGAATACCTGCGCGTGCGCGAGGAGCGCAAGGCCGCCGGCGAGGAGCCGGCGCCCCGGCCGCGCCGCAGCGCTGGTGCAGGCGCGCACGTGGAAGCGGGCGCCGACGGCGGAGCGGCTCGCGCCGGCGGGCGGGCGGGCACCGAGAGGCGGGCGCGCAAGCCCGCGCCGCCCGAGGGGCCGAGCAAGAACCGCCTGCGCGCGCAGGAGCAGGCCGAGCAGGCGGTCGAGGCGGCGGAGGCTGCGCTGGTCGCGCTGGAGCAGGAGCTCGCCGATCCGGCGGCGTGGGCGACGAAGTACGAGACGGCGAAGAACGAGGCGCGGCACACAGCCGCCAAGCGCGCCGTCGAGGCCGCCTACGCACAGCTCGAGGCGACGCTGTGACGCCGCTCTGCCCGGTCCGGCGCTGATCTAGACTCAAGCCATGAAGCACGTGCGCAACGTCGCGATCATCGTCGTGATCGCGCTCGCCGTGGTCGCGCTGCCGGGCGGGACCGACGTGGCCGACCTGGTCGGGGCGGCCTTCGGGCTGCTCTTCGCCGCGCTGCTCGCGTACTTCGCCGGCCGCTTCTACCGCGACCACCAGGTCGACATCTACGGCCTGGGCGACCTCGACCGCGGCATCCTCTACGCGTCGCTCGGCGCGATCGTCATCGTCCTGGCGGCCTCCGACCGGCTGACGTCATCGGCCGCCGGCACGCTCGTCGAGATCGCCGCGCTCGCGCTCTGCGCCGGCGGCCTCTTCCGCGTCTACCGCAACTGGCAACGCTACTGAGCGCCGCGACGGACCTCGCCACGCAGCGGCGCTCGCTGCCCGACCAGCCGGGCGTCTACCTGTTCCGCGATCGCGCGGGCCGCGTGATCTACGTCGGCAAGGCGATCTCGATTCGCAAGCGCGTCGCCTCGCACTTCGGCGCGGGCGGGAACGCCACGATGACGGCGGACGTCGCCACGATCGACAGCGTCGTCGTCGGCAGCGAGTCCGAGGCGCTGCTGACGGAGCAGGCCTTCATCAAGCAGTACCGGCCGCGCTTCAACATCCGCCTGCGCGACGACAAGTCGTACCCGTTCATCGCGATCTCGCTCGACGAGGAGTTCCCGCGGGTGTACTTCACGCGCGAGCGCCACCGGCGCGACCGCGCCTACTTCGGCCCGTACTCGAACGCCAAGCGCGTGCGCGAGACGCTCGAGCTGCTGAGCCGGATCTTCCTGATCCGCTCGTGCACCGGGGCCGAGCCCGGCCGGCGGTCCGGCTCGCCCTGCCTGGACTACCACATCAACCGCTGCGGGGCGCCGTGCGTCGGCTACGTCACACGAGCGGAGTACCGGGAGGGAATCGATCGGGCGATCGACTTTCTCGGCGGGCGCTACGGCGAGATCGAGCGTGAGCTGGAGGCGAAGATGAAGGCTGCCGCGGCGGCGCAGGAGTTCGAGCAGGCCGCCGTGGAGCGCAACCGCCTGGCTGCCGTGCGGTCACTGCTCGAGCGCCAGCGGGTCGCCGGCGCCGCGGTTGGGACGCTCGACGCGATCGCCGTGGCCCTCGCCGGCCAGGACGCGAACGCGCAGGTGCTGCAGGTTCGCGACGGCGTGCTCTCCGACCGCCAGTCGTTCTACCTCGCGAACGAGGGGGAGCGTCCCGCGCCGGAGGTGATCGAGGAGTTCCTGCTGCAGTACTACGAGCACGCGGCGGCGGTGCCGGCGCTCGTCGTGGTCGAGCAGCCGGTGTCGGCGGTCGTGGCCGAGACGCTCGGGGCGCGGCGCGGCGCGCGCGTCGAGGTGCGGGCCGCCGAACGCGGCGAGAAGCGCCGGATCCTCGAGCTCGCCGCACGCAACGCCGAGTTCGCGGTGGCGGAGGAGCAGCTGAAGGCGGCGCACCGGCGCGAGCGACGCGCCGAGGCGCTCGACGGACTGCGTTCCGCGCTCTCGCTGCCGCTCGTGCCGATGCGGATCGAATGCTTCGACATCTCGAACCTGGCCGGCACCCACACCGTGGCCTCGATGGTCGTGTTCGAGGCCGGCGTGCCCAAGCGCTCCGACTACCGGCGCTTTCGGATCCGCACCGTCGCCGGCTCCGACGACTTCGCCTCGATGGCCGAGGTGCTCGGCCGGCGGATGGCCGCGTGGGAGCGCCAGTCGGACACCTCGCCGCACGAGCGCGGCTACGACCGCAGCTTCGCGGCGCTGCCGAACCTGATCGTGATCGACGGCGGCAAGGGGCAGCTCTCGGCGGGGCTCGAGCCGCTCGCCGCCGCGCGCGCCCAGGGTGTCGCCGTGATCTCGCTCGCCAAGCGACTGGAGGAGGTCTTCGTTCCCGGTCGCAGCGAGCCGATCGTGCTCTCGCACTCCAGCCCGGAGCTGCAGCTGCTCGCGCGCATTCGCGACGAGGCGCACCGCGTCGCGATCACCCACCATCGCTCGCGCCGCGACCGTGCGATGACCTCGTCGCTGCTCGATGAGCTGCCGGGCGTGGGTCCGGCGCGCAAGCGCGCGCTGATCGCCCACTTCGGCTCGCCCGACGCCGTGCTGGCGGCGAGCGCGGAGCACCTGCAGGCGGTCCCCGGGCTGCCCGCCAAGGTGGGGCGCGAGCTGTACGCGCACCTGCACCGCGTCGGGTAGGCGTGCGGCGCGCGCGTGCGGCGCGCGGGGCCACTGCGTGCGGGGCGCGTGTCGCGTGTCGCGCGCGTGCGGCGCGCGGGGCCACTGCGTGCGGGGCGCGTGTCGCGTGTGGCGCGCGGGGCCGCTGCGTGCGGGGCGCGTGTCGCGTGTCGCGCGCGTGTGGCGCGCGTGTGGCGCGCGTGTCCGCTGCGTGCGCGACGATTGTGGCGATGGCGGACTCCCCGGGCGCGCTGAAGGATCTGACGATCATCACGGGCTTCTCGGGGGCCGGCAAGTCGACGGCGATGAACGTCTTCGAGGATGCCGGCTACTTCTGCGTC
>Ga0181535_10000819_pt1 | contig 43639 bp, 47 predicted proteins | sample PEATcosm2014_Bin_44_FD_119774 | JGI IMG/M metagenome (GOLD analysis project Ga0181535, IMG submission 119774) | Peatland microbial communities from MTU Mesocosm Facility, Houghton, MI, USA - PEATcosm2014_Bin17_30_metaG | ecosystem: Environmental > Terrestrial > Soil > Wetlands > Peat | place... | reverse complement strand
TGCATCACAGATACCCTGTTCATCGAGGTGGGAACCCATGGTGATAACAGCAACGCAGCTGTTTGCATCTCCTGAGTGGAAGTCGCCTTTTACAAGGGGCCATCCACTTGCCGGTGATTTCTTGTCTGCCATATCAGCCCACCTTTACCAGCTGGAATGCAATGACTCCTGCAATGAGTAGTCCGATGGCAAGCCCGTACCAGAATGCACTGATGCTGCCACCAATGGTGAGGGTCTTCTCACGGCCCGGGAAGGATGCGACATAGTTTCCTTCTCCTGAGAGCATGTTGACCAGATCGTCCGCTGATGCCTCAAGGGAGGTTACCTTTTCCGCCACGGGTGAGAGTGACTCGCCGGCGCTTGTGATAATGCCGACCATGGGGTCAGCGACAAGTCCGAATTCCGGAAGAACAATGACGTATGCCATAGTTAGTGTCCCTCCACGTCGGGAATCGGCTTTGAGTCAAGCCATGCATATGCATCGCGCTTCGAGAGTTTGATGTACTCGCAGTAGGTGTATAACCATCCGGCCAGTGCAATGACGAGCGAGATGATGGCTGCTCCGGTACCGATGAGGGCAAACGACATGACGGCTGCCACGATCATGCTCAGGAACCCGCACTCTGCGGTGAGCATGAGCATCCGGTCCTGTTTCCAGCCTGGTCCCAGGCACGCGTTGAACGGGTGCTGGATTGCGATTGCTCCGAGCAGGAATGCAACGGCCGTAAGCCCGCCACCGATGAACGAGACCTGGTAGCTGGGCATAGACAGTGCGCCAAACAGGGTTACGGATCCGGTGGTCAGGCCGGTGAACGTGAAGCTGCCGGTGATAAGGACAGCAAAGCCCATGAGGGTGAGTGCACCGACAACGGCGAGCTCAGTGAGCGACTGGATCATTACCGGGATCTTCATGTTGAGGACATCGTTTGCGAGGTACCCCAGAATGAGCCCGATGACTGCTGCAAGGACGAGTGCAACGATGGGTGCTGCAATGCCAAACTTGGTTGCAAGAAGCATTGCAATGACACCGGAACCGAATGCGATCATACCTGCTGAAGGTACACCGGTACCGATACCGTAACTGCACAGCACCTTGATGGTGTTGCTCCCCCAGATGAGGGCTGCAATGACGGCAAGTCCGCCGAAGAACGAGAAGTACGCGGTGTTGGTGTATACATTGAGATAGGAGAGGTACAGGCACACGAGGGTGCAGACGAGTCCTGCGACCAGGATCTTCGGGTGCGGGACGCCTCCTTCAATTACTTCAACTTTAACGGTCATTTCAACACCTCAGATCGTGACGATCAGGATCGCCACAAGCCCGCAGAGCGCCGATGCGACCGCGGATGCAACGATGGCCCGTGGCCAGCGCTTGAACTTGGGGTCGTGCGGGCCCTCGATTGTTCCTGTGATGTTGTAGGCAGTCAGCACCGCGTTTACAAGGAACATACCGATGGCAAACGTTCCTGCGACGGAGATTGCGATCGGGAGTACCTGGGCTGCGGATGCATTCATGACAGTCGGGAGTGTTGCCTTGTAGAGGCCGAGGAGTTCGAGGTAGATGAGCGTTCCGCCTGCTCCACCGAGAACACCGCCGATGACACCGCCCACAAACGAGACGAACGGAAGACCGTGGCCTTCGGTACCCTGCGATTTGTATTCAGGCTGGGTGTCCCCGGTGATCGGGTCCTTTGCTACCTTGCCTGAGGCTGCGGGTATACCCATGCCAAAGACGTAGACGAAGTTCACCATCATACAGGTGATGGCCATCATCATTCCGCCGCCGACTCCACCGGTGATGACTGCGATGACGAGTCCCTGGTCTGCTGCCCAGGCGCCGCCAAAGAGTCCGGCGAGTCCTGCGCCTGCGGCAAGCATCGCGACACCGGTTGCGATACCGGGTGCCTGACCCATTGCTGCGGGTGCGCCGCCGACCGGCACGAAGTGGACACCGAATCCGATCAGGACACCACCGATGATAACGCCGATCAGGGCCATGAGGCCGAGACCTGGAGAGACCACGTAAGCGATCCCGAGAAGGATGATGAGCAGTACAACACCGACTACCATGGCGGTGGTGTTGATTGCCGAGCCTGCTGCCGGCTTTGCTGCGATTGCGGTCATGGTGCTGCCTCCTTTACCGGGGCCGTGTAGGGTCCGTAGTTCTTGCGTGCCCAGACCTCGATGTACCTGTCAACGATAGTGAAGATCAGGATGATCAGGATACCGACAATGATCGCTCCCCATCCGGCTCCGACCTGATCGAAGACGATGGTACGCCAGAGTTCAAGGAATACGATCAGGCCGAAACAGAGTCCCGATGCGGGCCCGCCGAACTTTGCGGTGAAAAATCCGTTGTCGAGCGAGTTGCGTTCTCCGGCCTCTGCATACCGGACGATGTTGCCGGATGCTGAGATGGGGACACCGGCACCGAACTTCTGGTTCTGGTACTGGCGTTCCTTGCCGTAGTACGGGTTACCTGTTGCTGACCCTGCAGCCCCGAGGGTAATTCCCCAGATGAACCCGAGCAACGGCAGCGGGAACGGGTGTCCCAGTGCGGTGTTGATCAGGTAACAAATGGTGGTCGTACAGAAAATTGCAACAAAGGCATGAGCCATGGCAACCGTTGTCATGGACTTTAAGATATCCACGTAGACCGGCTGGCCGAACTTGGAAAGACTTGCGGTTCTGCCCAGGTATGCGGTTGTCGCATAGACTCCCTGAACGAAGACTGCAAGAATTGAGCCCAGGACGATTGCGAGGACCGCGTTTACCTGCATAGCCAAAAAGGCCCATGCAAGTCCAGCGCCCAGAGCACACCAAAGCCCGTATGCCGGGGGTTCTCCGGCGACCGCCTTATTGAATATGCGGTGCACGAAACCCATCTGCGGTGCGAGCTGAACCTGTGAGTTCGGGTCTCCCTGCGACCCGATGTTGGATTCAGTATCTTCCGCGGAACCGGCTACGGTGGCAAGAGCTCCTGCCAATGCAGTAATTCCTATGCCAAATACAATATGTTCCATTTAGCCTCCTCCCTGCGTGCGAATGCACGAGAGTATTCAAAATGCAATGCCACGCACATCGAGTTAAACTCTTTGTGGTTAGTGTAAAATTAGTGAGATCTTGATTAAAAGGTTTCGAAACTATATTCGGAAAATCTGGGTATTTAAAGCCTGAATTATAAAACCGGGTCGCATAACGGATTATTTGTTCATGCAGGGTTGCGTTAATGAAAGACAGGTTGTGTTGGGGGCAAGCCGCCTTGCCCCGGCCGACGTGGGACGGCGGGTGAAGACTCTGGACTCCCTACAAAACAGTCCCGGCACCCGGTGGGAGGGGGAGCCCCTCCCCCCTCCTTTACCGCGTTTCGCATTATGGATGCTTGTTGCTCTCTGATTCTTCCATGTGGTCGAGAACCCGGTCCCACATGACGAGGAGACCGGGGATTACCACGTAGGCGAGCAACCCGGTGCCGAGGAATGCCCCGGTGATGATGAAGGAGGTGTCCATGGGGCTCACCTCATGCGAGGGCCGGAACGCCATCTGCCCAGGTCTCGATCCGGGTCCGGATGCTGTCGTCCTCGTAGGACGAGAGGGTGACCTGCTGGCGGGTGAAGTTCACGTAGAACATCTCCCCGCTGGGGTCATGGCACCTGAGGGTTGCCGAGTAACTGTCCCCGTCCGCGGTGTGGACCGGCGTGCCGCCGTGGGCCGTGCTGTTCGGGACGTTTGCGAGGATGGCTGCGATGCCGGCGTTAAACCCGGCGACCGAGTCGTACGTGTCTGCTGCCCTGCCGACTGTTTTTGCATCCTCGTCCTGGTACACGATTCTTGCTGTGTACGTCTCCCGGATCTTTTCTACGGGCGGGTGGCTGGCGCCCGAGCTCATATACGATACACACCCGAACGGATTGTTCAGGATAACGGACTGGATCATCGCGTTGAACGCGCTGATGTCCGCGATGGGTTCCGCAAGTTTGCGGACCGCACTCTTCACGTTGGTGTTCTGTGTGAAGTCTGCCATTTTTTTCATCTCCTTTTTTGTTCTGTGTCTCGGGGCGCCCGTTGACACATACCTGTGGCACATATGGGGTATTACGCGTGCGCGGAGGGTTGTAATCCGGGGCTGAAACATGGTCGGTTCCGGGATCCGAGAAGTTTGGCGTGCAAAAAGAGGAAAAGGGGGGCAGGAAGGACAGTATCCTGTATCCTGTGAGCCCGGATACGTGACAGAATAACTATATCCTCCCATCAGACATACAAAGAAAAAAAATGAAGATCGTTGGCATTATTGCAAGTCCGCGAAAAGAAGGCAATACCGCCTGGACCGTAAACAAAATACTCGAAGGTGCGAAAGAAGAGGGCGCCGAAACGCAATCCTGGTATTTCAGCGATCTTGATATACAACCGTGCCGGGGTTGTCTTTGCTGCCACGACGGGAGCGATCGGGGTTGTATCCTCAGTGACGACATGCAGGAACTGTATGGGGCGATTGAGCATGCCGATGCCATTGTCCTCGGCTCGCCGGTTTACATGGGGCAGATGAGTGGTCAGGCGAAGATATTTACCGACAGGTTGTTTGCGCACATATCTCCGCGGTTCTCACCGCATTACAAAGAAAAAGTCGCGAAACAGAAACTGATTCTTGTTTTTACTCAGGGCAATCCGGATCCCGGCATGTTCCAGGTATATTTTGACTATACGAAAAAAATGTTTCAGATGCTGGAATTTGATGTTAACGAGGTAGTTGTTGTTGCCGGTATGCGAAATGAACCGGCGCATGAAAGAAAAGATCTGGACACTGTCATGAAAAATATGGGGTCATCGCTGGTTTCGGAACGAACCGGATAATATCAGAGCTCGTTTGCCAGAGATATTCTAAAAAATAAAAAGTGTGGGGTTTTACTTCCCATCTCCCTCCATCATATCCTTCGCGAGCCAGATGCCGCCGGGGAACACATCGTAGAACCTCCACCGGCACTGGGGTGAATAGACCCAGAGCATCTTTCTGATCTGCGAAGAGGACTGCATCTCCCGGAGGTAATCGATCTCCTTTCTGCACTCACGGACGACCGTGGGTGCATCCGGCAGGGCTTTGCGTGAGCGGACTACCTCAATAATAAGCGTCGCTTCCGGCCGGATGGCAAAGATGTCGATGGGGATCTTTGATTTTCTCACTAGTACCGGGAGATACCCACAGCAATCCAGAATGTGCATCGCGTCGATGATGATCGCGTTGCAGCGGATATAGTTCTCCGGGCCAGCGGTCAGTTCACCTCCCGTTCCTGCCCGGCAGGTTACTCTTGTCTCACCTGCGACTGCTTCGCAGGGATTAATCCGGTTGCTGTACGAGGCACCGGATGCGATCGCACCCGGTGTAATCACGTCCTGTTCGTTTGTTTCTGAATTCTGCATGGTTTTTCACTTCCTTTCTGATTCCAGGTGTTCATCCTGCGATACGGGGAGGAGCGCGTCCGCTCGTCCGAAATGTCAAAAACGCCGGCCCGGGAGAGATCGACAGCCCCGGCCCCGTGCCGAAACCATCACCCTGCTATGCGAAGCGGTACGCGGAGCCGTTTTCGCACTATCTAATACTGGCACGCACCAGCAGCGACCAGACCGGCGGTCACCGACGTATAAGAGAAGAGGCGGGCGATACGCTCCCGGCCCGGGCACCCGCAGCGTGCATCCCGGAACCGGCGATCAGGTGAATCGGTGCGTTTTGTTTGTCAAAGAGCCCGAAGAGCCCGCACACGAGCGTCATGGAGAGGTAGCAGAACGTTGCGATGCGGCGGGCGACCTTCTTCTGGTACCCGGCCTTCGCGACCTTCCTCGTTACCCGTGTGCAGAAATCCAGGGACATTGTGATTATTTTTTCAAGGATACGGCAGGTTATATAGCCAGCGATAGATTCGAATATTTTGGTAGTTATTTCGGGAATCCGGGGGTTATGTGGGGCCGGATGAGTAAAGCCGTGTGGTTAACTTAATCGGGGAGCGCGGGGGGTGCTAATCACAAACCTTTACTTTCATGCCACACGGTCTTTCATTTATAAACTACTGTTTTGTAAAGATAAATTAGTTATAAAGTAAAATGTAAATGCGAATTATCTCAAATAACGGACAATTGAAAGATTTGTGAGTTCCCGAATAAAGAGAAAATGTGTATGGTAGACAGACTTAAAGCACTTGAAAATTTTGTATTGCTTACATTAGGTGCTATAGATAGACCTGTCTCTATCCTACATCTGGAGAAAGAAGTATTTTTGCTTTGGAATTTCCATCCAGATATTCATCATTATCTTAATTTTGTTAAACATTATAAAGGGCCATATTCCGAGGAAATCTCGAAAATAATTCGTAATCCTTTTTATTTAAACAATTGTTGGGAGTATTACCCGCCACCCCCATCGGATGAATTAACTGGAGGGTATGTAGAATTAACAGATACTGGACGTCAGGAATACAAAAAATTTTATTCAGAGGCTAAAAAAAGGGAATCCTTATTACCGCTTCTATCGGGAATAAAAATGGTAAGGGAGATCTATGATAAACTGTCTCCGGAGGAATTATTGCTTTTAATTTACTCAACATATCCCGAATATACGGAATATTCGAAAATTTACAATAATATTAAACGGAAACGGGTATCTCTTGCGAAAAATTTGTTAAAAGTCGGTCTAATTGACACTGAACGATTTGAAGAAATTACAATTGACGCTTAAAATATGACTGAAAATATTGTCGCAGATTCATCGTTTTTCTGTTGTTGCGAAACCGACATCCGCAAAAGGGAAGTATTGCTTTTATTGATGTCAAAATATGACTTTTTTATAGGTAATAAATTGCAGAATGAAATTCCGAATTCCTTATTAATTGATGAAGTGTTTGTTCATTCAATCTATGTAAAAGAGGAAGATTTTTTTGAATTAATTAGACCATTTTTTAAAAGATCAAAAAAACATGAAGATGATGGTGAATATGAAGCAATAGGAATTGCCTATCACCTCAATGAACATTATAATTTGAAATTTCTAATTTTAGATGATTCTGTCGCTTATAAATTTGTGAAAGCAAATTTCAAAGATTTATCAAATAAATTGACTAGGACAATTGGTTTTATTAAAAATTGTTGTTATATCGACAAATCACTCTCTCCGGAAACCACTCTTAAACTCCTTTTAGAAATGAAAAAAGCATTTGAAACATATGAAACAATTATATCGGATAGAAAAGTGCGGCCATGTAGTTTAGATCGCAAAATATACAGCACAATCCTTATCCCGTTGATTACCCAATTACAGGATGATAATAAAAATGGAAGAATATGATCCTCACATAACGGTCGATCCTATTACCTCTTCGTTGAAACATCCCGATTATTGTGTTCGTAAAATCACTTTTGATAATTTGAATCGGTCCGTAGAGACTCCATTTAAAGTATTTTCTGGGCGTAAATTATCTTGGGATGTCTTCAATAGTTTTACCTCATCAATTGATGAAAAAATTGTAGAAAACGGACGTTATGTAAGAGGATATGATGCTTGGAATGATCTCAGATATTTACTAACTAAAGCAAGTGGGGATGAACGCAACCAAAAACTTACAGCGTTTTTTAAAATTGATAGTAAATTATGGGAAAATCTTTCACTCACTACATTATCATTAGTTTTCCCCAAAAATCCATATAAACAAATTGCTATTACTAAAGAGACAAAAGGGGAAAAAACGACCCGACATATCGAACCCTTTGATGAGACTAGTATCATCTTTCTTTTAAATTTTATTTATTCAAGATCTAAAGCTTGTGTATTAGTCCCAGATATCAAATTATTAGATAGTAATAATAGGCCCCTTCTTTCAATTGGAGAATATCTGGATCATGTTGATAACTCCATAAGGATTCTCTCGCAATGGAACAAGAAGCCAATTTTTGCTCCATTACAATTAAACCTTCCAGTAGAGGATATTGAGAGAATATTAGATCATTATGCGGAGAAAAAATATTCAAATATTTGGCTAAATTTTTTAGCTCGCCAATGCGATGAGTCCTATATCGCGAATATCCGATCAATTAGAACATTGATTAATAGCAAAATGAGATCCGTGACGCCTGTCTTATACTATACTCATATCCAAAAAGAGATCACTCCGAACATTCAAGCTGAAAAGGTACCTGCATCTGATATCTTGACGCAATTTAATGGAGCCGATTTTGTAGGCATTAACAAAGGAAAATATGATGATAATCCGGGTTTTTCACTTGAAGGCGAAAAAAGAGATTTTGAGCAAGCGAGGAATTTAGGTATCTCATTAGAGAAATATAAAGCGATGAAACAATATCATAAAAATCGGTTATTTGATCCTAATAGTTACTATTATTATAACTTGAATTTATATCCCAGAGATTTGCCTCAAAAAGTTGATCTCCTTAATGAAAGCGTTAATCAGATATCTAATGGAATTTTGTTGTACTCTGAAATTGAACGAACTCGGGCATATGCGTTAGAAATTGCACCAAAAAATGTAGAAAAATCGATAAAAAGGGAGTTAAAAGAAAAACAAAAATCTAATCCAACTAAAACCTTGAAAGACTATATCCTCTCAAAACAAGCATTGGTGGATTTCCCTCAATTAAGAAATCAGTTAACTGATACATTGTCTCGACAACATACGTTATTGGAGGATCTTGGAAGTCTTGGGGATTGATTAAGTGACAACTTTCCCAATCCTCCCCAGGGGGCCTACCCCCCACCCGCTCAGCCACAAGGGGGGAGAGGGTACCCCCAGCTTAAAGGAAAGAGGGGGAGGGGGGTGAGGGGGTATCCCCCTCCCCCTTTGTCCGCATCCGGCCCCTTTTCTGCATGGCCGCATCCTGCGGTTCGCGTGGAACCTCCGGTGTGAGATGAGTGGTGAGCGGTTTTTTCGGGAACTCTTGCGGATCGCCCGGCCGGGACCGGTAAGGGAGGGGGATACCCCCCACCTGCCCGGCCACAAGGGGGGGAGGGTACCCCCCAGCTTGAAGAAAAGAAGGGGAGGGGGGTGGGGGGTATCCCCCCTCCCCCTTTTGGGATCTTATCAGGTCTCACGGACCGGCACGCAGGTGTACGTGCTCCTTTTGGACCCGGGTGAAGAGGTGCGCGAAAAATAAGCGGTTAAATAAATGGGTTTTTGGAATTTTTTGGACTTTCACAGAGGATCGTGTACAAAGAATCCTTGTAACTGCGGGTTCACTTCCCAAAGCCGATGGATGGCAGGGAAAAGTACCCGTCAAGTTTCTCTGACAGTTCGTTGAGGAGGACGACCTGCCGATCCGAGCCATGAGCGCTGCCGTCGTTTACCATACGTGCCGTGCCGGGAGAACTGCTTCTTATCCGGGCTGCCGATTCGGTCCCCTCCTTTAAGGGTGAGACCTGGTGAAATTTTGTTGCTGACTCCATAGTTCACTTCCAAATATCATTATATCACGGCAACTTATATTGATTTGTATCTATAAACTATATAGTTATCATAGCCCATCCCGGGCCGGGCGCTCATCGCACCTGTTCTTTAGGACGGGCACAATATCGCGTTACACCACACCGCTAAATACCTATACGTCCCCTATCTTTTTCCATGGCAAACCTCTCGCACTTCATGATCCCGGCCGACGATGTTGACCGGGCACGGCACTTCTATTCCGCCCTCCTCGGCTGGAAGATCGACCCGGTACCGCCTTCCCCCGATTCGATGGGGATAGCGGAGATGCAGTACCACGCGATCACCACCGGGCCGGCGGCGCCGGGCACGCTGAACTCGGGCGGGCTGTACAAACGGCACCTGGACGAGCCCATCCTCGATTTCATCCAGGTCGAGGAGATCGATGCCGCGGTCTCGAAGGTCGAGAAGCTGGGCGGGAAGATTGCGCAGCCCATCACCGCGATCCCGGGCGTGGGACTGACCGCGATGATCCTCGACACCGAGGGAAACCTCATCGGCCTCTGGACGCCGGTAACGCCGTGAGTCGGGCGGCGATTCCTCTTTTTTTGGCCCGGTGCCTGCCGGTATGTTCTCCGCGATAAAATCCAAAAAAGGTACCGGTGATTCCCGGTTATCAGAGCGAATCCACGGTCAGGCTCTTTTCTTCCTCCGCATAGTCCGGGTGGATCTCCTCTTTTATCACAAGGGCCAGTACCAGGATAACGATACCCAGCACGACGGAGAGAACGAATGCAAGATCGAACCCGGCAGAGAGCACCTGTACCTGGATATCGGCCGGGGATTCCATGGTTACAGCGTAGTTCCTCGCGATCCTAATGACCCCTTCGATGAGGATCAGGTTGAATATTGCGATCCCGATCGTGAGGGGGGCGGTCCTCTCAAGGCTGGTCAGGCTCGAGATCATCCCCGCCTTTGTCTTTGAAACCGCCATCATGATCATGGTCGTCGCCGGGGTGACGATCAGGCCCAGCCCGAAACCGATAAGAGCGAGACTTCCGACCACAAATCCGGTGGAGGTATAGACATGCAGCTGGGTCATCATGTAGTAGCCGATGATCAGGGGGACACAGGCGAGGATACAGAGCCGGCGTGCCCCCACCCGGTTAAAGGTCACACCCGCAATGAGACCCGCGACCATCATCGCAAACGAAAGCGAGGTCATAATCAGGCCGGCGGTTGAAGTGTCGTAGCTGTGGACATATTCCAGGTAGAACGGCAGGAGGTAGTTGATCCCAGAGAAACTCAAAAAAACCAGGCAGAGGAGCAGGTTGGTCAGGAAAAAGTTCCTGTTCCGAAACAGGTGAAGATCGAGCAGCGGGTCGGCAGCGCCGAGTTCGTGGAGGACGAACCAGGCAAGGGCTGCAATCGCGAGTATGGCCGTGCCAAGGATCACCGGGGATGTCCAGCCCAGGGATTCCCCTTCCGCGACCACAAAGACCAGCGACGCGAGGCCGATAAACGCGAGCCCGGCACCGAGTCTGTCAAAACCACCGGGGCCAGGCACCGGCTGCGACGCCGGGATGACCTTTGCCCCGAGAAGGATTGCGAAGATCCCGACCGGCACGTTGATGAAGAAGATCCAGTGCCAGGAAAGGTACTGGGTCAGGATACCGCCGATGGTCGGGCCGATCGCCGTCCCCAGCGCGGCAAAGAGCATGATGATGCTCATCGCCTTTCCTTTCTGCTCCATGGGGATGTAAGTGCTGACCATGGCAGCGGCAACCGACATGATCATCGCCCCGCCAACGGCCTGGAACATCCGGGACATCACAAGCGAGGGGAACCCGAGGATAATCTCCGGCAGGATCCCACAGAAGAGCGATCCGAGCGTGAAGATGGCAAAGCCGGCAAGGAAGATCCTCTTGTATCCTATGGTATCCGAGATCTTCCCAAAGACGAGCAGGCAGCCCACCATCACAAGAAGGTAGGATGTCGCAACCCAGCTCACGGTGGTCGTCGAGATATTGAATGATTCGGAGATTGCCGGGAGTGCGATGTTGACAATCGTGCCGTCAAGGCTTGCCATGAATGTTGCAAGCGAGATGGAGAGGATGAGGAGGCCAAAGCCCTTCTTGTTCCTGCCGCTGTCCGGTGTTTCCATCTGTTGGGGTTGTTGGTAAAGATAGATGAGGGTTGCGGATTGTCCTGTGCTTAAACCGGCCCGGTGTCTGCCGGTGCGTTTTTTACGCCCCGGACTCAAAAATATCCCCAAATCAGGTCTGGATTTTCCGCGGGAGAAGAAAGCGTATATCCCGGCACAAAGAGAACAACTGTAAGTGGCATAACCCACAAACAACGAAAAGGAAGTGATAACTACGTCAAAAAAGAATTTCAAGGCCGCAGCAGCCGCGAAGATCGCACCGGCAGCAAACCAGAAGTCGGCTGCCAGCAGCAAGACCTCAAGCGCAAAGAGCGCTTAAAACCCCCCCTCATATTTCCTATTTTTTGGCCGGATACTCTTCATGGAGCAGGTTCTTTTCCAGGGGATCCGGTGGAGTACCTTTCATGAACAGGGCACCTGATGGCGTGCCCGTGCAGATACCAGAAAAACCTTGAAAAAACGAGTGGGCAGGTGTGATTACCGCATCGCGTTCTTCCGCATCAGCGCCATCACGCTCGGCTTCTGCGGTTTCCGTGCTGCCGGAGGTGCGCCAAACCCGCCCATCTCCATCGGCGGGGCATCAAACATCTCCTTGTTGAGCCGTCCGCCGATCTCATCGAAGATCCGGGCATAAGCCACACAGTGCGGGTCGACCCCTTCGATCCTCCCCGGTGTCGGCGCCATCGCGTTGTAGGGACACCCGCCCCGGCAGTACTTGATGTGCTTACACTTCCCGCACGCCGTATCCACGTAGTCCTTGAACGCGAGCATCAGTTTTCCCGCCGGAGACGCCATCAGCGTTTCGAGGGACGGGTGGTCGGCCACATTCCCCATCACGTACTCCGGCATCCCGACAAACCGGTAGCAGGGGTAGATGCTCCCGTCCGGCCCGATAGCAAACGTGCTCCCCATGCAGTCCACGTACGTGCAGACGCTCCCCCGCCGGGTGAACACGCACCGGCAGAGGTCGCTGATGTTCATCACCTCGATCCCGTCCATGTGGTCGAGTGCCTGGTCGAGGAGATATACTAAAAGGTCGCCGTACTCGGCGGGTTCCAGCGCCCACTCCTTCGGGTTCTCCGACCGGAGCGACGGCAGCGCCGGGTGCAGCTTCAGCGTAAAACCCTTGTCGAGGAAGAACCGGAAGATCTCCTCTTTTTTCTTCACCGACTTGTTCGTGAACGTGCAGATGAACCGCACGTCGAGGCCGTGCATTTTTGCAATCTCGTAGCCCCGCATGCACTTCTCATAATAACCGTCTCCCCGCTGCGAATCCGTGATCGCCTCGGGCCCGTCGATACTCGACCCGATGGGCACATGGTACGCCGCGAGCACATCCGCGATCTCCGGCGTCATCCGCCAGAGGTTCGTCTGCATCGCAAACTCCGGGTGCATCCGGGCAAGTCCTTCCGAGAGCATCGGCAGCACCGTACGGTAAAAGTCCGCCCCTGCAAGCAGTGGTTCCCCGCCGTGGAAGGTAAACGTGACCCTTTCCCTGTCGACTCCTTTGAGCCATTCCACAATCTCTTTTACCGTCTCCGGTTTCATCACGGGTGAGCCCTCTTCCGAACTCCAGCAGTACTTGCACCTGCCGGGGCAGCCCAGCGTCGGGATGATCATCACGTGGAACGGGTTTTTCATTATGTTTTTTTCCCTTCGGCAGGGGATAAGGGTTTTTGTCTTTTACGGTTGGGTGCCAGCCCGCCGGTCCCGCGATTAAAAAAGGTTATTTTGAACCGGCTGCCCCGGTAACGATGGGCAGGGCGGTGACGAGCTCCGGGAGCATCTCGGCCGGGAATCCCATCACCATCTCGTCGTCTCCGATGCCGGAATATCTTCGCGACCCGTCGCAGCCCAGCGAGAAGTTCGGCTGTCCCGAGAGGTAGGTCTGTGCCGTTGCATCCGCACAGACCGACTGGATGCCGGCAAACCCGGCACAGATCCTCCCGCCGAGCCTGAAAAGCGTGCTCTGGGAGAGCTTGAGCATGTTGCGGGGCGTTGTCACGATCACGATGACCTGCGGGGAAAAGGGCGTTGTTTCAAGCGGGGCATAGAGTGTTGCATAGGTCTCACCCGTGTCCAGGTGCGGGATCCGCTCGATCGTCCGCTTGCAGGCTGCATCGCTGTCGAATTTTCCCAGTTTGAAATAGAATTCGCCGTTTTTCAGGCTCGGCGTGATCTCCTTTAACCCCAGCGACCACGCCCCCCCGTTACATTCGTGTCTGCCGGCAGGAGCATAGAAGATCTTCCTCTCCATCCGGGCCAGGTTCACCATAGAACAGTGCCGGATAGTCTTGTCCAGCTCCGGGATCCCGGCCGGGATATCAGCCTTGGTGGGCGCAAACCTGATGGCAACGGGCGATCCCTTCAGGTTCAGGATCTTCTTGAGCGACTCTGAAGCCTCGCGATAATTCACCACTATTTTCTCGTAACTCATAAGCATCTCCTCATCCTCCTCCATCCGGACGGAGTAATTACCCAATATGAGCGGAACCCTAAAAAGATGACGGAAATGCAAAAAGTGTGAAAAACGATGGAACTTCGGAGTACCGGGAGGATATCCGACCCGTGGGGAGAATTACAAAAAAGAAAAAAAATTTGGTTGGGGGACGATCGTGCTTACCTTGCGGGGATGATCAGCGAGCGCTCGCCAGCGGGCATGAACTCGCGGATTGCACCCTTCGCGAACTCGCGGCGTGGTTCGGAGAAGTCGAACTTGAGTGACGGGTCGGCAAACGTGATCTTCATGAGCGGGGACAGGGTCCAGGCATCCTGGCGTCCATAGTGGGCGGCAGCGGCAATAGCGGCGTACTCTCCCTGGTGTCCGACGTTCATTGCGTAGTTCGGGTAGTTGGGGCCACGGAGTTCTCCGATGCAGCCCTCGTCTGGCCGGATGGACATACAGTTTGCGGAACCGCACTGGTCCTGCAGGTCGTAGCCGAAGAAGCCGAGACGTGACCAGCCTTCCTTGTGCATGAGCATCGAGAGGTACCAGCCGTTCAGGCCGGCGTTTGAGTTGCCGGTTGCGAGTGAACAGGAGATACCTGATGCTGCTGCAAGGACGGACGCACGCTGGGAACCGCCGAAGTGGTCCTCGAGAGTGGTCGGGTACTGCTCGTACTGCTCCATACCGTAGAGGTTGACCTCGGTTGCAATGTCGGTGACAGCTTCCTGGGTCTGCTTTGCCTTTCCGATACCGCCGTGGTTTTTCTTGACATAGTCAAGACCGTAGTAGCAGTAGTCGTCGAGGATGTTGTCGGTGTATGCAGCGGTTGCATACTGGGTGAATCCGACACCGCCGGACATGTAAGATCCGAGCCAGATCTGGTCGAAGAGCATCGCACCTGCACCGACGACTTCAAGGGTTGCCTTGACGGGGTCGTTCGGGTACTTGCGGTCTGCCTGGATCATGTCGGCGAAGTGACCGAACTTGATGCCACCTGGCTCGTTCGGGCCACGTGCACGGCGGGCGGGCAGAATGTCTGCCATCTGGATGACACCAGCGTGCTTTGCTGCGAATGCGAGGTCGGCGACTGCTGCCTCACCGGCGCACATCTTGTAGGCTCCGATAAAGGACATACCGATCTGCATTGCAGACCACCGGGAGGTCGTTCCACCATCGCAGGTCCTGCTGACGGTTGTCGGGATGTGGACTGCCTGCCACATGGACTTGCCGACTGCGGCCTTGAGGGCGGCTGCCTGCTTTGCCGGGAAGAGCTTGTCGAGGTTTAAGACGAACTGGGGCTCGAGGTCGTCTGCCATCTCGTCATCGCCGGTGAAGACTTTGACGTAGCAGTCGTCGACGAGTGCCGGGTGGGTCTCGACCATGTGTTCCTGAACGACGGCCGCGCCGGGCATGGCGTGGTTTAAGACGTGGAGGTACTCGTTGATGGTCTCAGGAGTAACTTCCTTGCCCAGACGCTTCTGCAGGGTGCCGTGGGCGAGGTCGAGGCCGACGATGATCGTCCGGCGGATGTCGTCCCACATCTGCTGCATTGCAGCGTTGTTCACAAAGTGAAGGTCATCGCCCTCAACAAAGACGCCGGTTCCGCTGACCTCGTAGGTCATCAGCTGGCGCTGACCGAGCGGGATACCACCACAGTGGCAGCGCTTGGGGTCGTACATTGAGATGCCGCGCTCCATTGCGGCTTTCTGGCCTTCCTTTAAGAACTCCATCTTTCTTGGAGACTGCTCGAGACCCTTGCGGGCGAACACGGTCTGGGTTGCCGTCGGGTCTTCTGCAAACTTCTCCTTCATTGCCTTCAGGAAGAGCTTCTGGGTTCTCTCGATTTTTGCCTTTGCCATAATTATGCCTCCTTTGGCATGAAGCCGTACTTTACCCTCAGTGCGTGGATGCGCTGGATGTATTCAACGTATTCTGGGTCGTCGCGGAATCCGGTTCCGACGAGGGAGTGGTACATGGTGGTGTGTGTCTTGAGCCACTTGGTGTCCATTGCCTTGCCAATCTTGACCTCGGAGTCCAGTGGGACACCGACCTGGTCCTTGACGTACTTGATGACGCCCGACTTCTTGTCGAGAACAAAGCGCTGGAGCATATCGAACATCATGCCGTTTTCATCGAGACGGAGGGAGTGTCCGTGCACCGTGCAGCCACGGATGCCGGTAAGTGCTGCATCGAAGAGCTCGGTGTTGACGAGTTCCTTTGCATACTTTTCGAGATCTCTCTCACGGCATTCGATGATCTGACGGCCTGACAGCGTGCCCGGGTCAATCCCGCGGTACCTGTAGCATTCGAGCCAGGATCTCTGGTAGGGCTGGCAGGGTGCATTGTACATCGAGTCAGTGAACTGGATGTAACGGACACGGTCGCCGGCCTTTGCGCCATCTGTCGGGGTTACGAGCTTGCGGATCGGGCAGGCGGGTTCCTGCTGCTCGGCAAGCGGGGGGTGTGCACTCTTGTAGGCTGAGCCGGGTGCACGGTGTCCCATAACGAGGACAATGTCCTTGTCGGTTACATCGCGAAGCTTTTCCAGCTTGTGGGATGGGTCCAGCTGCTTGCGCCTGTTCTCGGCGATCTGCGTCTGGCCGGGACAATACTGGGGTTTGTATGACATTGTTTTATCACTCCAATGTTTCCTTCTTTTTCACGATTCTCATGACAGACGAAATGACTTCCGCCATCTTCTCGCGGGTCGGGGTCTGACCCCGGGTCACGCCGCTCACGATCGCCATTACCGTGCCTTTGGTACGGATCTGGTCGGCCGGTGGCATCACCACGGCGGTCTTCACGCCCACCTTTGCGAGATCCTCATAATCAATCGGGGACTGGGAAACGACAATCGCCTTCACGTCACAGGCCTCGAGAATAAACCGGACCTTGTGCACCACATGGGATCGGACGTTCCCATGGTGAAGTATGGCAACCTTGTGTTTCTCAATCTGCACGACCTCCTTATCAGTAAGCCCGAAATAGGCGCCAATCACGCCGCCGGCAATATTCGGGGCGTCCGGAGGGACGCCGCTGCCGGCGTTCAGTACAAGCGTACTGATGCTGTATTCGACGCCCTGCTGCCGCAGCCCCGAGGTGATGTCGCACACCGGTTTTGTGACGTGGCGGCGTCCGGGGGACATTCCGACAACGATCACGTCCGGGTACCGGCATTCGGAGATGGTGCCCCGCTGGGCAATCCCGCCTCCTTTACCCATGCCCATCGCCTCGCGGCAGTCAACAACCTGGGTTACTCGTCCTATCGGCATTACTTGATTCCCTGAATGATGATGGGTCTGGACTTGCTGCTTGGATCAGCCAGCCCGATGATTGATTTGTCCGCATCCGGGCCGTACTTGCAGTAATCGACAAGTGACGGTTCGGTCTTCATGAACTTCCCTTCCTGAATACCGAAGGTAAAATTGGTGAAAACCTGTTCGCATGCGGTCTTCAGTGCGGGGATCACGTCACGGTTCTCAAGTTCGAGAAGCACCGTGCCTACATGAACCTGCAGCTCCAGTTCCTGGTCGCCGACATGGATGGTCTTCCTCATCGAATGAGGATTGGCCATACCTTTGGCCGGCCCGTATGTTACGGTAGCCGGAAGGCGTGGTCCGTTGAGGACCATACGCCGGATGCCGGGGATCTCGGTGAGCTTGTTCAGCAGGCGCTCGGTAGTTTCCGGGTTAAGCAGCCGCTCGGTGAAGATCCTGCACTGGGGGAACGTGGCTTCAGTCATTCGTATCCTTATGAGGGATTATACACCCTTTGCGATCGTCTGCATTGGTCTCTTGAACGCATCGATCTGCCCGAAGGTGTCCTGGTAAACCTTACTGGTTGCCTCGGGGCCGAACATCTGGGTGCCTGCATCCAGTGCGCATGCTGCGACGATACAGGGCATACCGACACCGGCTGCGTGACGGGTAACGACGTGGTTACCATTGAATCCGCCTGGGCCGCCGCCACCGTAGATCGAGTGGCTGAAGAACGAGAACCCGACTGCGACACCCATGGTGCGACCGAAGTCGGAGCCTGGGAGGCCGGTCTCGTGCTCGAGCAGATCGTTGAAGTAGAGCAGGGTTGCGGAAACTGCCTGTGCGAACCGTCCTGCACCGCAGTTGACCATGGTCGCTGCGAGGGTGCCTGCGGATGCGTAGGCGTTCCAGAGCATCGGGTCCTTGGTGTCGTAGAAGATGTAGCCGCTTTTGCCCTTCTTGCCTGCCTTGATGACCTTGTCCTCAATGGCACGCTCGACGAGGCTCTGCACGACAGTACCGACAGTGCCGGTCTTGCCGTTCTTCTTGACGAGGTCGTAGACGATGTTGTTTGCATTCAGGCCCTGGTACCCGTAAAGCAGGAGCTGGGCGCGTTCGAACGGGCCGATTGCGGAACCCATCTCGAACTCTCCGGCCTGCTCGAAGGTGGCCGAGAGTGCTGCACCCTGAATTGCATTCCGGTGGGTCATCATGACCGCGTGGTTGGCCGGGATGTTACGGAGTGCATAGCCGAGGCCTTCGTTGTTCTGCGGGATGGACAGGATCGAGACGACGTTGCCGCCCTGCATGTCCATTGTCTGCGGGTAGGTTCCCCAGACTGCTCCCTTGATGTAGGAACCGTCGAACATGCCGACCTTGTACTGCTCGATCAGAGCGTAGGTAGTCGCTGCTGCAACGGATGTGGATGTTGCATCGTAGGTTGCTGCTGCGTTAAGCCGTGCTGACGGAACCTCGACAAGGAGCATCTTGCCGCCGGCGACCTTGGTGATCTTGGTGTTGTCGCCTTCGGCTACCTGGACCATGCTCTTGATCTTGGCTGCGATTGCGTCGCAGTCCTTGACACAGCTGCAGCTCATGCTGCGGCCGAGGATCTGGTTCGACTTGCCGCCCATCTTACCGGTCTTGAGTGCGTCCTCAATACCGCCGAGGTTGACTGCCACGGTCCTCTTGGTGAGGTCGATGAGTTCGAGTGCACCCTTGTTGGTCAGCGGACTGATCTTGTCAATGGTGACGTTGCTCTTTAAGAGCTTACCCTCATCGTCGTAGAGGTCGATTGCATCTTTGTATTTTGCCATGTAATTTCCTCCAAACTGACTTTAATTGCTGTACCGTACGAGAACTGAACGCTGGTGGTCACTAACAGAAGTCACTGGTAATGAATGAAAGTCGCTATTGCACGTCCCCTAGATTGGGACATTGAATAATTCCCAATTTCCCCTTATAAGCGTTCCGATTTTATCTCGGAACTCTCTTTTATAGAACTCAAAAAATATTACATAAAAGTGAAGCAATGTTCAAATATTACATATATCTGCCCTTTTTTTGTTTTACGCAGTATGACGAATTTAAAAAAAAGTATTGCAAAGGTACATACTTAATTTAAAAAATTACTTACTTTCCTATGCGCCCTTTATAAAAAATATTGGGTTCTGACAGGATCCTGGCAAAGGATCGTGAGGGTTTATTCATTATTTTTCGCAAGCGGGCTTGGCCCGAGTTCATTGATGGTTTTTACAACGTCGGTAATGACGCTTGCCCATTTCGCACCTTCCGATGCAGAGACAAACGTCATCCGGAACCGGCGGTCGTCAAGGCCGATGCTCTTCATGAGCCGTTTTACCATGAACATCCGTTTTGCTCCCTTGTAATTGCCCTCAAGGTAGTGGCAGTCACCGAAGTGACACCCGGAGACGAGGACGCCATCCGCCCCGTCGGCAAATGCCTTGAGGACGAAGAGGGAGTCGAAACGACCGGTGCACATGACACGGATAATCCTGACATCCGGGGGGTACTGGATACGGCCGCCACCCGCAAGGTCGGCTCCTGCGTAGGAACACCAGTTGCAGACCATGCCGAGGATCTTGGGCTGCCAGAATCCGGGGCCTCTTTCTGGGATTTTAAAGTCGCCAGGTGCTGACATTTACTGCTCACCTCCGAGCAGGAACGCATCGATCTGTGCAACGATCTGCGGGGTTGCAAAGTGGTTCATCCAGATGGCACCACCGGGGCAGAACCCACCGCAGGTACCGCAGCCTTTGCACTTGGCTTCCGTGACCTGCATAACAGTCCTCCCGTCTTTTTCCACGAGGGAAAGGGCGCTGTAGGGACAAAGGTTGACGCACATGCCGCAGCCTGCGCACTTCTCTTCAATACAGGATGCGAAGTACGGCTCGAGTTCGACCTGTCCCATGTGGATTGGGATACTTGCTGCCGATGCCGCACCTTCTGCAGATGCTACCGTGTCCGGGATATCCTTCGGGCCCTGACAGACACCGGCCAAAAAGACACCGGCCGTGGTAGTTCCGCACGGGTTAAGTTTCGGGTGGGCTTCCTGGAGCCAGCCGTCGCCGGTACAGGAAACACCGAATAATCTCCGGGTCCTTTCTGTGTCTGCCGCTGGTTGGATTGCTGCTGCAAGCACGACAATATCGACTTCCATGTCGACCGGGCGGTCAAGCAGCGTGTCATCTGCATAGACATGCAGGTTCTTGGTCTTGGGGTCTTCGAGGATGTTTGCCACGCGCCCGCGGATGAACTTTGCTCCTTCGTCCTGGATGCGGTAGTAGAACTCCTCGTAGGCTTTCCCGAATGACCGGATATCCATGTAGAAGATATAGGGTATGCATCCGGGGATCTTCTCGGTGATCTGGTGCGCGTGCTTTAAGGAGTACATGCAGCAGAACCGGGAACAGTACGGTTTGCCGATACCGGTGTTGTCACGCGACCCTGCGCAGAGCACAAAGGCCACGCGTTTTGGCGTCTCACCATCGCTTGGGCGGATAAGGTGGCCGCCGGTCGGACCGGAAGCGCAGATGAGCCGCTCGAATTCGAGACTCGTGATGACATTCTCGTACCGTTTGTATCCCCATTCCTCTTTCTTCTCGATGGGGAAGATGTCGTAGCCGGTAGCGAGGATTGCCGTTCCGACCTTGACCTTGATGAGCTCGTCCTTGGACTCGAGGTCGATTGCCCTCTTCTCGGGACCGCATGCAGTTACGCACAGTCCGCACTTGACGCAAGTTGTAAAGTCAATGGTGTAGATCAGGGGAACGACCTGCGGGTGGTTGATATAGATGGCCTTCCGGGGTTTCATCCCGACTTCGAAGACGTTGGGCTTGATGACCGGGCAGACTGCATCGCAGTCACCGCAGCCGTTACAGCCGCCGCCGGAAATTCCCTTGGCTTCGGCTTCATTTGGAGTCATCACGCCGCGTGCTTTCTTCCTTATGGTGACTTCAAAGTTGCCGATGTAGCCTTCCACGTTATCGACTTCGCAGTAGGTCATCAGCTCAATGTTGGCACTCCTGCCGACATCCACCATCTTTGGCGTGAGGATACACTGGGAGCAGTCGAGTGTCGGGAAGGTCTTGTCGAGCTGCGACATCCTGCCGCCGATACTTGGCGCTGATTCGATGAGGTAGGTCTTGATGCCTGCTCCTGCCAGATCGAGTGCTGCCTGCATGCCGCCGATCCCTGCACCGACAACCATTGCCGTCTTTTCGACCGGCACTGACTTCGGGTAAAGATCCTGGAGGAGTGCAGCTTTTGCTACTGCGATCCTGATCGCATCCTTTGCCTTCTCCGTTGAACCTTCGCGGTCGTGCATGTGCACCCACGAGTTCTGGTCACGGATGTTTGCCATCTCGAACCGGAAGGGGTTTAAGCCTGCATCCTTGGTTGCGTTCCTGAATGTCGGCTCGTGGAGACGGGGCGTGCATGCAGCGACGACGACACCGGTCAGCTTGTTCTCATGGACTGCCTTGCTGATAACGGTCTGCCCGGGCATCGAGCACATGTACTTGTAGTTGTCAACATAGGCCACATTCGGGATGGTTTTTGCATAGTCCTGCACGGCCTGGATATCCATCGAACCAGCGATGTTGGTACCACAGTGGCAGATGAAGACACCGATACGTGCATCCTGTTTGGTGGTGGCACCGGGTGCTGCAACTGCTTTTTCGGCTGCCGGTGCGGGAGCTGCCTGCTGCTTCTTGGCTTCTTGTTTCACGGGAGCAACCTTCTTTGTTTCCTGCTTCTTGGTCTCGGTCTTTTTGGTTGTTGCTTTCTTCTTTTCAACCATCATTCCCACCTCACAGCACCTTCTGCAGGAATGGTTCACAGCTGATCCCGTGGAGGTCAAGCCCGAGATCCTGCGGGCTCATACCCTGTGCCAGTCCGAGCAGTTCGGCAAAGTGCAGCACCGGTAAGTTGTACTCGACACCGAACTTCTCCTTGATCTCGATCTGGCCACGGTCAAACTGGAGCTGGCAGAACGGGCAGATGTCGGTGAGTGCGTCCACTTTTACCTCTTTGAGATTGATCATCTTTTCGTTTGTGATATCCAGCGAGTGGACGATATCGTATCCGCGGACACCGCCGCCGGCACCGCAGCACTGCATCTTGTTGCGGTATTCGACTGGTGTTGCGCCGAGCGCTGCGACCAGTTCTTCCATCCAGACCGGGTGCTCGGTGTTTAACATGACCTCTTTCTCGAATTCCCGGTCCTTGTGGGGCTTAGTGAGATGGCAGCCGTAGTGGACGGCAATACGTGCACCGGTCAGGGGGCTTACCACGGAGTCCTTGATCTTGTTGACCCCGACAAACTTGTCGTTGTACAGGAGTTCTGCAAGGTGGTAGACGTTGATGGTGCCCTTGTACTCCATATCGACTTCCTTGAGTACTTCATTCACGCCATCGCGGAGATCCTTGTTGTGCTTGAGCTTGTGGTTGACTTCCCAGATCGACTTATAACAGCCGTTGCAGACCAGTGCAATGTCCATCTTCATCTGTTCTGCAAGGACGATGTTCCGGGCCGCCATCGCATAGAACACATTCATGTCGATGGAACCGAATGCCCCGGGTGCCGGACAACAGCTGGCTCCCTTGAGGGGAACGAGGTCGATGCCGAGTTTTTTGCATCCCTTGATGGCTGCCGATTCAACACCGGGGTACCGGTTCGGTGCAATGCAGCCAAGGTAGAATGCGAACGTGTGGTTTGCTTTTGATTCTGACATGCTCTCTTATCCCTCCCGTTCCTTGATGATCCGGTCTGCATTCTCCTTGAGGTGGTAGTGGTCAAGGATCTTCCTGATGCCGGGCATGTATTCAGGGTACATGTGGGTGGTCGGCGGGTCGCGGGTGAGTCCGAGCTTCTCCCGGGCTGCACGGTTGACATCGTTGTTTGGCACACCGTGGCCTGAACTGTAGATCGCAGTCACGGTCTTGAGGAAGTTCACCGGCACAATATCGTGGGTGAATGCCATGTTCCTCATGGCCATGATAACATCCGTGGGTGCAATGTCACGCGGGCACCGGTCGGTGCAGCTGTAACAGGTGGTGCAGAGCCAGAGATCGGGATCGGTCAGTGCCTCAGTTTCGAATCCGAGCACTGCCCTCCGCATGAACTTGCGGATGCGGTAGGTGCTCCGGGGTGCTGATGGGCACGAGCCGGTGCAGGTACCACACTGGTAGCACATGTGGGCAATGGTGCGTGAAATGCCCTCAACCTTCTTTGTAAAGTCGGGTGTCGAGTCTTCACGGTAAAACCGCTGGTCTTTGAGTTTCTTCTCCAGCGCTTCCGGGTAACCTTTTGTTCTTGCCATGCTCCTCCTCCCTCACGCCTTCTCCATTGTTTTTATACTGACCTGTCCGGGGATGCCCTCTTTTACTTCAGAGGTTCTCTTCGTGCAGAGTTTTTCCTTGATCTTCTTGAAGAGGTCGGTCTCTTTGCCTTTCACCCGGATACCGGTCCTCTGGAGGACAATGATATCCTCACCGGGACAGGCATTCACGCAGGCGCCGCAGAGAATACAATAGTCCTTGTTGACCGCAATATTGGCTTCGATATGGTGTCCCATTTCGGCAGCGGGCTTCTCGCTGGGGAGATAAATCGCATTTGCCGGGCAGATCTCTGCGCAGGTTGAACATCCGCCGGGGCATTTCTCGGCGTGGAATTCGATGTCGCCTTCGAAAATCTTCTCGACAGTAATTGCCTCGGTCGGGCAGTTGCGGGAGCACCAGGTACAGGTGCAGCAGTTGTCCTGAACAATACTGACCTTTCCATCCACCTTGTCGGAGATAATTTCGCGTTCGACGGTGATGCATTCTTCGGGGCAGGCCTCAACGCACACCTTGCAGGCATTGCACTTGGCCTCGTCCCAGACAACATCACCTTCGATCTTACCGACTTCAGGTGTGAACTCCCTGTGTTTCACCGTAAGTGCCGGGCAGAGTGCACCGCACAGGCCGCAGAGCGAACATTTCTCCTTGTCTACGGTAAATGTCGTCTTGGTCTTGATTGCCGTGTGACGTTCTTTGGCACCGGCAACCGGGCCCTTGTAGGTTCCCTCGTAAGCGGGAACATTACGATCAATGGCATCACGCGGGCAGACCTCTTCGCAGATCGTGCACCGGACACACTTTTGGTCATCAATCTCTGCCTTCATGTCGTATTGCGGGAATCCCTCTTTCTCAATAATGGGAAGCCGCTCCTGATCATCAACTTTCAGAGTCAATGCATTGAACGGGCACATGATGACGCAGACACCACAATATGAACATTTGGTCTCGTCTACATCGATGGGTGTCGCGTAGTCAATAGCACCACGCCGGGCTGCACCGACAAGTCCGAGAACAATAGCCTCCTCCGGACATGCATCGACACAGACACCGCATCCCGTGCAGGTCTCTGAATTCAGAATCAGGTTGTTCACGCTCTGAAGGAGGCGCTGCTCCATCACAACGTTGACACCATCCCTCTTTTTGGAAAACTTTGGAAACAATGCCATGAAATTAACCCTCACGCTGTTCCTCTATTGCACCTTTGCCTCTGCTCTGGTTTCCCAGAGCCCTGTCAGACTGATAACATCATGCAGACATGCCTGGATGTATACGCCACTCCCGGCGCAAAGTTCACCGTTAATGTCAGGGACAACCGATGTACCGTCCCGGACTAAGTAGATATTTTCGGCTGATACCGGATCTACCATGTGAAGTTCCAGCGCGTCCACAGGACATGCAACAACACAATTATTACAGCCGGTACAATGCTCCCTTTTGATATGCACTGCACATGCCATGAGTTCACGCACCAGCTATGATCGATTCCAAAATCGATTATCAAAAGAGTGGTGGAAGAATCTAGATAAATGTTCTGAAATTTATCGCTGATAAACGGCCATTTTATTCATTTTTTTTAATTTTCCTTTATAAGCAGCCCCGTCGTGTTAAGTAATTATGGTGTACTTTTTGATCATATTCCGGTGCGCTCTGTACCTTGTAATCAAATGAGAAAATTTATTCAGTAATAATTGTGGTACTGTTGATATACCGGAGGTTATGTTAGAATGGAAATCAACGGCGTTACAATCGACAACACCTATGCAGAAGCATTCCCGACCTGGGTCTGCCGGGTGATCATTACAGCAGTGACAAAAGACTGGGCCCTCAAGGCAGCGACCGAGGCAACCGGGTTTGCGACCTCGGCTATCGGCTGCCCGTGCGAAGCGGGCATCGAGAGCGTCCTTTCCGGGAGCGAGACTCCTGACGGAAGGCCGGGTGTAGCTATCCTGATCTGCGCAAGCAAGAAGAAACTCAAGGAGCAGGTCGTGGAACGGCTTGCCGAATGTGTCCTGACAGCACCGACAACAGCGGTTTTCAACGGTATCACCGATGCAGAAGAGAAGATCCCGGTCAAGCTTCACTTCTTTGGTGACGGATACGAGTACCAGAAGGAAGTTGGCGGCAGGAAGTGCTGGGCGATCCCGATCATGAACGGCGAGTACATCGGTGAAGAGGAATTCGGTATCGTCAAGGGTGTTGCCGGTGGCAACTTCTTTATCATGGGCGAGAACCAGATGGCAGCCTTGGTAGGTGCCCAGGCAGCTTCGGACGCGATTGCGGGTGTAAAAGGTGTTATCACGAGTTTCCCGGGTGGAGTCGTGGCGAGTGGTTCCAAGGTGGGCAGCCTGAAGTACAAGTTCATGGTTGCAACGACGAACGAGAAATACTGCCCGACGCTCCGCGAGAAAGTGGCAGACAGCAAGGTTCCGGCCGGCATCAAGGCGGTCTACGAAATTGTTATCGACGGTGTTGACGAGAAGAGCGTTGCCGCTGCGATGGGAACCGGTATCAAGGCAGCAGTGCAGGTACCGGGCGTGAAGTTCATTTCTGCCGGGAACTTTGGCGGCAGTCTCGGACCCTTCAAGCTGGAACTTGAAAAAGTCCTTTAAAATCTCTTTTTTCCTGGAAAAAAATTTTGCAGTCATGGAATTCTATAAATATTTTTATTGCCGAATAGTTTGTTAACGAAAATTTCGGCGATAATATGATCACACTTACACCCGACGACGTGAAGCAGCGGTTCGGCCCGCTCTTCTCAAAGAAATTTCTGGTGATGGTTGACGAAAAGGCGGGTCTCGCAGAGATCCTTGAGCAGTGTCACGCCCGTGGCACGATCGAGTGGGACGCGATGAACAGGTCCCGTGCCGGTGGTGCGGTGGCATCGTGTGCGGTCGAGGGGAGTACGATGACGATCCGGGCACATCTTGGCCAACACAAGGTCAATTTCGGAGCTGCCGGTGATACCATTGGCGGGCAGGCCCTTGAATGTGTAGAAGTGAACGGCGACGAGGTTATCACGACCTGGGCCGGTATTGCCGGCGCCGGTGTCGGTGTCGCTGCCTGCCTCCCGCAGGCGCCGGGTGTCATCCGGGCCGAGTACCCGACAGAAGATGATCTTAAGGTTGGGGGAGCACGGACTAACCATGTCCGAATCATCTCGCCCCGGTACGAAAAGATCTCGTTTGGCATTGATGATACGGATACCAAACAGGAAGGTGCGACCTGGGTCATGGCTCTCAAGTGTGCAGAGGCGTGCCACATCGAAGGTGTGGAATTCCTGAATATGCGTCTTGTCCAGCTCAACCCGGCCGTCCCCAACAAGACGACAAACTGTGTTGGTTCTGCGCTGAACTTTGCCGCCCGTCCCGGCAGCATCGGAGCGCTCCGGGAGTTTGTGTGCACGTTTGTTGAGAAGAACACGTTCTCAAAGGATACCGGTATCGCGTTCTCCCGGGGTATCGGGACCGAGAAGGATTCCCCGGTACTAAAGGCCATCAAGACCGAGATTCTGACCGTTGAGAAAGCCGAGAGTGAGGCCAGGCGGCTCGGTATCGAGTACCTTGATCACAATGGGCGGAAGGGGAGGATCGGTGCACTCGGTGCGGTGCTCTGGGCGAACCGGGGAATCGAGGCGGCGGGGTTGTATGGCGAGCATCTCTGATCCCTACGTGATTAAGTACCCACAGATCGTTGCAGTGGCTGACGAGAGCGGGAGCAGGGTCGAACTGATCGAATTCTTCGACTGCGTGGGGGGGGCCATGTGGACGCAGCACCATTACGCACAGAGCCCGCTCGTTGGGAGTGTCCGGTCCGTGGGTGCGACAACACGGTTCCTGCTCCGGCCCGGTGCCGTGGATCTGGCCCTCGAAGGCTCCCGGTTCCCCGCTGGGATATCCGGCGTTTCCGTGACAGAAAACGAGATCGCGATAACCTACATTGGCATGGGTGGCGGGGGTGTGGGTGCAACTTCCTGCCGTGCTGCTGCAAAAGGCGTGCTGCGGGAACGCTGCGATCCCGCCGGTGGAGGGAAAATTGCCGGCGCCACGCTCTGGCTTCCCCGGCGGCAGCGGGTATTGATCGGTGTTGATGATACCGATACCAGCGAGGAGGGAGCGACGTGGACGCTTGTCCACAATATCGCAAAAGCCGTGGAGGACGAGCAGTCTGTCTACCTTTCGCATACGATAGTCCAGCTCTTCCCGGTTCCGTACCGGACCAAGAACTGTGTAAGCCTTGTCGTGGAGTTTGCCACGACTGAACCTGAACTCCTGACGGAGCGGTTCCACAAACTGCTTGAAAAATACACCCTTTCACAGAAGACCGGCATGGCTGTGTACACCGGTTTTGCGCCCTCAGATGCCCTGGTCGCGTACGGGCGGAAAGTGAAACGGGGTGAGGTCGGACCGGATCTCGTACAAAACCTCGCCGACCCCTCCCTTCGCGTGATCATGAACGGGAGGGGGATTACCGGGGCGGTGGCGGCCCTGCCGTTTTATACGCGATATGAGGAGGCGCTTGAGTTATGCAGTGGCAAGTCTTAAAAGCCCGTCTGCTGTCGGCCGGTTCTGCCCGGATCAGTGGTGAACCTGCGGATGATTTTATCGCCAAATCCACCGCAGGCCCGGGTGCCGGGGGAAAAGGCTCGGTTTTCTTTACCATGGGCAGCCACAGGGTCAAGCTTGCGATCAATCCGTCATCCCCTGTAGAGATCGCCCACCGGGGTGGCGGTGTCGCCGACATGTATTTCGAGGACCAGCAGATCCCGGGCCGGCTCATCCGGCCGGGGCTCCACTGCCCGGACCAGGCATTCATCACGGTAACGGAGAGCTGTATATTTTCCTGCCGCTACTGCACCGTTCCCCGTCTCTCCGGGAAACGCAAGACGATTGAAGAGATCATGAATCTCGTTAAGTCGGTCCGGCACCGGATCAGTGCAATCTCACTCACGAGTGGCGTTGCCAGGAGCATAGACGAGGAAGAGGCCTATGTCTGCGAAGTGATCCGGCACCTTGCCTTCTTTGACCTGCCCATCGGTGTTTCCATCTACCCGACCGATACGACCCCGGATAAACTTTTTGCCCTTGGTGTCGCAGAGGTGAAATTCAATATCGAGGCCGCGACTCCGGAACTGTTTGCGGAGCAGTGCCCCGGTCTTGATTATGACCGCCTCTGGCGGGTGCTCGATCGCTCTGTTGAACTCTTCGGTAAGAACCGGGTGTTTTCCAATGTCATTATCGGGCTTGGGGAGACCGATGCTGAAATGGAGGCCTGTATCAACAGGCTCACGTCCCACGGTGTGATCCCGGTCCTGCGCCCGCTCAACCCGGTTGCCGGGTTCGCCGGAACTCCCCGCCCGTCAGCGGAACGGCTCAAAACCCTCTATACTATGCATGCCCGGGCGATTGCTGCCGCAGGACTTGATCCCTCCGGTGCTCTTACGATGTGCACGAACTGTGCAGGGTGCGATCTCGTGCCCGGGAGGGATGAATGAAGGGTGTGGAGGCTCTTGCTGAGGCGATCTGTGCCGGTACCGACCGGCAGTACACGGTCCCGGGCTTCCCGGTAACGGAGCTTGGTGTGCTTGCCCGGGCCGAGATGGTCATCAACGAGAAGACGGCGCTCGAATATGCGCTGGGGGATTCCCTCTCCGGGAAACGGGCTGCGGTGATCATAAAGAACGTGGGCGTAAATACCTGCGCCGATCCCCTGCTCCAGGCCTCCGCACAGGGTCTTATCGGCGGAGTTCTTCTTGTTGTCGGTGACGATCCCGATGCAAAGGGTTCCCAGACGGCGCAGGACTCCCGTTATTACGGGGAACTGGCGGAGATTCCCGTGATCGAGCCGGACGGGACTACCTGCTATTCCGGGGTCGAAGCCGCACTTTCTGCCTCTGAACAATTCTCCCGGGTCGCCATGCTCCGGCTCACCCCGCAACTGCTGGACGCCGATGCCCGTGGTACGGTGGTCCCCCGGGGAGACCGGAGGGGCCGGTTATCCGACCAGACCTGGACGATGAACGGGCGGGTGACCGCTGCAGAGGACGTCTACCGGACGATGTTTACCTGGTCTGATGCGTCCCCCCTCAACCGGTGGGACGGGGAACCGCTCGGCGCCGGGCCGGCGCCGGGCCGCTCCCGGGTCGTGACGACCAATCCTCTTCCTGCCCGTGCCGTAGATCTGCGCAAGGTTCACGAGTACGGCAGGCCGTTTGTCCGGGATCACCGCGGGGTGATGCCACCCGATCCGCAGAAAGGACCCGAATCGAGGGAAGACCGGGGATTCTACAGGACCTTCTGTAAAGAATGTCCGTTCAAGCCGCTGCTGGACCTTCTCAAAAGCCGGGACCTGCAGCTGATCTGCGATGCAGGGTGCTCGGTGTTCGGGATGACTCCTCCCTACGAATTCGGCGTTGCCAGTTATGGTATGGGTTCGAGCATCGCGGTCGCCGCACGGAGTACGCACGTGGCGCTTATCGGGGATTACGCGCTGCTCCACTCCGGGTTGAACGCCCTGATCGATGTGTATGAAAAGAGATTTCCGCTCCTGTGCATCGTGATGAAGAATCACTGCACCGCGATGACCGGTGGCCAGCCCGCCTTCGATCCCGTCCCCTACCTTGCCTGGGCCGATCCAGTTATCTGCCGTGCGGAAGATGAACACCGCCTCCGCGAGGTCATCCGTCACCCGGATGCACCGGTTACCGTGGTTGTGGAAGCAGCATGCCCAAAGGGGGCACAGCATGAAACCGTGGAATGTTGAGATCTGTGATGTAACGTTGAGAGACGGGGAGCAGACACCCGGGGTGTCGTTCTCCTGCGAAGAGAAGGTGGATATCGCCCGGACCCTCGATGCCATCGGCATCGAGGTGATCGAGGCCGGGTTCCCGGCAGTTTCCGAGAATGAAAAAAGGTGCGTAAAGACCATCGCACATCTCGGGCTCGATGCACGGATCTGCGGTTTTGCCCGGGCGAAAAAAGAAGATATCACGACCGCCATCGACTGCGGTGTCGACATGGTCTCCATCTTTATCCCGACCTCGGATCTCCACATCAGGCTCAAGTTCAAAAAACCCCGCGAACAGGTGCTTGACGATGCCCTCGCCATGATCGATTTTGCCCGGGATCACGGGGTCAAGGTGCGGTTTGCTGCGGAGGATGCCTCCCGGACTGACATCGTATTCCTCAAAGAGGTGTACCGGCGGGCCGCCGAGCATGGTGCTGTCCTGCTCAGCTTTGCCGACACGGTGGGTAGTTTGATCCCTGACGAGATGCGCACGATCATGACCGATCTCGTCTCTTCGGTCGACCGGCCGTTCTGCGCCCACTGCCACAATGACATGGGCTGCGCCGTGGCAAATACGATCACCGCGGCGCAGGCCGGGGCGTTCCAGCTCCACACCACGGTGAACGGTGTCGGCGAGCGGTCGGGTAATGCCTCGCTTGAGGAGGTGCTCGTCATCTTACGGCAGAAAGGAGGTATCGACCGGTATGACCTCTCGCACCTCTCCACCCTCTCCCACAAGGTTGAGAAGTATTCCGGGATCGCGCTCCCGAAGAACAAGCCGGTCACCGGGGAACTTGCGTTCTCGCACGAGAGTGGTATCCATATCGCCGCCATTCTTCAGGATCCCGCAACCTACGAGTATTTTTCCCCGGAACTGGTGGGTGGCGAACGGCACTTCATCCTCGGCAAGCACACCGGGAGAAAGGCGCTCGAACATGTGGTGACATCGCTCGGGTACAACCTCTCCGAACCCCAGATCTGTCACGTGCTTGACCTTGTCAAGGAACATTCCGAACAGAAGTGCAGCATCACGCCCGCAGTTTTACAAAAACTGATCCGGCGGGTGCAGCAGGAGACTCCCGTATGAGCACGCTCTCGGAGCGGATCCTCGGCGCCGCCGCAGGGGAGTATGTCGACCGGAAGGTTGACCGGGCGTATGCCCACGACGGGACCGGGGTTCTTGCGCTTGAAGCTTGGAAGAAGATGGGGGGTGACCGGCTGGGGAAAGAGACCGAATACTATCTCCAGTTCGATCACATCGCGCCGGCCAACAACAGCACAACGGCGACCCTCCAGCACGAACTCAGGGATTTTGCACACATGACCTCCATGCACTTCTCGGATATCGGCTGCGGCATCTGCCACCAGCTGATGAGTGAAGGCGTCGTCCTGCCCGGTGAGATCGTAGTCGGTGCCGACTCCCACAGTGTCACGCCCGGGGCATTCGGGGCGTTTGCTACGGGTGTCGGTGCGACCGACATGGCGGGAATCTGGCTGACCGGGGAGACATGGTTCCGGGTCCCCGAATCCGTGGGTGTCAACCTCACCGGGAAGCTGAGCGGTGCGGCCGAGGCAAAAGACCTCGCGCTTAACTATGTGGGAAGGCTCGGTATGGACGGGGCGACCTACCAGGCACTCGAGTTTATCGGTGAGGGGGCACACCATCTCTCCATCGATGAACGTCTTGTCCTCTCCAATCTCTCGATGGAAGCCGGGGCAAAGGCCGGGCTTTTTTATGCGGATGATGTAACGGTGCGCTATCTGAAGGAGCGGGGTCATGCAGTCTTGTCACAGGAGCCCGAAGACTGCTCGTACCGTAGTGAGATCGATATTGATCTCGCTGATATCGTTCCGCTGGTTGCAGTCCCTCCCCGGGTGGATACCGTTAAGCCCGTCGATGACCTGGCAGGTCTCTCTCTTGACCAGGTGTTTGTCGGCACCTGCACGAATGGGAGATATTTCGATCTCGCCCGGTTCGCCCGGCTGGTCAAAGGCAGGAAAGTGGCGGTGCGGACAATCGTTGTCCCTGCCTCGGAGGAGATCCTTAAAAAAGCGATCCGGACCGGTGTGCTCGCCGATCTTGTCGAAGCGGGCTGCACCCTCGGGACACCCGGCTGCGGCCCCTGCCTTGGCTACCATATGGGCGTGCTCGGGGAGGGGGAGGTCTGTCTTTCGACCGCCAACCGTAACTTCAAAAACCGCATGGGTGTCGGCGGGGAGATCTACCTTGGCTCGGTCGCCACTGCCGCAGCAAGCGCCCTCGCAGGCGAGATCACGTCCCCGGAGGCGGCATAATGCAGGGCAAGGGCACAGCAGTCTGCCTGCCTGCCGACATCGACACCGACGTTATCATCGCCGGACGGTACCTGCGGACCAAGGACCGAAGTATCTGGGCCACCCATGTCTTTGAGGATCTCGATCCTACACTTGCCGCCCGGCTCAAAGGGGCAGTCATTGTTGCCGGCAGGAACTTCGGGTGCGGGTCATCGCGGGAGCAGGCGGCCATTGCACTCCGGGAGGCCGGTGTTGTCGCCGTGATCGCCCCGTCGTTTGCACGGATATTCTTCCGGAACGCGATCAACCTCGGCCTTCCGCTCATCGAATCAGACCTGACCTGCACAGAAGGAAGTACGGTCGCGTTTGATATTTCCGAAGGCTGGGTCGAAACCGACGGAAAACGGCATACGATCCGCCCGCTGTCCCCCCGGATGCAGGAGATCCTCATGGCCGGCGGCCTCGTGGAATACTGGAGGGCTCACCGGTGATCTTCCCGGAGCACTGCAAAGTCGTCGGGCTTGCCTCGACCAGACCCTGCGGCGACAAGGTCTATGCCATCAGCCGATATCTCCTGCGGGAAACAGAGGCCGGGTATGAACTTGTCGAGGTCTCCCTTGACCCCGCGAAAAAGACGGTCATGCGGGATATTGTCTCGTCCCGGGTCCTTGCGACACCGGCTGAGGTCTGGCATTACCCGGAGAAGGTGCAGCTCAACGACCGGACCCGGCTCGTCCGGCTTGCCCTTGAAAGCGGGCACCGGTGTACGGTTTTTACCGGGGTTGAAGAGAACATGACGTTTGTTCTCGATCCCGATCTCTCTGGATTCCTTACGGTGCATGTCTACGATGTGATCCCTCCCCGCCCGACGCTATCGGCGAGCTTAAAAGAGATGGAGGCGATCGGGCTCTTTGGGGAACTCTCGGTGATCTTTGACCACCATATCCGGGATATCACTGCGGTGCCCGCCGATATCTACCCCTGCCGGGCTGCCGGCTACACGCGGACGCTGGATGCCGACCCCCTGCAGGGTGGCGAACGGGTGGCAGGCTGCCTCACAGCAATGCAGTTCTGCACAGAGTGCCACGGGAAGGATTTCACCCTTGAAAACATCTGCCCACTGGAGCAGATCAAAGAAGAGCCGTTTATCGCCCGGTGCTGCCGGTCCGAACGGGAAGGGGTAGGTACCTGGAACGGGAAGTCCGGGGCGATCGTTCACTGGGGTGCGAGCCCCGCAAAGATTGCCCGGTTGGTGCAGGAACTGGTCAGTCAGTGGAGGAAGCGATGACACGGATTGCGGTTGTCGAAGGCGACGGGATCGGTCACGAGGTGATCCCGGTTGCACAAAAAGCGCTTGCCGTGCTCCATCCCGAGTATGAGTTCTTCCCGGTCGAGGTGGGTTACGGGCGCTGGGAGCAGACCGGCTGCCCCTGTGCGGACCGCGATATCGCGGAGCTCAAAACTGCGGACGCCGTCCTGTTCGGGGCGGTTACGACCCCGCCGATGAAGGATTACCAGAGCGTTGTCCTCCGGATCAGGAAATCGCTCGACCTGTATGCGAACCTGCGGCCGGTAAAAGGTGACGGGTTTGATATCATGATCGTGCGGGAGAACACCGAGGGCCTGTACTCGGGGATAGAAGAAATTGGTCCGGACCGTGCGACGACGCTCCGGGTGGTGACCCGAGCGGGAACCGAACGGATCGTGAGAGCGGCGATCCGTCTTGCACAGCAGCGGCAGGGGAAACTCACGATCGGGCATAAGGCAAACGTGCTCAAGTCCGATGTTTTCTTCCGCGATATCTGCATGGCGGAGGCAAAAAAGACCGGGGTGTCGTATAATGAGAAGTTCATCGACGCCCTCGGTCTTGACGTCCTCCAGCACCCGCAGGCCTACGATGTGATCGTGACGACGAACATCTTTGGCGATATCCTCTCCGATGTCGCCTCGTACCTCGTCGGTGGTCTCGGTCTTGTGCCAAGCGCAAACATCGGCGACCGGTACGCCCTTTTTGAACCGGTCCACGGCAGTGCCCCGGATATCGCAGGGAAAAACTGGGCAAATCCGATCGCCGCCCTGCGGAGTGCTGCGATGCTCATTTCGCACCTCGGCGATCCGGAGGGGTCTGTGCGGATAGAATCCGCCATCCGTCGGGTCCTTGCGTCGGGTACCCGGACCCGGGACATCGGTGGGTCGGCCGGGACCCGGGAGTTCGGCGACGCAGTCCTTCGGATTCTCGGAAAGCAGGGTTGAATCCCGACATTTTTGGATACTGATTATCCGGGATGGAACGGCACCGATCCGTGTTATTCCGGCAGTCCTCTTTTTGTTGTGGAATCTGCCAGAAGATGGAAGAGATATCCAAGGGCAAAGCAGGAGATGCCATAGATAAGGAACGCATGGGGGATAAGCGTCGATGGCAGTAAACCGGCTGCCGCAGTTATGCCAAACGTTCCCACCATGCATTTCAGCGCCCGTTTACTGTGGAATATTCCCCGGTGTCTCCAGCTGGTCGGTGTTTCCAGGATATCCGGCATGAGTGAGCCGGTGATAACTGCGAAAAGTCCGAGTATGAAGAATACACTGGTGATTTCACGTAAGAGGCTGATCAGGTACGCGTAACCCAGAAATGCCAGTATCCCTATGATAAGGTGCGCACATTTCCTCATTTCAGGTAATCTTTTGATGGCAGCGAGGAGATAAGCGCCGGCCGTGCATGGTGAAAGTATCCCCCGGCCCGGGAGGAGGGTGTGCTCTTTGGCCGTGGTTCCCTCCTTAAAACTCCCTGTTTTCTGGTATCCTCTCCGAAGATTGTTCCGTAGGTATTGCGACTGCTTGTCGCGTTTGTATATACTTGTATACGGTTTATGGGCGTTCTGACAGCGAACGCGATAGTATTTGATCGCGTGTATCTTCACCAGCATAAAAGTAAAAAAACCGTGCCGGTTATCGCACGTCCGAGAGGATACGTTCTCGTCTGTTGACTGGAACAAATGACGGGGTGGAAAGGAGCGAAGGGGAACGATGCAGGTCTCCCGTTCACCTTACGATCCGGTATCCGGCCCGGGAAAAAACGTCGGACACATATTCTTCCCATGCAGCCTCATCGGGAATATTCACTCCTGCTATCTCAGTATCCCAGAGTCCGCGAAGGTCAGTATTTCCCGTGGAAAAAAAGCGCGATCCATCCTGTACCCGGCCGATATGGTTGCCCTGACAGTCGAGAACGAGGATACGAAAACAGGCATACTGGCGGCAGAGATCGGGACGCGAATGATGGGCCGTGCAGCAGGCGTGTTTCGGGTCTTGGAACCTGAGAAACGGGCATGCCATCGGATGGATCTGCCCGATATCCTGCGAGCGGAAAAGATCCGCTTTGTCCGGATCGAGGGTAACCATCCGCTCTTCACCGGTAACCGAGAAGTGGATCCGGAAGTTCACGGGATCGATCCGGTCTTCGATGCCGATGATGTCCCCCATGTAACTGCAACATTCCCCGCACTGCTGACACCGGAATGCCATCGATGGTCGCCTTGAGAGAGTGTGTGGCAGGGATGGGGATTAACGTGGCGAAATGAAAGCGGGGTTTACCTCCCTTGGTTCCAGCACCGTGATCCTGTGTTTTGTGTGGAGGTTTCATCAGATCTGGCTTGTTGTCTGCAGCCAAGGGAGGGGAGGGGGTGGGGGGTATCCCCCACCCTGTTAGACCTGAGACGGGGGATCACCCCCCTCCCCTTGTGCCGGCCCGGGTAGGGGGTACCCTCCCCATCTTCAATCCAGAAACCGGGCGGGAAGAAGTGGTAGTCCCGGTGGTAAAGTCAGATGCAGAATGGCAGGCGCAGCTGACCCCCCGGCAGTTTGCGGTCGCACGAAAGCAGGAAACCGAATATCCATTTACCGGTGCGTACCATGACTGCAAGGCGCACGGGATCTACCGGTGCGCCTGCTGCGGGACTGCCCTTTTTGGATCAGAGACCAAATTCGACTCCGGCACCGGCTGGCCGAGTTTCTTTGCGCCGGTCTCGCCGCTTAATGTCGTCACCCGGACAGACTCCTCCCAGGGGATGGTGCGCACCGAAGTCCTCTGCGCCCGGTGCGGGGCGCATCTCGGGCATGTCTTCGACGATGGCCCGCCGCCCACGGGCAGACGTTACTGCATGAACTCTGCGGCACTCATGCTCCAAAAAACACCCCTGCCTGAGGAGCCGGCAGACTGATCCTGTTGTGCTGACATCCCCCCATTGCCCTGATGAACTTTAATGGCATTTGTTTAAACTCGGGAAAACCATTGCCGGGGCCGTGCTCTTTATGTGGTTATCCGCTGACGGCTAAAGTGAAGATCATGGAAAAAAAGGACGATCTGCAGGCGATAGAGACGATCATCGGGTACCATTTTTTCGAGCGTCAGCACCTGATCCGGGCACTGACACACCCGGCCTATGCAAACGAGTTAATCCAGAAAAACCGGATCTGCCTCACCCAGGAGGCCTACAGCACTCTTGGCGACGCGGTGCTCAAGACCAACCTTATCTTGTTTCTGATGGAGAAAGGCATCCAGAGTAAAGGCGGGATTACCAGCGTAAAAGAGCAGCTGGAGGACAATTGCAGCCTTGCGAAAGTTGGCAGGCGCATGAAGATCAAACGGTTCATCCGGCTCGGGCGGGGAGAAAAAGACCTCTGGCGATCCGGGGAAGACACGATCCTCGCCGATACCATGGAAGCCATCATCGGCGCAATCTTCCTTGACAGTGATGCGGGTCTCGGGGTGGTCCGGCAGTGTATCGGGACATGGTTTGAGCCCGAACTTGCGCAGATCAAAAAGGAGGAACCTCCCAAAAAAGTGGCTAAACCTCCTCTTTCCTCCCCCTCCAAACGTGCACCACCCAGAGGAACGACGTGGCCGTCGCGACGATCGTCGACACGATGAGGAGCGGCAGGTACCACCACTGTGCTGCCATCTGCCCCGCCATGATCCCGCTCCCGGCGATGGTTGCGATGGTATTGGGCACCAGAAATGCGGTGCCGAGCACGGTCAGGTAAGCAGTCACAAGGGCAAAGCGGTTGTTGAGGCTCTGGAGCTGGTTGTTGTAGATGCTCTGCATCACTTCGAGCCCTGAAGCGAGCACGTTTGACATCTGCTCGGAAAGTTCGATGTGGCGTTCGATGTTGTCTGAGAGGATCCCGATCCGGCCCAGCAGTTTCTCATCGTTGGTGATCAGGTCGGCATCCCCGTACTGGAGCGAGTTAATCACGTCTTTTGTCGCCCAGAGGACGTTTAAGTAATCGATCAGGACATGCTTCATCCGGTAGATCCGGTGGGCGAGCTGCCTTTTTGCGATGTTCTCCTCGATCAGCGATTTGCTGATCTCATCGCCGTGCATTTCGATCTCCCGGAGGTACTCGAAGTTTCGGTCGTTGTTCTCGTCGATGATCCGCTCGAGCATCAGGGTGATCTTGTCGCAGGTACACTCGGCACTGATACGCTTGAAAAACGGCTGGGCATACCGGGAGAACCGGAGCAGGCGGTTGATATCCTCGGAATGGAGGGTCAGGATGAAATTCTCACGGATCAGCACAAAGAGCGGGTGAACCGTCATATCGTCGCTCTTCATGGTCACCGACGGGAGCATGATGCCCAGTTCGGTGTCGTAGTCCTCGTATGCCGAGTAGAACCCGGTGGAGAGTTTGGGAATGGGGAGTTTTGTGAACCCGGCTGCTTGTGCGATCTGCTCGATATCCTGTACATCGTCTCGTGTGCTGTAATCGATCCATGCAATACTTGCACTGGGGATTGCTGTGAGGTATTCCTCAAGTGGCCGGTCGATGAGCCGGTCGATCCTGCCGTCCTTTGACAGAATAATGCAGAAGTTGAGCGGGATCGGGCCTGGAGCCTGCGGCGATGCTGCCTTCTCTGATTCTTGCGGGAACTGTGGGGTGCTCTGCGTCTTCATGGTGGCATGTCCTTTGAAAGTGGCCGGCGGAAGAACCGGTCCCTGCCTGCGGTATCTGTTATTGTGTGTGGGAGCGTATAAGAGTTGCAGGAGAGCATGGCGACGTGCAGGCCCGCACAGTTGTGGTACGGGCGCTCCAGTCCGGCGCCCGAAGTCGTGGGATGCCTCTTGTGGCCGTGGGAGTTGTCATCTCTTGTCAGGTCAGGGACCCGGCACCTCCACCGGCTTCATCAGGTATATCTGTCCGGCAGGTGATATCCGGTTCATGAAAATCCTGCGGATTTTCTCGCCGTGCCTGATGGTTGTATTGGTCCTCATCTGCGGCTGCACGGCTCCCGATACCCCGTTCCCTGATGCGAACTCCTCCCCAATAGACGCGTCCATTCCGAGGCTCATATTCACGCCGTCCGAAAATTTTACTCTCACCGTGGACTCGATCACACCCGGGGCCACGCTCCCTCAGGAATTCACCTGTGCCGGGTCATCCCAGACGCCCGGTCTCTCCTGGGTAAATATCCCGTCAGGAACCAAAAATTTTGTTTTGATCCTCGATGATCCTGACGCACCCTCCGGAACATTTACCCACTGGCTGATCTACAATATCCCGCCAGATACCCGAAGTATCGATCCGGAGCAACCCGATGTGAAAGTGCTGTCTGACGGGGCCCAGATCGGCATCAACAGCGCCGGCTCGCGGGGGTATTACCCTCCCTGTCCCCCGGTCGGGAAACTCCACCGGTACATCTTCCGGCTGTACGCGGTCGATATGGTGATCGCCCAGCCGACCGCAGACCGTGCATCCATCGACTGGGCGCTTGGGGGTCATACGCTTGGGGAAGCGCAGGTGGTCACGACGTTTAAGCGGTAGCCGTTTAGAGCGTCCGGTCTGTCTCCGTTTGACCATCATCCGGTGAACCGCGGACCGACAGGATAAATATGATGCAGACGACAAGAGCAAGTGCACAACTTGCAAAGAATCCCGCTGCATACCCGATTGCAGTGACGATGATCCCGGTTGCGAGTGGCCCACCTGACTGCCCGATATCCATGATCGATGAGAGTGCGCCCATGGACGCCCCGATCTGCTCTTTTTTTGCCACGTCAGCCACATAGGCGCTCGTGGCGACCGTGGAAAGCGACATGCCTATCCCGAAAACTGCGCTCACCAAAAAGAACTGGGCAAATGATACGGCAAGGGAGATTGCGGCGACAGCACCACCGGTGATGGCGAGCCCTGCGACAATCTGGATGCGCTTGTCCACCCGGTCTGCGATCCTGCCAAAGAACGGTTTTGTCCCGGCAATGACAAGCACCTGTGCGGCAAAGATGATACCCGTCAGGAACGCACCGATTCCCAGACTGAAAAGGTAGAGTGGGAGGAAGGTCTCGACAGCCCCGAATGCGAAGTACGACGCCATATCAACGAAGGCCGTCCCCCGGAGCCGGCGGCTGGAAAAGAACGTGATAAAACTCTCGCGGAAGACTGAAAACGGGAGGGTATTAAGCGGGAGCGACTGTTTTTCCGTATACAGCAGTGTCATGATAAAGACCGGCACCGCGGCAAGCGCTGCGGCGACATAGACCAGCCGGTATGGCAGCAGTCCGGGGTACATGACAAAACAGGTGATGATGGCACCACCTGCAAGCGGCGCAAGTGTCCTGCCGATCAGCGTCGCAGAGGCGTACTGCCCGAGCATCTCGCCCTTGGTGTCCGGGAAGCGTTCAGCGATAACTGCGGAGATGACCGGACCGAGGATCGCGGTTGCCATCCCGTGGAAGAACCTGACCGGGATAAGCCAGACCGGCGCCGTGATAAAGAGGTAGAGCACTGGGGCGACGAGGAATACCCCACCAGATGCGACCAGCAGTCGCTTTCTCCCGATGCGATCGGAGATCACCCCGACCGGGAACGAGAAAAGGATGCCGGCAAGGGGGGAGAATGCCGCAATGAGGCCGATAACGGTACTGTCGGCCCCGATTGCCTGCGAGAACAGGGGCAGGACCGGGTTCTTGGAGATGGTCGTCGAGAATATAGCAAAAAAGCCCAGCAGGAAAAGGTAATACATCATCTTTCGTTCAGGGATCAACGCACGCGGGACCGGGGTATCCTGAACACTCATTAGTACCAGAAAAAATGGGTGTGCCGACATCATAAGGGTGCTTCCCCAAGGGGCATATCAGGATACCATAATGGTCATATCGTTGTACGTCCAAACGTCTCATATGCTCCAAAAAAGTTCCTTAACTGTGACTTTTTCGATTATCCTGATCCTGGTGCTGTCTGTGATGGCACCGGTTTCGGCAATGATTGCGCCGGTCGCTGCCGCGACTACCCAGGTGGTTCCGGCAAACGGGACGGCCATCCAGACACCGGTGAGTACTGGTACCGTAATTACCTCCGTGACCACATTACCTGTCACGACGGGGACAACCGCTGTCGGTACGGCGTTATCATCGCCCAATGGCACGTCTTCTGCCTCACCAGCGCCGGTCGTTACCACCCCTTCGCTGGTTGCCGGTTCAGAAACATCTGCACCCGTGGCCCCCACGGTACTTTCAACGACTGCGGCAGTGCCCACGACGACATCCCCGGTTTCGCTCCCGATGGTAATTGTCGGTATCGGAATTGCCGGGCTAGCGATGATACTGATAAAACGGCACTAATCTTTTTTTCTCTCTCTTCATGAGCGGCAGCGCAAAAGTTACCTTTGCGTACTATCTCCGAGGGCTTCCTGTATCCGTTTTCGGAGTATGCAGGCTTTAAAAACGAAAACGCTTATGGTCTGGGCTGCTGCTGGGTGGCGCAGTGGAAGGTCCCGAACCCTTCGACCATCGCACGGGCATTTACCCCGGTTACGGTCCGGTCCGGGAAGAGTTTCTGGAGGATACGGATCGCCTCATCGTCATGGGGATCGTCAAAGACCGGCACGATCACCACGGTGTTCCCGATGTAGAAGTTCGTGTAACTCGCCGGGAAACGATCGTCCCCGCTGACAACCGGGGCCGGCATCGGGAGTTTTATGATCGTAAATGGTTTGTTCTCTTGGTCGGTTGCCCGGGTCAGGATCTCGTAGTTCTCTTTGAGAGCCGTGTAATTCTCGTCTGCGGTTTTCTCTTCGTATGCACAGACAATGACCGATGGCGAAACAAACCGCGCGATATCGTCGACATGGCCATCGGTATCATCGCCGGTTACACCACGGTTCAGCCAGATGATCTTTACCACGCCGAGATATTCTTTGAGATAGTCTTCGAGCTCATCCTGCGTGAGGTCCGGGTTCCGGTTCGGGTTGAGGAGGCAGGCACGGGTTGTCAGTACCGTACCTCTCCCGTTGGTATCGATCGATCCACCTTCAAGAATAATCCTTGGCCGAAAAACAGGCAGGTCCAGCCACCTGTTCATATCGGTGGGGATCTTGCCGTCGGCAATCTGGTCTTCATATTTCCCACCCCATGCATTGAATTCCCAGCGGACTATCGCGGATCTCTGAAGAGCAGGGTTCACCACGAACGTGGGGCCGTAATCCCGGATCCATACGTCAGAATAGGTGATCGTCCGTATCGTGACCCGGGTCATGTCAACCTCCGCACTCCTCAGTCGTGCCTTTACCATCCTGTTTACCATAGGGTTGGGAACAAAGAGCTCGACGCGTTCCGATGGAGCAACTGCGGCGATAAATCTGATATATCCGTCTTCGACCTCCATGAGGTGGGGGAAGGTGTTCGTGTTATGCGGCCACGAGAGCCAGACGGCATCGTGCGGTTCCCACTCTGCGGGCATGAAATACCCCAGTTTTCTTGGGGTATCCCCTTTCCTTGGGATGGGGGCTGTCGCATCGTGTTCCGGCACCCGTGAACAGAGCGTGCTGTACGTATCGGGCCGGCGGTTCCTGAAAAATCCCCATGAATCCCTGATTGCCGTATTCATCCCCACATCGATACGGGCGAAAATGATCTCTTCTTTATCCCCGGCATGGGCAAGCAGTTTCCCGAATGCATCGCAGATAAACGATCCCCCGAAGAACCGGATATCTCCTTCCTGTCCCACCCGGTTGACCGCCGCCACATGCACGCTGTTTGCAATGGCATGGCTGCGCTGGATCAGTTCCCATGCTTCCTGCCAGTCTCCCTCTCCCGGCGGCTCTGCGCAGGGGTTCCCTATCGCTGTGGGGTAGAATATCATCTCCGCCCCGTCTAGGGCCACGCACCGGGCTGCCTCGGGGAACCACTGGTCATAGCAGATGAGGACTGCGATACGCCCGTACCGGGTAGTATGCACTGCATAGTGCTCGCCCGGATAGAAGTAGCATTTCTCAAAGAATCCTGGATCCTGCGGGATATGGATCTTATGATAAGGTGCGTGAAGGCTGCCGTCGGCATCGATCACGACGGCCGTGTTGTAGAACCTTCCTGACGGGGATCGCTCGAAGACCGGGACGATGATGACTGCTGCATGCTGACGGGCGATACGGACAAATGCCTCTGTCGATTCACCGGGCACGCTCTCTGCAAATTGATCCACATGTGTGCCGATCTGCTGTGGGAAGTACCGGGTACGGAACAGTTCGGGCAGGCAGATGATCTGTGCCCCTTTCTGTGCAGCCGTCTCCACCCGTGCAAGCGCCGTTTTGAGGTTCTCATCGATGTCCGGCCGGACCTCCATCTGGATGAGTGCGACCGTGAGGTTTGTGTGATCCATATGCGAATGCTCTTGCTCTAGAGGGTTATTGCTCCATAAATATCATGCTATCCAAAGATGACGGGTTCACGGGCTTCTTTTTTTATTGCAAGGTCCCGGTGGGGGTTAAGCTGTGAGGTCATTATCAGTCTCCTGCCGGGCAGACTTTCTTTTCTCCATCCACTCGGTGAACTGTCCCATGAGGGAGAGCACGGCGGGCATGATGAAGATCGCGCCGATGAGGGAGAACCCGACGGCGATAAGGGTCGAGATCCCGAAGTTGCTCGTGATGGGGAAACTGGCGAGA
>Ga0181535_10000818_pt1 | contig 43657 bp, 29 predicted proteins | sample PEATcosm2014_Bin_44_FD_119774 | JGI IMG/M metagenome (GOLD analysis project Ga0181535, IMG submission 119774) | Peatland microbial communities from MTU Mesocosm Facility, Houghton, MI, USA - PEATcosm2014_Bin17_30_metaG | ecosystem: Environmental > Terrestrial > Soil > Wetlands > Peat | place... | reverse complement strand
GCTCGGGCCGGCACAGAATCGCCTGAATCCCCGTCGACGCAGGCAGCGGGTTGAGCCCCTGCTCTTTGAAGAATGCAGTGCGCTCCTCGTTGAAAGCCTCGTAGTCGCGCTCGATGTCGCGCAAGTAGCACGTGGTACGCACGATATCGTGCCACGTGCATCCTTCGCTCTCCAGCAGCCCCGTGATGTTCGCGAGCGTGCGCCGCATTTGCGCGCGGAAGTCGCCGATGTGAACGCTGACGCCGTTCTCGTCGATCGACGCTGTGCCCGAGATGAGGAGAATCGTCAATCCGTTCAGATCGATCCTCATCCCACGCGAAAATGAACTTGGTTTTGCGTATGCGAACGCTTCGTTCAGCACTTCCTGGTTCGTGATGGCGCGCTTCTTCACCGGCTTCTGCCCGATGCCCTCCAAAATCTCAGCAAATGCACTCATCGTGTTGGCTCCTTTTTCCCTCATCGTTGACGAATTCCATGACTCAATCCCTCGGCGGTGGCGACCCAGATATCGGCGCCCTGAAAGTCGATTCCCAGAATGTAGTTGTGCGCGGGCCCGGTCGTCACTGGAATCTCCGTGACGTTCCCCTTTGCATCGCGCACCGTCATCACCGGCTTATGCGAGGTGAGCGAGCGCGTGTAAACGGCCCAGTTTACGCCGTCGTAGTAGGCCAATCCCTTGTCTGTACAGAACCACGCGCGCTTTCCGTCCACTCCCTTTACTTGGTTGGTGAAGTTCGACGGTAGTCCGCTGTCCTTGACCAGGAAGTTGTGCCAGTAGCGCCCGTCGTAGTGGCTGTCGCCGAAGTAAGTCGCAGCCCACAGGACCTTGTCTTTCTCCATGTAGCTGACCGAAGTTACAATCTCGTGGATCAGTCCCTGATCCTTAAACAGCACCAGCTCGTTCTCGCCGTCGGGGTCGTCGTACTTGTCCCATTGCCCCGTCGTCTGGTCGTACTCGAGGACGCCGCTTCCCCAAATGCCGTAGTAAACCTTGCTCGGTGTAGCGGAAACCGAGTAAGACCAGATCTCGACCATCGGCGTATTGCGCTCGTTGTAGAGCGTCCACTCGTTGGTGTGCAGGTCCAGGCGGCAGGCGCCCGCTGCCGTGGCAATCCACACGTTTTCGCCTTCGATTGAAACCCCGTAAACCACGTTGTTGCTCAGCCCGGAGTTCAACTGCGTGAAGCTGTCAATGCGCCCCGCCGAAATGCGGCTAAGTCCGCCCATGGTGCCGGCCCATACGTCGCCAGTGCGCGGGTCGAGCGCCAGTGAAAGCACCGCGCGATGCGCCAGTCCATTGGCCGTTGTGTAGGTCTTCCACTTGCCGTTCTCGTATAGCCCGAGGCCGTTATCGGTGCCGGCCCAGATGCGGTCCCCATCAACCAGTACTGCAAATACGTGATTGTTGGGCAGGCCGTTTGCGGTGGTGAAGTTTTCAAAGCGGTATCGCGGCATTTCGGGTGGCGCGGCAACCGCCAGCGTTGCCGCCGCCAAGAGCGTCGCGCCCATCCACAACGTGTGCATCGCTGGTCTCTTCATCGCGCCTCTCACCGGCTCTTCAAGTACTCGATCAGATCGTTCAGCTCATCCTTCGTCAAATCGTTGGTGCGCCCGTGCTTGTCATCGGGGTTGTAGAGGGTCCAGATCTCTTCCAGCGACCGCGCCGAGCCGTCGTGCAGGTAGGGCGCGGTCAGCGCAATGTTGGTCAACTGCGGCGCCTTAAGCAGACCCGGATTGTCCGTCGCCTTTTTTGTTCCCACATCGAACAGCTTCCCGTTCGTCCCCAAAGGACCGCTGTGGCAGGTGGAACAACGATTCGCCTCGGGGATGGGCCTTTTGAATTTGTCTACGGCGCGCTCGAAGATTGCTTTCCCGCGCTCCTGCGCCGGCGTGAGTTCTCCGTCCGGAGAGCGGAAGCGGTTCGGCCGGGGCGGCAGGCTGCGAATGTAGATCGCCAGGTCGGCCAGCGTCCGATCGTCGTAGTTCTCCGAACGCCAGAAATACTTTTCCGTGCGCGGCCCGCACTCTGTGGGGATGTTGGGATTGGCGCCGTTCCACTTGTAAGGCGCGGTGTCCTTGATGCCCTCAAGCATCTTGTTGTCCACGATGTCGCGCCCAAAACCGTTCGGCTCCAGATTCCACTGCAGCGCATCGAAAGTGGAATCGATGTGGCAGCTGGAGCAGCTGATCTGGCCCTGGAAAGAATAGTGCGCCGAATAAAACGTCTGCTCTCCGCGGCGCAGCGCGCTAATGGTTTTTGGTCCTTCCAGAGCGATGATGGTCGTCACGCGGAGCGCGGCCGTATCGATGACGCTCAGGCTATCGTCCAGCCGGTTGGCGACCAGCAGCCTGCGGCCATCGCTCGTGAGCGCAAGCCCCCGCGGATTGTGGCCCACGGGGATGCGCGCAATCACATAGTTCCCGCTGGCCGAGAGATCGTCGGCGAACGATCCTGACGCAGGCCGCGGGCGTGTGCGAACGAGGCGCAGCAAGCGCGCCACGTCGATGGCCAACACACTTTCCGAGCCGCCAAGCGTCACATAAAGCCGAGACTTGTCCGGCGCAATGGCAACACCGAACGGTTGGGAAGCGTATTGATCTAGTTCGTCCAGCGGTATCTCAACCGGCTTCCCGATGTCCGCGCCAAAGAGCGTAAGCGTGTATGCAAAAGCTCCGCCGTGTTCCAGGTGCGCCAACGGGATCAGGTTTTTCGGATGAAACTCGGCCGCGGCGCCAAGGCGGCCGTCGGCCGACAGTGCCACGTGGAAGACTCCCGCGATCGAATGAAGCGGAATGCGATCGGCAACCTCCGCGCTTTGCGCATCGATGACCGTGATCTCCGACTCTGGCGGCGTGCGGTTTTCCAGGCCCGTGCGCAGCGCCGGCGGATTGGGATAGATATGTGTCGCATAAATCCGTTTGCCGTCGGGCGAGAGCGTAAGATAACTCGCGCCGCGCCCCGCCAGAAGTCGCTTTTCTTCCACTCCCGTCTGCGCATCCAGAACCGCGACGTCGCTGGAAATGCGGTTGGCGACAAAAACGTACTTTCCTGCCGGGTCTTCGACCACGCCGGACGGCTCCGCGCCCGCTGGCCACGTCGCCACCACTTCTAGCGTGCGCGTGTCGATCACAGATAACGTATCGTCCCACGAGTTGGCGACATACAGCCGCGTTCCGTCCGGAGAGAGCGAGAAGCCGCGTGGCTCGTGTCCTACGGGAATGCTCTTGATGGAAGCGTAGCTGGCCGCATCCAGCACTCTTACCTCGTCGCTCTCGTTGCACAGCACATAGATTCGGGAGCCGTCAGGCGAAAACATCAGTTCGAGCGGAGAGGCGTAACCTGATTCCTCTTCGGTCTCGGGCGTGGCCGCCGCGTCTACGCTTCGCGCACTCCAGGTGACCATGGCCAGCAGCGCAAGGGCCAGCGTGCAGAGACCCGCTGTCAGATCGAGCTGCGCGCGGCCAATCTTGGGATTGCACCTCATCGCGCAATCCTTTCTCCCGGCTCCTGAACCGTGAGCACGCGATCAACCGGTTGCGCCAACAGCGTCTGCACCGTCCCGCTGGGCCACCGAATGATCAGTTTGTCGATCGAGGCGGCCATCCCTAGTCCAAAGTGCAAGCGACCGTCGTCCTGCGAAAGATAACCCGAGGCGGCCACGCGCTCGGCCGTCCATCGCCTGCCGCTTGCCTGCACCTCCACGCGCGCGCCAATTCCGTCGCGATTGCTTTTTGTGCCCACGAGCTTCACGTCGATCCAGTGCCCGGCGCCGGTGGAGACGTTTCGCAGCAGCTTTCCCTCGGCGCCAAGGTTCACCACGTAGGCGCCGACCTTTCCATCGTTCACGTAGTCTGCAAAGCACGCTCCACGCGCTACGGAGCGCTCGCTAAGCACGGGACCGGCATCGAGCGATACATCCTGGAATCGCCCGTCACCGAGCCCGCGAAATAAAGTGTGTTCCTGCGAAATGAGGTGAATCAACCCACCGTGAAAGATGAGGATGTCGAGCTGGCCGTCGTTGTCAAAGTCGTAGACTCCCGTTCCCCAACTCACATACTGCGCGTTAGCCTGCGAGATGCCGTTGGACGCACCCATATCTTCGAAACTCAACTTTCCTGTGTTCCGAAGGAAGCGGTTATAGTGGCCGTCGGTGACCCACAGATCGAGCAGCCCACGTGCCTCAAAGTCGGCGAAAACAGGACCCATCGAAGAAGTCGATTCTCCGTTCTGCCCGTAAGCTGTGCCGGTATCGTTGGCGATCTCTTCGAACGTTCCATCATGTCTGTTGTGGAAGAGAAAGTTCTCGGTGCGGTCATTGGCGACGTAAATGTCGTCCCATCCGTCGTTGTCGAAGTCCGCCGCCGTCACGCCCATCGTGCGTCCCACATACGCGCCGATGCCCGACTTTTCCGTCACATCGGTAAACGTCCCGTCGCAGTTGTTGTGGAACAGCATGTTGGTTTCGCCTTCATAGTCCAGCGGCCCCGGATAATTGGTCGGCGCATAAAAGGCGCGGTAGGTTGGATCGAACTTGACATAGCGCCCAACAAACAGATCGAGGCAGCCATCCTTGTCGTAGTCCAGCCACGTGGAACTGATGGCCCATCCGCTCACCTTGATGCCGGCCTTCTCCGTCACATCGGTAAAGTGGCCGTTGCCATCATTGTGGTAGAGGACGACTTTTCCGTATCCGGTCACAAGCAGGTCTTCATGGCCGTCGTTGTCATAATCCGCCGCCGTCACTGCAACCGAATACATGTCCGGGTCCAGGCCCGATTGCTCGGTCACATCGGTAAAGTGGCCGTTTCCATCGTTGCGGAAAAGATGATTGTGCGGAGGCGGGTTCGGCTTTTCTTTCAATGGATACGGGTGCATCGAATCGTCTAGCGGCCTTCCGCTGACAACGTAAAGCGACGGCCGGCCGGAGTTGTCGTAGTCGAACCAGACGCAGCCAGCGCCCGTTCCTTCCAGCAACGATCCCAGCTTCGCCGAGCCAAAACTATCCGTAAAGTCGATTCCGGCTTTTTCCGTGGCATCTTCAAACCGAATGCCGGATTGGAGCGACACCGGCGCAGCGGCAGGCGCTGTTTGCGGCGCGGCTTGATCGGTCGCGGGCGTCGTTTGCGCGGAGGCATCGAGTCCCATGATTGTGACCGCGCCGAAACATGCAACCAAAACAGCAGCTCTTATCTCAATTCCCACGTGACGCCCCCGAAACTGTTTTCGCACCGGTCAGATCCACGGGCTCGGTTGTGTGCATCAGCACATCCGGCACGCGGTTCACCGATGCGCGCTCCGGTCCCGCATGGCAGCCCACGCAAATGCGCTGCTCTCCACCTCGCGCCCAGAACCAGCCACGCTCCTGCCGCAGAATTGTGCCAGTGAAGTCGAGCAGTTCGAATCGGATCGGTTTGTCCACCGGTACTCTGACAAAAAATGAACCGTCCTGCTCGATCGGCGCCGTGCCCAGCGCGACCGCGCGGCCCGCTGCATCCTGTGCTTCGAGACGCACCGATGCTGGTTTCCCCTTCAAATCTCCGTCGCGGCTCACGCGTGCGTCGAGCGCCATCAAATTCGCATAGTCCCATGGGTGCAGCCCCGATGGATGCCGATTAGGCCGCGGACGCGGCGCATCGAGCACAGGCTCGACCAGATCTTCTCCGCTTCTCGCCAACACAGTCCGCATCGTCGCCGATCCAGGCGTCCACAGTTTGATCGCGAATCGTGCGCCTGCCCCCGGCCGCGCGCTCATTAACCAATCTCCCTGAGGCGTTTCGGCAATCGCGCCCGCATACTCGCTGTGCGGCGCATGAATCGGTTCCTCACGCGCCATCGCCGACGTAAAGCGCCCCAATGATGTCCCATGTGTGAACACCACATCTCCCGATGCCAGTTGCGTTCCGCCCCAACGTGCTCGCCCGTGATCGCAGCGCACGGACTCCACACCCGAGCCGTCAGCGTAGACAAGGAAAATCTCCGGCGTCGTTCCTGTGCCCAACGGAAATCCGGCTTCGAAGAGAATCCGCCCATCGTGCAACACGTCTGCTGGAAATGCGTTTGTTCCCGCGTACGTTAGCGGCAATATCCCCGGCCCCGCCGTCGGATTCAGGAACTTGGGAATAGGCCGTCCGTCATCGCTTGACTGTAGCTGGAATCCCTTCGCCGTCCGTTGCGCCCAAACAATCCGTCCGCCCGGCAAATAAAAGGGCCGCTCCGCGTCGGTTGCCGTGGCCGTAATCCTTCGCACAGTTCGATCTTTGAGAGTCAATTCCCAAATCTGCCAGGGATCGCCAGAAAATTGCTTGCCCGCAAACAGCACAGTCTGCCCATCGAACGAAACATTCGCGTCCGCCGAGGCAGCGAAGCTGTTCATCAGCGGCTCTGCCTTTCCGTCATGAACAAGCAGCAATTGCGCTCCTTCGGGAAATCGCTCCTGGCCGCGCAACTCGGCAAGCGGCTTGTACACCGGCGCCGCTGTCGCAATGAAATCCGTAAACTCGATCATGTCAGCACCGCTCTGGCGCCCGTTCGCCGACGAAATCGTCATTAAAATCACTGCAACGGTCAGCCCCGTAGCCAGCACCCTCATGCCCGCGCCTCCGCGAAGCGCGGCTCGCAGGACTGCGTCCCTTTCGTTTTCAAATTGCGTTGGCGCGCTCCGCGAAGCGCAATCCAAGGCTCGAGGTCCGCCATCATGCCGTCGAACCCCTCAAAGTCCAGCGACTGCTCGCCATCGCTCCACGCTTTGTCAGGGTCCGGATGCACCTCGACCAAAAGCCCATCCGCGCCGGCGGCGATTCCGATGCGCGCCAGCGCCGGAACCAACTCGCGATGCCCCGACGCGTGACTGGGATCGGCGATGACTGGAAGATGCGTGACTTGCTTAAGCAGCGCGATTCCGGCAGCGTCGAACGTGTTGCGCATCGTTGTTTCAAAGGTACGAATGCCGCGCTCGCACAAGATGACGTTTGGATTGCCACTACTCAGGATGAGCTGTGCCGAGCACAGAAGGTCGGCGATCGTCGCCATCATGCCGCGCTTAAACAAAATCGGCCGTCCCGACCGCGCCGCCGCCTCCAGCAACGAGTAGTTCTCCATGCTCCGTGAGCCGATCTGCAAAATATCGGCGTACTCAGCCACCAGAGCAACGTCACCCTCTGACATAACTTCCGTCACAATGGCCAGGCCGGTCTCGTTGCGTGCCGCAGCGAGCAGTTTCAGGCCTTCTAAACCGAGTCCTTGAAACGAATAGGGAGAGCTTCGCGGTTTGAATGCGCCGCCGCGCAAAACACGCGCACCTGCGCTTTGCACGCAATGGGCTATTGCCATCAACTGGTGCTCAGATTCGACTGAGCATGGACCCGCCATCGTGACCAATTCATCCCCGCCGACGGCAAGATCGCGCACTGGCACGATGCTTCGCTGGCGTCGCGCGTCAATCAGAACATCGGGGAATTCGGCAAAGCGTTCCAGCCAGCCTTCGCGCACACTGAGCGCTCCATCCGGCCTCCAGTTATCAGGGAAGGCTCAGTGTAACGCTGTCACAGGAAAATGGCCTCCATCGAATGGTTGACCTTCGGAGAGACAGCGACGCCGATTGCGGAGCTTCGAGCAATCCGCAAACCGATGCTTTTGAAGGGAAAAACGGCCTCGACGGTTCAGGCCAACGCCATTGCCGGCGGACGATAGCCAAACGCCGCATCGATCACCGCCGCAACGCCCAGCACGGCCTCATCCTCGAACGGCCGCCCCGCAATCTGCACCCCAATCGGAAGCCCTTCATCCGATGTGCTTACCGGAACCACCGCCGCCGGACAAGCCAGTGCGTTGAACCATTGTGTGAATCGCATGGCATCCAGGTATTCGACGCTTCTGCCGTCGATCGACCAAATACGCTCGTCGGGTCGAAATGCGGGAATGCTGGCCACGGGACAAAGCAGAACCGGATATTCGCGCATCTCGGCCAACGTCTTTGCGCGCAGCAGGTCGAGCTCTGCCCACGCATTCAGTAATTCTCCAGCGTCGAGCGGCCCGGCCGCTTCCGCAATGCCAAGAAACTCGTTGAAAATCGGGCTCAGCTTCGCGCGTTTGTCCTTAATCTCGGGCTCATAGAACATCGCCCCGCACTGCACAAAAAACTTCCACCATAGTTTGCGCAAGGGTTCCAGCGTCCTGGGGCGAAACGGTTCCACGCGGAAGCTTGCATCGCGCAACGCTTGCGCCGCATCATTTACCGCCGCGCGCGTCTCCGCTGTCACTGGAACAAAGCCATCGTCCTCAAAGAATCCAACTGCCCGCGCGCGCAATTCCTCTGGGTGCTGATTGCTCAGCGCAACCGGCGGGCTCACAGGATCAAGAGGGTCCTGACCGCTGAGAGTCTCGAACATGAGCGCGACGTCTTCCATCGTGCGCGCCATCGGTCCGATCGCGCCCAGGATTGAAAACGGCCCGACGCACGGCGGTAAATGCCCTCGCACAGGCACACGCCCCGGCGTTGGCTTGAGCGAGCAGATTCCCGTAAAGTGCGCCGGTACTCGCACCGATCCCCCGCTATCGCTGCCCAATCCCGCCGCGGACATTCCCGCCGCGATGGCCGCCGACTCGCCCCCGCTAGATCCTCCCGGCGTGCGCTCAAGATCCCATGGGTTCTGCGTGCGTCCGTGCAGAAGGTTCGCGGTCTCATACGCCATCAGGAACTCCGGGCAGTTCGTCGTGCCCAGAATCAGCGCACCCGCCGCACGCAACCGCGCCACCACGACGGCATCCTCTCTCGGAATCTCTCCCCTATGCAGTAGGCTTCCAATCTCGCATCGATAGCCCGCAGTCGCGATGGAAGACTTGATGGTCACCGGTAAACCATGCAGTGCGCCGCGCGCTTCTCGCTCCGCATCGAGGCGCCGCGCCTCAGCTCGTACGCGCTCCGCGTCAAAGTCGGCGAATGCGTTAATCTCTGGATTCAGACGCTCGATCTGTTCAATGTGCGCTTCCCCCAGCTCTGCAACGGAGATCTCGCCTTTGCGCAGCAACTCAAGCTCTTGCGTCGCCGAGGTCAGCACGAGACAATTCACGGCTGAATCCTTGGCATCGAAGGGAACGCTTTCGTTTCCGGCGGCGCCGAAGTTTGCAGTTGATAGTTGAACCGATACGACCTCACTGGCTCGCCACTTTCGAATCTGTCATTCCAAGTCGATCGGTAGTCGAGAGACGAAGCATCGTCGGGGTATCCCTCGCTCGGCGGATAGGGATATGTGCTCATGCCATGGAACGGAATCTGAGAGACGGTGAATGGGGACGCGTCCCACCAGTCCATGTCTTTTACGAATCCATTGGCATAGAAAAAATAATCGCGCTTCCAATGCGAAGGCAGCGTCGGCAGCCTTTCCGCGTCAAATTCCGCTGCAATTTCTTCGCCGCTGCCGAAAATAACAAACTTGTTGTCGACGCTTGTAAGCAGCGGAGTTACGTCGCCAAAGTGTGTGTAGTTGCCTCGCTCGCGCTGAAAGGGTCCGCTCGCGCTCACGAGATTGTAATCGTAATCCAGGTCGCCCGGGCTCGCGCCCTCAATCTGCTTCGGATATCCCCGAAAATCGAGCGCCGCTGACGCCAGCGGAAGCTCCGTAGTGCGCGTTTGCACCCCCGCGCTCTGGTCGATCAGCACTTGATCCCAATAAATCTGCAGGTTCGTCATCAGCCGGATGCGCCGCGTTCCTGCTGGCAGTTTGCTTGTCAGATCCACAACAATCGTCCTTTCCAGGCCAGCCGGGAACCCCGCGTCGTCTGCGATTCGCTGCCACGTTCCATCTGCAAGCTGTGCCTCCACATAGGGAGGAATCTCCCTGAGCTCAGCCTGCCACGCGGCGTAGAGTGAGGTCGCGCTGAAGTAGTTCACGTAGCCCGTCATGAGCAGTCGCAACGGCGCATCAGGCTTGATATCACCCAAATCAAGCGTCAACGCGTGCAGGTTCGCGAACCCGTCATAAGGCAAAGCCGCAAATCCGCTGGCAAACACATGATCGCGCCGGCTAATCTCCTCAAGCACATTACGCCCGTCTCCATCCCACGCGCCCGCCGGCGGCCGCGCGCCTTCACTTGCTATCACCCGGCCCGACGCGAAGGGCGGATCGTCGAGAAACCGCTCATCCGGATTCACTTCTGCGCCTTCTGGATGATCGACGGCAATCAGCCGCAACTGGTCGATGTAATTCACTTCCTCCATCGGCTCCATGAAGCGCACGCTCATTTTTCCGCCCGCCAATGCCACACTCGCTCCGTCGATCTTCACCCACTCGCCCGGATTCGGCGTGTTGCGTCGCGTCGGCGTGAACCAGTGCCCTACTACGCCTGCCCCGATCACATCCGTCACGAATTTGTATCGATGACCATCCCACACAAACAACACGGGACAAGAGCTGCCGCGGCGATCCACCTCCTTCATCGCAATCACGCGCTGCTGCGGCAAATCAATTTCGTCTTGCAATACCCCCGTAGGCCACAAGATTCTAAGCAAGTCGATGCCAGGCGCCTGTCCAAGGCCCACGAGTATCTGCGGCGGACCCTGTGTCTGGTAGCCGGACGATCCTGCAAGCTCCCACTTCTGCCACAGCCCATTCGCAAACACCTCAACTTTCGTCCCAATCGCAGTCTTGTTGTCCGCGTAACCAGTCAAATCGAGGCGAACAAAGTGGTTCTTGTTCCCACCCACATTCCGCAGCAGCACGGGCGGAGCATTCTCCTCGGTCACTACCAGGTCAGGCGCGCCATCGCCAAATACGTCGGCGGCAATAAGCCCGCGCGGTGCTTTCAGCTTCACTGCCTGCAGCCCGAGCGCGCGGCTCACATCTTCGAACGTTCCATCTCCGCGATTGCGGAACACTTTGACCTGCGGACCCGCTGCCGTCTCCACAATCGCCGCCAGGTCGATCCAGCCGTCGTTATCAATATCCACGGGCGTCACGCCCCATCCACGTGCCACCCCCTTGACCGGCAACGCAACACGTTCAAACTGCCGCCCGATGTGATCCGCGCCTTCGACGTTGCGCCACAGGGTCAGTCCCGCAGCGCCGCTGTGCGTCACAGCAATGTCCATCCATCCGTCTTTGTTGTAGTCAAGCACCGCGATGCCGGCACTTTGTGGCAGCTCCGTGTCTGAATACAGCGGCTGCACTGGATACTTGCCCTCGCGCGGATTCACGTAAAGCAGCGGTGAGGCCCCATGTCCGGTCACCGCCAAGTCCACGGCCCGATCGTTATTGAAATCGGTAAGAATTGCCGCCGCGGTCACGCCGCTCCCGCCCAATCCTGTCGCATCCGTTTGCTCGGTGAATGTCTCATCGCCATTGTTGCGCCACAACACATTGGCCTCATCGCCCGGCTTGAGAGGAGCACCGGTCAAGAAAAGATCCAGATCGCCGTCGTGGTCGTAGTCAATAAAGGTAATGCCCGTGGGCCGGTTACGCGGTACGATCCCCGACTGCGCCGTCACATCCTTGAATTGCCCGTGTCCGAGGTTGCGAAACAAGAGCACTCGATCATCGAGAGCTACGGCCAGGTCGTTCAATCCATCGCCGTCATAGTCGCCAACGGCGCAAGCCACCGCACGGCCGCTGGCCTTTAGCCCCATTCCCGCCGCATCCAGCCCTTCGAAGCTTCCGCCTCCGTGGTTGTGCAGCACGCGAATTGCCTGATCACCCGCTTGCATCAAAACCAGGTCCATCTGTCCTTCGCCCGTCGCATCCATCATGCACGCACCGCCGGTTGTCGTCCATGCCGCGGAATTTCCTGGGCCTGGCGCCACCATCGGCTGTGCCTCCAGCCGCACCGGAATCATTGCCCGCTCGATCGTCCGCGGCTCTGCGACCGCCGTCACTGTCGAGTAATGTCCCTGCTCGCCATACGACAGTCCCAGCGCCGAAGAAATCTTGGTGCTGGTCAAATGCTGAAAACGCGCGAAGTGTTCCCTCGCCTCCGCGATGTGCCCGGTGCGTTGCAGCGCGCGCGCAAGACCGAACTCCGCCGACGCGTGCAGAGGATTGATCTCTAAAGTTTTCTCGAAGATTCCAATTGCCTTGTCGAGCTGCCGCATCTCCTCATAGCAAGCGCCTTCGAAATACCATGAGTCAGCATCCCGCGGGTCGAGCTTAGCGGCCTGTTGAAAGCTGGCCAGTGCGTCCGCGAGCTCATTACCCGCGTGCTGCGCCAGCCCAAGGTTGTACCAGGCCTGCGGATTCTTCGCGTCGATCGCGAGAGCCATTTGGAACCATTCCTTCGCTTGATCCAGCTTCTGCTCCGCCATCAGCGCGATGCCTTCGTTGATAGCCGCCTGCGCCAGCTTCGGATCTTTCTTGAAGGCGTCGGCGAAGCTCTCGGCGGCGCGCTCGGTGAACTGCTGGCCCATCAATGCCACGCCGCGATTGTTGAACCGAACCGCTTCTGCATCGAAGCGCTGCTGTTGTCCGCGTATTGTCGGCATGCTTGCCACAAAGGCAAGCGTCCACACCACTGCTCTTCGCCTCGTTTTTCGACTCACGAATCGAATTCTCCCCTTGTCGCGGAACCATCCAGTGTACGCCGGATTGCGACACGGCAGCAGAGCGGGAGCTCCGCGCAGATAGACCGTAAATCGCCTCAATATATACTTCTCGTGTGATTCCGCTTCAAAATCCAGTCAACGGACGCGCGTCTCCCGCTCCGTCCCCCTCAGCTGCCGCTCGACGTCGCATCGGCGTAGTGACCTCCTCGCGAGCGGACTACAGCCATCTCTATTGGCCTCTGCGTGAGCTCGCCGCTCGCCCCGAAGTTGAGCTGGGCATCATCGTCCTTGGACCGCATCTCTCGCCTCAATTCGGAAACACCATTCAGGAAATTGAGCGCGATGGTTTTCCCATTCAGGCGCGCATCGAGTGCCTTCTCAGTTCCGACACCGATACCGGTATGGCCAAGACCATCGGTGTCGCGATCCTCGGCTTGGCTGACGCTCTAACTTCCTGGCGGCCTGATCTGCTTCTCCTCATCGCCGACCGCTACGAGATGCTGGCCCCGGCCGCCGCGGCGCTCGCGCTGCGCATACCTGTCGCTCACATCGAGGGGGGCGAGGTCAGTCAGGGCGCCATCGACGACGCTGTGAGAAACGCGTTGACCAAGCTGGCTCACATCCACTTCACCTCCACAGAAACAGCGCGTCAGCGCGTGATCGCGATGGGCGAAGAGCCCTGGCGCGTGCATCGCGCCGGTGCGCCCTCGCTCGATCATTTGCGCCGCTCCAATTTGCTCGATCGCGCTGCCCTCGAAACGAAGCTGGATCTGTCTCTCTTATCGCCCACGATTGTCGCTGCGTGGCACCCCGTCACAATCCTGCGCGACACCAATGCGGAGGCCGATGCATTTTTCACCGCGCTCGCGCAGGCGCCGGGCCAGATTGTCTTCGTTTATCCCAACGCCGATGCGGGAGGCCTCGCGCTCATCGACCGCGCTCGCGCCCTCGCGGCAACGCGCGCCCACACACATGTCTTCGTCAATCTCGATGCTGTTACATATTGGAGCCTGCTCAGCCACGCCGACGCGCTGATAGGCAACTCTTCCAGCGGCATCATGGAGGCCGCGTCTTTTGCCCTGCCTGTTATGAATGTCGGCATGCGCCAGCAGGGTCGTGAACGCGCGCGCAATGTGATTGACGCGTCCGCCGAAGCTTCGGCCATTCTTGCGGCGCTCGATCGCGCGCTCAACCCGGCATTCCGCAAAAGCCTTGCCGGAATGACCAATCCTTACGGCGACGGCACGGCTGCGCAGTTGATCGCATCCGTCATTTCTTCCATCCCGTTGGACGGTCTGCTGATCAAGCAACCTGCGCCGTTGCCGCAGGCTGCCGAACCGCTCCAAGTGGAAAAACGATGACCGGGCGTATTCCACTCTCTGCGCCCGACATTACGGAAGCCGAGATCGCCGCCGTCACCGCAGTTCTGCGCACGCCGCACCTCAGCCTGGGCCCGGAACTCGCAGCTTTTGAAAATGAGCTGGCGGCCTGGCACGGCCTTGACCACGCGGTTGCAGTCAGTTCCGGAACTGCGGGTCTCCATCTCTCTTTGCTTACTCTCGGAGTGGACGAAGGCGACGAAGTCATCCTCCCCTCATTTACGTTCGTCGCGGTTCTGAACGCCGTGCTTCAGGTGCGCGCCACGCCTGTCCTCGTCGAACTCGATGCCGACACGCTCAATCTCGATCCAGCCGCGGTGGAGCGCGCGATCTCTCCTCGGACTCGATGCATCATGGCAGTTCATACGTTTGGAGTCCCTGCCCAAATGGATGCACTCAAGGACCTGGCAGAGCGCCATCGATTGGCGCTCATTGAGGATGCATCCGAGGCCATCGGTGCGCATTTCGGTGGGCGGCTCGCCGGAAGCTTCGGCGACCTTGCCGTCCTCGGTTTTTATCCCAACAAACAGATCGCCACCGGCGAGGGAGGCGCCGTGCTAACCTCCAATCCAGCGCACGCCACTCGCCTGCGCCAGCTCAGGAATCAAGGGCGTGATGCAGGCGGCAACTGGCTCGATCACGTTGAGCCCGGCTACAATTACCGGCTATCGGAATTGGCCTGCGCGCTCGGTCGAGTTCAGTTACACCGCATCAACGAGATCCTTGCGCTGCGTCGTCAGGCCGCGGAGCGGTACGATGCGCTCCTCGCTGGGATTCCAGGCCTTGAGCGCCCGTCTCTTTCGCTTCCGAGCCGCGAGCTTAGTTGGTTTGTCTACGTGGTCCGCCTGCCTGAAGGGGTTGACCGCGATCGTGCGCAGGCCGCGCTTGCTCGCCGCGGCATCGCGACCGGTCGCTACTTTGCGCCCATCCACCTGCAGCCATTGTGGCGCGCGCGCAGCGGGCAAGATGCCGTTCATTTCCCTCTGACCGAATCCATTGCCCGTCGCACCCTTGCACTGCCGTTTTTCAACCGCATCACCATCGAGCAGCAGCAAGATGTGGCAGAAGCAGTGCGCGAGATGATTGCCGCTTCCGACTGAGATGCCAAATTTCGGCTCTCAGTTTGAAGTTGGATTTTGCGGAGTTTTCGCGGGTTTCTGGCGGCACGAATGCAAATAGGCGATCAGGTCTCGTAGATCGTTCGGCTCAAGGTCGTCCCCGAATGCCGGCATCACTTTGCTGCCGTAAACAATCTGCTGTCGGATCGCAGCCTTTGACTTCCGCCTGCCGACGCCGGAAAGATCGGGCCCTTTGTGACCGCCTACGTTCCGTATCGTGTGGCAATGCTGGCATCCGCTCTCGCTGAAGACTTCGGCGCCATGAGCCCGCTGGTTCCGGGAAGAAGCAATCGCTAAAGAAGAAAACGCTGGAAGAAGGAGAGAGATAAACAGCACCACCTTCATTGGCCGGTCCCGCCGCCATGCGCATTGTTGTCCATTGCCACGTTGCTATGGATATGCCACGGAACGCTCTCCGAAGTCACCTCGGGATGCTGCTTGCTGAGAAACTCCAGCGCATAGCTGTTCGCCGTTGGATCGTCTTTTTGATCGGCAAAGATCGCTGCCTCGCGAGCCGCATCATCCTTCATGCCCAGCCGGCGATACACGATTGAGAGAATGTAATGCGCCGCCAGATCGTCGGGATCGATCGATTGCACCGTCTCGTATTCGGTCCGCGCTTCCTGGTATTTGTGCTGCTGATAGAAAGAGAAACCCAGCTCGCGATGCGCATCGCGCGAACGGGGGAATTGCGTAATCACATCGAGCAAATCGGCGATGGCGGCATCGGGATGACCTTGAATGCGGTCGACCAGCGCGAGGTAGTAAAGTGCGCGTGCATTATGCGGTGCAAGTTGCAGCGCCTTCTCCAGATTTGTGCGCGACCCGTCATAGCGCTGCCACGAAAAATCCGCAATCGCCACATTGGTATAGGCGTCGGCATAATCCGGCCGCAACTGCGCCACGTGCTCGAATGCCTGTTCGCTCTCCGCGTACTGCTGCGCGTCGAGCAACCCAATGCCGTAGTTATTCCAGCGCATCCACACCGGATTGTCGGCGGGATCAGGCGGTGTCGCAGGATTCGCGCCCAGCGACAGTGTTCGCGTGCGTGATGTCATCTCAACTTCCGGCAAATCGTAGTGTTTGCCCATGCCGAAATCGATGAAATGCTGGTTGAAGCGGCGGTAGTTGACCTTGGCCGTAATCGTGATCGGTCCCGACGCTTGATCGGGCACCTTGAACTGATAGCGCACAATCTGCGAGCGCCCCGACTGGATGGTGTTGTTGTAAGCGATCACGCGCGTATCCCACACCTGGTGCAGATCGTTCAGCGTTCCCCGGACGTTCACCAGTCGATTGGTAAAGCTGTGCGCCGTGGGATCGAGCGCGCCGTCCAGCCCCACCGCGCCCGAGTCCATCAGCGTTTTGCCGGCCGCATCCTTGGCCTGGAACTCCACCCAGCACTCGTAAAAATCTCGCTGCTCTGGCACCAGCGTATGCCCGATTCCCTTATTCTGAATCACCACCGAGACGGTCAACACGTCGCCCGCGGCAACGTCGTAGGGCGCGGTTCCGAGCGGCGCAATCAGCTTGCCGCCGTTGCGCTCGATTCCGAACAGGTCGACGTTAAGAACCCCGGTCTGCAAGAACGCGATGGTCTTCTGCAGTTGCTCGTCGTATCCGTAGTACTTCGACAAAACGGTATTGGCCCCAAGCCAGCGGTGCGACATCAGCTTGCCCTGCTCGGTTCCGTAGTCCTGCTGTTCCACCGCTTCTTCAGGCATATGACAGGTCTGGCATGTCGACACAGCTGGCTTAACGTAAAACGGAAGCGGGTTCTGCTTGCCGAAGGAAGCCTGCTGCCATTCGTCGTAGAGGAAGATGGCGCGTTGCCACTTGTATCCATTCAGCATTCTCGGAAGAGCGGCTTTGTGGCAGGCGCCGCAGAACTCGCTCGTCCGGTAAAAATCTTTCATCACGGCCTTGGAGTGCCGATCGAGATGCGTCAGGATCTCCTTATCCGGAACTTCGCCGTAGATCGGCTTGCCGTCGGCGTCCACCATCACCGCCGGTACGCCCATCACATAGCTGCCAGTACCGCGCTGGTCCACTTTCTGGATGGAATGGCAGACTGAGCACGTAATCCCGTCCCCGTCGAACCTCCGATTCACGGGCGAATTCTCGGTCATTGCGCCTGAAGTGAGTGCAATGGGATTGTGGCAGCCTTCGCAGTGACGCGCAAATTCAATCCCTTTTCCCTTCATTAGAATGTTCACGTTCTTGATGTACCAGGGAGCCCGGAATGAGTTCGCGTGCGCGGTCTGGCGCCATTGCGCGTACGCCGCCTGGTGGCAGTGGCCGCAGTACTTTGCCGTCAAAAAGCTCTTCGGATCGATGAATTCCCCGTTATCCGTAGTGGCATTCGACGGCAGAAACGGCTTGTCAGCCCCAAAGCGGTAGTTGTAGTGCGCGGCAATGCCCTGCGAGTATTGCGAGCGCTCTGCCGCGGGGTCGTCAACGGCATAGGCCGGCCGTGTCCGCCAGGCCATCAGGCCGCATGCAATCGCGCCCATCAGCAGGACACTGCAGACAAGGCGCAGAATTCGTTTGGCGAAAGATTGGGGAAGCATCGCGAACCTCATTCTACGGGTCGGAAATCTGCCCGGCATCCACCAAAAGGTTGAGCCGGAGAAATCAACAATGGGAGCCTTCGACCGGCCCGCTTTTCTACTTGGGGGCCGTTGCCGCACGCTGCGTAGGAGCGGGTGGAGTGGTGCTTCCCTGCCCCTCGGTAATGGTCACGATGCGATCGATTCCCGGCGCCGAGAAGTGCTCTATCCTGCCGCTCGGCCAATGGACCTCGATGTCGTCGACCGTTGTCGCTTGCCCCAACCCGAAGTGAGGCCTGGGATCGCTGGTCGAGCCGTAGCTGCCCCCGCTCAAAACATCTCCGCGTTGCTTCATACCATTGGCCGTCACATACACCGTGGCTCCCACGGCATCGCGCGGGCTTTTGGGCCCTCCCACCAGTTTCAACTCGAGCCAGTGATTGTGATCCGGGCTCACATTCCGCAACAGCACCGGATGCCCATCCATCACGTTGATCACCACGTCAAGCTTTCCGTCGTTGAACAGATCGCCCACCGCCATTCCGCGGCCGCTGATGACATCGGCAAGCCCCGTTCCCTCCACCGCCGGCACAGGCTCAAACTTCTTACCTTCGATGTTGTGGAACAGCATGGGCCGTTGCGCCCAGCTCGTGCCCCACGGCTCTTTATCCACCTGCGGATAGACGTGGCCATCGGCCATCATGAGGTCTTTCCATCCGTCGTTGTCATAGTCGAGAAAAGCATCGCCCCATCCCAGAAACGGCACCGTAATTTCGGCGATCCCCATCTGGTAGCTCACGTCCGTCATGTTCGCGTCGCCATCGTTGCGGTACAGCACCTTGTAGTCATCGGAGAAAGTTGTATTAAACACGTCTTCCATTCCGTTGTTTTCAAAATCGCCTGCCGCAATGCCCATCGACGCGGTTTCGCGCCCGGCTTCGTTCAGCGCGTAGCCCGATGAGTAGCTGTCGTCTTCAAAAGTCCCGTCCCCTTTGTTGATGTAGAGATAATTCGGCGTCGAATCGTTGGCCACCAGCAGATCCACCTTGCCATCGTTATTCATGTCGACGAACAACGAGCTGAGCCCGTAGTAACCGGGCTTGTCTGCCACACCCGCCTTCTCGCTCACATCGGTAAACGTTCCGTCGCCGTTGTTATGAAACAGATGATCCGGCTCGCCCTTGAGCCCATGCGGACCGCAGTTCACTTGCACACCGCGGAATGTGCAGAACGTGTCAGCCACTCCGTTCTCTCCGCCTGAAGGCAGATTGTCCCGGTCGAAATGAACGTATCCCGGCACAAATAAATCCAGCCGCCCGTCGCCGTCGTAATCGCCCCACGTTGCGCCGGTCGACCAGTTTCCCAGCTGCACGCCCGCCTTCTCGGCAACGTCTGTAAACGTTCCATCGTGATTGTTGTGGTACAGCCGGTTCTTGCCCCAGTTGGTCACGTAAATATCCGGCCAGCCATCGTTGTCGTAATCTGCGATGGCCACGCCGAAGGCCCATCGATCGTTCGTCACTCCGGCCTTCGCCGCAACATCGGTAAATGTCCCGTCGTGGTTGTTGTGGAACAGCGCTGCATGAGGCGGCGTCTCTTTCCCGTCAAGCGCATCGAAGGTCGAGCCGTTGGCCACGTAAATATCAAGCCAGCCATCGTTGTCGTAGTCGATCAACCCGATGCCCGATCCGTTGGTTTCAATGATGTATTTCTTTTGCGGCGTGCCCATCTTGTGGGTCCACTTGGTCAATCCCGCCTTCTCCGAAATGTCCTCGAAGATGACTGGCCCGTTCTTTTGAAATCCGCCCGCTGTAATGGGCCGATGCTGCTCGTCAAATTGGGCTGGCTGCGGAGGACCGCTGTTGACGCCACCCCCAGCCGGCGCCTGAACCGCCGTCGAAGTTGTTTGTGCAGGTTGGGCTGAGGCAGGCGATGCGGAATCTGTGACTTGCGCGGAAATAAGCGCGGGAATTCCACTCGCCAGCAGTCCGCAAAGAGTGGCTGTACGCAGCTTCTCAAACATGGCAGCAAGTATACGGGGCGGGGATTGGTGACAGTATCGACCAAAAGGTGGAGGGTGCCTGCGGATTCAACCCTCGCCAACGCGCTTCGGCGATCTACTCCTCGCCCAGTTTATAAGGGATGCCGAACCGCCCGATCTGGACCAACGCCTTTTCGCTCGGCGGCCAGATGTGCAGGCTTTCCACCCGCGTTGAGCCGGCAATCCGGTGCGCTTCCGCCGTTCCCACCAGCGCGCCAGTCGTCGCCTGGTTGAAGTGAACGCTCAAACTTTCTTCGCCGTTCTCCCGGCTCCAACCGAAAGCGTACTCGCCCGGCTTCAGCGCCACGCCTCCAATCTCCACCGGCGCCTGCACGATGAGGTAATGCGAATACTTGCCCTCCGCCGAATAGCCCGCGGTAATCAGCACCACCCCTGCGATGAATCGCCCGTGCTCATCCACGATTCCCGAAGCCGTGCGCATCTCCGTCTCGATGTGTTCGCTTTCTACCGGCGCCCGCGCAGGCAGAACCGCCGCCAACTCGCTCGGAGTCGCTTGCCGCCACCCCGTCTTTTGCGCCGGGGCGTCGAGTGTCAGCAATCCCAGAAAAACTCCGAAAAAAATCGTCATTCCCAATGGTTTCATCTTCATGATTTCGGCTTCCTCAAAGATTCAATGGGAATAATGCCGCGCTGCAGCGCCGCCGTGGCCGCCTGCGTTCGGTCCGTCACACCAAGCTTGCCCAGCAGGCTGTTAATGTGAGTCTTCACGGTCGCCTCTGAGACCTCCAGCTCGGCGGCGATTTCCCGATTGCTCTTGCCGTGAACAATCTGCTCCAGAACGTCGAACTCGCGCGGTGTCAGATCCTGCGAGCCCATGCGCTCGGCAAGCCTCTCCGCGATCGCCGGCGGAATGTGCGACTTCCCTGCATGCACCACGCGAATCGTGCTGATCAGCTCCTCGCTCGTCATCCCCTTCAGCAGGTAAGCCCTCGCGCCTGCTTTCAATGCGCGATAGATATCTTCGTCCCCGTCGTACGTCGTCAGAACGATGAATCGTGCCTGCGGCGTCTCCATCCGGATGCGCTCAATCACATCGACGCCGCTCAATCTCGGCAGGCGCAAATCGATCAGCGCGATGTCCGGCTGATGCTTGCGAAACTGCGTAATTGCTTCCACGCCGTCCGCGGCCTCTGCCACAACCTCCAGCCCTCCGGCCACATTCAATAGCGCCACCAACCCCTGGCGAACCACGTTGTGGTCTTCGACAACCAGCACACGGATCGATTCCGTTGTCACTCTTGGTCTCCCATCGGTTGGCGCACTTCTCCGCGCGCCGGTACGCACAATCGTATCGTGGTTCCCTCGCCTCGCGCGCTTGTCACTTCCAGGGTTCCGCCAATGGCCGCCGCGCGTTCCTTCATTCCCGTCAATCCAAAATGGCCCGCGACAGTTCCCGTTGACTGTTCCAGAGCGCCTCCCTGTCCGTCATCTCTCACCTCAAGCCTAACCATCTCCTGTCCATACTCCAACTGAACCCAGAGCTGCTTCGCATCGGCGTGCTTCTCCACGTTCCGAATCGCTTCCTGTGCCACGCGCATTAATTCGCTCTCGGTCTCCGCAGGCAGTGGACGATACGCTCCGAACAAACTGAACCTCGCCGTCAATCGGTCTCCTCCGGCCGCTTCCGCCATGCGCCGCAGCTTCACCGGCAGCGTGGTTTCGCTCGCATCCTGCGTGCGCAACGCCCAAATCGACTGCCGCGCATCGGCCAGCCCATGGCGCACGTAATCGCGCGTCTGGTCCAGTTGTTTGCCGGCATCCTCCATCTTGCGCTGCCTCAGCAGCTCCGACAAAACCTCCAGTTGCACTGAAACGCCCACATATCCCTGCGCCAGCGTATCGTGGATCTCGCGCGCGATCCGGCTCCGCTCGCCCAGCACGGCCTTGAACTCCCGCTCTGCCACGTAGAGCCTTCGTTTCAGCACCAGCAAAATCGCCGCTCCCAGCGCCAACAGCAAGAGAGCGTAAAACCAGAGCGTCTGGTAGAAATGCGGCCGCAGCTCAAAGCTGAACGCTGCGCCGGCCGTGTTCCAGATGCCATCGTTGTTCGCCGCTTGCACGCGGAACGTGTACTTTCCCGGCGGAATATTTGTGTAATAGGCGGCTCGCCGCGTTCCGGCGTCCGTCCAGTCGTGATCGAATCCTTCAAGCATGTAGCGGTAGCGCACTTTTTGCGGCGCCACAAAACTCAACCCTGCGTAGTCGAACTCAAAATGCACGTGCCCCGCCGAAACCTTCAACTCAGGGCCTGCTCCATGCAACGCCTGCGATACATCGTCCACCTGGAGCGTCTCTAGAACCACCGGAGGCGGAATCGTGTTCACGGCGAAGTGCGCTGGATCCGCTTCCACCAGGCCTCTCGGTGTGGCAAACCAAAGTTGACCGTCGCGCGATCGCCACGCTGAAGGATGGCTGTTGGTTGCCGTCTCCCGGCTGTGCAACCCATCCGCAGTTCCGAATTCCATCCAGTGCGAACAACTGCCCGCCGCCCCTGTTCCAGCCATTTCATCGCAGGCGCATCGGGCAATGCCGTTGCCGGTTGCAAACCAGAGATGTCCGCTCCCATCGTCGAGAATCGCGTGAATCGTCGTCTGCTCCAGGCCGTTCTGCGTCAGGGCTGAGAATCTGTTTCCATCCCACGCATCCCACCCGTGCTCCTGCGTTCCAATCAGCAATGTCCCGTCGGCGCGAGCCAGCAGCGCGGTCACCACATTGCTTGACAGCCCATTCGCTGTCGTAAAGTTTTGGATCGTCTCGCCGCGCAGGCGCGACAGCCCCGCCAGCGTCGCGATCCAAAGGTCGCCGCGCGTGTCGCGAGTCATTGCGCCCACTAGGTCGCTTCCCAGTCCATTCTCGGTCGTGTAGGTTTTCATTTCCGCCGCGGAACCTGGCTCGCCCTTCCCCAGCGGCCAGTGCGTCAACCCACGCCGCGTGCCGATCCAAAGCGAGCCATCGGGATCCACCAGCAACGAACGCACGAAGTCGTCGGGCAGCCCGTCTGCCGACGTGAACGTATCCACCCTGTTGCCGCGAATCCGGCTCAGCCCGTCCGGCGTTCCCACCCACAGGTCACCGCTCGGTCCGGCTGCCAGCGAAAGAATCACGTCACTGGCGAGCCCATTTTGCACGGTCATGCTGCGGGTCACGCGCCGGCTGTCACCGTCTTCCTCGCGGCGCAGGGCATTGATCCCGTCCTCCCGCGTGCCCGCCCAAAGCGTTCCATTGGTGTCTTCCGCCACGGTCGTGATTCGGTCGGAAGATAACCCATCCCGAGTGTCGAATGTGTGGAAGCGCTGGTCGCGCAGAATATCGAGCCCGCCGGTTTCTGTCCCTACCCAAAGGTTGCCTTCACGGTCTTCCATCAAAGTGAGAATGGACGCTGTGGCCAGAGGATCGGTGACTGGGAACCGGTCCACCTTGCCGTTCGCCCGCCGCACCAGCCCCTCATTGGTCCCAATCCAAATTGAGTTCGCTCGATCGGCAAAAACAGCCTGAATACGGCTGCCGGGAAGCTCGCGGCCAGAAGTTAGGCGCGTAGGGGCGTTAGGATGCCCGTCGCGTTGCAGGAGGTTCACCTCGGTTGCGCCTGCCGTTATCACTGTGCCGCTCGGCAGCGCCGACACGAACGATGGAGCCTCCGGATAGGCTCGCGGCATAATGTGCGCGTTGGGCGAAAAAAGAAGCTTCGGCGAGATCGGCTGGAATCGGTCTCCGGTCAGCACCGCCGGACCTTGCTCCGTCCATACCCTGATGGCTCCGCCCTCGAATTCGTCCACCACCAGGATGCCGTTGGCGGGCAGCCCGTCCTGCCTCGTAAACGTTCTTGAAGCCCCATCCTTCCAGCGCGCCAGGCCTGCGCCTGTCCCAATCCACAGCGATCCATCGGTTGTCGCCAGCAGGCAGCGAATATCGTTCCCCGGCAACGCCGGAACAGAATTCCTGTCGTAAGTCTGGAATTCGACGCCGTCAAAGCGCACCAGGCCGGCCTCTGTCCCCAGCCAGATGAATCCATCTTTGGTCTGCGCCAATGCCTGAACAGTATTCTGCGGCAGGCCGTTCTCCATGGCCCACGCCTGCCGTCCATAATTCGCGAGTGACGTTGAAGGCTCAAGCGCTGCAGCCGATGCAGCGAAGCCGAAGAGCATGGCCGCAACCGCCAGCCAACTCATGCCACGGAGCGGCATTCCGATCGACGCGCGCCAAGACCAATCTTCGCCGCGGAGGCTCGCTCGCCGGTATCCCTCAGGCATCCGCTTTACCGGGCGAAGTGAACGTAGCTCCGCCCGGCATAAAGGCGGAAGCCGCCGGCTGAATCATCGGTCACTTCTAGGGGACGCGGCCGCGTCCAGGCTGTGTCCTTGGTCGTGTGAGCGGTGAGCACATCGTTGCCGCCCAGATCGGTCACCACCAGGCGATCGCCGTCCAGAAAGCCGAAGCCATACGCGCCTACGGGCAGACGCTTCCCTTCAATCGCCAGCGGAACTTCGGTGATCAGGTAGCCTTGATATTTCGCCGCTACTCCCGTGGAATATCCACTTGTGTCCACCAGGCTCGCCAGCATGTAATGGCCATCGGCGAACTTCACTCCACCGGAATTGCGCAATTGCGCGGGTGCGCTCTGCCCGCGATAAAACACGGTGGCCGGAAACAGCTTTTCAAGGTCGGCCGGCTTCAGCACGGTGTTCGTCCCCGCCTGCGCCGTCACCAACCCTGGGACTGCCAACGCAACCGCGACCGTCAGACCCGCCAGAACTCGCGCCATCGCCTGCATACGCATCGGTTTCCTCCTGTTTTTCGCTGCCACTGGAGTATAGCGCATGCTCCGCGGACTTGATCGATTGCGCCGGGCCGCTTCAGATCATGAGGAACGGATTCCGCTCCCGAATCGCTAAACATCCTCCACTCGCCGTCGAGTAAAATTTAGAAATGACGGTTCCGTCCTTCTTGAGGGCCATGTTTCTGATGCTGGTCCTCCCGTTCCTGGCCATTGCACAGATCCACTCTCAAGGAATGGGGCATCCATTGGCGGGCCCGCCGCCACCCGGGGCCAAGTCTCTCAAGTGCAAGAATCGCCCAATCCCGCAATTGGAGGATGTGACCGCCAAAGCCGGCATTACCTTCACTCATACATCGGCGAAGGAAAAAAAGTACATCTTCGAATCGATGACCGGCGGGGTCATCATCTTTGACTATGATCGCGACGGCTGGCCCGATCTCTATTTCACCGACGCCCCGACCGTTGATATGGCTCTGAAGGGCCAAACCACACTGGGCGTTCTCTACCACAACAATCACGACGGCACGTTTACCGACGTCACGCAGAAAGCGGGACTGACCAAACCGTGCCTCGCTATGGGTGGCGCCGTCGCAGACTACGATAACGATGGCTGGCCCGACCTGTATATCACCTGCCTCGGCGGCAACATCCTCTATCACAACAATGGGGACGGTACGTTCACTGACGTCACGGCCAAAGCCGGCGTTGCCGATGGCCATTGGTCCTCGGGCGCTTCTTTCGGGGACTACGATGGCGATGGATTTGTTGACCTCATGGTGGCGGATTATGTCGACTTCCACCTCAACGACTTGCCGCAGTTCGGCAGCTCATCCATGTGCAAATACCGTGGCGTCGACGTGCAATGCGGTCCGCGCGGCTTGAAGGGCGCCGGCGACATCCTCTACCACAACAATGGAGATGGAACATTCACCGACGTCTCCAAGCAGGCCGGGGTCGACAATCCCAACGGCTACTATGGCCTTGGCGTGATCTGGGCTGACTTCAACAACACCGGGCGCCCCGACATCTACATGACCAATGACTCAACTCCGAAATTCCTCTACCGCAATCTCGGCAAAGGTAAATTCGAAGAGATCGGGTTTGAGTCCGGAACTGCGCTCAGCAATGAAGGCGCCGAGCAGGCGTCGATGGGGATTGCCGTCGGTGACTACAACCACACCGGCCGCCCTTCCCTCTTCGTCAACAATTTCGAAAACGAGAACGCTGATTTGTATCGCAACGAAGGCGACTGGAATTTCTCTGAAGTGTCCTTTCCCTCCGGCGTTGCCATGTCGTCCCTGCCTTGGGTCAAATGGGGAACCGCGTTTGTCGATCTCGACAACGACGGTTGGTTGGACCTCATTACCGCGGACGGCCACGTCTATCCGCAAATGGACCAGATTCCCTCCGACCCCGGCTATCGCCAGCCAATGGTCCTCGACATGAATTTGGGCGATGGAAATTTTTGCGACGCCAGTGATGAAGCGGGGTCCGCGCTCCAGGAAAAGCAAGTCTCTCGCGGCCTCGCGGTCGGGGATCTCTTCAACGACGGCAACATGGACGTGGTGGTAGAAAACCTCGACGGCCATCCTATGTTATTGAGAAATCATGGGGTTCCAGGACGTCACTGGATCAGCTTCGAGCTCGCCGGAACCAGGAGCAATCGCCTCGCGATCAACGCCCGTGTGAAGGTTGTCGCCGACGGCATGACCCAGACTGACGAAGTCCACAGCGGCGGGAGTTATCTTTCGCAGAACGATCTGCGCCTGCACTTTGGCCTGGGCTCGGCCACAAAAATCGACAGCGTTGAGATTCGCTGGCCTTCCGGCGCCATCGATCACATCGGGCCGCTCGCCGCCGATCAGTTTTACTCGGTGCTCGAAGGTCACGGAATCGTCCCCGCCGACGAAATCCGGCCCAAACTCAAAACACCCGCCGCACACTGACCTGCTTCGAGCCGCTATCGGGCCGTCCCGCCTGCCCCGCATTTCAGCTCGGCCCGATCGATGTCGTATCGCGTCTCGAAGTCGCTCCCATTGATCTGGCTGGCCGCTTCGAACTCCTTCATGGCCTGCCCGCAGTCGCCATCACTCTCCCACGCCTCACCGAGCGCACGATGCACTTCGGCGATCTCCGGATGCGCGGCCTCCAGTTTCTCCAGGAGATCTTTCCCTTGCGAAACCTGCCCTGTCTTCACCAGCGAGTCCGCGTAAATATACTGCATCTGTGGAATGGAGGAAACTTCATTCCCCGCCCCTTTGAGCTCACCGATGCAGGCCGCGTAGTCATGCGTCATGAATTGGCTCATCGCCAACGCTCCGCGAATGCCCGAATCGCCCGGGTGCAATTTAAGATAACGGGAAAGCGGCGTGATCGCATCGGGAAAGTCCGCAGCCATGAATGCGGCGCGGCCCATGTTGTAATCCAGCCCCTCAAAAGACGGGCTCCATTCCTTCGCCTGTCCAAACAACTTTAACGCGTCCGCGTAGTTCTTTTGCGACGCCTCGATCGCGCCCAGGTTGTTGTAGCTATCCGCAATGGCCGGCGTGAGTTCCTTCTCGAATGCTTTTTGCTTTGCCACGGCGGCAGGATCCGCCGCATGAGGCGGAGTCGGAGCCATCCCTGCCGCGTCGACACCGGAATTCGCTGCCCCTGCGCCAGCTGTCTTGTTGTCGAGCAGCCCCGCAAGCTGCGTCTTGTCCTTCGTCAGCGCCTTGTCCGCAAGGGCGTGCGCAAGTGCCATCTCGGCGTGCGCCGCATCTTCCTCATGCTTCTGCATCAGAATCCTGCCCAGCAGAAAGTGCGCCTTTTGGACCTGATAATGGTTGCGCGACTGATCCGCGGTTAGCGCAATCGCGCGGCGCAGATTCTCCTCCGCTTCTGTCGGCCGGTTCGTATCGAAATACATCTGTCCCAGGTACAAGAACGCGTCGGGATTCTTGGGATTGAGGACAATCGCGCGCTTCAGGTACCTTTCCGCTTCAGGATACCTGCGATAACTTGCTTCGATCTTGCCCAGCGCTGCATAAGTCAGAAAGTCGTTCGGAGAAATTGTCAGTTCCTCCTTGAGTTCCGCCTCCGCTTCCTCGAGCGTCTTCTCGTCTTCCCCAGCCGCCAACAGCGCCGCGGCCACGGAATAGTGCGCTCCGGGATAATGTGGATCTTCCGCAATCACTTTCTTGAACTCGGTCACCGCGTGAGGAGTAAAGTCCGAATTCCCGTAGGCCAAGCCGAACTGCATGTGGAGCGCCGGACTGTCCCCATGCGCCGCCTCAAGCTGGCTGAAGATTTGTGCGGCGCAATTCTCGTCGTCAAGGTCGAGGCAAACCACGGCCAGGTCGTATTCATTGGCGAAGCTCGGATCGAGCGAGATGGCTGCTTCCATCTCCTTTCTCGCCTCCTGGTCCCGGTTCATCCTGTGGAGCGTCCTTCCAAGAATCTGGTGAACCAGCGCCAGTCCCTTGGGGTCGTCTGGGTAGTCGCTCAAAAGCCCTCTCGCCAGGGTCTCAGCATGTTTCAAGTCGCCGGAGTCAAGCGCCGTTGCCGCGTAGTCTCGCTGGAGTGACGCCGCACCGGGATTCAGGGTCAGAGCCTGATCGAACAACGCGGAAGCTCTGCCGTAATCTCCGATCTGTGCGTGGCTGTTCCCCAGTTCGCCCAGCGCCTCAGCCAGGAATCCGCGATAGCTCTCCGCGGCCCGGTTCAAATCACCGGACTTCTGAGACTGCTGCGCGGCCTCGTAAAGGCTCTGCAGAGGCGAACTCTTCGATTGCAAGCCATTTGCCGGGACCTGCGCGGCGGCAGCGGAACAGACTAAAAGAAGGATGGAGAGGAATCGACTGGCCATGGTAAGCGTGGCATGCTGACGGGGCATCATGGACTCACCTCAGCACTGCACGGACAACTTCATTCTTTCACAAATCGAGCGGGAAGCCTGAAACTGAAATCCGTTGACGCCGCCCCGAATTGGAGGCGCCGGCGGCATCGCGTGCTGCCTGGAAGTCCCACTCCGCGGGGCGCGCAAAGAAAAAGCGGGAGGCGGCCGATAGGCCCGCCTCCCGCTGGTTAAGCAGGGTTGTGGTTAGAACGAGTACTTCACGTCCAGCTCGATGACGCGAGCGTAGGGCAGTGCCGACCTTACGTTCGTCATGCCAAACGCGTTCGAGCCTGTCGTGCCTTGATTGAACGTCGGAGTGATGGCCTTCGACGTGTAATCCTCGGTGTAGCTCACTGTGGTCTGCGAGCCGCCTTGGAAATTCAGCAATGAGTGGTTCAGCCAGTCAGATGCGGTAACCCGGACCTGCACTTGCTGCTTCTCGTAGATATGGAAGGTGCGATACAGCGCCAGGTCGTTGTCGAAATACGACGTCATGCTCATATAGGGCCAAGCCTGACCGCCTTGCGTTCCGAATGCCGGAGCGTTGAAGCACTTTCCATTGATGACCTGGTGAGTGATCAGGCCACTGGTTGGGTTGCAGGTCAAGACCGGGCGGATCGGAATTCCCTCGTCTGTACCGAAGTACGACTGGTCTCCAAGCGCCGTGGTGATGCCCTCAGCTGCAGCGTTCGCCGGCAAGCCGGTGTAAGCCAGACCCAGACCGAAGTTCACCGAGCCGACTGCAGGTATGTACCCGCCCTTCTGCCAGGTGGAGATGCCGCTGATCGTCCAGCCGCCGCCCAGACCATTCAGCAACGCGCTGCCGGTATGGAGCGTGCCGCTGTTGTAGGTGTAGGAGGAGTTGAAGATCAAAGGCCGATCCTGCGCCGTCGGAGCATAATTGCCTCTCTCGGTGTATGGATCTTGCTGGAGCGTGGTTCCAAGCGCCTTGGCCCATGCTCCGTTCAGGTTGAATGTCAACCGTCCGGTGGTCTTGGTCCATGTCACTTGAAGGCCGTTGTAGTTGGCATATGCGGTGTTCTGGAGCTCGAACGTTGAGTTCGTGCCGTACGCCAAGCCCAACGGATGGTAATCCGCATAGTTGTTGCCCGTCGCCGTTTCTCCCGTCCCGTTTGGATTTTCTCCAACGTTCTGCGGGTTGGTGGAGATAATGCCGGTCTTCGGATCGGCCGCAAACAAGGCGCCAATTGGCATCTTGTTCTTGTTCGTCAACTCGGTATAGCTGCTGCCCGAGATGTCTTCGCCGCCGTCCACGAGCTGGCTGGTCGAGCTGCCGACGTATGCGACTTCTAGTTGAGAGTTCCAAGGCAGTCGCTGGTCGATGGTGAAGTTGTAGGCATAAGTCAACGGCTGTCCGTAGTCCGTTGGATCCAAGCCCGTCTGGCCACCCTGAACGCCGCAAGGCGGAGTTCTGGTGAATGATGGGCAGGCCACAAATGCCTGGTTCTTGATGTTCTGCATCTGCAGTTCCGTTGAACCGGGCTGGCCGTACGTCAGAACACCAGCTGCGGTGCCCTGCGCTTCTCCGTTGGCGACGGTGTTGACCTGGGTCACGTAGCGATACACGCCCCAGCCGCCGCGGACCACGGTGTTGCCCGAGCCGAACACGTCGTAGGACATGCCAAAGCGCGCATCCGGATATGCAAAGCGGTTAGGTTGCCCGCTCAGAGGTACGCCGGCGTCGATCGAGTGCCAGTAGTATCCCGGAGCATACTTGCCCGTGTAGAAATCGTTCAGCACGCGGTCCGGGTAGAACACCGCGAGCCCGATGTGGTCACGATCGTACCAGTGGCCCACGTGCTCAATGCGGATGCCGAGATCGAGGGTCAGGTGGCGGCTCGCCTTCCACGTATCGTCAATAAAGCCCGCCGTGGACTGTTGAGCCACATCGCCGATAGGCGCGTTGTTGTTCTCGCTGTAACCGCTCATGAGGCCGCTGACAAAGTTCGCGACTCCATTGAACGGGGCACCGATGTTCTGGGAGCTGGTAATCGGTGTGCCCGTAGACGACGTGCCGATCAAGTCCGGATGCTGTCCGGCGCTGAAGCTCATGATTCCGTCTTCGGCGTAGCTGAATGAGCTTTGGACGTTATCCGTGGTCTGGGTGAATCCACCGATCTTGATGGTGTGCAGTCCCCAAACCTTGGTGAGCGTATCGCCGAATTGCGGCGCTTCCTTCTTCACCTCGTAATGACCCACAGGATTCTCGAAGATCGAGTTCTGCGAGAAGTCGGGGATGTTTCCGTTGCTGTTGAACGCGGGAATGTTCGCCGACGGCGTGGAAAATACCTTGCCGTAGGTGTATCCCAGGGTCGTTCTGAACGCCGCAGAGGGATTCGGCGTGGTGAACGGATAGCTGCCGAACGCCCAAGCGGCCAGGAAGTCGTTGGTCGTGGTGGCGTTGAAGTTGTGCACGATGTGGCCGGCCATGACCTTGCCGTAGTTGTTTTCCACTTCGCCGCCGCCCGGGAATGGGATGGCGTTGCCCGGCGTCCAATAAAGGTGCGCGCCATTGCCCTGCGCGAATCCTGAACTGAATGCCTGCTCATAGCTGCCATAGATCTTCGTGTTGTCGCCGAGCAGGTAGTCGATCCGCACGCGGTAGATCCACCCGTTGTCGATGTTCACGATCGGCTGGTAGTAGTTGCAACCGTTGCAAACGTTGGCGTTCGGCGTGAAATTCGCCTTGGGCCAGATCTTGGCCAAAGCTGCCGCGCCGGGATCAAGGAATCCGGCGGGGAACTTCTGGCCGGCATCCATGTTGTAGGTTGTGGTACCGGAAGTATAGGTGCTGGTCGGCGTCAGCTGTGGCAACGTTGCGTAGTGCGTGCCATTCGCCACCACACCGGTACTAAGGTCGCTGCACCACTGGGTGCCACCGATGCCGCTGAACGTACCCCCGGGGCTCGCCGGACCGCTGCTGGGCACGGGGCCCAGAACGAATCCATGCGGGCACACCGTTGTGTTGTCGGTGTTGTCAGTCGAAAAGTCGCCCTGCATCATTTCCGGCGTGGGAATCCACGACGTTAAAACGTTGGCATTGCCCTGGTTCTGCAGCCACTTCTCGAAGCCGCCCCAGAACAACAGGTGCTTGTGCGTCCCTGGAACCGGGCCGCCGAAGCTGCCGCCAGGATAATAGTAGCTTTGCGGTCCAAGCGGCGTGCCTGCGCTCTTCTGCGACCAGCCGTTGGCGTTCAGCACGTTGTTACGCGCGTTAAAGTAGCCCTCTCCGTGATAGTTCGCGCTGCCAGAGCGGCTGATGGTGCTGATGACAAGCGGGCCGAATGCATCGTCCGCGCTCATGTTTGAGGACTGCATGCTGACCTGCGAGGTCATCTCAGGCGAGATGATCACAAGTGACCCGGCCATGTTGCCGATGTCGATCGTTTCGGCGCCGTCCACCAGAATCGACGTGCCGCCGCGGTAAATCGAGCCGTTCGTGTAAAAGCCGTTTCCTTCGCCGCCTTCATCGACTGTGATGTTCAAATCGCTGAATGCTGGCGCCGTCGAGTTAATGCCCCCGGAAGTCGTGACCGTGCCGGGCAGAACCTTCAAAAGCTCTGTGGTATCGCGGCCCGTGAGCGAGAGATTGTCAATATCCGTGGAGGTTAGAACGTCTACGTGCGCGCCGTTCTCAACGGGAATCATCTCCGCCGTTGCGGATACCGTAACCGTTTGCGATTCGGCGCCGACGGTCAGATCGAGGGCGGGAACCGTCCTTACATCGCCGGCGTTCAATACGATGCCGGTGACTTCTTTGGATTTGAAGCCCTTCGCTGACGCTTTGATGTCGTAGGTGCCCGGCGTCAGTGACGGAAACGCGTAGAGTCCGGCCCCATTGGTCGTCTCTGTTGTTGAGAATTTCGTTGCGTCGTTAGTCAGTATGACCTGAGCGGCTGGAATCACTCCGCCCGACTGATCTTCTACCGTTCCGGTAAGCGTCGCGGTGACCTGTGCTCTCAGTGTCGTCGGCAAGCCGATGACCACGAGCGCCAGAACCAGCAGCGGTAGCACTGCTGCCCACGATAGGCCCCCTAAGGTTAGACCTTTGCGATTCATCACTAATCTCCTCCTAAATTCTCAGCTCTCGCAGCACCGAGCAAGCCGAGCGCACGCGATTTTAGCCGCACGAATGCACGGCTACCTCAAGTGCGTCACGAACTATAGACACTCGTTTGAATCCTTGTCAACCGAAAAGTTGATTACCACAGCCAAAAAAGCGATTTATTAAGCAATACTTCGCAGTCTCCATTTCTTCCAGGGGTCGAAAAAACCGTTTAAGTGAGCAACCGATTGAAAAGCCATCACTTAGCTCGGCAGAAAACCGATTTATTCCTCTGATTTTCTGGAAGCAATATGCGGTGATCTGTGGAATTGCGTAGTACCCAGAGAACATATTCCAATGGGGAAACTTCGGCAGCGCCAATCTTCGCAGGGTGCGCAACATTTCTTTGTTGTTGGAGTGAGCCGGCTCACACAATTTCGACCAATCGTCGGGCTAAATCCTGAAAGTTATTGGACTATTGCAGGCCCAGGTGAGTGGCCCGCGCGTGGGTCAGTCTGTCTGACGCTGCGGTCACTTCGAAGGAGAAGTTCTGCGCGGACAGCTTGGCTCCGCATCCAAAATCGTCGCGCCGGCGTGAGCGCCAAAACCAACGAGTCTGTCCATGGCGACGAATTTTCACCCCAAAGGCCGGTCACACCCGTTGCGAGAGCTCTAAACGCACAACCACATCATCGTTCGTTCCAGCCGAATGCGTTCTCAAAATGCGTGATCTCGGGCGCCGCTTCCGGCAAAAGATACACGCTGACAATGTCGAACCGCACCTGCGGAATCGATTCGCCCGGTAGCTGCCGAACATATTGTCGTACCAGGCGTCGCAGTACATCGCGCTTGTGGTGATCGATCGTGGACTCGGCGGGCGCCATATCGTGCGCCGTGCGCGTCTTCACCTCGAACGCGCAAAGCAACGGTCCCTGCCACGCAATCAGATCCAGATCGCCCGGAAGATTCCCGCCCGACCAACGCTGCGCCACCACAATATAGCCTTTGCGCTGAAGGTACGCGCGAGTGGCATCCTCGCCCTCAATCCCAGTCGCCAAATGGGCCGCCATCTCCTCAGATCGGCCGCGACGCGCGGCAATCCAGTCCAGCCCGGCCATTGCCTTGTCCAGGCCCCCATTCCGGATCTGTGCCACCCAGCCCAACGGCCACCCCGCTGGCAACATTTTCCGCCGCATCTCGAAACAACGCAAATCGCCGCGCGGATTTAGACTGTCACCGCCATCGCGCTCGGCTCCAGTTCCTTTTCCGCGATGGTCAACGCATCTTCCAGGATGTCGAGCGCGACTGTCGCTTCTTCCGTGCTTACGATCAGAGGAGGCGAAAGCCGCAGCGAAGTCTCGCCGCAGCCGAGCATCATCAACCCGCGCTCGAAGGCCAGCGTCTCAATTCGATTGCGCAGTTCCACGGCGGGCTCTCGCGTTGCCTTGTCCTTCACAATCTCGATCCCGATCATGAGTCCGCGACCGCGCACATCGCCTACCAAAGGATGGCTCTTCTTCCAGCCACGCAGCCGCTCCAGCATGAACTCACCCACGCTCGCCGCATTCGCGATTCCCTCGCGCTCCAGGATCTTCATTGTCGCCAGCGCCGCAGCAATCGAAACGGGATTCCCGCCGAACGTCGACGCGTGCGATCCCGGCGCCCAGTCCATAATCTCCGCCCGCGTCATGCAAATGCCCAGCGGCATCCCGCTCGCGATTCCCTTCGCGATGCAGACAATGTCCGGCTCCACGCCCGACTCCTCGATCGCCCACCACTGCCCGGTGCGCCCACATCCCGACTGAACCTCGTCAGCCACCAATAAGATCCCGTGCCGGTCGCAGATCGCTCTTAACTCACGCAGAAAATTCGCCGGCGCCGGCACAAATCCGCCTTCGCCCTGGATCGGCTCAACAAAAATTGCCGCTACTTCCTCGGCCGGCAAAATCGTCTTGAACAGCTTCTCTTCGATGTACCGCGCGCAGCCCAGGCTGAAAGCTTCTTCGTCCTGTGGCCCTCCCGTGCAGCCGCGATACACATACGGATAGCGCACGTGCGTCACTCCCGGCACCATCGGAGCGAAACGCCGCTTCTGTTGCGGTTTTGATCCCGTCAGCGAAAGCGCGCCCATCGTCCGTCCGTGGAACGCGCCAAAGAACGAAATAATCTGCTGCCGTCCCGTGTGATAGCGCGCCACCTTCAGTGCGCACTCAATCGCTTCAGTTCCGGAATTCCCGTAGAAGAACCGGTGCGGCCCGCGCATCGGCGCCACCGCCGACAATTGCTCCGCAAGATCCGTCAGGTGCTTGTCGTAGAAATCTGTGCCCGAAATGTGGATCAGTTCCGCCGCCTGTTGCTGGATCGCAGCCACTACTTCGGGATGGCAATGGCCCGTCGAAACCACGGCGATTCCCGCGGCAAAATCGAGAAACTCGTTTCCGTCCAAGTCCTCCACGCGCACTCCCCTCCCGCGCTTGGCCACAAGCGGATACGAGCGCGTATAGCTCGGCGAAATCAGCCGGCGGTCCGCCTCAACGGCAGCCTTGCTCTTTGGCCCCGGAAGCCTTCCATGAATCTTCGGTCCATATTGCGCGTGCATCTCTTGCCTGTCCATCGCATTTTGACTCATCGCATTCTCTCCTCGGCAGATTCGGTTGTCGCTGGCTTCGCGCTTTTTCGCCCCGTTCATTCGCCATCGGATGCGGCGCGGCCACGGATCTCATCGCGTGAGATCGCTAGTTCTTTCAATGGCCCTCGAGGGCCAATGCGGGCGAGGATCTTCGCCGGAGGGCTCTTAGTCACCGGCGAAGAGACTAGGTCGCGTGCGGGTGGGCAGCACGCGCAGATGCTTCCGCGGGCACATGCGCTGCGCACGCGAGCGCGACCAGCCTTTCCGGGCTGGGGCCTGTTGCGGCTCGCTGCTGGAGCGCATCTGCATGAATTCTCCGCTGGCTTCGAGCATATCACGCAACGCGTTTGCGCCCCCGCGCCTGCTAGCGGCTCGGTGTTGATGGCTAAGGACACTAACCCCTTTGTAAACCGGCAGTACGGGTCGCGGCCTTTAGCCCCGGAGCAGAAACTTCTTCGAGCTAGGCAGCTGCCAGATTCGCATCGCAGCGTCGCTGCAGTTGCTCCTACGAAGGCTTGTTCGGAACAAATGCGTTCGCCGGAACCAGTGCCGTGGCGGTTGCTCCTTCAAGTGATACCGTCCCCTGCTCGAACGCCTGCAGGTCGGCTGCGTCCGCAGCCATCGTCATCCAGCACACCGCGCCCTTATTCAGCACTGTGCAGGCGATCTCAAATATGAACGAACTTTCCGTGTGGGCCTTCGGGGTCCCGTTCGCCCGCTCAATCCACACCGTGTGGCTGCCAAGCGAATAGGTCGCATCCATCGGCTCGGTGATATCGAATGTCTGCTTCATCCCTTCCGCTGCTCCCTCGCCAAGGTTCGGCAAATCGCTCGTCGTCATGGTTTGCCCATAGCACGCGAATGGAAGCGCCGTTACCACCACCACGGACGCGGGAGCTCCGTGCTTCGCGGTCATGGCCACCTCTACGCATGCATCGCCCTTTGTAGCAGAGGCGACGCTTGGGTAGGGAACCACTGGCTTGGGTGCTGTCGGCGGAAGCACAAACTCCCAATCCGAGGGCAGGCTATAGCTGAAGCCAATATCGTCCTTCTGAACCCGGGCCGGCGGCACGGGCACGGCGGCTGCTGGGCCGCTTGTGGGCGCGGGCGTCGTCGATCCGGCGGGAGCCTGTCCACAAAGCGGCGCGGATCCAAGAACAAAAAGTCCAACTGCCAGCGGAATGCGCATCGCAATCACTTTCGTTCGCCGGCCCGATAACTGCAAGCCTGCCGCTCCGAATCGATCTTGAGGGGATGTCCTCAGCTACTTCAGGAAAAAAGCAGACGCGGATGCCGCCACGCCCAGCGCGGAAACAAACAGCCCAACGTGCCAGTACACGCGGCTCCGCGTCAGCAGCGTGATTGACACGATCACCAGCCCGATCTCCAGCAGCACTTCGCCCAGGTCGAACCGGTCAGCCTTCGCTTCTCCCTTGTCCACGCTAGTCTGCAGCGCCGTCGCGGTCGTCTGATCCTGGGTCAGCTCTGCCGACCACTTTTTCTCGTGATCCGAATAACCCTTTGCCAGCTTGGCAGCGGCATCTTTGTTGTCGAGCGTAACCACGCTCATCAAGTCGGACACCAATTGCGTGTTGTATTCGCGAATCTTCTGCGCCTGATATTCATTCCACTGGTCGGTCGCGCGGTTCTGGTTAAGCACCGCATCTTCGTGCGTACGCCCGCCCAATACCGTTGTCACAGCCAGCAGCACCGCCAGCACGCTCATCGAGAACGCGACCGGCCGCATCGGCTCTTCATTCGCGCCCTTCTCCAGATTCTCTTTGAGATCCTGTACTTCGCTCGCGTCCATTGGATTGCGCCTCTTCATATTGAATTGGGAGCGTTCGGAGAAATCGGATGCTGTGAAACCTGAACCCATCATACGGCCAGAGCCGGAAATCGTGTGGCGACGAAACGCTTGCGCCGTAGGCGCAAAGGATGTTAGCCCCGCGCTTTAGCGTGGGGATTGCGACATGGCACAGATTTCGGATTCCCGTAGGGACGGCGCCTCCATCGACTGATAAACACAAAGACTGCAGCTGACGGTTGACAGCCGAAAGCTAAAGGATGCCTCACTTCCGCTTCCACCGCACGCCGTCTTTCGAGTCCTCGATGACCACGCCCTTTTCCGCCAGATCATTGCGGATCTGGTCGGCGCGCGCAAAGTTGCGCGCCTTCTTGGCCGCCGTCCGCTCGGCCACCAGCACCTCGATCGCCTCGTCCGTCAGCGATTGCGCCGCCACCAGCTCCGGCGCTACCTCCGCCATCCGTCCGGTTTCTTCGGCCCACACAAGCGCCCGCCGCGTCACCTCCGCGTCACGATCTTCGATCACGTCGAACACTCGATCGAAGTCCCCGAGCACCGGCAGAATCGCATCGCGATCTTGTGAAAAAAACTGCCCCTGGTCAATCGCTGTATTCCCCGCTCGAACCAGCTCAAAAATGGGCGCCAGCGCATCCGCCGTGTTCAAATCGTCGTTCAGCGCGGCTGTAAATTCTTCCCGCGCTTTCTTCGCCGCCTCCTGGATGGTGGAATTCTCTCCCGTATCAAACTTTCCCTCCGTCAGCCGCGCCTTGAAAGTCCGCAGCCGGTCGATCGCATTCGTAGCATCGACGAGACTATCGAAAGTAAAGTTGAACTGCCGCCGGTACGGCACCGCGATCAGCGCCAGCCGGATCGCCGACGCCTTGAATCCCTTCAGCAGCAGATCGCGCGGCGTGTAGAAGTTGCCTTCGCTCTTCGACATCTTCCGCCCGTCCACCAGCAAAAACCGCACGTGCATCCAATGCCGTGCAAACGCCTTGTGTGTCGCGGTCTCGCTCTGCGCAATCTCGTTTTCGTGGTGCGGAAACATCAGGTCCTCGCCGCCCGCATGCAGGTCCAGCGTCTCACCTAGGTATTCCATCGCCATCGCCGAGCACTCGATGTGCCAACCTGGCCGCCCTCTCCCGATCGCCGATTCCCACGCGGTTTCGCCCGGCTTGGCCGCCTTCCACAAAGCAAAATCCCGCGCCGAGTCCTTCTCGTACTCGTCCACGTCCACGCGCGCGCCGTCTTCCATGCCGCTCAGGTCCTTCTTGCTTAGCTTGCCGTATTCAGGGAAAGCCTTCAGCCGGAAGTACCACGAACCGTCTTCTGCCTTATATGCTGCCCCAGCCGCCGCCAGCTTTTCCACCAGGCTCACCATCTGCGGAATGTGCTCAGTTGCCCGCGCCACCTGCTCCGGGCGCTCAATGCGCAGCGATTCCATGTCCTCAAAGAACGCCGCCACGTAGCGCGCCGTATATTCCCCAATCGGAATCCCTGCCTCGATCGAGTTGCGAATGATCTTGTCGTCCACGTCCGTAATGTTCATCACGTGGTGAACATGCACGCCACTCAGCCGCAGAAAGCGGCGCAGAACATCGACTTGCAAGAACGTCCTGAAGTTCCCGATGTGGCCATAGTCGTAGACCGTCGGCCCGCACGCATACATCCGCAGCGCCTTGCCGTCGGAAGGCTCAAGCGGATCAATTTGTCCCGTCAGGGTATTAAACAGGCGGAGGGTCATCGCTTCGGCGGCCGGTGATGGCCAAAATCGAACACTGCCCCGCTCATGTTGGAGCGCCGCGAGTGTTCAACCCGGCTTAAACGCTTGATCATGAATCCGTGGCAGCCAGGTTCGATTGTAGCAGCGCGTCTCCGCGCTCTTTGAAATCACTCGTACCCATCTCCACCAATCTCAACGATGGGTGCCCCACCCTCGCGGCGCCTTCGTTCTTGCCGCTAGGGTGGGATAAAACGAACCCGCAACTCATCCGAACGCCGCAGCCAAGCCGGGCACCCCCTGTCTCGATTCTGAGACCGGGGAAAGCACTCCCATAGATCCAGCGCGAAAAAGCTAAAGGCTAAGAGCTAAAAGCCGAGAGCTGTACTCAGCTCATCACCGCCGCAATGCCCACTGCCCCCAGCAGCAACAACAGCCACCATCCAAAGACCGCGATGTAGCCTGAGCTCCGCTTCGTTCCTGCAACGATGGCGACGCCGATGCTGAGCAACACCAGTCTCCAGATCGTAATCCCATCCACCCAGCTCGCCAGCGTGTACAGCGCCTTATTCGTCTCCACGGGATCAAGAAAGACTCCCAGATTCGTGGGTGAAAAGTTCTTGATGTTGAACGATTCGGGCGCCTCGCCCGAAAAGATCACGATCGTCCCCAGAATCGTCCTGAAAATCTCCGGCAGCCAAGCGTAGTATGAAACAGCAAAAATATCAGCAAACTTTGCCTTGCCGCCAAACCCAAAATTGATGGTCGCCATAAGGATGAGCGAAAAAACCGCTACCACTCCCATGGCAATCACTGGGCCGCCCAGAAATGCCGCCTCCGTCACCACAGTCGTGATCTTGGCGCCCATCGCGCGCTGCTCCGGTGTTGCGTTTGCCATCCGTTCCTGGGCCTTGGGGTCCATCCGTATCTGGTTGTCAATCGCCTGCTGGACCCCGACTTTTTGCATCATCGCGAAGAAAAAGATGTACGTGAAGATCGCTCCAATGATCAGCGGCAGCCACCAGCTCTTGTTTCCGCGCTTGATATCCTCGAATGTCTTCGATGGCGCCGCAAATGTATTCGTCACGCGCTGCATCTGCGTCAATCCTGTTCCCTCAGCCGACGCTTCGCCCACGGGTTGAACTCCCATATCGCTCATGATCCCGCCTTTCCTCGATTGCGATTGAAAGAATGCAATGATTCCGCTCGCCCGCGATTGTACCCCGCGCAGGCGTCTGCAATCGAATGAATTCTTACGAGGACCGTTCGTCGATTCGAATCGCAGATGCAGGAGTTGAAGAGTGCGGTCCGATAGGCCGAAGATTCATCTCCGGCATCGGGTCTTTGAGCGATCCGCGCAACCCGCCAGCTACTCGCCCTGCGCCTCAACCACCGGCTCGGCCGTCCGCCGCCGGCTCACAACCGGCTTTGTGGGCGTAGCCGGCCCCATATTCTCTGCTGGCGCATAGCTCTTGTACACGGTGATGTGGAAACACGCCTGCTTGAACTCCTCTTCCACATCGATCTTTCCAGTCGATTCGAGACTTGCCAACTGCTTCCGCATCCATGCCATCTCAGCCCGGCTCAGGCCCTTCTTGGCAATATCGACTGTTGCCCCGGTCAGGTGCGGGCTCACCAGGTCGCCTTCAGCCGGCGCCGCATTCCCATTCGTCCGCATCAACTTCCGCTGGTATTCAACGGTCCGCACCGCCGAGCTCACCTCAATCGACCGATGAAACGTCGCATCGTGCGCCTTCGCCAGGTCGGCTAAGAACTTCGCCGTCCACGGCCTGCAATAGCGATGGTTCTCCTCGAGATCGGGATTCACAGTCAGCGCGTTCGAAATCGGAATCGGCACCAGCAGCTTATCGGCGATGCGCGCTGCCAGGTCGGCCTCGTCCTCGATCCGCTCCAGACCTTCGGCTTCTAGCCGATCGTTTTGCCGCTCTAGTGATGCAAGCGACCCCCGGAGTGACGCCGGCATCCCGCTCCTCGGAATCACCAGCGAAGCGATAGCGCTCTTTGTCCTCGCACCTGTCGGAGCTGCAGCCTCACCGCTTTCGCGCGGAACGGCTGCGCTGGTCTCGTCGCCGTCCACTGTCGCCCCGCCGGCGTTTCTCACCGCTGCATTTCCTGCATCGTCACTCGGCGCCATTCGCTCATCCGGCTCCGCCTGCCCGGACTCAGGTGCCGAATAATCATCCGTCGCATCGCTCGTTTCAGCATCGCGCGTCGGCCGGCCTTCTTCCGATCGCCAACTTGCCCGTTCCAGCCTTACGCTTCGCGTCGAGCGTCGGCGTACCGTACGCACCAGACGGCGCGGCAACCGTGCACCTGCACGTTGTCTAAGGATCGCCAGCCCTGCGGCGCGCCCCGCCTCATCCGGCGTGAGCCTCCTTCGGGCCGGATTCAAAATCGCGTGACCGCTGGACTGGTTGCCCGCGCCAGCATACTGCGCTGTTCGATGCGCCGCGTGCGTTCTCGCCGGCGCGCCCAGCCTCCGCGGCGTTTTTGTCGGTTGGCTTGTCTGGGCGGAGATCGTTTGGGCGCTAAGCGCGCTGGCCATAGCCAGCACGGCAAGCGCAACCGCCATTAGTGCGGTGCGTCGCATGAGGGGGAGTGCGGACAATCGAGAGCTTCTCCAGTCTACTTCCATCCGCATTCTCATCCGAGTGCCTTCGCGGATTCGGGTTTGTCTGATAATTGGACGCGCAGGCAACTCCGGCGGCTCACAATGGCTCTCTTCGGTCTCAATTCGCGGGAGCTCTGCGGCGCTCATGGTCTCGCATCCGGCGGCGCGGCCTGCTCGCCGCCGATTGGCACGATCGGTCTTGCCGGCGGCTTCAATGCGAAGCCCTTCTGAATCAGCACAAACCCCGCCTGCGGTAACTCCGCCTGCAGCAGTTGATTCTCGGGCCCTGAAAACAACTCCGTGTTCGCGCCATCAATCGTCGCTTCCAGATGATGAACGGCGATCGCTTTCCCGTCCAGCGTGCCCACTTGGTCGGGATAAGTCGCCAGCCGTACCGGCTCAATCGACCCTGCTTCCTTCGGCAAAATCACCCAGAGGTCGCGGCTGTTCTGCGCCACTCCCAGTGCCAGTAACGTCTCCAGTGCACCCGGGTCAAAGTCCGGCAGGAACACGGCTCCCGGGTGCGCATCCAGTTGCGTCGTCGTGCTCTTTCCGTTCGCTGAGATAGTCAAAAGGACCTGCGCTGCGTCGGGCGCTGCCACCACGCTCACCGCTTCGCCGTTCACAGTGGCGCTCAGCATCACATGCTTTAGCTGATTGCCCGCGCCTAGTTGCTCGTTCTTCGACAGAGCGTAGTCCAGCCCCTGCATCGCGACCTTCACCAGCGAGGTCGAGTCGTAGCCGTCCTTCGCTGCCGTGAACTGGAAGCTCGCCGAACCTACCGCCTGGCCGTTCTGCGCAATCTCAAAGCTGCCGGATTGAGCCGCACCCACGGCGGTGAATCCAACCAAGACCAATAAAAGAACTCCCGCAAGCGGGAAAACCTTCAATCGATGCACGAGTGTTCCTAACTCCCTACCCGAATTAGACCCTCTTCTGTGGAAAGGGTTGCGACCATAGAGCCCGGCTTGCCTGCCTGCCATCCCATTAACTTGCGGGTGCCCCTGGTCTGGATTTTCAGACCAGGGATTCGCACAACTCCATCGCACGCTCCTCCCGCCAACTTGCCAGATCGCTAGAGCACGCGGAGCCGTTCCAGCTCGCCTCTCAACGCCTCCGCACCCGTAAACCGAACGGCTCGCATCCCCGCTGCTACCGCGCCTTCCACATTCTCCTGCCGGTCGTCGATGAACAGCGTCCTCTGCGGATCAGAGCCCAGAATGTCCAGCGCTCTCCGGTAGATCGCCACATCCGGCTTCCGCAGCCCCACATAGCACGAGCTGAACGCGACCTTGAAATACCGCCGCAGTCCAAACTTTTGAAAGCGATATTCATTGGTCTCCCGCGCCTCGTTGTTCAGTGCGCCAATGAAATATCGATTGGCCGCCGAAAGCTCCGCCAGGATGCCGAGCGCCCCGTCCTCGAGCAGCTTTGACTGCGCCAGCATGAACTCGAAGAACTCGTTTCGCGAAAAACTCCGCGGCTCATAAAACACCGCCGCATCGAGATACTGGTTGCGATTGATCTTGTCGCTTTCCCACGCCGCATATACTTCCGCATTGCGGGCTTCGAGCTCCTTCGCGTCCAGCCCGAACTTCACTGCAGCGGCCGCCCGCTCGCCATGGTCCCACCCATTCGTCAGCAACACTCCGCCCACGTCGAACAGAATTACGTCGAAGGAGAGCATCGGCTCGCTCTTTCTCGCGCTACGCGCGTTTTTCTTGGGATTGAATTTCGCGCGAACGCGCGTCTGTCATTCCGAGGTCGTCGCGGCGACCGAGGGATCTGCGGCTGTATTTCCTCACTCCGCCATCACCACTAGCGGCGCTAACCCCGCCAGCTCCGCTGCTTTCTACTTCGCGTACTTCGCCTCGATCGCGAGCACTTTCTTGAACCGGCGTTCGAATCGCGGTTCCTGTACCTGGAACTTTGCTCCAACGAACGCGTGCACCAACTCAAATGCTAGGGCCGAGCCAATGATTCGTGCCCCCATCACCAGCACATTCATGTCGTCGTGCTCCACGCCCTGGTGCGCCGAATAGGTGTCGTGGCAAATCCCCGCGCGGATTCCCGGAATCTTGTTCGCCGCCACGCACACGCCTACACCTGACCCGCAAATTAAAATCCCCCGCGGAGCTACGCCCGACCTAATCGCCTCGCCTACCTTCTCCGCATAATCGGGATAATCGTCCTCGGGTTCGCACCTGAAGGCGCCCAGGTCGATGACCTCATGCCCCGCCGCAACAAGGTTCGCACGCACTTCTTCCTTCAACGTAAATCCCGCATGATCCGATGCCATCACAAGTTTCAACTTGTCTTTCCTTTCCATCTGGCGAGTCGGCCCGGTCCCTCATTGAGTTTCAGCCAACTAAATGGGTCATCCTCGCATCAAGCCGCTAACTCGCTAACTCGCTAACTCGCTAACTCGCTAACTCGCTAACTCGCTAACTCGCTAACTCGCTAACTCGCTAACTCGCTAACTCGCTAACTCGCTAACTCCGCCAACCCCGC
>Ga0181535_10000817_pt1 | contig 43680 bp, 42 predicted proteins | sample PEATcosm2014_Bin_44_FD_119774 | JGI IMG/M metagenome (GOLD analysis project Ga0181535, IMG submission 119774) | Peatland microbial communities from MTU Mesocosm Facility, Houghton, MI, USA - PEATcosm2014_Bin17_30_metaG | ecosystem: Environmental > Terrestrial > Soil > Wetlands > Peat | place... | reverse complement strand
ATGGGCGAAGATCGAGCCGCACCTGCCGCTGCCGCGGTCCAAGCCCGTCCCGCCGCCTCCCGTGGCCAAGGTCGAACCGCTCAAACCCGCTCCGGCACCACCCCCGCCTCCGGTACGTATCGTCCCGCCACCTCCCGTAGCCAAGGTCGAGCCGCCGAAACCCGCTCCGGTGCCACCACCGCATCCGGTCCAGATCGTGCCGCCCAAGCCCGCTCCGGTGGCTCCCGCGCTTCCGCCTGTGGCCAAGAAACAGTCCGTCCCGCCGGCGCCCCCCGTGCCCATCGGCAAGCTCACGCCACCCCAACCGCCTGTCCCGGCAACGCCTTCGCTTCCCGTCAAGCCTTTGCCGCCGGTGGCCGTGAGCGCGCCTTCCAGGCCGGCCGGTGGGGCGGAAAGCGGCCAGGATTGGCCGGGGGCGGGGGAGGGTTTGAACCTCGTGCGCGGCCCCCGGGGCGAGAAGCGGATCTGCATGACCTTCGATGGCGGTTCCACTGCGGAAGTGGCGGTTGATGTCCTTGATGCGCTGCACGAGCATGGAATCAAGACCACCATCTTCCTCACCGGGGAGTTCATCCGGAAATACCCGGACCTGGTGCGGCGGATGGCCGCGGAGGGTCACGAACTGGGCAATCACACCATGAACCACCCGCACCTGGCGCCGCACTACAAGCGCGATCCCCAGTGGACCAAGGAGCGGGTCCAGAAGGAACTGCTGGACGCGGACCGGGCGTTCTACCATCTGCTGGGCCGGCCCATGGACCCCTACTGGCGGCCGCCGTACGGGGAACAGACTGCCGAGTTGCGCCAATGGGCGGAAGAGATCGGCTACCGCACGGTGAGCTGGAGCGAAGGCGCCGACACCCTGGACTGGGCCACGGTGAAGGAATTCAACCTCTACCGCAACGGCACTGCCACCATCGAACGCCTGGAAAAGCGAATGCGCAAGGCCGACGGAGACGGGCTCATCGTGCTCATGCATCTGGGCTCCCTGCGCCCGGCCCTGGATCGCCCTGCCAAGTACCTGGGGCCTTTCATGGACCGGGCGATCAAGGACGGCTGGCACTTCGTCTGCATCGGCGACTACCTGAAAGCCATGGGCCGGACCCGGTGGGAATCATCCCGGCGCGTGGCGCGGATCAATCAGGACTAGGCTCGGTGGCACTGCTCGCAGTCGGAGATGGCGATGGTGCCGTTGTGGCAGGCGAAGCACAGGGTGGTGCCGCTGTGGTCGGCATAGGTGATGCGGCCCTGTTTCCGGGTCTGGAACAGCTGCTTGCCGGTGGCCTGGTACGCCGTGTGGCAGTCATGGCAGGTGTAACCCTTGCTCGCGTGCAGGTGGTGATCGAAGATCACCGGCCCCTGGGCGCCACCGCGATAGGTCAGCGCCTTGGGCTCGCCGGCCGGGCAGAGCAGGCATGACGCCAGCGTGACCGCCAGCGCCATTGGACTCCACAAGCCTCGGGGCATGTCCGCCTCCTAGGCCAGAATCTGGCGGTTGATGCTGCGCACGTCGGGCAGGCCGGTCACGACCATCGCGGCCTCCAGTTCGTCGCGCATGGTCCTCATGAACAGCGCCACGCCCGGACGGCCCCCGCCGAAGGCGGCGCGCACGATGTGCCGGCCCACCAGCACGGCGTCCGCGCCCAGGGCCACATACTTGAGCACATCGTCGCCATAGTGGACGTTCCCATCCACCAGGATCACCAGCTTGCCCTTCACCGCGCTGGCGATTTCGGCCAGCACCGCCGCCGTCCCGGGCGTGTGGTCCAGCACCCGGCCGCCATGGTTGGAGACGCAGATGCCCGCGGCTCCGGCTTCGCCGGCCCAGATGGCGTCTTCGGGGGTCATGATCCCCTTCACCACCACCGGGATGCGGGTGGTGCGCACGATCTCGCGCAACTGGTCGATGGACTTCGGTTCCACGGCCAGGTCCCGGGGGTTGCCCTGGTAGCGGCCGCCCGAATCGATATCGATGGTGATCATGCAGGCGCCGGCTTCCTCGGCCAGGCGGACCAGTTTCAGCAGGTTCGCCTGCGGGCGCGGCTTGATGCCGGCGATCGCCCTGCCCCCGTAGTGCTTGATGACCTGGTAGCGCCCCCGGACTTCGTCCATGGGATCGGTCTGGCCGTCACCGATGGCGCCCACGGTGCCCGCATCCACGCAACCGCCGATGATCCGGTCGAAGTACTCGGTGTCCGGCAGCAGGTGGCGGAAGTTGGTGCCGGTGCCGCCGATGGGCGCCGCCATGGCCGGCAGGGCAAGCTTCTGGCCGAAGATGACCGTGGACGTGTCGGGTTTCTTGTCCTGGTTCGAAACGGCGTTCAGGGGCCGCAGCTTCAACCGGACCTGCTGCAGGTCCTTGAAGTTGTTCTGAAAGGACGCGCCCGACCACAGGCCGCCCATGCCCGGGAACTCGCCGGCGCAGGCGATGCCGTCGCACTGCGGGCATACCCGGCAGATGGGGTACATGACTTCGCGCGCCTGCTGATAGACCTGGGCCACCTTGCCCCTTGCGCTGGCCGGACCGTAGGGCGGAGGAAACGCCGCGGCGATGGTGCTCGCGGTGGCCACCGGCGCTGCGGGGACCGGGGTGGCCGCCGGCGGAGTGCCGGCCGGAGTCAGGTTCGCCGACTGCTGGGCGGCGGTGGCCGCCGGCAGCATGACCTCGCTGGCGAGCACGCCCGCACCGAAGAATGCCGAGGTCTTAAGGAAATTTCTCCTGAGCATGACGGTCTCCTCACTGACTCTGATGGGGTTACCTCAGATCATAGCGCCTGGAAGCGCGTCGCCGGCACCCGCGTCATCCCCTTGCGCGGAAGCCCGTCCACAGAGGCATTGTGATTAAGGGTCCGTACCGGGCAGAAGCAGCCCCAACGGAACTCCGCTCCGCAACGGCTGCTACGATAGACTCCAGATCTGGGGAGGCGCTGTGAAAGGAATGGGCAGGATTCTGCTCAGAGTGGTCGCAGGGGCGTTCGCGCTGGTCATGGCGCTCTCGCTCTTGAGCTTCCACCCGCTGGATCCCCACCCCTTCTCCCAGGGCGCCGTGGGGGCGCCTGTGCACAACCTGTGCGGCGTGCTCGGCGCTTCCATGGCCGGGATTCTGCAGACCCTGGTGGGTACCGGAGCCTGGCTGCTGCCGCTCTACATCCTTTGGGAGTGCTTTCCCTCAGGCAAATCCCAGTGGCCCCGCCGGCTGGCCTGGGCGGCCCTGGCCCTGGCGGCCTGGACCCTCCTGGGCGGCCTCGGTCCCCGGCTGTGGCCGCTGGGGGATGGCCAGCGCCCGATCGAGCTGCGCTGGGGCGGCTGGATGGGCCGGATGATGTGGCCCCCGGCCCGGCGCGCCTTCGGGCCGGTGGGGCTCCCGGTGGTGCTGGGGGCGCTCACCCTCCTGGCCCTGCTGGTCCTGGCGCCGGTCATCACCCGGGCCATCGGCCGGATGCTGGCGCGCTGGTTCGGGCATACCGCCATGCCCTGGATCAAACCGCTGCCGGCCAGGGGGGCGCGCGGGTTCCTGGGCGTGCTGCGCAGGCCGTTCCTGGCCATGGGGCGGAAGCGGGAGGTTCCGGAACTGGACGCCCAGGATGCCCGGGAGATGCTCCACATGGACAGCCGCAGGCAGGCCGACGACGATAACGTGGCCGCCCTGAACCGGGCCGAGCGGGAGGCCGCCGAGTACCGCAAGGCCAACCACGGCGCACCCGATGAGTTGCCGATCATCAACTCCATGCATCTGGATCCGGGCCCGGAACCGGGCCGGGACGATGACCTGGAGCAGCATCCGATGATCATCTCCCATCGCGTCACCCCTTCGGGGGAGCCGCTGCCACCGCCGGCGCTGCTGCGCAATCTGCCGCCGCCGGTGGTGAAGACCCCCCTGGTGCGCCCCAAGGTGGAGCGGGACGCCTACGGCCGCGTGGTGGAACAGCAACCCCTGGGCCTGACCGAGCCCACCCCGTCCCTGCCGTTGCCGGAACTCCCCACCACCTCGCTTCCGGAGCGCCCCGCCGCGCCACGGGCGCGCGCCGCCGCTGCGGTCCAGACTCCGCCCCAACCGCCGCCGGTCAAGCCCGCCGAGGAGGCGTACGGCGTGGTGGACCGCCTGGAATTGCCGCCCCGGCGGCTGTTCGATCCGCCCGGTTCCGAACAGCGCCTGGACTTGGCCGCGCTCGAGGCGACCCGGCTGCTGCTGCAACAGAAGTTCAACGAATTCAAGGTCAAGGGGACCGTGACCGGGTTCCAGCCGGGGCCGGTGGTGACGGTCTACGAGTTCCAGCCGGACCCGGGCGTGCCGGTGGCCAAGGTGCTGAGCCTGGAGGAGGACCTGGCCCTGGGGCTGAAGGCGGAGAAGGTGCGCATCGACCGCATCCCGGGCCGCAGCCTGGTGGGGATCGAAGTGCCGAACCATCACCGGGAAGTGATCAGCTTCCGGGAAGTGGTGGACAGCCCGGCGTTCCGGGACCCGTCCCAGAAGGACGCCCGCAGCCTGCTGACCCTGGCCCTGGGCAAGGACATGGCCGGCCATCCGGTGGTGGCCGACCTGGCCAAGATGCCGCACCTGCTCATCGGCGGCTCCACCGGCAGCGGCAAGAGCGTGGGCGTGAACGCGATGATCTGCTCCCTGCTGCTGCGCGCCCTGCCCAATGAGGTGAAGCTCATCCTGGTCGATCCCAAGATGGTCGAGCTGGGCATCTACGAGGACATCCCGCACCTCTGGGCGCCGGTGGTGACCGACATGAAGGAGGCCGGGCGCGTGCTCAAGTGGGTGGTGGCCCAGATGGAGGACCGCTACCGGCGCCTGGCCATGCTCAGCGTGCGCAACCTGGAGGGCTTCAACGCCAAGGTCATCGAGGCCGGCGGCAGCATCGATCTGGGCGACCGCACGCCCAATCCGCGCTGGCCGGACCGCCCTGCCCTGCTGGAACCGCTGCCCTACGTGGTGGTGGTGATCGACGAACTGGCCGATCTCATGATGGTCTGCCGGGCGGAGGTGGAGGACAGCATCGCCCGCATCGCCCAGAAGGCGCGCGCCGTGGGCATCCACCTGATCCTGGCCACCCAGCGGCCCTCGGTGGACATCGTCACCGGCGTGATCAAGGCCAACCTGCCTTCGCGCCTGAGCTACCGCGTGAACACCAAGATCGACAGCCGCACCATCCTCGACAGCGGCGGTGGCGAGCAGCTGCTGGGCAAGGGCGACGCGCTCTTCCTGGCCCCCGGCAACGCCCGGCCCAGGCGCATCCACGCGGCGCTGCTGACCGAAGAGGAGACCCTGCGCCTGGTGGAATGGCTCAAGGAGCGCGGCCGGCCCGACTACCACTCCGGCCTGCTCAACGCCATGGAGACCGAGGAGGAGAACGGCGGCGAGAGCCCGTCGGATGCCGCCGGGGCGGCCGGGGACGACATCTACGAGCGCGCCGTGGCGGTGGTCAGGCGCGAGCGCAAGGCCTCCACCAGCCTGCTCCAGCGCAAGCTGAATATCGGCTACGGCCGGGCGGCGCGGATGATTGACCGCATGGAAGACGAAGGCATCATCGGCAGCGACCGGGGCGTCGGCAAGCCCCGGGAAGTGCTGGTGGGCGAGGAGTAGTCCGGCTGATTACTTCGCCTCGGAATCCGTGCCGAGCAGATAGGCGGGAGCCTGGGCCCGGCCCAGGAGGAACGGGCCGGTATAGGACGTGGCCAGGGCGCTGGCGCACCAGAGCATGCCCAGCATCAGGGCGGCGATGCCGATGCCCTGGTACTCCTGCCGGTTGCGGTAGAGCGAACGCAGGCAGGTGGCCCCCAGCAGCAGGGAGGCGATCCCGCCCAGCTCATGGATCCAGAACAGGTGTGGCAGGCCGGGCCGGGGCAGGTCCCAGAGGTCGCCCTGGGGCAGCAGTCCCTGGCCCCGGGCCGCCAGGTAGCCGCTTGCCAGCGCCAACAGCGCCCCGATGCATCCGGCCCAGGCGATGTACCGGCAGGTGGTCCACCAGGGCCGGATGCCGCGGCCTCCGCGCTGGGCGGCGATGATCGGCAAAGGCAGCATCAGGGCCGCAGCCGCGGGCAGATGCACCAGCCATGTGTGCCTACTCGCAAACCATGCCAGCCACTCCATCTGCGAAGCACTCCTTCCATGATTTTTTTTGATTCTGTATATCTTGCCATCTTTTGGTGTTTTCAACGCTCAGAAAGCGGCATCGCGGGGGCTAAAATGGCCGCTATGGAACCTGACCTCCCCCCCGGCCCAGCCTTCCCCCAGCGGGTGCCCTTCAAGATCATCGGCCGGGGCGCCGAACTGGATGCGGCCCGGATCGCCGCCCTCATCACCAGCCATCTCGGCCCCCAACCGGCCGTGGATCTCGGCCACACCGTCAACCAGCGGGGCGCCTTCACCAGCTTGACGTTCTGGGTCACGCTGCCCGACGAGCACGCCGAGCTTCCGCTCAGGACCGCCATCCAGGCCCTGCCGGGCGTGGTGATGCAGCTTTGAAACATAGATAGAGGTGGAACGAATGTTTTCCCAGTGCATGCTCCCGGCGGGCGATCCCCGCTTTGTCATCCAGGTCCACGGCGGAGCCTGGGCCATTCCCGAAAGCCTGCGCCAACCCCACATGGACGGGGTTCGGCGGGCCCACGGCGCGGCCCTGGATGCGCTGAAGGCCGGGGAGCGCCCGCTGGACGCGGTGCTGGCCGCGCTCAAGGTGATGGAGGACGATCCCACCTTCGACGCCGGCACCGGCAGCTTCCTGAACGAGGACGGCGAAGTGGAGCTGGACGCGGCGGTCATGGAGGGCAGGACCCTGAAGGCTGGCGCGGTGGCCTCCATCGGCCGCTTCAAGAACCCGTCGGCGATCGCCCTGGCGGTGATGGAACGGACCGACCATGTGCTGCTGATCGGCGCAGGGGCGGAGCGCTTCGCCCTGGCCGAAGGTTTCCTTCCGGTGCCGCCGAGCAGCCTGGTGCATCCCCGGGAATTTGCCGGCCATGCGGCCTGGGTCGCGGCCGGCAAGCCCGACGCCCGGACCTTTTTCGACGAAGAAGGCCGGGTCGATGCCCGTGGCGCGCTGGTCGAACACCACAAGCGCGGCACGGTGGGCATCGTGCTGGGGGTGCGCCATGGGGCCGGCTATGAATTGTTCGCAGGCATCAGCACCGGCGGAACCCGCGGCAAGAAGCTCGGGCGGGTCGGCGACGCGCCGCTGGTGGGCTGCGGCATCTACGCCGACGACGAAGGCGGCGCCATCTGCTGTACCGGGTGGGGCGAGGCGTTCATCCGCACCGCCGCCGCCAAGACCGCCTCGGACCTGATCGGCCGCGGCGTCGCGCCCCAGGAGGCCGTGGAAACGGTCCTCGCCAACCTGTACCGCCGGACCCAGGGCCGGGGCGGGATCATCGCCATCGGTCCGGACGGCCGCACCGGGGCCGCCTTCACCACGCCGGACATGGGCTACGCGGGTCCCGGCTGCCGGGAACTGGTCCTGCCGGCTGCCAGCCTATGACGCCGGGGCCGGATAGAGCACGGCGACACGCGCCACCTGTTCGGCCATCTCCTGGTGCAGCAGCTTGACCCCCCGCCGCACCAGCCGCATGGCCTGGATGCTCTGGCGGGTTTCTTCGAGGCGGGCGGTGTCGAGGGGATTCAGCACCAGCCGGTGGATGCCCGTGACCAGGCGCAGGATGTGCGCGTCCATGTGCTCCGGGTCGTCCGGCAGCACCGGTTCGTGGTGTTCGCGGCAGAGTTCGGCCAGGTGGGCCGGCAAGTTCCAGATCTGGTGCAGGGTGCAGCCCACCTCCACGTGGACCCGCTCCAGCAGCTCGTCCACCACCCGGGCCGGCAGGCCCGGTTCCACCTTTCCGGCCAGGGTCAAGGCGGCCAGGGAACGCAGGGCGATGGTCTTGCCGATATCGACGAACATGCCCGCCTGGAAGGCCCGGTCCGCGCGGCCCACCTGCTGTTCGAAGGCGAACTGGCTGGAGCCGAACGCCACCGCCATGGTGTCCAGGAACAGCCGGTTCCAGCGCTCCCCGAACAGGTTGTACTCGACCCGCAGGGCCACGTCGAACAGCGAGCGCCCCGCCACCCCCGCGGCGATCTCGCCCACGCCGCGCAGGCCGATCCGCATGACCGCCACCCGCATGTCCTGCACCTCCGTGCCGCGGCTGTACATGGCGGAATTGGCGACCCGGAGGATGTGCACGGCGATGGCCGGATCGGGGCTGATGGCCTTGAGCAGCTGGTTCATGTCCAGATCCGGATCGTTCAGCAGATCGATGATCCGGATGGCCAGGGCCGGGAAGGAGGTGAGGCTGGGCCGGTGTTCGCCGAAGTGGCCGAGGACCAGGGGCTCGATCCGGTCCACCAGGTCCTGCTCCTCCTGGGACCAGGGCCTGGGCGCTGCCTCTGCTCCGTTCAGCAGCCGCCATGGCTCGTCGAAGGGATCCGGAACCGCAGGGATCACCGCCTCCTTCCGGGGGCCCTGCGCCGGAGGGGGCACCTTCCGCAGCCCCGGGGGAGGGCTCCGGTGAAAAAATCGACTGATGAGGTTTAGCACGCTCCCATCTTAGCGGGTGGCTGAAAAATTACAAATAATTTACCCTAAAGCCAACGCCTAAGGCCTAATGCTCCGCTGAAACGTCCTTGGGCAACGAGATACTCATCCCTACGGCTTGAGGGTGCCCATCATGCGCGGATAGGGCGCCGTTTCGCGCACGTGGGGCAGCTTGCAGATCCACGCCACCGCCCGCTCCAGGCCAAGGCCGAAGCCGGCGTGGGGCACGCTGCCGTAGCGGCGCACGTCCAGGTACCATTCGTAGTCGGCCTGGTTCAGGCCCTCGTGGGCGATCTGGTCCAGCAGGTACTGCAGGCTGGAAGCGCGCTCGCCGCCGCCGATGACTTCGCCGTAACCCTCGGGCGCCAGCAGGTCCGCGCCCAGGGCCAGCCGGGAATCCTCAGGATCGGGTTCCATGTAGAACGCCTTGAATACCTTGGGGAAATGATGGACCCACAGCGGGCGGTCGGTGGCGTTCATGAGGATGGTCTCATCGTCGTTGCCGAAGTCCTCACCCCACTGGATGTCGCTGCCCAGCTCCTTCAGCCGGTCCACGGCTTCGGTGTAGGTCATGCGGTTGAAGCTGCCGGACAGGGCCGTCTCCAGGGGCGCCAGGTCGCGCTCCAGGATGGCCAGCTCCTCCAGGCGGCCTTCCAGCACCCGCTGGAGGATGAACTTGGTCAGCCGTTCGCCCAGCACCATCACATCGTCCAGGTGGGCGAAGGCCATTTCCGGCTCGCACATCCAGAACTCGGTGAGGTGGCGCCGGGTCTTGCTCTTTTCGGCGCGGAAGGTGGGCCCGAAGCAGTAGGTCTTGCCGAAGGCGGCCAGGCCCGGCTCCTGGTAGAGCTGGCCGGACTGGCTGAGGAAGGCCATGCCCTGGTCGAAGTACTCGGTGCCGAACAGGGTGGAGGTGCCTTCGCAGGCGCTGGGGGTGAGGATGGGGGCATCCAGCAGGGTGAAGCCGTCCTCGTCGAAGAAATCGCGGATGGCCTTGGCGATGGTGTGGCGCACCCGCAGGATCGCCCACTGCCGCTTGCTGCGCAGCCAGATGTGCCGGTTGTCCATGAGGAAGGCCGTGCCGTGCTCCTTGGGCGTGATCGGGTAGTCCACGCTTTCGCCCACCAGGGTGAGGCTGGTGGCCAGCAGCTCCGGTTCGCCGGTCTTGGGGTGCTGCTGCACCCGGCCGGTGATGATGACGGAACATTCCTGGGTGAGCTTGCCGGCCAGCTCATAGCTGGCGGGGTCGGCTTCCGCCGCGCCCACCACGCACTGGACGAAGCCCGAGCCGTCGCGCAGGTCGATGAACCGGGTCTTGCTGGTCCGGGCGTTGCGGACCCAGCCGCGCAGGGTCACGGTCTGGCCGATGTGCTGCTTCAGGTGGCGGATTTCGACAATGGGGGCTTCCACGGCATGCTCCAGGGCTGAACTTCCATCATGCCGTACTGCGCGGGCAGATGTCAGGCCTTGCCGGTATCCCGGAACTTGGCGCCGACGACCATTTGCAGGCCGCGGATGTGGTTCAGCACCCGTTCCAGCTTCTGCCGGGCGATGTCCTGGAACTGCAGTTGCTGGATCAGGGTGAACACCCGGTCCTGCAGGTCGGTGCCGAGCCGCTCGATCTCCGCCAGGTTGGCCTCCTCCCCCTTGAGCCGGCCCAGGGCGGCCTCCTGCTTGAGCCGGACCAGGGCCTGGAAGCCTTTGTCGCTGCCGGCCAGCATGGATTCGACGCAGTCGAGCACCTTGCCCATCTCCCGCTCGGTGTGGGCGATGGCCTCCTCCATCTGCGGGATGATCCGGGCGCCTTCCGCCGCCTTGGGCGGGGCGAGCTCGATCAGTTCCTTGAGCCCCTGGTCCAGGACCTTGTCCTGGTCCTGGGCGGCGGCGGTGTGCAGCTGGGCCCGGGCACCGTGGAAGGAGGTGATGAAGCCGGTGTCCAGCAGGGTGATGATCCGCTCTCCCTGGAGCACGAAGCCCAGCACCCAGGCGCCTTCGGGTCCGGACAGCAGGGGGCTGGCGGGCACCAGCTGCTCCTGGGCGGCGCTGATGACCGCGTCCACCACGTCCACCAGGATGCCCACCGGGCTGGCGCCGCTCTGGTTGAGCACCACGATGTTCCGGGACAGGCTGGAGTCCTGGGCGGCCAGGTTCATGCGGAAGCGCAGGTTGATGACCGGGATCACCTGGCCGCGATGGTTCAGCAGGCCCTCCACGCTCTTGGGCATGTGCGGGATGCGGTTGAGTTCCATGAAAGGGGTGATTTCCGCCACCTGGGCCAGGGGCACGGCGTAGAGATGGCCGTCCAGGCGGAAACTCAGGTACTGCCTCGGGGCACCGTCAGCCGCCGTGGCGGCGGTGCGGGCCGCGACCTCCCGGGCCGCCTCGACCAGGCTCACAAGGCCTCCTCGATGGCCAGCATCAGCAGTTCGGCCGGATCAAGGATCAGCACCACCCCGCCGTCGCCCAGGATGCTGGCGCCGGAGATGCCCGGCAGGCTGGCGAGATACGGGGCCAGGGGCTTGATCACCATCTCCTGCCGGCGCAGGAAGGCGTCGACGATGATGCCCATGCGCCGGCCGCCGGTGGCGACCACCACCACCGGCAGTTCGTCGTCCTGCTGGGCCTGGAGATCGTCGGCGTCCTTGAAATGCAGCAGCTCGCGCAGCCGGGTGACGCCCAGCACCTCGCCGCGCAGGTTGATGGCCTTGCGCCGGGTGAGGTGGGCCAGGGTTTCCCGGGGCACCAGCAGGGTCTCCTCCACCGACGTGCCGGGCAGGGCGAACACCTGCCCGCCGACCCGCATCAGCAGCGCGTCGATGATGGCCAGGGTGAGCGGCAGCTTGATGGTGAAGATGCTGCCCTGGCCCACCGCGCTGCTCACCGACACGCTGCCGTTGAGCTTGCGCACGTTGGATTTCACCACGTCCATGCCGACGCCGCGGCCGGAGATGTCGGTGATGGTCTGGGCGGTGGAGAAGCCGGGCAGGAACACGATATTGATGGCTTCCTCATCGCTCATCTGTTCGGCCCGGTCTGCCGTGATGATGCCCTTTTCCACCGCCTTGGCGCGGATCACCTTGGGATCGATGCCCTTGCCGTCGTCCTCGATCTCCACCAGGACCGAATCGCCCTCGTGCCGGGCCCGGAGCACCACGGTGCCGGTCTCGGGCTTGCCGGCCCGGGCGCGCACTTCCGGCAGCTCGATGCCGTGGTCGGCGCTGTTGCGGATGAGATGGATGAGCGGATCGCTCAGCTCCTCGATGAGGCTCTTGTCGATTTCCGTATCCTCGCCGACCATCTGCAGCTCGATCTTCTTGCCGCTGCCCTTGGCCAGGTCGCGCAGCATGCGCGGGAACTTGGTGAAGATGGTCTTCACCGGGACCATGCGGATGCCCAGCACCGAGGCCTGGATCTCCTTGCTCACCTGGTCGAGGTAGATGCTGGCCTTGCGCAGTTCCTTGACCAGGTCTTCGGCCGTGTTGCCGAGCGGCTCGCCTTCCAGGCGCTCGACGATATGGCTGATCATGGTCTTGCTGATGATCAGCTCGGCCACGGTGTTCATGAAGGTGTCCAGCTTGGCCTGGCTCACCCGGATGGTGTCCGAGGATTTGTCGGCGGCCTTTTCCGCCGGCTTCTCGGGGGCTTTCTCCGGGGGGGCCTTCCTGGCCGCTTCGACCGGAGCCTTGGCGGGGGCCGGGGCTGGCTTCTCCTCGTGCGCGATGGTGGGCGGGACAGGCTGCGCCTTGGGTGCGGGGGCTTCGGCCTGGGCCGGCGCGAGCCCGCCGAGGCCCAGCTGGAAGTATTGGATCGCGACGTTCTTCACGCCATCGAAGATGCTTTTGACCGCTTCGACCGATTCCGCCGGCTGGAGGATCAGCACCAGATCGAACGGCACCTCGTCCGCGCGGAACACGGACAGGTCCATCTCCTTCATGATGGTGGAGGAGTGGATCAGGCGGCCCACCAGCTCCACCATGGGCAGCATGGCGAGCGGATTGAAGTGCGAGCCCAGGATGGCGGGCTGCAGCTCGACCCTCATGGCCATGACCGTTTCGCCGCGCTTCAGGGCCGCCTCGGCGGCCTGCACCGCCTCCTTGTCCAGGGGCGCCAGCGCCTCGGGCAGCTGCAGCCGGAGTTCCTGGGAAACCGCCGCGTTGGCCGCGGCCCCGGGTGCGACAGGCTTGCCGCCGCCCTTCAGCGACTCCAGCCGGGCGATCAGGTCGCTGGTGTCGGGGTCGGCCATGGTGCCCTGCTTGTGCAGGTTGATGCCCACATCCTGCACGAGGACCTTGAGCACGTCCTCGGTCTCGAACAGCAGCTCCATCACCTGGGGGTTGACGGTCATCCGCCCCTTGCGCAGATCGTCCAGCACGTTCTCGCCGATGTGCGACAGCGCCTGCACCTTGGCCAGGCCGAGGAAGCCGGAGGCGCCCTTGATGGTGTGCACGCTGCGGAAGATGGCGTTGAGGATCTCCAGATCGCCGGGCGCGCCCTCCAGGGCCAGGAAGTTCTGCTCGATCAGCTCGAAGTGCTCACCGGCTTCCACCAGGAAGTCTTCATAGAAGCTGGGGTCATCCAGGGAGAAATCGCTCATCGGTCAGCCTTTTTTCTTTCCCTGGAAGGCCTGGAGCTGCTGGCCTTCGACCTCGTTGAGGAGACACTGCACGTTCAGCAGGAAGATCACGTTCTGGTCCACCCGGGCGACCTTCTCGATGAAGGCGTTCGCCCCGACGGCGGTGACCCGGGGGGGATCCTCCAGGCGCCGCTGGTCGACGCTCTTGACCTCTTCCACGGCATCGACGATCAGCCCGGTGCCCACCCCGCCGATGGGCGTGATGACGATGCGCGACACGCTGGTGACCGCCTGCCGGGGCAGGCCGAAGCGCTCGCGCAGATCGATCACCGGCATCACCTCGCCGCGCAGGTTGAGCACGCCTTCGATGAAGGAGGGCGCCCGGGGGATGGGGGTGATGTTGCCGACCATGATGATTTCCCGCACTTCGTGCAGGCGCAGCGAATAGGCTTCGTTGCCCAGGCGGAACACCACCAGCGGCAGATCGAAGTTCGCCGTCGCCTCTTCGGGCCGGTCCGGCATCAGGCTGCTGCTCATGGCGGCGATCTTGGCCTGGTCCTCGCCATTGATGATGTCCATGACCTTGAGCAGGCTCACCATGCGGTCCGAACGCAGCACGATCCCTTCCAGGTCGGCCGCCTCCCGCTCGCTCAGGGTCTGGGGCGGCGGCAGGATGTCCTCTTCCTTGATCCGGATGATCTCCTGGATGCCGTCCACCACGATGCCCAGCTTGGCCCGGCCGAAGCTGAGCAGGATCACCATGTCGCCGGATACCGGGTGCTCCGCCGGCTCGGCGTGCAGCAGCTGGATGAAGTCCAGCAGAGGCAGCACCTGGTCGCGCAGGCAGATGACCCCCAGGACGTACGCCGGGGCGTCGGGCACCTTGGTGACCGTGGGCAGCTCGATGATCTCTTCCACCATCTTCAGGTTGATGCCGAACGACTCCTTGCCCAGGGTGAAGGTGACGTAGGGCAGTTCGTCCTCCACTTCCTCGACCACCGCCTGGGTGGCGCCGGAGGTGAAGATCCCCGAGCCCGCGACCTTGTCGGTGAGCTTGGCGCGCTCGCTGAATTCCTTGGAATCCAGGATCTTTTCCAGGTTGATGAGGGTGATCAGCCGGTTCGCCGCCGTGACCATGCCGGCCAGGTAGTCGCTGCGCACACCGGCCACCAGGGGCGGCGTGTCGCGCAGGGTGAAATCGTCCAGCTTCACCACTTCGGAAACCGAATCGACCATGAGCCCGGTGGGCTGCCCGGCCAGGTCCAGGATGATGATCCGGGTCTTGGCGGTGGGCGTCTTGGCCGGCAGGTGGAAGCGCAGCCGGCTGTCCAGCACCGGGATGATGCTGCCGCGCAGGTTGACGATGCCCAGGACGAAGCTTGGCGCGCCGGGAACCGGGGTGATGTCGGTGCGCGGGGTGATCTCCTGCACCCGGTCGATGTCCAGACCGAATTCCACCTCGTCGAGCGTGAACGTCACCAGCTGGCCCGATGGGACGATGTCAAGGGCCTGCTTGGCCTGGATTTCCGCGGTGGCCATGGTCTCAATCCTTGTTGTGGCTGCGCTTGAATTCATCCACCACGGAATCCGCGTGGGCCCGCTTCTCGTCCGGGGTCGTGCCGGTGGAGGTGATGGTGCGGCTGATCGAGGCCCGCTCCCCGTCGCTCTTCAGGCCGGTGCCGAGCAGGTCGACGATGTAGTCGTGGATCTGGCGCAGGTGATGCACGATCCGCTCCAGCTTCTGCCGGGTGATGTCCTGGAACTGCATGAGGTCCATGGCCTCGTAGACCTTGTTCTGGATGTCCTTGCCGGCGGCCATCACCTGGTTGATGGCTTCCTGCACGCCCGGGTCCTGGGCGCCCGGATGGCGCATGACGCCGGTGATGAGGGCCTGCTGGGTGCCCACCAGGGCGCTGATCAGGTCCAGCTGGTCCATGACCTTGTTGGTCTCCCGCTCGGTGACCGAGGTGACCGCGTCCAGTTCGGAGATGACATGGCCCTGCGGGTCGTCCGGGGCGATGGTGCCCGCCGGCAGCCCCAGTGCGCTTTCGGCGCCAGCCTTGGGCGCCTTCTTGGACGCCGGCTTGTCGCCTTTTTTCATGAGTGAGTCGATTTCTGATTGGTCCATGGGCCCTCCCAAGGGGTCTAGCCGAGCAGTGATTCGATCTTTTCCTTGAGGGTGTCAGGCGTGAACGGCTTGACCACGTAGTTGTTCACCCCGGCCTGCAGGGCCTGGACGATGTCCTCCTTGGCGGCGTTGGTGGTGACCATGAGGATGGGAATGGAGGCGTTCTGGGACCGCACCGCCTGGACGAATTCCAGCCCGTCCATTTCCGGCATGTTCCAGTCGGTGATGATCATCTCCACCCCGCCCTGGCCCAGCTTCTCGAGGCCGGCCTTGCCGTGCTCGCCTTCCACCACGTCGGTGTAGCCGATCCGGGAGAGGGTGTTGATGATGATGCGGCGCATCGTCGAAGAATCGTCCACGATTAGGATCTTCAAGGGGAACTCCTTCAGGGAAAGTCGTCCGGTTTACTCGTCAGCCGGGGCGGAGGCCTCGATGAATTTTCTAAGTGCTTCCTGGTCATCGGGATAAACGTTGAGAAACTTGATTCCCAATTCGTAGTCCCCCGCGTCCAGGGTCTCCACCCGGACCACCTGGCCTACCGCCACCAGCGGCCGGAGATCCTGGTCCTGGGCCGGACCGAAGCGCCCCTGGTGCTTGCCCCAGCCCGGCACCTTCAGCTCCAGCTTGAGCAGGGTTCCCAGGGCCAGCGCCTTGGATGAGCTGAGCAGCAGGCCGCCCGCGGAAATGTCCGCATAGACGCTGGTGGCCGGCTCGGGCGCGGTGGAGAAGGAAAGCTCCTGGAAGCCCACTGTGGCTCCCATGGGCATCCGTCGGAAGTTGCGTCGATCGGAGGGCATGGCTTGGGATCCTATGGCTGACGGAGACGTTGGTCGAACCCGCGATTGTTCTTAAGTTCAAGCTTATTCCAACACACTGTTGGCGTGGCAGGAAGCTTTGGAAGCCATGTTAATTGTTTATTCCCAAGGCACCTCGAACGGGCGGATCTCATGTTCGATGCCCTTGAGGGAGACCGGCTGGATGGGGACCAGGCCCTCGGCGCCGATCAGCTCCACGGTGCGCGGGCCGGCGACGATCTGGCCGGGCCGGGCCACGCCGCTCTCCAGCCGGGAGGCGAGGTTCACGGTGGCGCCCATGACGGTGTAGTCCATGCGCTTCTCGCAGCCGATGTCCCCGGCGAAGGCTTCGCCGCTGTTGATACCAATTCTCATGTGCAGTTCCGGGTAGCCTTCCGGGCGGTCCTGGTTCATGAACTGGAGGCGCTGCTGCATGGCCACGGCAGCGTCCACGGCATGCCGGGCGTGGTCCGGGTCCGGGGCGGGGGCGCCGAAGAAGGCCATGATGGCGTCGCCGATGTACTTGTCGAGGGTGCCGCCGCGCAGGAAGATCTGTTCGGTCATCACCTCGAACGACCGGTTGAGGACCGAGGCGAGCAGCAGCGGTTCCATCCCCTCGGACATCCGGGTGAACCCGGAGATGTCCGCGAACAGCACCGAGATCTCGCAGCGGCGCGCCTGCAGCAGGGGCGCGTCGAGGTTCTGGGCGGCCCGGAGGATCTCGCCCACCACCTGGGGGCTGTGGTAGCGCTCCAGCCGCTGGCGGAACCGGGTCTCCCGCTCCCGCTGGATGCCCACCGCGGCGAAGTTGGCCATGGCCGACAGCAGGTGCTCGTCCTCCCGCTGGAAACCGCCCTTGCTGAGGCTGGATTCCAGGTAGACCACCCCGAGCGGCTGGTCGTCGACGATCAGGGGCGCGCACAGGGCGGAGGAGATGCCGTGGATCTTGATGCTTTCGCCGGCGGCGAAGCGGGGGTCGACCCGGGCGTCGGTGGTGAGGATGGTCACCTGGTCGGTCATGGCCTTGCGGGCGATGGTCCGGCTGATGGGCGCGGTGAGCGCGCCGGGCTTCTCCTCCCAGACGTATTCCGGGACCAGCTCGCCGGCCGCGTTGGTGAGCAGGATGAACCCGCGCTGGCAGCGGATCTGCCCGGTCACCAGGGTCATCACCGAATCCAGCAGCTCGGTCAGGCCGGCCGCGCCGAGCAGCTTGCCGGCCATGGCCGCCAGCCGCTGGAACAGGGACTCCACCTGGGCCGGCGAGCTTTCGGCCTGGTGCTTGGCCAGCATGGCCTCGATGCTGGCGTGCGGCACGAAAATGCTGGCCGATGGGTCGAGCACCCGGTCCTCCAGGGCGATCCTCGCTTCGGTGATGGCCTTTCCGGCGGCGGTGGACAGATGGGCCGGCGGCGCCTCGTGCTCCTCAATCCACTGCACCGGCACTTCCCCCAGGAGGGCGGTGTCGCCCGGCTGCATGATGGATGGCTCGGTCACCGGCAGATCGTTGAGGCTGGTGCCGTTCAGCGATTTCATGTCCATCACCCAGACGTGCTCGTCCTTGAGGAAGAACTTGGCATGCACCCGGCTGACAGCATTCGAGTTGATGCGGATATCAGCGGCCGCCCCGCGGCCGATGGTGGTCCCGGCCTCCGTGAGGTCCACGGTATGCCTCGCCCCTTCCACGAGCAGGATGATCTTCATCAGGATTCCCAGAGAGGGTCGATTTTACCACGCGTGCCCGGGCCGGGATATCCTTGGAAGTCTGAGGAGTCTGGATGACGAAGGTTGGTTTCATGTCCCTGGGGTGCCCCAAGAATCTGGTGGACAGCGAAGTGATGCTGGGGCACCTGAAGCTGAAGGGCTTCACCCTCACTCCCGACGCCGCCGAAGCCGAAGTGCTGGTGGTGAACACGTGCGGTTTCATTGAAAGCGCCAAGAAGGAGAGCATCGAGGCGATCCTCCAGGCGGCCGCCTACAAGAGGGACGGTGCCTGCCGCCGGCTGGTGGTGGCCGGGTGCATGGTGGAGCGCTACCGGGACCAGCTGCTGGCGGACATGCCCGAGATCGACGCCTGCCTGGGCACCCGGGACATCGAGCACATCGCCGAGGTGGTGGGGGCGGCGGACCGGCTGTTCGAGCCGGAACGGGATCCGGGCTACCTCTACGACGAGCACAGCCCGCGCCTGCTCACCACGCCCAAGGCCAGCGCCTACCTGAAGATCAGTGAAGGTTGCGACCACCATTGCGCCTTCTGCATCATCCCGGCCATCCGGGGTCCCCAGCGCAGCCGCACCATCCCGTCGGTGATCGCCGAGGCGGAGCGGCTGGTGGCCGAGGGGGTCCTGGAGCTCAACCTGGTGGGCCAGGACACCACCGATTTCGGCCGCGACCTGGGTGATCCCGACGCCCTGGAAAAGCTGGTCCGGGAGCTGGGCAAGGTGCGGGGCCTGCGCTGGTTCCGCATCCATTACGCCTATCCCAACCGGCTCACCGACGGCCTGCTGCGCGCCATGGCCGAGACCGCCAGCTGCGCCAAGTACCTGGACATGCCCCTGCAGCACGGCTCGGCCCCGGTGCTCAAGGCCATGGCCCGGGGCGGCGGCCGGGCCACGTTCCTCAAGCTGCTGGCCAAGGTGCGCCGGATCGTGCCGGGCGTCTTCATCCGCTCCAACTTCATCGTCGGCTTCCCGGGCGAGGACGAGGCGGCCTTCGAGGAGCTGTGCGCCTTCGTGACCGAAGCCCGGTTCGAGCATGTGGGCGTCTTCACCTACTCGCCCGAGGAGGGCACGCCCGCCTTCGCCCTGGGCGACCCGGTGCCCGCGCGCACCAAGAACAGCCGCAAACGCCGGATCATGGAGCTGCAGCAGAAGATCTGCCGGGCCCGCAACCAGGGCCTGGAAGGCCAGGTGCTCGAGGTCCTGGTGGAGGGCACCCATGAGGAGACCGATCTGGTGTTCAAGGGCCGGCACTGGGGCCAGGCGCCCGAGGTGGACGGCCAGGTGCTGATCGTCGGCGGGCCGGTGGTGCCCAACACCATCCAGAACGTGCGGATCACCAAGGGCCACGCCTATGACCTGGTCGGTGAAGTCTTGTCTGAAAAATAAGGTCCGGTATGGTGTCAATCAGGAGGTCTCCCATGACCGAGTCGTACCCCGCCAGGTTGGCATGGCATGGCAATACGCTGGAATCCGACTACAGCCGCAGTGCTGAACTGACCAAGCCCGCCGGGCTCGCCGGCATTCCGGTGAGCAGCCTGCCCATGTTCGGAGGCACGGCTGAGCGCTGGAACCCCGAGGATCTGCTGGCCGGTACCCTGGCCCACTGCCACATGCTCACCTTCCTGGCCCTGGCCGCCAAGGCCCGGGTCGAGGTGCGCGGGTACTCCGACCAGGCCGAGGCCACGCTGGCCACGGAGGAGCGCGTCTCCCGGGTGGGCGAGATCCTGCTGCAGCCCACCATCCGGGTGGCGGCCGGCACCGATGTGGCGAAAGTCGAAGAGCTGTTCCGCAAGGCCCACAAATATTGTGTGATCGCCAACTCCATCACGTCCAAGGTGGTCATGGAGCCCAAGGTGGTCGAGGCCTAGATTCGAGGAGATGGAATGAGCCATAAAGCGCCGCGTTGGGCCTGGGCGGTGGCCACGGGGCTCGGTTCGGGTTGGCTGCGGCCGGCCCCGGGCACCTGGGGCGGCCTGGCAGGCCTGGCGGCCTGGTGCCTGCTGTCCCGTCTCCTGGTCACGCCGTTCTGCACCTGGGTGCTCGGCCACCGGGACCACCCGCACCTGGCCGCTGGCATCTACGCCGTGGAGGTGATGTTCATCCTGGCCCCCATGGCCTTGACCTGGCTGGCGGTGCGCGCCTCGGACCTGGTCGTCCGGGAAACCGGGGCCAAGGACCCGGGCCGCATCGTCGCCGGCGAATGGGCGGGCATGTGGATCACCCTCTGGCCGCTGCGCTGGGAGATCGCCCAGAACCTGCCGCGCCTGTTCGCGTCCGGCTGGTGGCGCTGGCTGCCGGCGCTGCTGGTGCCGTTCCTGGTGTTCCGCCTGCTGGACACCTGGAAGCCCTGGCCGGTCCGCCAGATCCAGGCCCTGCCCGGGGGCGGCGGGATCGTTGCGGACGATGTGGTGGCCGGGCTCTACGGCATCCCCATCGTGATGCTGGTGGCGCCCATGGTGCTGCATGCGCTGGCGGGCTACCTCCGGTAGAGCTTCAATAGTAGTTGACTGAGGAATACAAAAGGATCACTTTGAAGGCGAGGTGCCTCATGTTGCCGACCCTGAAACCCGTGACCGAGGTCAAGCGCCATGCGGTGGAGATCATCGATCAGCTGAGGGAGGACAGGGTGCCCGTGCTCATCACCGAGCGGGGCAGGGAAGCGGCGGTCATGCTTGATGTCGGGACCTACAAAGGCATGCTCAAGCGTTTGGAAATGCTCGAAGCCATCGCCGCGGGCGAACGCGCTTTTCTCGAAGGGCGCGTCAGCTCCCACGAGGATGTGAAATCCCGGATGGCCAAGCGGTGGTCGTAAAACCTCCGGCCATCCAGTGGGCTGATCCGGCGGAAGACCGCTTCGACCGGATGCTGGCCTACATCGAGGTGGAAAACCCAGTGGTGGCGCGCAAACTATGGGGCAAGGTCATGGCGGCCCTGGAACAGGCTGCGCGCTACCCGGAACTCGCCCCGCACATTCCCGCCCTTGGCCGTACCTACCGCGAGATCCTCACCGTGCATCCCTTCCGGGTGATCTATCGAGTTGAGGAAGGAAGGCTCCGGGTGATCGTGGTGATGGGCCAGGAGCAGGACTTCGACCCGGAACGGTTCCTGTGAATCAATCCGCGGTGTCCTCCAGCAGCTTGTGCCAGACCACGGGCTCGCTCAGCCGTCCATCCTCATCCAGGTAGCGGCTTTCGATGCGGTAGCTGTAGCCCTGCTCGGTGAGGAACAGCTGGCGGTTCTGGGCGAATTCCTGTTCGGTGGTCTCCTTGGAGATGAGTGAATAGAAGTAGCTGATGTTGCGCTCGCCCTTGGGCCGGAGGATGCGGCCCAGGCGCTGGGCCTCCTCCTGGCGCGAGCCGAAGGTGCCGCTCATCTGGATGGCCACGCTGGCGTCCGGCAGGTCGATGGCGAAGTTGGCCACCTTGCTGACGATCAGCACCTTCAGTTCGCCGTCCCTGAACTGGCGGTAGAGTTCCTCGCGCTCCCGCTCCGGGGTCTGCCCGGTGAGCACCGGCGCGCCCAGGCGTTCGCCGATGATGCGCAGCTGCTCCAGGTACTGGCCGATGACCAGGATGCTCTGGCCGGGGTGGCCCGCCAGCAGCTCGTCCATCACCTTGAGCTTGAGCCGGTTCTCGCTGGCAATGCGGAAGCGCTGGCGCTGCTCGGCCACCGCGTAGTCCATGCGCTCGTCCGGGGGCAGCGGCACGCGGATCTCCAGGCAGTGGGCGGTGGCGATGAAGCCGCTCTTTTCCAGGGTCTTCCAGGGCACGTCCACCCGCTTGGGGCCGATCAGGGAAAACACGTCCTCTTCCTTGCCGTCCTCCCGCACCAGGGTGGCGGTGAGGCCGAGCCGGCGCTTGGCCTGCAGCTCCGCCACGGCGCGGAACACCGGGGCCGGCAGCATGTGCACCTCGTCGTGGATCACCAGGCCCCAGTTGGCCGCCTCGAAGATCTTGAAGTGCTCGAACGCGGCGCCTTTGGTCTTGCGGTAGGTGAGGATCTGGTAGGTGGCGATGGTGACCGGCTTGATCTCCTTGCTTTCGCCGGTATAGAGGCCGATCTGGTCCTCGCGCAGGGTGGTCTTGTCCAGCAGCTCCTGCTTCCACTGCTTGACCGCGGTGACATTGGTGGTGAGCACCAGGGTATGGGTCTGCAGCCGGGCCATGCAGCCGATGGCGATCACCGTCTTGCCGGCGCCGCAGGGCAGCACCAGCACCCCGGCGCCGCCCTCGGGTCCGCCGCCGGCATGGAAGACGTCCACCGCGGCCTTCTGGTAGGACCTCAGGCCGAACGGCTTGCCGGTCCCGGCCAGGGTCCGGCGCAGCTCGAAGGCGAGCGGATCGCCCGGCTTGAACCCCGCCAGGTCCTGCACCGGGTGGCCCAGGCGGATGAGCTGGAGCTTGACCTCGCCGCGCATGCCGCTCTGCAGGTAGATCCCGCGCAGATCGGGGTACGGTTCGGCCAGCAGCTCCTGCAGGCTGCGCTGGTTCTCCAGCTCGTAGAACAGGCCGCGGTCGTCCATCTCCAGCGCCAGGCGGTCGTCACGTTTCACCAGCCGCAACTTGCCGTAGCGGGTTCCGTGGTCCTCGATCTCCTGGAGCAGGTTCTGCGGAAGCGGGTACTTGGACCAGTGTTCCAGGGTTTCGGCAATCGAAGCGCAGGTCACGCCGGAGGCAGAGGCGTTCCAGAGCGAAAGCGGGGTGATGCGATAGGTGTGCATGTGCTCGGGCGATTTCACCAGCTCGGCGAACCGGGCCAATTCGTCCCGGACTTCCTCGAAGGCCGGGTGCGCCACCTCCAGCAACAGGGTCCGGTCGCTCTGCACGATCAAGGGGTTGTCGGGACGGTGGGCAATCACGAGAGGCACCCCAAATGCTTGAGACTAGGAGCAGAAACCCATCGGGTCAACGGCTGGCGGGCGAACCCGGGGGATGAGAATTTCCCCTCAACTTTTAGGGGATTCCATGAGAAACTGATCGGTCGTCTGAACTGGAAGATGCAAGTGAGGAATCATGGGCCCTTCGCATTACCAGCTGTTGGCTAATTGCACCGACGAACACCTACGGGAAATCTGCGCACGGCGCAAGCTTCCGCTGCCCCAGCACTGGCAGGAAGGCCCGGAAGGGCGCATGCGGCTGCTGAAGACCATGGTGTTCCATCTCGAGGACAACAAGCACCTCACCAACACCCTGCTGGACCTGGGCAGCCGCCAGCTGCGCGCCTTGAAAGCCCTGGCCGAGGCCGGTGAGCAGCCTGCCGGGGAGGTCCAGGAGGAGTTGTCCGGGCTGGGGCTGATCCTGCCGGACGCCGGCGAATGGCGGGTGGCGGGCCGGGTGGCTGATGCCCTGGCGGATTTCGACGACGGGGCCTTCTCGTTCCAGGCCGAAGCCGGCACCGCGGTCAATCCGTCCCAGCCCTACGGCTTCTCCCTGGCGCTCACCTCGGTGCTGCTGCGCTGCATGGGCGGAATCCGGGTGCTGAAGGGGGGCCTTCCGGCCAAGAAGGAACTGGGCCAGCTCCTGCAAAGGAACGCCCTCATCAGCGAAGAGCGGGACGCCACGCTGATCTTCACCCTCCTGCACCGGCTGGGCCTGCTCTGGAACCGGGAGGGACGGGTCGACACGCTGCTGCCCGCCGTGCTTTCCCATTCGCCAAGGTGGGTGTCGGAGCGGGCCTTCGCCATCCTGCTGGAGCACGACCTGCGCCTGTGGAACATGCCTCCGGCCGAGGACCGGCTGTTCCTCATGCAGCACCTGCTCGAGCGCCAGGGCCAGGTGCTGGCCGTCCAGCCATTCCTGGCCTTCCTGCAGACCCTGCATCCGCTCGACGCCCAGCGCACCCAGACGGTGTTCCTGCCGTTCCTGGGCCGCATGGGCCTGGTGAGCCTCGATGCGAGCTGCGAGCACCTGGCCCTCTCCCCCCATGGCCAGGCCCTGGCCCACGAATACCTGCTGCGCGATCACCGGGGTACCGATCCGCACTGGGTCACGCTTCTGGCCGACCAGCCCCTGGTCATCCAGCCCACCCTGGAACTGCTCACGCCCATGGTGCAGAACCCGCACCGGCTGCTCCGGCTGGCCCAGATGGCCGAGGTGGAAACCCTCGACACCATGGTGGGCCTGCGCATCGGTTCCGACACGCTCACCCGGGCCCTGGACCTGGGCCTGACCCTGGAAGAGATGAAGGCCCTCCTGGCCGGGGGCGAGGCATCGGAAGTGCCCCAGCCGCTTTCCCAGCTGCTGGAGGACCTGGCCCGGCGGCTGGGCGAGGTGGAAGTCCAGCAGGGCTGCCGGCTGGTGAAGGCGCGCACGGCGGCGCTCGCCGAGGAGCTCCGGCTGCGTCCGGAACTGGCCTCCCTGCACCTGCAGCCCATCTCGGACACGGTCATGGAAGCCAACGGCCCGGGCAACGCCTTCGCGCTGCTCAAGCAGGCCGGTTTCCTGCCCAAGCCCGGCCGTTTCCTGCCCGTGAGCATCGACGGCGACGAAGCCCTCTACCTGTGGTCCCTGGCCTGCCTCTCATTCGTGGACGAGCAGGGCATGAACCACCACCTGGACCCGGTGCGCCAGATCATCCATGCTGCCCTCCAGCGCATCCAGAGCGAGGACTCCAACCTCTACCAGGAGATCCGGCGCAGGGTGCCCATGCTGCACCTGGGCGGCGGCGCCCAGGCCGCTGAAGAAACCCAGCGCATCCTGGAATATGCCGCCAGCTACAACCTCATCGTCGAACTCACCTACCTGCCCCTGGCCGCCCACCGCGCCCAGCTGCGCAAGGTCACCCCCCAGGGGCTGGACGGGGAGCACCTGCGCGGCTTCTGTCACCTGCACCAGGAGGAGATGAGCTTCCGCCTGAGCCGGATCATGGGCGTGCGCCTGCTCAACGAACGGGGCTGGACCCCGCCGCTGCAGTCCGAGGCTGGGTGAATATCAAGTCTGGTCATGACGTCTAGCCGGCGATCTCCTGGAGCCGCTTGTCGATCTTTTCGGCCACCTTCTCCAGGACCTCCTTCAGCTCCGCCTTGGCGTCCTTCTGGTCCTTTTCGGCCTTGCGCTCCAGCTGGAGGATGGATTTCTGGATCTGGTTGAGCAGACCTTTCAATTCATCAAGTTCATCCATGACCAGGTTGAGCCGCCCATCCGGCGGGCGGCTGTTGCTGAACACCGACATCCCCGCGAGCATGGCCGCGAGGGCTGAAAGCATCAGAATCAAGATTGCCAATCCGTTGGACATAGCCGCCACCCCGTGACTATATCCTAACCCATCAGTGGACCTTCACCCGCTGGGTGTCGTCGGCGCTGGGCTCGGCCGAGCGCTGCACCGGGATCACCAGTTCCTTGGCCTTGTTCCTGGGGGCCGTCTGGCCGACGAGCAGCACCTGGGGTGCCTGACTGCGGGCCATGGGCGCCGCCGGGGCCGCCGGACGGGCCGGAGCCACCACCGGCTGGGCCACCGCCGCGGCCAGGCGCTGGATCTGCACCTGCTGCTGGGCCACCGCCGCGGCCAGCTGCTCGGCCTTGTGCTTCTGGCTGACGCCCCATACCCCGACGCCGCCCAGGGCCAGGGCGAACGGCAGCGCCGCGGCCAGCAGCATCCAGGAACTCCGCTTCCGGGCGGTGCGGTTGCGCCGCAGGGCTTCCCGCCGCAGATCGTCGGCCAGGCTGACCAGTTCCGGGGTGGGTTCGGTCTCGAAATAGCTGGTCGCCGGGGCAGGCATGCCCAGGAGGCCGCGCAGCTCGTTGCGGAGGGCGGTTTCGGCTTCGGGTTCGAGGCTGCGGGCGGGGTCATGCCAGGACATGGAGACCTCCAGAGGAATTGAGTTGGTTTCTCAAGTGAGCCTTGGCCCGATGGATCCGGGTCTTGACGGTCGCTTCAGGGATGTCGAGGATTTCGGCGATCTGCCGGATGGAAAGATCTTCCACCACGAACAGCCAAAGGGTCTCGCGAAAAGTGGGCGAAAGGGCCTTCATCCGTTCCCGGACCTCCTGGCTTAAAAGATCTTCATCCGCATCGGGTCCCTTGCCGGGTTCAACAACGGCTTCGAGGCTGATGGACTGGTTTTTCAACGGCCGGCGTTCGGTGAGGGAAAGGGTGCGGACGGTACCATAAAGATAGGCTGTGGGGTGCTCGACCGGTTCATCCCGCTGCATGAGGATCACGAAAGCTTCCTGGGCAATATCTTCCGGATAGGTGGCTCCATAACGCCGAGCGTAACTCACCAGCCGGGGATACAAGGTCGCAAAAATGTCATGAAACTCATGGGAATCCCCGAAGGGAACCGTTTGGGTTTTCAATGGCTCCATGGATGGCTCCAACACTCGAGTGCTGAATAGGCCTTGAATGTTCCCGGCCGCTGGAAAGTTTTTTTAGATTCTGGATAGGCTATGACCATGATCGGTCCCTTTCATCCATGGCGCGACACCCTCCATGACCTTGGCGTCATCGGTCTGATTCCCACTCCCGCCCGGCGGGAGGTGCCCCCTGAAAAACCGGCTCGACCTATTCTGACCCAATCCGCACCAGAAGTCGCCCATGAAAAAATCCGCATGTCGAGCCCTCCGCCCGGGCCGGCGGACCCCGCCGCCTTCCCGCCCCCGGAACGGGTGGCCGGCGCCGCCACCCTGGCCGACCTGGAGGCCGGCATCCAGGGCTGCCTGGCCTGCCCCCTGGGGGCCGGGCGGATCCGCTTCGTGTTCGGCGAGGGCAGCGGCGCCTCCGGCCTGATGTTCATCGGCGAGGGGCCCGGGCGGGACGAGGACCTGAAGGGGCGGCCCTTCGTGGGCAAGGCCGGCGAGCTGCTGGACAAGATGCTCGCCGCCATCGGCCTGGAGCGCGGCCAGGTCTACATCGCCAACATCGTGAAGTGCCGGCCGCCGGACAACCGCACCCCCACCGGCCCGGAGGCGCAGCGCTGCCTGCCCTACGTGAAACGGCAGATCGAGCTGCTGCGGCCCCGGGTGATCGTCACCCTGGGCGCGACCCCCCTGCGCGAGCTCCTGGGGGTGCAGACCGGGATCACCCGCATCCGGGGCCAGTGGCAGCGGCTGGAGCTGCTGGGGGGCATCCCGGTGATGCCGACCTTCCATCCCGCCTACGTGCTGCGCCAGTACACCCAGGACGTGCGCCGCGCGGTCTGGAGCGACCTGGTCGCCGCCAAGAAGTGGCTGGACGACCCAGGCCGAACGTAGAAAACCGTGCCAAACTTGGCCGAACAGCATGAGGGTTGTCCATGCGTCTGATAAACGTTATTTTCATCGCCATCATCGCCTTCGTGCTGATCTCGGTCGGCTATGTCTATGTCCAGAATTCCGCGGTCATGGGCAACGAAGTGGAGCTTTGGCAGCATGTGCAGGTGCGGGTGTCGACCCTGCTGATCGGCGTGTTCCTGCTGGGCTTTGTCCTCAACCTGCTCTACACCGGCATCATGGAGCTGCGCCGGCTGATCCGCGGGCTCTCCGCCTCGGCCGCCACCCGCGCCGGCAAGCGCCTGTCCAGCCTGCTCCAGGAAGCCCGGGAACTGCTGGCCCATGGTCTGCCGGGCCAGGCCCGGCAGGTGCTGGAAGGGGTGCTGAAGGAACGCAGCGACCACGAGCCGGCCAGCCTCCTGCTGGGCGAGGCCCTGCTGAAGCTGGGCGACCATGAGCAGGCGGTGCACTACCTGGAGACCTGCTGCCTGGCCAAGCCCCAGCACATCGAGTTCCGCTACCTGCTCGCCGAGGCCCTGGCGGCCAACCGCAACCCCGACGGCGCGGTGGCCATCCTCAAGGGCCTGGCCGGGGACCATCCCAAGGTGGCCCTGCGCGCCCTGCGCAAGCTGAGGAGCCTGCACGTGGACGCCGGCCGCTGGGAGGATGCCCTGGACGTGCACAAGCGCATCGCCCAGCGCTTCGCGCCGGCCATGAACCAGGCGGAGCGGGCCCAGGGCACCGCCTTCCTCTACGAAATCGGCCTGGGCAAGGTGGAGGCCGACCAGTTCAAGGAGGCGGCCCAGATCTTCCAGCAGGTGATCAAGGACGACGCCACCTTCGTGCCGGCCTACCTGAGCCTCGGCCGCTGCATGATCCTCCAGGACCAGGAGCCCCAGGGGCTGGAGATCTGGCTGGAAGGCTTCCGCACCACCGGGGAAGGGGCGCTGCTCCAGGAGATCGAGGACTACTTCATCCAGAGCGGCAAGCCGGACGAGGGGCTTTCGGTGCTGCGCCGGGTGGCCGCCACCAGCGAATTCACCACCACGGCCAAGTTCTTCCTGGGCAAGATGCTCTACCGCCTGGAGATCCTGGACGAGGCCCTGGTGCTGTTCCAGGAGGTCCGGGCCCAGGTGGTCTATTCGCCCATCCTGTACTTCTTCATGGCCAAGATCCATGCCCGCCGGGGCCGGTTGGACCAGGCCCTGAACGAATACCGCCAGCTGCTGCGCAACCTCGGCGTGCTCAAGATGCGCTTCGAATGCAGCGTCTGCGGGCACAAGGAGGCGGACTACGCGGACCGCTGCGAGGCCTGCGGCAGCTGGAACAGCAACCACTTCCTGTTCAAGGAGAACGAGATGCCTGAATTGCACCTGCGGCAGGAAACCGGACCCTGGGTTGGCAGTCTTTGACGTTTCGTTCCAGGGCCGGTTGCGTTAGACTCCAAAGGCAATGAGTATGGCCTCAACCCACCGAGGGAACGGGCTCCAGTTTCCGGAGATCCCTGGCAGTGGACGCCCCACTGCCTAACCTAAGAGGGGACAACGCATTAGCGCTGGCCAGAACCAGGAGTGAATCATGGAGATTCTTCTCATCGAAAACGTTCAGAACCTTGGTGTGCGTGGCGATGTGGTCAACGTCAAGGATGGATATGCCCGGAACTTCCTCTTGCCCCGCAAGAAGGCCCTGCCTGTCACCTCCGGGAACAAACGCCTCATCGAACTTGAAAAGGAACGGAACCTGAAGATGCGCGCCAAGGAACTGGCCGATGCCCAGGCCCTGTCCGCCAAGCTGGAAGCCATTACGCTCTCCATCGCCAAGAAAGTTGGTGAAAATGGCACGCTGTTCGGCTCCGTCACCAACGGCGATGTGGCGGACCTGCTCAAAACCAAGGGGTTCGAGCTGGAAAAACAGTCCATCACCGTTCCGCACGTCAAGACGATCGGCACCTACGATGTCGATATCCGTCTGTATTCCGGTGTCCACGCGAAACTGCAGGTTGAAGTGACGGCACTCGCTGCCGAGTAGCTGTTGGTAACCTCTCCGTCCTACGGAACCAGTCCAAGGGGTTCTGGTTCCATATAGTCCATTTTCATCTACAAAGAGGGATAGCATGAGCAAGACCGCCATCAAACCTGAAACCATCGGCATTCCCGAGCTCTCCGCCTCGCTGGCCGAAGCCCATGACCTCACCAAGGCCCGTGCCAAGGCCATGCTCGACGGCCTCCGGGACGAGGTTGTCCAGTCCTTGCTGGAAGGCAAGCGGGTCAACGTGTTTGGCCTCGGCACCTTCGAAGTGCGCGCGACCAAGGAGAAGATGGGCCGCAACCCCAAGACCGGCGAGAAGATCCAGATTCCCGCCGGGCGCAAGGTGGTGTTCAAGGCCGCCAAGGGCCTCAAGGACCAGATGTAGCCCCAACCGATCCCGAAACCGAAACGGCCACCCCCAGGGGTGGCCGTTTTATTGGGAGCATTTACCCGCCGCTGATGAGGTGGAGCACCTGCACCACGGCGCCGTCCGGGATCAGCGCGGTGTCGTAGTCGGCGCGCTGCACCTGCGCGCCGTCGATGCTGACGACGAGCATCTTGAACTGGTAGTTCTTGGCCTTCAGCACCCCCCGCACCGTCATGCCGGGGGTCCACTGCAGGGGGTCACCGTTGACCTGGATCATGTTCAACCGCCGTGCGCTTGCACAATCTCCACCACCTCGGGGAGTACGTCAAGGCCCAGTTCCGCAAGGCGCGCCATGGTCGGCACGCCGTCCGGGGTCCAGCCGCGCCGCTGGTAGACGGCATCGCACAGCTTGCTGTAGCGGGCCATGCGGTATTCCCGGGTGATGGCGATCTTTTCGGCCACCGGCTTGCCGGCCGGATCGACCCCGATCTCCTCCAGCATCTGCTTGTCGTAGCGCTCGGCCCGCGATTCGTACTCCTCCCGGGTGACCGGGCCCACCGAACGGTAGGGCGGGAGGTCGTTCGCCCGGAGCCCCTTGCCCATGCGGATGTTGAAGATCCGCTGGAAGTTGTAGACCCTGGCCGACTGCAGCAGCATGGTTTCCCGGTCGATCTTCATGCCGGTGGTGGCGGTGAACAGGTCCAGGTAGTTCTGCACGTGCTCGGGGATCTTGGCGGGTTCGGAGGTGCTGCCGTTGTCGGCCGGGGCGATGTCGTTCCAGGGCAGCTTGCAGAACCCGAGCAGCCCGAACCAGGTGCGGAACAGCGGGAAGTAGTACAGGGCCTCGGCCTTGTCCTCGAAGGTGGGCAGCTGCTTGTTCACCATGTCCATGAAGATCACCCAGGCCTCGTCGTGCTGGGGGCCCTTGTTGGTGAGCGCGTAGCCGCCCTGCTGGGCCAGGGACTCCTTGGACAGGTACTGGCTGTACTCCAGGCCCTTGTTCTCCATCCCGATATCCTGCAGCAGCTGAGCATCGCCCCAGCCGTTGGCGGCGAAGATCGTCTTCATCTTGTGCACGCCCTGGCCGGCGATCAGGCCGAAGCCTTCGCCCCGGGCCATCTGGTGCATCATTTCCAGGTCGGCCTCGGCGTTGCCCCAGGTCAGGTCCAGCCCGCCGGTGCGCTCCTTGTTCAGGATGCCGCGCTGGTAGCACTCCATGGTGAACGCCGCCAGGGTGCCATAGGTGATGGTGCAGATGCCGTAGGTGTCGCAATAGAAGTTCAGTTCCAGCAGGTAGTCAGGGTCGAACACGCCGGCGTTGGAACCGAGCCCTGCGGCGTTCTCGTACTCAGGGCCGTCCACCGTGACCATGTGCCCCTTGTACGGGCCGGTCTTCAGCACCAGGCCGTCGGCGCCCTTGGCGCAGCCCATGGAACAGCCGTACCAGCAGCCGTCGGAGGTCATCTGGCTGCAGCGGGCTTCCCAGACATAGGAGGCGATCTTGTGGGTGTCCGGGTGCGAGCCGAACTGGAAGTTGTGGGTGGGCAGCAGGTCGTAGGCGTCCATGATCTCCACGATGTGCGCGGTGCCGTTCCGGCGCATCTTGCACTGGCTGTCGTCCAGGGTGCGCAGTTCCTTGTGCAGCTTGATGCCGGTTTTGGCCAGGGTCTCGAAGTCCACCGGATGGTTCATGTCGGCCTTGACCACCGGGCCGCGGCAGACCAGGGCGCGGATCTTCTTGTCCCGGAACACCGTGCCGATGCCGCCGCGTCCCGCCTGCTTGAGCCGGATGCAGCCGCGCCGCTTGTCCCACCAGGTGAAATTGAGCATGCCGATCAGGCTGTGCTCGGCGGCCGCGCCGGTGCAGACCACCGAGATGTTGCTGCGGTCGGCCTCGTCCTCGGCATACATCCGGGTGAGGATCTCGGCCAGCACGTGGCTGTCCACCGGCTCCAGCGGGGCCTCCTCCACCCGGATGATGCCCTTCTGGCCGTCGATGAACAGGATCACGTCGCGGTCCGACTTGCCCTGCAGCTCCAGCGCGTCGAAGCCGGAGAACTTGAGCAGCGGGCCGAAGTAGCCGCCCACGTTGGAATCGATCGGGATGTCGGTCTGGGGCGAGATGGCCACCACCAGGGACTTGCCGCTGCCCGGATACTGGGTGATCCCGGCGACCGGGCCCGGGGCGATGATGATCTCGTTCTCGGGGTCGTTCCAGCGGGTTGCCGGGGTGACCGCGTGCCAGAGGTGCCACAGGCCGAAGCCGCGGCCGCCGACGAAGAGGTCCTTCATCAGCTGGGTGACCGGCTTCTCCAGGACTTCCCGGGTGCCGAGGTTCACGTACAGGGTCCGGTTGTTGTAGCCCTTGTCGGGCAGGCTGGGGCTGAACCGGACTTCCCGCAGCACGCGGTGGGCGGCCCGGATGGCTTCGAGCCCCTCGTGGTACTCGGTGCGCTGGCTGTAGTCCACGGTGCACGGCGATAGGGCGGGCGCGGCCTGGTTCGGGGTCATTGGGCAATCCTCAGATGATGCGGGGGGCTGGAACGGGGACATCGACGATCTCCAGCGCCGAGTGCGGGCAGGCCTTGACGCAGATCCCGCAGGCGGTGCACTTGTACGGCTCCAGCCATTTCGGGTTGCGTTCGAACGCTTCCTTCTCGCAGAAGCCGATGCACATGTAGCAGCCCACGCACAGCTTCTTGTCGATCATCACCACGCCCAGCTTGTTCCGCTTCAGGGCGTCGGCCGGGCACACCGTCACGCAATCGCCGCACTGGTCGCAGAGGATGGCGGCGCTCCTGCCGTCAGCCAGGGCCTCGATGTGCAGCGCCGCGCCGCTGCGGCCATCCAGCTTGAACACCTTGGCGGCGCAGGCTTCTTCGCACTCATGCCCGCAATCCCGCCCGCCGTCGCATTCGGGCAGATTGATCTTCAGCTGTCTCATGCTGAGCCGCTCCCATCAAGGGGTGACCGAATATCGGAGTGATTAATCCGAAATATTTCCCAACATGAAATTACAACGCCCTTCAGGCCACGGCAAGGAAAGCTATCGGGTATGTGATCCTTTTCACCGTATACGGCCGGATACGGCGTTCCTGGCACATGGACAGGCTCCAGGCGCCGAAGCCGGTCCGGTCACCAGGTCAAGTCCGTGACCGGGATGGCCCTGAAGCCGTTGTCCAACGGGAAGGAATGAAGGGTGCGGGCAACCACGGCGCCCTGAAGGTCGCTTGGGGTGCCAAGGGCCGCCCGGACAAAAGCGAGATTGACCGCATCCCCCCGACCGGGAAACTCGGTCCATTTGGCTTCGAACAGTTCCAGTCGTCCGCCGGCGTCCACCATGAAGTCGACCTCCCGGGTGCGGTCTCGCCAGAAAAAGAGACTCCGTGTGCGTCCGGCGCGGCGCTCCCTGTCGCGCAATTGAGCGAAGACGAAGGTTTCCCAGATGGCCCCCACGGCGGGAGAGCGGTTCAGGTCTGCGTCCGAGTGGATGTTCAGGAGCGCGCAAAGAAGGCCCGTATCCGCCAAATAGAGCTTGGGGCTCTTGACGATGGAGCGGGTGCGGTTGGAAAACCAGGGCTCCAGCAGGACGATCTGGCCAGAAGCCTCCAGCAGGGAAAGCCACTGGTTGGCGGTGGAAGGTGAGATTCCCACATCCCGGGCCAGATCGGCCTTGTTCAGCAGGTTGGCCGAACGGAGGGCGCAGGCGCGCAGGAACCGTTCGAAATCCCGCAGGCTACCCACATGTGCCAGGGAGCGCACATCCCGTTCCAGGTAAGTCGCCAGATAGGAGTTGTAGAAAGCCACGGAGTCGATCTCAGGATTGGCATACAGCTCCGGGAAGCCACCGCGAACCATGGCCACCGATTCCTGGAACTGCGGCAGGGCGGCCTGGATCTCGGCATAGGAGAGGGTTTCCAGTTCCATGATGTCGGCCCGGCCAGCCAGGGACTCGGAGACGTTCGCCATGAGGGTGAACTTCTGCGAACCGGTCAGCAGGAATTGCCCGTAAGCCGTCCTGTTGGCGTCCACTTCCGCCTTGATGTGACGGAACAGCCCCGGGGCGTATTGCACCTCATCGATGATGACCGGAGGCGGGTGCCGTTGCAGGAAGCGGTGGGGTTCCTTCTCCGCCTGTTCCGCCTCGCTGGGAAGGTCGAGGGAGACAAAGGCATGCTGGGGGAAGAGCCGACGCAGGGTGGAGGTTTTCCCGGTTTGTCTGGCTCCGGTCAGGACAATCACCGGCCTGGTCCTGGAGGCCTGCCGAAGCCGTGGTTCAAGGGCACGTGGAATCCACATGGGCAAAATATACGTTAGAATCGTATATTTTGCAAATCAGTTGAAATTAAAAGACTTATAGGAATGGGACGCTGAGCGGGTCTGAACCACCGCAGAGGGCGCTGGGGCGGGACAAGGACGCCCCAGTAGAACAATGGATCAGGTGGACCGAGGTGGCCTTGAAACTGGCCACCACAGCCACGCCCGGGGCCAGGGCCAGCTCCTCCACGGAGCGCGGGGTCACCAGGGCCGCGAGCCGGAAGCCGCAGTCCAGTTCGACCTTGAAGAAGGGCCCCCTGGGCACGATCCGGGTCACCGTGCCGGGGAAGCGGTTGCGGGCGCTGGAGTCGGTGGCGGCGTGCAGGGCGAGGGTGACGTGCTCGGGCCGGACGCAGACCAGGACCTCTTCAGAGGGGCCGATTGCACCCGCCGCCTCCACCTCCAGGCCGGTGACGGCGACCCGGCATAGGCCATTCCCGCTGGCGGTGACCCGGCCCGGCAACACCGTCTCCATGCCCACGAATCCGGCCACGAACTCGTTCACGGGCTGGTTGATGACTTCCGGGCCGGTGCCGCTCTGGACGATCCGGCCCTGGCACAGGACGCTCAGCCGGTCCGCCAGCTGCAGCGCCTCCATCTGGTCGTGGGTGGCGAGCACCGCGGTGGTGCGGGTCTGGCGCAGGGCCGCGCCCAGGTCGTCCATGAGGGCTTCCCGGGTGGGCGGGTCAAGGGCCGCAAAGGGCTCGTCCAGGAACAGGATCTCGGGCTGGAGGACGAAGGCCCGGGCCAGGCTGGCGCGCTGGGCCTCGCCGCCGGAAAGCTTGCGCGCCTGCCGGGGCAGCAGGTGCTCGATGCCGAAGCGCCGGGCTTCCGCCAGCACCCGCGGCAGCCGCGAGGCGGCCGGGATGCCGCGCAGCTTCAGGCCCGCTTCCAGGTTGCGCGCCACGGTGGTGTCGAACAGCAGGGGCTGCTGGAACACCATGGTCACCTGTTTCCGGTAGGCTTCCCGGTCGGCGCGGGACGCCAGCGGCCGGCCGCGGAACAACAGGCTGCCGGCGGCGGGCTCCTGCAGGCAGGCCAGGGTCTTGAGCAGGGTGGTCTTGCCCGAACCGTTGGGGCCGATCAGGGCGAGCACGGAGCCGGCCTGCAGCGCCAGCAGGGGCACCTCCAGCACCTGGACGCCGCCGCGCAGGACGCTCAGGGTGCGCGCTTCCAGGATCGGGTCCGGGCTCACCGGGGCCGGTCCCGCTGCTGGATGTGGGTGAGCACGGCGTTGACCGTGAAGGTCAGCGCCATGAGGATCAGGCTCAGGGCGATGGCGGTGTCGAAATTGCCCTTGCCGGTCTCCATCACCGTGGCGGTGGTGAGCACCCGGGTGCTGCCCTTGATGTTGCCGCCCACCATGATGGAGGCGCCCACCTCGGAGATCACCCCGCCGAAGCCGGCCATGACCGCGGCCATGAGCGGCAACCGGGCCTCCAGCGCCAGCAGGCGCAGCATCTGCCAGCGGCTGGCGCCCAGGGAAAGGATCTGCAGGCGCAGGTCGGCAGGCAGCTGCTGGATGGCCGCGAGGCTGATGCCGGCGATGATCGGGGTGGCGATCACGGTCTGGGCCAGGATGATGGCCGAGGGGGTGTAGAGCATCTCCAGGAAGCCCAGCGGGCCGTTGCGCCAGAGCAGGATGGTCACGAACAGCCCTACCACCACGGGCGGCAGGCCCATTCCGGTATTGATGAGGCTGATGGCCAGGCGCTTGCCGGGAAAGCGGTTGAGCGCGATGGCCATGCCAGCGGCGCCGCCGACGGCCAGGCTGATCCCGGTGGCCAGGATCGAGACCTTGAGCGAGAACAAGGTGATGCCCAGCACCTCCGGATCAAGGGTCCAGAGCAGCTCCGCCGCTTTCCTGATGCCTTCCCAGATCAGACCCAATAGATGTTAGGACTCCTCCATGAAAGGGTACTGGAAATCCCGGTGCGGCGAGAAACACTCCTTGATCGTGCGCGGCGAGGTCCAGCGGATCAGGTTCAGGAAGCTGCCGGCCTTGTCGTTGGTGCCCGAAGCCCGGGCGCCGCCGAAGGGCTGGTGCCCGACCATGGCGCCGGTGCACTTGTCGTTGATGTAGAAGTTGCCGGCGGTATTGGCCAGGGCCTCGGTGAGCTGGTTGATGACGTGGCGGTCCCGGGCGAAGATGGCGCCGGTGAGCGCGTAGGGCGAGGTCTCGTCCAGGATCTTGATGGTCTCTTCGAGCTGGTCGTCCGGGTAGACGTAGACGGTGAGCACCGGCGCGAAGATCTCCTCCTGCATGGTGACGAACTTGGGATCGGAGGTGAGGATGATGGTGGGCTCGACGAACCAGCCCACCGACTTGTCGCCCTTGCCGCCGCAGAGGATCTCGGCCTGGTCGGAGGCCTTGGCCAGCTCGATGTAGCGCATGGCGTTGTCGAAGCTGGCTTCGTCGATGACGGCGTTCAGGTAGTTGCGGAAGTCCCGGGGGTCGCCCATGCGGATGCGGCCCATCATCTCCAGCATGATCGACTTCAGCTGCGGCCAGCTGGAAGCGGGCGCGTAGACCCGGGAGCAGGCCGAGCACTTCTGCCCCTGGTACTCGAAGGCGCCCCGGACGATGCCGGTGGCCGCCTCCACCAGGTCGGCGGAGTGGTGCACGAAGGTGTAGTCCTTGCCGCCGGTCTCGCCCACCAGCCGGGGATAGATCTTGTACTTGGACTGGTTGTTGGCGACGGTCTGCCACATGGAATTGAACACCGCGGTGGAGCCGGTGAAGTGCAGGCCGGCGAAGCTGGGGTGGTCCAGGGCGATCTTGCCCAGCTGGGAGCCGCGCGACGGCAGGAAATTGATGACCCCGTCCGGCAGGCCCGCCGCCTTGTAGAGCTGCATCAGGTAGTAGTTGGAAAGCATGGAGGAGGAGGCCGGCTTCCAGACCACGGTATTGCCCATGATCGCCGGGGCCGTGGCCAGGTTGGCGGCGATGGCGGTGAAGTTGAACGGCGAGATGGCCAGCACGAAGCCTTCCAGGGCCCGGTAGTTCACCCGGTTCCAGGTGTGGTTCTGGGAGACCGGCTGGTTGCGGTAGATCTGCTCCATGAACTTGGCGTTGTAGCGCAGGAAATCCGCGGTTTCGCAGGTGGAGTCGATCTCCGCCTGATGGGCGGTCTTGGACTGGTTGAGCATGGTCGCCGCGTTGAGGATGTAGCGGTAGGGGCCGGAAATCAGGCTGGCCATCCGGTTGAAGATGGCGGCCCGCTCCTCCCATGGGGTGTACTTCCAGGCGAACTTGGCCTGCAGGGCCGCGTCGATGGCCATGCGGATTTCCGCCTCGCCGGCTTCATGGTAGTGCCCCAGGATGTGGCCGTGCTCGTGGGGGCAGACCACCTTGCGCAGGTTGCCGGTGCGCACTTCCTGGCCGCCGATGATCAGCGGGATGTCCACTTCCTGGTGATACTGCCGCTCCAGTTCCGCCTTGAGCAGCGCGCGCTGCGCTGTGCCCGGCGCATAGGACATCGAAGGTTCGTTGTAGGATTCGGGCAGCTGGAAGATCGCGTTGGTCATGTATGGCTCTCCTGAAACTGAGGCTCCAGGTTAATCCTCTCGCCTGCCGGCATCAGGAAAAAAGAGCGGCGAGCCGTATTTCGCGACGCCGAAGGTGCGGATCAAGGCCTGTCCTTCCCCGGACAGCAGGAATTCGGCGAAGGCCTTGCCGCCCGCCGCGTTCACCTTGGGGAACCTCGCCGGGTCCAGCTCGATGACGTGGTAGATGTTCAGCAGGGTGGGATCGCCTTCGCTGAGGATGGCCATGCCGAGGGTCTTTTTCATGGCCAGGTAGGTGCCGCGGTCGGAGAGGGTGTAGCCGCGCTTTTCCGCCGCGACGTTGAGCGTCTGGCCCATGCCCAGGCCGGTCTCCAGGTACCAGTTCCGGCCCGCGGGGTCGACCCCGGCCGCCTGCCAGAGCTTCTGCTCCTGGGCGTGGGTGCCGGACTTGTCGGCGCGCGAAACGAACAGCTGGGCCTTGGCGGCGATGGCCCGGAACGCCTCGGGCGCGCCATGGGTGGCCTTGACGCCGGCGGGGTCGGCCGGCGGCCCCAGGACGATGAAGTCGTTGTGCATGATCAGCCGCCGCCGGACCCCGTGGCCGGCGGCCATGAACTTCTTCTCGGCATCCGGGGAATGGACCAGCAGCACGTCGGCCTCGCCCTTTTCGCCCATGGCCAGGGCCTGGCCGGAACCCACGGCGATGGTCTTCACCAGGATGCCGGTCTTCTGCTGGAACTTCGGGATCAGCTCATCCAGCAGGCCGGAATCCTGGGTGCTGGTGGTGGTGGCCAGGATGATGCTTGGGCCGGCCATGGCGCCGAAGGCGGAAACGCCCAGGGCGAGGGCCGCCCAGGCAAACAGGGGTCTGAAGCTTTTTTTCATGAATACCTCGGTGGTTTGATGAAGGCCAGAGCCTTACAGGGTGGGGCCGGAGGCGTGCAGCAGGTGCTGGTACTCATGAACGGCATGACGCACCGCGACCCAGGCCTGGTCCTGGAGCGCCCGGTAGCGCCGCAGCGCCTCGTGGCCAAGCTCGGTGACCCGGGCGCCGCCGCCGCCGGCCCCGCCCAGGCGGGCCTCCACCACCGGCGTGACGAAGCACCGGTTCATCTCGTCCACCAGCAGCCAGGCCCTCCGGTAGCTCATTCCCAGCTTGCGCCCGGCCGCTGAGATGGAACCGGTCTCGTGGATGGCGTCCAGCAGATCGGCCTTGCCGGCGCCCATGGCGTAGCTGTCGCCCAGGGGGATGCCGATCCGTACGACCTTTCTGATTAAAGGATCCATAGCTGCTCCCCGTGGGTTGCAGTCATTATATTGAAACAAGTTGAACGGTGACCATGACCACTTGCCAAGAAGCCCTGCAGCTCATCCTGGAACGGGCGCTGCCGTTGCCGCCCCGGCTCACGCCGCTGGCCGAGGCGCTGGGGCTGGTGGCCGCGGAGGCCGTCCTCGCGTCCGCGCCGGTGCCACCGTTCACCAATTCGGCCATGGACGGGTTCGCGCTGAGGGCCCAGGACAGCGCCGGCGCCGCCCCGGACCACCCGGTCCGGCTGCCGGTCGCGGGCGAAATCCCCGCCGGCCGCCAGTCCAGCGTCACGCTTGGCGCCGGCGAGGCCTACCGCATCATGACCGGGGCGGCCGTGCCGGAGGGCGCGGACAGCATCGTCCCGGTCGAGGAGGCCCTGGCGGCGCCGGGCTGGATCACCCTGGCGGCGCCGGTGCGCAGGGGTGCCCATGTGCGCCTGGCGGGCGAGGACATCCGGGCCGGGGGGCTGGTGGTGCCCATGGGCGTCACCCTGCGCCCGGCGGAGCTGGGCGTGCTGGCGGCCATCGGCCGCGCCGGACTGGCGGTGCATCCCCGCCCGCGGGTGGCCGTCATCACCACCGGCAACGAGCTGGTGGACACCGGCCAGGTTCCCGGACCCGGCCAGATCCGGGACGCCAACATCCATTCCCTGGCCGCCCAGGTCCGGGCCGCCGGGGGGCTCCCGGTCTGCTTCGCGCGCGTGCCTGACCGGCGCGAGGCGGTGCAGGCCACCCTGGCCGAGGCGCTGGCCGGGGCCGACGTGGTGCTCACCAACGGCGGGATCTCGGTGGGCGACTTCGACTGCATCAAGGACGTCCTGGAGACCCTCGGGGCCCGGCAGGTGTTCTGGCGGCTGGCCCAGAAGCCGGGAGGGCCGCTCGGGCTGTGGCTGCTCGAGGGCAAGCTGGTGTTCGGCATCCCGGGCAATCCCGTGGCGGCCATGCTCATGTTCGAGGAATACGTGCGCCCCGCCCTGCGGCGCATGATGGGTTTTACCCGCCTGCACCGGCCGGAACGGATGGGGGTCCTGGAGGTCCCATGGCAAAAGCGCGCCGATGGCCGGCTGAACTTCCTGAGGGTGATCGCCCGGGACGTGGACGGGCGGCTGCGGGTGGCGCTCACCGGCCCCCAGGGCAGCGGCCTGCTCTCCTCCATGATGCTGGCCAACGCCCTGGCGCTGATTCCGCCCGACACCCTGGCCGTCCCCGCCGGCGGCGACATCCTGCTGCACCTCATCGACGAGCCGGAGGACCATTGACCGCCGCCGAAGGCAAGCCCACCTGGTCCAGGCTCGCCCAGGTGGTCCTGCGCTCCGTGCACATCGCCGCCATGGGCCTGGTGCTGGGAGGGATCTACCTGGGCGGCGGTTTCGGGCAGCTGCGCGGCGCCCTCCTGCTGACCGCCGCCAGCGGCCTGCTGCTCGCCGCCGTGGACCTGGCCAAGGGGCCCGGGTTCCTGCTCCAGGGCAGCGGCGTGGCGCTGCTGCTCAAGCTGGCCCTGCTGGGCCTGGGCAACGTGGGGTCCGGGGCCCGGCTGGAGTGGTACCTGGCGGCCACGGTGGTGGCCTCCATCGGCTCGCACATGCCCGGAGCCTGGCGCCACTTCTCGTTCCGCACCGGGCGGGTCCGGGAGTAGAGTAGCTTGCACACGCGCGAGGTCTGAATGCTGCTTGTCCTCACTGACCGGCTGGAAGCCTTCACCGTCTGGTTCGACCGGACGGGCTGGCAGAAGCTGCAGAAGCTTTGCCTGGTGATGCTCACCTGTGCCGTCATCCTTTGGGCCATGCGCCTGGTGGGCAAGGCGGTCAACCGGTCCCTGGGCTCGGCGCTGAAGGAAGGCAACCCCGACGCCATGCGCCGGGCCAAGACCCTGGGCTCGGTGCTGGAGAACTTCGCCCGGGTGGTGGTGGTCGCTTTCTTCATCCTGGAGACGCTCCAGGAGTTCAACGTGAGCGTGGGGCCGCTCATCGCCGGGGTCGGCATCATGGGCGCGGCCCTGGGCTTCGGCTCCCAGAGCATCGTCAAGGACGTGATCGGCGGCTTCTTCCTCCTGGTGGAGAACCAGTTCGGCGTGGGCGACATCATTTCCATCGGCGACAAGCACATCGGCACCGTGGAGCGGATGACCCTGCGGGTCACCATGCTGCGGGACCTGGAGGGCCAGGCCCACTACATTCCCAACGGCACCATCTCCGAGGTGGTGGTCATGAGCAAGGAGTTCGCCAAGGCTCTGGTGGAAGTGGAAGTGAGCCAGGACGAGGACGTGGTCCGGGTGATGGCGGTGCTGCGGGAGCTGGGCGTCCAGCTGGCGGCCGAGCTTGACACCGTCCTCGAACCCACCGACGTGCAGGGCATCGTCAGCATGACGCCGCACAGCTGCGTCGTCCGCACCCTCACCACGACCGCCCCGGGCCAGCAGTGGGCGGTGGGCCGGGAGTACCGCAAGCGGATCGCCATCCGCTTCCACCAGGAGGGCTTCTCCCGGCCGATGCCGCAGCGGCTGGTGTGGAACCGGCCGTGGCAGGACCCGTCCTAGCGGACGGCCGAAGATCCGCCGCCGTTCCCCTCGATGATCCTGCGGCCGGTAACCTTGGTCCCCCAGTCGTCCTTGCCGATCATGGCAAGACCGTCCTCGGACAGGACCATGGTGTGGGTCCAGTTGTCGTTCCACCGGAAGATGATCTTGTTGCCTTCTCCTTTTTGGCTGCTCCAGGTGCCCCCCATGCCGTTCAAGGTGCAGGTGCCGTCGGCCATGACCACGCAGGTCCGGTCTGGGACGAAAATGGATCTGACGGACCAGTTCCAGCTGCCGAGGATCTTGGGTGGGGCGGGTTTTTCCAGGGTCATGATCGCGTCGAGGTAGGTTTCGTTCTGCGGGAACAAGGTGAAGAGCCGCTGGTAGATCCGGAGGGCGGTCTCCCGGCCGTCCTTGGCCAGGGCGAGTTTCGCCTGGTTCTCGCAGGCCTTGGCGCTTTGGGCGATGAGATCCCTGGCCGTGGGGTCGTCGGGCGCGTCCCGCTGGACGCGCCTCGCCCATTCGATGGCGTTATCGCCCTCGGGATCGGCAAAATGGCCCGAGTCGAATGCGCCCTGGGCCTGCCGCAAGAAGGGGTTCACGGGAGCGGGGCCCACGGGGACGGGACCGGCCATGGGTCTGGTTCCGCCGCCGGGAACAAAATAGAAATCCCCCTCCACGCTGCTGGAGGTCCACGGGATCTGGCGATCGTCGGACGCCTTGCGGACCCCGGTGAGCACCCGCTTGAAGGCGTCCTCCAGTTTGAGACCCGGTGTGGGCAGGACGGCCAGGAGTTGTTCGGTATAGAGCCCATTGGCGCCGCCCCCGTCCGCCGCGGTGCGCCCGGGGGCGGTCGCGAAGGCGATGAAGGTCCCGGTGGGGGCGTCCAGGGGGGCGAGCCCATGGCCGGCACTCCGGAAGCTCCGGGCGAAGGGGTTGTCCCGGCAAGCGTCCAGGACGACAATGTTCAGCCGGTTTTTGGCTGATTCCAGCTTGGCCAGGATGGAATCCACATCGATCGCGGCGCCCGGAATCTCATCCTCGTACTCGATGTCCGCGGCGATGGGAACCAGGTAGTTCTTCCCCTTGACCTGGATCCCATGCCCCGCGTAGTAGAAGAGCCCCACCCCTCCCCTCGCGAGGCGGATGCCGAATTCCCTGAGCGCCTCCCGGATCTGCCGGTGGTCGGCGTTCTCAAGTTGGATCACCTGGAACCCGCAAGCTTCGAGGACGGCCTTCATGGCCCTGGCATCGTTGACCGGGTTCTTGAGAGGGGAGCTTCCGTAGGCCCCGTTCCCGATCACCAGGGCGACCCTTTGCTCTCCCTGGGCGGCCATCGGCGCCTCGCTGGGAGTCACCTTGACGGCTCGAGGTTGCTCGAGCCCGGCGCTGGCTGGTGCGGCGACCTGGGGCGCGGCCAGGGCACTGGCCCGCAGGGCCCCGGCAGGGCCAAGCCAGCAACCCAATCCCAAAGCCAATGAAATGATCAGGGCGAGGGTTCTCAAGGGATCACCTGGGGAATGCCCCCAGTTTGAGCTTGAGGCCCTTTGAATTCCACTCTTTTCGATCCATCCGCCAAGGGGGCAAGGGATTTGGTAGGCGTTCAGGTTCCCCCCATCGTGTCGGCAGTTCGTTGGATTTGAAAAGCGCCTTTGGGCCGACGGATACTCTTGTCGTTGGGGCCCAAAGGCGCTTTTCAAATCCAACGACCCGGCGGCGCGATCGGAGGGACCTGAACGCCTACGGGATTTAGACGCCTCGTAGGCGGTCAGGTCCCCCCGGCATCCGGGCGTTCCGTCGTCTTTGCCAAGTGCCTCAGCTCCGGGCCGCGTCCTTGGCGATCAGCTCGTTGATCCGCTGGGCGAACGCGCTGGGGTCGACGAGCTTGGAGCCCTCGGCCAGCACGGCCTCGTCATGAAGCAGGTGCCCATAGGCGCCGACCCGCGCGTCCAGGGGGTCGGCCTGGTAGAGCTTCTGCATGGCCTGCACCGCCGGATGGTCGGGGTTCAGTTCCAGCACCCGCTGGGCCGGCCCGCCCATGCCCATGCCCATGGCCTCGGCCCGCCCCATCTTCTGCAGCAGGCGCTCCATGTTCGCCCCGAGATCGCCCTCGTCGCCCACCAGGCAGGCCGCGCTTTCCTTCAGCCGCCTGGACAGGCGGATGTCCTTCAGGTCGGAGAGGGTGGTCTTCAACGCCTGCAGCAGCGGCTGGAACACGCCGCTGGCCTCCTCGGTCTTCTTCAGCTCCTCGGCCGGCAGCTCCGGCGCCGACCGGTCGGCGGCCTTGAGCGCCTTGCCCTTGTAGTCGGCCAGGGCGGGCAGCACGAACTCGTCGATGGGCTCGGTGAGCAGCAGCACGTCCCAGCCGCGGTGCCGGAACACCTCCAGCGACGGCGAATGCTCCAGCACGGAACGCTGCTCGCCCGCCAGGTAGTAGATGTCGGTCTGGTCGGCGGGCATGGCCTCCACGTACTGGGCCAGGGTGGTGAACTTGCCCTCGGCGGTCTTGACGCTCTGGAACAGCAGCAGATCGGCGATCTGGGTGCGGTGGTCCCAGTCCCGGGCCAGGCCCTCCTTCAGGATGCCGCCCAGGTCGTTGAACACTTCCGTGTAGGTTTCGTATTCATTGTTCTTGAGCTCTTCCAGGGCGCCCAGGACGTTCTTCACCAGGCTCTTCTGGATCTTTTCCAGCAGCGGGCTGTGCTGGAT